>Ga0307477_10001041_pt1 | contig 25145 bp, 21 predicted proteins | sample atmos_gasesECM2C_FD_203316 | JGI IMG/M metagenome (GOLD analysis project Ga0307477, IMG submission 203316) | Hardwood forest soil microbial communities from Morgan-Monroe State Forest, Indiana, United States - atmos_gasesECM2C_515 | ecosystem: Environmental > Terrestrial > Soil > Temperate...
CCATGCCGATGACGCGCTCGCGGGGGAAACCGCACAACTTGTAGGCGGCCTGCGCCATGGCGTCGAGCGGGTTCGAGACGATGATCAGAATGCTATTCGGGGAATGCTTCACCACCTCGCCCACCACAGCTTTCATGATGTTGTAGTTGGTATTGAGCAGGTCGTCGCGGCTCATGCCGGGCTTGCGTGGGATGCCAGCGGTGATTACGACGATGTCGGAATTGGCCGTGTCTTTGTAGTCGTTGGTGCCGCTGACGTAGGAGTCCCGCTTTTCGATGGGCATGGCTTCAAGTAGGTCGAGTCCCTTGCCTTGGGGCACGCCTTCAATGATGTCGATGAGTACGACGTCGGCCAGCTCTTTGGAGGCGATCCAGTGGGCGGCGGTTGCGCCGACGTTGCCGGAGCCTACGATGGTTACTTTCTTGCGCATGGTATGAGTCCCTTCGGTAAAATGGTATGAGTCCCTTCGGTAAACAAGCATCAGCAAGCCAGCAGCGCTTCGAGGAAGCAGGTGGTGCCGGCAGAAAAGCAGATACCTCGCTGCGCTCGGAATGACAAAGTTTGTTATACCAGGACGCTGGCGTCCATGTTTTCGATCATGTGCCCAGCGAATTCGCTGGTTTTGACTTTGGTGGCGCCGGGCATCAGGCGCTCGAAGTCGTAGGTAACTTTTTTCTGTTCGATGGTCCGCTCCATGCTCTGCTCGATCAGGTCGGCGGCTTCGGGCCAGCCGAGGTGGCGGAACATCATGACGCCCGACAGAATCACCGAGCCCGGATTGATGACGTCTTTATCGGCGTACTTCGGGGCCGTGCCGTGGGTGGCTTCGAAGATGGCGTAGCCGTCGCCGATGTTGGCTCCAGGCGCGATTCCCAGTCCGCCGACCTGCGCCGCGCAGGCATCGGAGATGTAGTCGCCGTTGAGATTGGGCGTGGCCAGAACGGAATACTCATCGGCGCGTGTGACCACCTGCTGGAAGATGGAGTCGGCGATGCGGTCGTTGATCATGATTTTCTTTTTCCACGTACCGTGGCCGTGCGTGCCGTAGATAGCATCGAGCACGTCTTTTACTTCTTTCTCGACCGTCTGGCGGAATGAAGGAGGAGCGAACTCCATGCCTGGCTCGACGGCTTCCGCGTTTTGCGCGACGGTCAAGTACGGATTCTTGTCTTTGTTGTCTAGAATCCAACTCTCACGCTCGGTGACGACTTGGTCGCGGAATTCCTCGGTGGCGAGTTCGTATCCCCACTTGCGGAAGGCGCCTTCGGTAAATTTCTGAATGTTCCCCTTGTGGACGAGGGTGACGGTCTTGCGTCCGGACTGGAGCGCGTGCTGGATAGCCATGCGGACCAGGCGCTTGGTTCCGGTCACCGACATGGGCTTGATGCCGACGCCGGAGTCGAGGCGGATCTGCTTTTTGCCGCTCTTAAGCATGTCTTGGTTAAGGAACTCAATGAGGCGGGCGCAGTCGGCGGTTCCCTGCTCCCACTCGATGCCGGCGTAGACATCCTCGGTATTTTCCCGGAAGATGACGACGTTCATGCGCTCGGGGTGCTTCACCGGCGAAGGCACGCCCTTGTAGTACTTAACCGGGCGGACGCAAGAGTAGAGATCGAGAATCTGGCGCAGGGCGACATTGAGGGAGCGGATGCCGCCGCCGACCGGCGTGGTCAGAGGGCCTTTGATGGCGACGCGGAATTCACGAATGGCGCCGACGGTGTCGTCGGGCAGCCAGGTATCGAACTTGGCCTTGGCTTTTTCTCCCGCGAAGACTTCGTACCAGGCGACGCGCCGTTTGCCCTTGTAGGCCTTCTCCACGGCCGCATTGAACACCCGCAGGGAGGCCTTCCAGATGTCGCGGCCGGTCCCGTCGCCTTCGATGAACGGAACGATGGGGTTGTCCGGGACTTCATACTTGCCGCTGGCGTAGCCAATCTTTTTTCCGTCCGAGGGAACCGCTACGCCGTTATAAGAACCTGCCATCTGAACCTCCGCTATCAGAATCTCGCGTCATGATTGTAAAAACCCTCAATTATAAAGAAATTGGCCATCCGAACCAGCAGATAATTCTTGCCGGCTGTGCCATAATTCCTCCGTCTCGGTCAAGCCGGTGGCACGGCTTCAGGAGGTTCTCATGGGGTTTGGGATTCCACAGCGGGTTTCGGCCTGTCTGTTTCTGCTGGTCGCGCTCTCCAGCCTTGTCTTCGCCGAAGGCGGGAGGGATCGCACTCAGGTCGGCCACGATATCACGATCGGACCCGGCGAAGAAGTTAGCGAAGCGACCTGCTTTGGCTGCAGTGTCCGCGTACGTGGACACGTCACTTCCGATGTCACCGTCTTCGGCGGAAGCATCGTGGTCGAGGAGCAGGGAGAGATTGCCGGCGAGGCGGTCGTGCTTGGAGGGGGAATTCGCCTCGAAAAAGAAGCGACAGTGAGTGGCGACGTGACTGTCTTCGGCGGCCAAGTCCGCTTCGATCCCACCGCGTCAGTGGGCGGTGATGTGACCAACTTTGGCGGGTCGTTCTGGCTTGTCCTGATCTTTGGGCTGCCTCTGCTGATTCTCGGCGGGATCATTGCGCTGATCGTCTGGATCGTAAGGCGCTTGATCCAGCCTTCGGTACCGGCCACGGCCTAGAACCAGCAAGAAATGGGGCATGGGAGCAAGACGGCGGTCGCTACCAGCGGCGCGTGCCAAAGCTCTTGCGTACGCCCACGCTCAGGTAGCGGCCCCAAGGCCCGTTGTTTCCCAGGTCGGCGATCCCCAGATACTTGTTGCGTGCCCCCAATCGGTCGAACAGGAAATGCTGGGTGACACGAAACTCGAAACCTTTGGCAATGTAGACTCCAGCGCCCCAGGAATGTTCAATGCCAATCGCATCGGGCGACCACGTGTAGAGCGTCTTGGGAACGGTCTTGCCGAACAGGAACGTCGGTGCCCCAAAGATCATCAAGCGCCGCAGTTGGCCGCGGCCGAACGGCCGAACTTCCAGAATTCCCGACAGCATATAGCGCGCGAACAGGCTGCAGGGGGCATTGACTCCGCCGTATTGTCCGGCATTGCCGGCGCACAGATTGGGATCAATCTCGTTGTGTGGGGGCGCGAGGTCGAACTGCGCCCAGCCCCAAAACATGTCGTGGGGAAAGAACATGCGGTCGTCGGCACCGGGCACCTGCCAGGCTCCCTCGGAGCTTGCTGGGGAAGTGGCTTGCGAATTCGCTTGCGAAGTACTTCCCACGGCGAGGGAGGTTGAAGTCTGCGCCTCCGCCACTCCCGAGATCAGTGCCAGCAACGCCAGAATCCAAGTCCACGCTTTCATTTCGCCTCCAGTGAATTTCGCCAACAGCGGCCAACCGCCTGTCTACACCAAGCGCCGACCGAGTCCGGCCAGACGCTTTCGGTTCCAACAGAGCGGAACATTGTAACCCTTGCCACGCGACAAGCTAGTTGTGGTGCGGGTTCTGGTGAAGAGAAACCGTCAGAGTGGCCCTCTGGCGCGGCGCATTGCGATCCGGAGTTTCGTCGAGAGCCAGTAACCGTTTTCTAGGCCTTCCAGAATCCATATCCGCAGATCGATTTATTCCATTCATAGTACGTTCACACTACCCTAAATGCGGCTAAGAGCCTCGAAAAGCTGGGGAAAACGGTTTGGTTCACCGATTGCACAATAAACAATATCGAGAACGAAGGACCCTAGCCTATGCCCCAAGAGATTTCGGTTTCCTATCAGGCGATCAAGAGCAAGGTCTACCGACTGATCGACGCCCTCGTTGTCGGAGAGAAGAACGAAGCTGAAGTACAGGAGTCCATTCGGCGCTGGTGGGATCTGATTCATCCAGCGGATCGCCCGATTGCCCAGAAGTATCTCCTGATGGTGCTCGGTCGCTCGGCTTCGGCTCTGGACGCGGTCGGTGATGGGCTGTTCTCCGTTAGCACCCCGTCACCACGTTCGCTCGCAGTCGAGTCTCAAATGCCAACGAAGCGCATGCGTTTGATGGAACGGATGGTCAAGGAAACCGGCGTTCGTACCGCCGTCTAGTCTCGCCCTGCCTCGTGACTAGAAATTTACATTTCCTCCCTTGCGTTCGGCTTTGCCTGCCCGTAGTCTTCCCTTCATCGTCACCCGCTGTAGAAATCCGCAACAATGGAGCTATCTGTGAGATTGAATTCGACCAGGGGAGCAGGAAACTATTTTGTCTACGGAGTTTTGCTGATCATGGCTACATCTCTTTTTGCGGCGTCAGGGGTTTACAGCTACACGCTCAACTCGATCGACGGCAAGCCGGCGCCGCTGGCCGAATATAAGGGCAAAGTCGTCCTCATCGTTAACGTGGCCAGCCAATGCGGGTACACGCCCCAGTACAGCGCGCTGGAAGCGATTTATGAGAAGTACAAGGATCAGGGATTCGTCATTCTGGGCTTTCCGGCTAATAATTTCGGCGCCCAGGAGCCGGGCACGAACGAAGAAATCAAGACTTTCTGCAGCCGCAAGTACAGCGTAACCTTTCCAATGTTTTCGAAAATCTCGGTAAAAGGCACGGACCAGGCACCGCTGTACTCTTACCTTACCAAAGAGACCGGTCCGGGAATTTCCGGGGACATCAAGTGGAACTTCACGAAGTTTCTGGTGGATCGCAGCGGAAGCGTAGTGCAGCGGTTCGAGCCGGCGGTCACACCGGATTCAGAGGAAATGGTCGGGGCGATCGAGAAGCAGCTGAAGCAATAGGCGCCCTTGGGCGCTTACGCTTTCTTCGGAGACGCGGAAGCGGCTCGCACGATGGCCGTCACCAGGCCGGGTATGGTGAACTTCCGCGCCTGAATACCCACTGAGAGTCCAAGTTCCCGCAGGGTGGACGAAGTCACCGGACCGATCGAGGCCGTGCGAATGGGCGCGGCGCCTTTGCGCAACAACAGTGGTTTCGCGCGCGACCCAAGTAGCGCAACAAAGTTGCGGACGGTCGAGGAACTGGTGAACGTGACCACGTGCGGGCGCTGGAGTGGGCTTCTGAGCGTGACGCGCAGGCGCTTGCGGGAAGATAGGGGTACCACGGTCTCATAGGCTTCGACTACCTGAACGCGGGCTCCCAGTTTGCGCAGTTCCCGGGGTATCACGTCGCGCGCCACTCTGGCGCGCACCAGGAGCACGCCCTTCCCTTTCACTTTGCGTTTCAGGCTGCGAACAACGGATTCGGCTATGTATTCTTTGGGAACTACGGCGACGGTTATTCCACGCTCCTCGATAGCCTTTTTTGTTGCCGGCCCTATAGCGGCCACGCGTATGTGACTGAGGGCGCGTTTGGTGAGGCGCAGGTGCTGCATGCGTTCCCAGAGGGCTTCGACGCCATTAACGCTGGTTAGGATGAGCCATTGATAGTCGGCAAGATTCTTCAGAGCTCCGTCCAAGGGCTTGAATGAGCGGGGTTTGCGGATCTCGATGAAGGGGATTTCGATCACTTCCGCGCCCAGCTTGCGCAATTCTAGGGAAAGCGCGCCGGCCTGGTGACGGGCGCGACCGACTAACACGCGGATTCCTCTTAGTGGTTGCTTCGTCGTTGATTTGACGTTCTTGCTCATGGTTATAGTTGGCGGGCATGAGTGCCCGCCCACACTGGCTCAATCTTGCTGCTTCTTTATACCTAATCCTAGCTCCTGCATCAGGCGGGCGACGCCGGTTACTGCCGTGTCGGTGGCGGCGCTCAACGAGTGGATTATGTTGGCCTGTTCCTCACGGGTGCGGTTCTGACTCAGCTTGAATTTGGCTTCGATCTTCGTGACCACAATTTCAAAACCGACGATATGGCTTAGCATGCGGGCACGATAAGCCTCGGTGAGTCCGGCCCATTGTTCGGCGTAGGCTGGCTCGAACATGGGGATCAGTTCGTGGAGGACGGCTAGCAGTTGGTCCGGTTCGGAGAATACGCGGGCGTTCCCGTAGGCGTGCACTGCACCGTAGTTCCAGGTGGGAACAACTTCCCGGGTGGTGTAGTGGGTGGGCGAGATATAGGCGTGCGGGCCGTGGAAGACGGTCAGGCAGTGGGGTTCCTGCTCAAGGTGGCGCCAGTGCGGGTTCGCTTTGGCGACATGGCCCCGAATCACAAGGTCTTGCCCTGCCTCGCGTATGGCGAGGGGTGCATGCGTGGCAAATGGGCCGTCGTCTGTACAGGAGATGAGGATGGCGAACGGGTGCGCGCGCATGAAAGCGATCGCAGCGGCTTGCTCGAAGACGCGGAAATGCTCAGGGATGTACACGAGTGAGTGGCTCGGCTCCTTTTGCGGACGTGGATCAGCTTTTCGACGGCGGCTACGACTTCGCCCTGCTCGTCTTTCACTTCTACCGTAAACGTCGGTTCGTATTTCGGCAACGTCTTCAACTTGTCACGGATGTCGTTGAGTTGCGTGTCCGATAGCCGGAATTCGGCGCGCACTGTTCCCTTCCCCGGCTTGCGGTAGCGGATGGAGGCAGCCTTGTCCCAGACGACGTAGTCACGGCCCAGGTTAGCCATCAGCATCAGCATATAAAACGGGTCGGTCATGGCAAAGAGCGATCCGCCGAAGTGGGTGCCGACGTAGTTGGCGTTCCAGAAACGCAGCTTCATCTCAACATCGACCGCCTTCATGTCGGGGGCGATGTAGACGATCCGGATGCCCATCCCGAGCAACGTTGGCCAGAAGTTGATCCAGCGGCGGAGATGGGCGGGACTCTTGCTGCCGCCGAGAAGTTGCAGGAGCACGTTGCGGCTCATCCGGATCTCCGGCTTCCGCGGCTTGCAAATCATGGTTGCGGCGGGACGGCCAAGCCGCGGCCGTAGACGGCTTCGAGGATTCGATCGCCGCCGCGGGCGAGGAGCGCCGCACCGGCGTCGTTGCCGAGCTTTTCGGGGTTGTTTCCGTCGCGGGAGTCGCGCAGGAGTTTTGAGCCGTCGGGGTCGGCGACGATGGATTCAAGATGAAGCTTGCCGTTGCGCATTTCTGCGAAAGCGCCGATGGGGACCTGGCAGCCTCCGCCGAGGCTGTTCAAGAGGGCGCGCTCCGAGGTGGTGGCGGCGCGCGCCGCGGGATCGTTCAGGAAAGCGAGTAGGGCGCGCGTGGCGTCGTCGCCTTCACGGATTTCGATGCCGAGGGCCCCCTGCCCGGCTGCCGGGCACATAAGTTCAACGGGGATGATTTGCTTGACCAGTTCGGTCTTGCCCAGACGCTTCAGGCCTGCCGAGGCCAGGATAATGGCGTCGTATTCTCCCTGCTCGAGTTTGCGCAAGCGGGTGTCGACGTTTCCGCGCAAGGGATGGATGTCGAGATCGGGACGGACCGCCTTCAGTTGCGCCTGGCGACGCAGGCTGGAGGTGCCCACGCGCGCGCCTTGGGGGAGCTCTTGAAAGCTGGCATAGTGGTGCGAGCAGAAGGCGTCGCGCGGGTCCTGGCGCTCAGTGATGGCGGCGATTTCAAATCCGGCAGGGAGTTCTGTCGGAAGATCCTTCAGGGAATGGACGGCCAGGTCTACCTGTCCGGCGGCGAGGGCTTCTTCGATTTCTTTGGTGAACATGCCCTTGGTGCCGACCTTGGCAAGGGCGACGTCGGTGATTTTATCGCCCGTGGTGTGGATGATTTCGATCTCTACTTCGTGACCGCGGCCGCCGAGCAGAGCCGAGATGTGGTTGGCCTGCCAGAGGGCCAGTTGCGACCCGCGGGAGCCGATGCGGAGGCAAGCCATTACTGGCCTGTCCCAACTGCGTCTTTTTTGGCCACGGGCTGCGCTGCCGCCTCTTTGTCCTTGTCCCGGAGGTTGAACAGGCGGCGGACTACGTCGACCACCGTCGTCGCCTCGGATTCCTTAGCGGCGGTTTTCAGCGTGGTGATCGGAGTGTGCATGACTTTGTTGATGATGCCGCGAGTCAATGCCTCAACCGCAATTTCCTGCTCGGGGGTTAACTGGCCGAGCCTGCCGCGCACGCGGTCGATCTCCGCCTGGCGGATGGTTTCGAGATGGTCCTGCAATGAAACAATCGTGGGGACGACGTCGAGGGTGCTGAGGCGGGCTTCGAAGCGCTCCACCTCGTTGGCGATGATGGCCTCGGCGCGCTCGGCTTCCTTGCGGCGGTCAGCGACATGGCTCGACACGGCCTGTTGGAGGTCGTCGATGTCATAGGCGAAGATGCCATCGAGCTTTGCCATGTCGGTCGAGACGTCGCGAGGCACGGCAATATCGATGAAGAACATCGGGCGGTTCTTGCGGCGGGCCAGGAACTGTTCACCGTGTTCACGGCGGAAGATGGCGTGCGGCGCGCCGGTCGAGGTGATGACGATATCGGCGCGATCGCAGGTGGAGTAGAGATCGTCGAACTTAATGGCTTGGCCGTTGAATTTCTGCGCCAGGCCGATGGCGCGGTCGTAGGTGCGATTGGCGACGAAGATCGACGCACAGCCGTGGGCCATAAGGTGGCGGGCAGCGAGTTCGCTCATCTTGCCGGCGCCGACAATGAAGACGTTCTTGCCGTGCAGGTTGCCGAAGATTTTCTTGGCCAGTTCGACCGCCACCGAGGCGATCGAGACCGAAGACGATCCGACGGCGGTCTCGGTGCGCACGCGCTTGGCGACAGCAAAGGCGCGGCTGAAAAGCTGATCGAGTTGTCCACGGACGGCGCCTACGGCGCGGGCCGTGGCGTAGGCTTCCTTGACCTGGCCGAGGATCTGGGCTTCGCCCACCACCATGGAATCCAGGCTCGAGGCCACCCGGAACAGATGCCGGACCGCGTCCTTTTCGCGGAATTCGTACAGGTGCGAGTCGAGTTCCTCGGGCTTCAGATGAAAGTGATCGTGGAGGAATCCGCGCAGATCGGCGTGGCCGTTGGTGGTGTGAGCTACGACTTCAACCCGGTTGCAGGTCGAGATCACCATGCCCTCTTCGATCCCCGGATAGGCAGCGAGATTGCGGCAGGTATCGGGCAGGCGCGATTCGGGGATTGCCAGACGCTCGCGTACGTCGAGCGGTGCGCTCTTGTGATTCACGCCGATGAGCTGGAATCTCATGAGGCAGCAAACCTGTGGATGGTGGAGAAGTAGTTGGCCGCCCAGGCGGCCAGCGCGGCCACGAAGGCGAAGGTCGCCAGAAAGGCGGCGCGCCGTCCGCGCCATCCCGAATTCCAGCGGGTAAAGACCATGACCATGTACACGGCCCACATCAGCAGCGACAGCAGGATCTTGGGATCAAGAAAATCGACGCGGCCATAGGTGGTGACCGCGACTACCGAACCCGTCAGCAGTCCCAGCGTCATGAATGGGAAGCCCATCAGTAACGAGCGATAGCCGATCTGGTCGATCACTTCAAGCGCGGGCAGGAACGAAATGAGGCTGCTGGCCTTCTTGGCTTTGAGGCGGCGCTCTTGTAGCAGATAGACCAGACTGGCACCGAAGCTGAGCACCAGCGCAGCGTATCCGGTGAAAATCAGGATGATGTGGGCGATGAGCCATCCTTTGTGCGAGACGAACTGCGTCAGCAGAACTGGTTGCTCGTCAACGGCGGCGACGAAGGTTAGAAAGAATACGACCGGAAACACCACCACGCCAGGCGAGGTGGTCTGGTAAATGCCGTAAATCACCATGAAGAACGACATGGAGAAAAAGGCAAGCAGTGATTCTCCGTTATGAACGGACGCCCAGACGATCTGGCCCGAAAGGAATACCTCAACCAAGGACACGAAGTGGAAAACCATGCCCAGGCTGGCCGCGTGAAAGGCGACACGGCTGAAAAGATCGCTGGTGCGGGTAAGAGCCACGAAGGCGTAGATCAGCCCGACAAAGTAACAACCCAGCGCGAAGCGTAGCCAAAGCAGTGCCATAAGCCTTCTAAGTTCCGGAATCCCATGAGTTTACCCTAACTCGCGGGCCCGGGGCATGCCCCCTCTAGTACATACCGGGTCCATTGTCCTACCGGGCTGAGGTAAGGCCAACAAAGACGGTCACTTAGACTTGTGATTAGGATCACAGCGCAAGATCTGTGCTTTGGACTCAAGCGGACCGCAGCGCCTGACGCCGCGCCCTTTCGTGGCCCCTGCGACAGAAGAGGAACTTTTGTGCCCTTCCCGTAAGCAACAATTCGTCAGTTCGTTTTGGGCGGCGCTGCGGCATGGGGGTTCGTCTTGCCTGTGGCGTGTGGATTGGCGGCGCCGGGGGGCATGGAGCCGGCGGTGTGGCTGCCGCTCATCGAACCCATATCGCCAGGCGCGAAGCAAGTGACGCGTCCGCTGGACGCGACGCGCAGTGCTGAGGGGCAGGCGCCGCTGGTGAGCGCACCGGTCGCACCTTGCGTCTGCACCGTGAACAATTTGCCCTCGCCATTGCCGGCGACGCCCACACCCATCCCGGGCATCTCGTAAGACACATAAAACGGATGTTTGCCTTGGCTCGCCTGCATGGAGCAGTCGCTGGCGGACTTAAGTTGAGCCGCAGCCGCGCGAGCGTCGAGGGTCCCGCAATTGGTGGCGCCGGCGCCGGAGTATTCCTGCAGCTTCTGCTGCACGGGTCCCGGACCCGCCGACATAGGGGACGCAACGCTCGAAGAGGCTGCATTACTCGCAGGCGCTGCTGGGCTGGCGGATTTGTTGCACGCGGTCAGCCCGAGGAGGACAAGCGTCAGGACGACGGGGATGCGTTTCATAGTTTCTCAATTGTAAATCGCACTGGGCCGGTTGGGGATTCGGGTGGTACCTGAGGCAGCAACGCAGCTGAATGCCGACCGAGCAGTCGAGCTGCGCTCGGCCGGACAGCTGGGGGCGGCTGTCCCCACAAGCCACTGCGATGAACTAAGCTTCATTGACACGTCCCTTCTGAGCCCATACGATTTCGTTCACGGGTTCTCATCATGCCGAATGCAAAGTGGTCACGACACTGCCTGCCTCGAATCTCTGCTCTGTTATGCCTCTTCCTGGTCTCGGCGTCGACTCCGGTCCCGCAGGCCGATCCCACCCGCTACCTCAATGACGTCAAGTCGCTGGCTTCTCCTGAGATGGAAGGGCGCGGCGCGGGCACCAAAGGTCTGACCCGCGCCGAGCACCTCATCGAGAAGCGATATAAGGAACTCGGACTGCAGCCCGCGGGCACTCACGGCTATGCGCAGCCCTTCAGCGTGATTACGGGGGCAAGGGTGAAGCCGGACAACTCCCTCAAGGTGGAAGCCTCAGGGGTTACAACCGACCTCAAGATTGACCAGGATTTCGTTCCTTTCAGCTTTTCTTCGTCGGAGCAGGTCTCGGGACCGCTGGTCTTCGCGGGATACGGAATCACAGCGGACGAATTTCATTATGACGACTACAACGGCCTCGATGTGAAAGACAAGATCGTCATCGTGCTCCGTTACGAACCTTCGGGCTTTGCGGAGAAGAGCGGGCATCATGGGGTTACGCAACATTCACAGCTGATCACCAAGGCCATCAACGCGCGGAACCATGGGGCGAAGGCCGTCATCGTCGTCAACGGCAAACTCGGTGACGGCGAGGAGGACCTGCTCACCCGCTTCGGCAGCGTGAGTGGACCGGAAAATGTCGGCATTGTGTTCGCTCAGGTGAAGAACGCCGTGGCGGACTTCTGGTTTCAATCGGCTGGAAAATCCATAAAAGACCTCCAAGATCATATAGACGCGATCACACAGCCTGCTTCCTTCGCATTTGCCGAGAGTCGGCGGCTATCGCTGCATATCGATATCGAAACCACGCACGCGACAGTGAACAACGTCCTGGCCTGGCTGCCCGGCCAGACCGATGAGTACGTGATCGTCGGCGCGCACTACGATCATCTTGGGTACGGCAACTTCGATTCCCTGGCTCCGGCGCAGATTGGACAGATTCATCCCGGCGCCGACGACAACGCCAGTGGAACGGCTGGGGTTCTGGAACTGGCGCGCCTGCTTGCACCGCAGCGTGGCCAACTGAAGCGCAGCATCTTGTTCATGGACTTTGCGGGAGAGGAACTTGGTCTGCTGGGCTCGGCGGCATGGGTTAAAGATCCGACGCGCCCGCTCGAAAAGGCCGTAGCCATGATCAACATGGACATGATCGGCCGCATCAAAGACGACAAAGTCTACATTGGCGGTGTCGGCACCGGCTCGAGTTTCAAGTCGATGCTCGAACAGACGCAGAAAGACTCGCCTTTCAAGATCGAATATTCCGCGGGGGGCTACGCCTCGAGCGATCACACGTCATTTGTATCGAAGAAGATTCCCGTATTATTTTTCTTCTCGGGCCTTCACTCCGATTACCACAAGCCATCCGATACCTGGGACAAGATCAACGCTCCTTCGGCGGCTCGACTGCTTGACTTGGTGGGGAGCGTCACCGTGCAACTGGCGAGCGCGTCGGATGCGCCGGCGTTCCAGGTTGTAGCCGAAGACAAGCCGATCAGCGCCGGCGGGGGCGGAGGCTATGGACCGTACTTCGGATCGATTCCGGACTTTGGACAGACGGAGAACGGCGTGAAGTTCTCGGATGTGAAGCCGAACTCCCCTGCGGCGAAGGCGGGGTTCAAGGCCGGCGATGTGCTGGTACAGTTTGGAGATAAGCCGATCAAGAATCTTTACGACTTCACCGATGCTTTGCGGCGCAGCAAGGTGGGCGATGTGGTCGAGGTGAAAGTCCTTCGTGATGGGCAGCCCGTGACGGCGAGTGTGAAGCTGGAGCAACGAAAGTAGGTTACACAACCTGCAGCGTTTGTCATTCCGAGCAAAGCGAGGAATCTGTTTTTTCGGGGCCCGCGTGCGAAGACCGCAGTGAGTCTACTCCCCGAATCCCTTATAATCGTCGGTCATACCACGAGGAATCCTTTGCCCTTCGACGACCTCCGGCAGTGGATCGCTGCGCTTGAACGCGCGGGCGAACTGAAGCGCGTTCAGATCGAAGCTGATCCGATTCTTGAGATTGCTGAAATCACCGACCGGGTTTCGAAGCTGCACATGCTCGGACACGGAGAGGCGGGCAAGAATGCCCGCCCCACACTCGCGCCCGGCGGGCCCGCTGTCCTGTTTCAGAATGTCAAAGGACACTCGGGCTCTCAGGTACTGATCAATCAATTTGGGTCTGAGGCGCGAATGAAGATGGCGCTCGGCGTCCATTCGTTCGACGAGATTGCGGGGCGCATTCGCATGTTCATGGATGTCAAATCGCCCCAGGGATTTCTCGATAAGCTCAAGATGCTGCCTCTTTTGACCGAAGCGGGCAAGTTGTTCCCGCGTACGGTGCCGACGGGTCCGTGCAAGGAAGTGATCAAACGCGACAATTTTTCGCTTCTTGACTTCCCCATCCTGCAATGCTGGCCGAAAGACGCCGGGCGGTTTATTACCCTGCCCTGCGTGACGACGCGCGATCCGCGGTCGGGCAAGCGCAACCTGGGCATGTATCGCATGCAGGTCTATGACGAGCGCTCCACGGGAATGCATTGGCAAAGACAGAAAGTCGCAGCTGAGCATGCGCGGGAGCGCATGCGGCAGACGGTAGAGGGAAAATCAGCCGCAGTGGACTTGATGGCACGCAGTTCCGGGGGCAGCGTGCCGGTCGAAGGTGAGAGGCCTTCGGGGAAGATGGACGTTGCGGTCGCGATCGGCACCGATCCGGCCGTGACTTTTTCGGCGATTGTTCCGGCCCCGCCCGACATCGAGGAGTACATGATCGCGGCATTCCTGCGTGGTGCACCGGTTGAGCTGGTCAAGTGCGAGACGGTCGACCTGGAGGTCCCTGCGGCGAGCGAAATTGTGCTCGAGGGCCATGTTCATCTTGACGAACTACGCAGCGAGGGCCCGTTTGGCGATCACACCGGCTTTTATTCGCTCGAGGATCTCTATCCCGTGTTTCATGTCAGCTGCGTTACGCACCGGAAAGATCCGATCTACGCCACCACGATCGTGGGGAAGCCTCCTCAGGAAGACGCCTACATGGGCAAGGCGGTGGAACGCATTTTTTTGCCGCTGATGAAGCTCACTATCCCTGAGTTGGTCGACGTGAACCTGCCGATCGAAGGTGTGTTTCACAACCTGATGATCGTCTCGATCAAGAAGTCGTATCCGGGGCAGGCGCGGAAGGTGATGAACGCGATCTGGTCGCTGGGGCAGGCCATGTTCACCAAGTGCATTGTCGTGGTGGACCACGACGTCGACGTGCAGGACCTGGCGGATGTGGTGTTGAAAGTTTTCAACCACATCGATCCGGAGCGCGATATTCAATTCACGCTCGGGCCGGTGGATTCGCTCGACCACGCTGCGCGACTGCCGAATTACGGGTCCAAGATGGGCATTGACGCCACTCGCAAGTGGGCTGCCGAAGGCTTCAGCCGTCCGTGGCCCGACGAGATTGTGATGGATGCGAAGACGAAGGCGCTGGTCGACAGCAAGTGGAAGGCACTGGCGAACGAACTTGGGATTGGATGATGCAGAGGCGCCCACCGCCAGTTAGCCGCACCGCTAGGTCTGGCGGTTAGTCGCGCTTACGCAATGTTGTGTGCTTCCGTTGCAGGCGAAGCAACCAACCTGCCTTGACGGAAGAGCTGTTCCACTCTTCGGCATCCAGGGTAAGGTCGCGCTTTAATTCGGCTGTGAGTCTGCGCCATAAGGCATCTGTGGCCCCAAAACCACAGCCAGCTGCAGTTCGGTCAGCCGCTTGCCATAACCGGCAACGGCATTCGGTAGAATCGTCTTCCCTTCCGGATCTTGTATGCGAATTCAGCGCCACCACCGAACAGGGTTCGCGCTCCCCAAGCCGCCCGAACGCCGAACCGCAGCATGAAGGCGACTCTGACCCAATGATTGGCGCTTGTGATGATTGGCGCTTGTGCTTTTGCTCCAGCCCTGGAGTACGGCAGCGACTCAAACGAAGAATAGTACGATTCGACCCGCAGCTAGAATCTTTAGCAGCGTGATTCGATTTCTCTCTGGCGTTTGAGAACGAGATTCGAATCAATTCTGCGCTAGGGCAGACGGTTGAGCAGTGATGGAGATCAGGCTCCAAGTTGCACCCGCCCGGGCTAGCCACGGCGGTGTTCTTGGTCAGGCAAGGGTTCGTAGCCCGAACAACGCAATACCGGGAGGCGCGGATACTTGGGGAAGCTCGCATCGGTTGCGGAGCGCTCACAGAAGTAGAAAGTGGACCCGCGGTCTGAGAGGATCCGCCGCATGAAACGGCATTGACTGCAAAGGCCAACCGACGTTGCTGCACTCGGATTGTTCCCGCTGCACACAAGATAAAGAATACCGCCTGTTTGCGAAACCGAGCGCAGCGCAAGGGTTTGCCCACCGTGAAAGGCACAACGTGGCGCAGTCTTATCGAGAAACCTGAAGAAAAATTAACGAAAATCAATAGGTCTGATCCTTGAAGGTGGTCCGTCGGGTCTGTTATAAGGTTCGCCGACCGAGTCTGCTGCACATCGGTTCCAACACATAATTCCAGGAGATCGCCGGTGAAGAACCAATGCTTCTTTGCTTGTTTCCTTCGTTCGAAGGTTTTCTGTCTTTTTGTGGCAGGCATCTCCGCCATCTTGATCTGCCTGGCACCCCGCGCGACGGGACAGCAGACGCTTGGCTCTATGAACGGGACTGTCACCGACAGCAGCGGTGCCGTCGTGCAGGGAGCGAGTGTCAAGGCCCGCGCGCTCGCCACGAATCTGGAAGTGTCGGCGCAGAGCAAGAGTGATGGCTCGTTCAATATCGCCGACCTGCCCATCGGCACATACGAAGTTAGGTTCACGAAAGACGGATTCGACACCGCGGTCTATCCCCAGATTTTTGTGCAGGGCAACCGCACCGCTACGGTCAATGCCAGGCTGAAACCGGGAGCCGTATCGTCGACGGTAACGGTACAAGCAACACCGTTGCTGAATGAGACCGACACGACGAATGGCTATACCCTGGGCACCGAGCAGATCGAATCGGTGCCGCTCGGCACTGGGAGCTTTACGCAGCTCGCCATCCTGGCGCCGGGCGTGCAGGCGGACTTTCTGTCGGGTTCCGGATCGAACGAGGGACTGGGGAATCAGGGCATCGTGGCAAACGGCCAGCGCGATACAAGTAATCTGTTCACATTCAACGGCGTGAACGCGAACAACTTGTTTAACGGAAATTCAACCAGCAACATCGCCGACAGCCGGTTCACGCTGAATACCGGAGAGATTTTCGGGATCAGCGGCCAGGTCCAAACCAACAGCTCGGTATTTGACGCGATCGGCCAGGCGATGCCGACGCCGCCAGTGGAGACCATCCAGGAGGTTCACGTCGCGACCTCCATGTACGACGCCTCGATGGGCGCAGCCAGCGGCGCTCACATCGAAACCACGACCAAGTCCGGCACGAACAATCTTCACGGCCAGGCTTATGAATATTTTCAGAACAACACATTCGATGCGGCCCCTACTTTTCTCGCAGTGAATCCGTTCTTTTCCGGCGCCCCTCCGCTGCACCGCAATGTGTTCGGGGTGACGCTGGGAGGCCCCATCAAGAAAGACAAGATGTTTTTCTTCGCCTCCTATCAGGGACAGCGAATCAGCGACGCTCTCAGTGGGGCGTTCAATGGCGTGCCCACTCTTCCCGGTCTCACCGACAGTAACCGGACCGATCAAGCGACTCTCGTACGCCTGGTAAACACCGACAACAATTGCGGCCAGTCCAGCACGCCGAATTGCATCAGCGTCGGCCAATTGGATCCCGTAGCGTTGGCGATTCTGCAGGCCAAAACTTCGACCGGGCAGTTCATCATCCCATCAGAGAACGCTCCCAACAAAGAGAGCGGGGATCAGGCTTTCAATGCATTCGTGAAAGGCCCATCGAGCCAGTTCAACGCGGAGCAGGTCAACGGAAATATAGATTACAACTTCAGTGAAAAGAATCGTCTTGCCGGCAAGTACTACTTTCAAAGCGATCCGACAACGATTCCCTTCGCCGTCAGCCAGGTACTGGGCTTTCCCCAAACCATGCACGCGGCTAGTCAACTGTTTTCTCTGGATGACACAACCGTGTTGACTCCCAATACGACCTGGGAAAACCGGTATGGCTTTATCCGCGAGGTGGCCAACGCGACGACCTCGCAGTCGCTGACTCCGTCCGCAGTGGGACTCAACCTTCTCGGTAGCACCCGCTTTCCTGGCATCACCATCTCCAACGCCGACGCCGGCGCGGCTATCCAGGGAGGTGGAGTTGTGCCGGCTTTTCATGGCAACCAGATGAGCATCGGGCCTTCCACCAACTTCGCGAACGCTGGAATCTTCCAGAACCAGCACGAAGGCTCATCCGTGTACCACTGGGTGCACGGCCGTCATTCGTTTGCTTTCGGCGGTATCTTTGATTACGCTCAGCTCAATGTAGTGAATCGGGAGAACCAAGTCGCGAGCTTCAGCTTTAACACCTTTGCCGACTTCGTGACCGGAACGCTGGCCTCGGACCACAGCGGCGGCCAGTTCCTTAACGGCGAAACCAACCGCCATTTCCGCTCGCGGTCGGCGGGTGTGTTTGCCCAAGACAGTTTCAAGGTTCAATCGAATCTCACCCTGAACTTCGGGCTACGCTGGGATTGGGACGGACCTCTCTATGAAAAGGACGGGCTGCTGACCAACTTCTATCCCACCGACTACAACTACAATCTGGCCACGGATTCGTTCGGGACTCTGCCCAACGGCGAGCCAGCGATTGGCCTGGTGGTGGCAGGAAATAACAAAGCGTTTGGCTTCAAGAACGTGAGCAATTCGACACTCACCGGGCGGCAATGGATGTTTGCCCCGCGGGTCGGATTTGCCTGGAGCCCGTCGCGCCTGAAGAATTTCGTGGTACGGGGCGGATTTGGAATCTTCGCCGACCGGGGCGAATATTTTAGCGAGCTCTCCGCCAGCGCTGGCTTGGGGATCAGCGGTCCTTTCAGCGTGACGACGCAGGAGCCTTTTACGGTTCCAGTGAACGCCTCGTGCAGCACCAGCTCGGGCGCTCAATGTCTTGCCAATGCCCCCTTTGGGACGAGTCCGCTTCCGCCACCGCCTGGTAATCTCAAGGGAGTGGCAGGCCTTGTCCACAATCAAGCTGCTTTGGCCGGCTGCGATGCGCCTTTCACCCCGACCTGCGTGCCCGACTTCAGCCTGACTCCGGCCTTCGATTTCTTGTTTGGCGGCTACGATCCCGCGAATAAACTGCCCTACTCGGAAAACTGGAGTTTGGACTTGCAGTGGCAGCCGAAGAATGATGTTGTGTTGACGCTGGCGTACATCGGAAATCACGGGGTGCATCAGCCCATACCGATTCCTTTCAACCAGCCCGGGGTAGCAACGCCGACCAATCCCATTAACGGGCAGATTTACTCTTACGGTTTCCAAGCCGCGGTTTTTCCGCCCAACTCCTTTCCCGATCCCCTTACGACCGAACAGATACAAACCACCATTGGAGCGTTCTCGGGCTCTGATGGAAACACGGCGCTGCGGACTCCTTATATTGGCTTCAACCCCAACGCGGACCTCTGGAAGGCCGAGGGTGTCTCCAATTACAACGCCTTGCAGTTGCAGGCGACGAAGAGAATGTCGCACGGTCTGATGGTGAATGCTTCCTACACCTACTCGCGATCAATCGATGAAGGCAGCGGGTTAGGTGCAGGCCTCTTCTATAACGGCAACAACCCTCTTCAGCCAGCCGTGGCGTACGCCCCATCTGATTTCGACCGGACGCACGTTTTTACCGTCAGCTATGCGTATATGCTTCCGACTCGGACGACTGGGTCTGGATTCGTCAAGAAGGTAGCCAACGGCTGGGGCATCCAGGGAGTTACGGTGGCTCAGAGCGGTCAGCCCTTCAGCGTGATCGATTTTTCAGGAACCGCGGCCAGCATTTTCTTCAGTGCCGACGACTTCATTACCAATCCGATCCTTCCGCTGGCACCGGGAATTTCGCCCAAGCAGGCTACCCAAGGCGGGACCGACAATTTCTTCACCTCGGGTCCCAATGCTGGAGTCAGGGTTCCTTATGTCAATCCCAATGACTTTTCGATCCCCTACCTCAGTCCCGGCCAGAGTGGAGTTCCGCCGTGCGGCAAGACCGTTGGCGGAGTACCGATCTGCGATACTCAGGAAACCGGCTACGGACCCAATGGCCGCAACATCTTTCGTGCTCCATTCCAACTGCGTTTCGATTTATCGCTGATCAAGAATTTCAAGATTACGGAACGGGTCGCTTTGAAATTCCAGGCCGACGCGTTCAACCTGTTTAATCACCCGAGTTTCGATGCTCCGAACGGCAATTTTGCGCTTAACGGATGCTTCAACCCCTATCCCTGCTTCCCCTCGGACATGACCCAGATCCTGGCAGCCGGCAACCCCAATCCAAACAACTATGGAGTCATCAAGCAGACTGTGGGCAGCAATCGGTTCCTCCAGTTGTCGGCGCATCTGACATTCTGAGGACGGCTTCGAAAGCAACCACGGCTCGGGATCTCGATTTGGAAAATGCAAGCGTCGACGCAGGCGATCAGCTTGGCTGGTCGCCTTTGTTCTCGGACGCAGTGGGACGGCTCGCCGCATCTTTCGGTATACTGAACAGCATGCCAGTGCTGAAGAACATTGCGGCCATTGCCAAGGGCATGAGCATCACCTTCATGGAGATGTTTCAGCCCACGACGGTGGAGAATTATCCGGATGGCAAGGGGCCGCTGCGGGGAGCGCGGTTTGAGGCGCGGTTCCGGGGGGCGCACGTACTGCAGCGGGACGAGAACGGCCTGGAAAAGTGCGTGGCGTGCTTTTTGTGCGCGGCGGCGTGTCCGGCGAATTGCATTTACATTGAAGCGGCCGAGAATACCGCGGAGAACCGCGTCAGCGGCGCTGAGCGCTACGCCAAGGTTTACAACATCGATTACAACCGATGCATTTTCTGCGGATACTGCGTGGAGGCATGTCCCACGGACGCGATCACGCACGGGCATGGATTTGAGTTGGCGACGTTCAACGCCTCCAACCTGATTTACCGCAAGGAGCAAATGCTGGCCCCCCGGCCAGCACACATGGGCGCGAACGTAATCTTCAATCAGGCCGACGTGGACGGGGGGGCGCCAGCACAAATGGTGCCGGGGAGCTGAGCTTCCAGACAAGTTTCGAGTAATCTTCGCGAATCTTCTTGTGATGCAGTTTCGCCCGTGCCTCCGCGGTGTCCACTCTCAGCCCATGCAAGTACAGGAATTTCGTATATTCTCCGCCCTAAAGGGATTGCAGGCGAAGACGCACCGCAGACACGGGATTTGTTTCATCAGAAGTATCGCGGGTCGCGATATTCCTTTGGATATCCGCCGTGTCCGAACCTGGAGGATCAGACCAAGCTGTTTGCACTGCTGCGGCCCGAGCCGAATGTGGGCGTGCGTCTGACTCGGGGTTCCTGTTGGTGCCGGAGCAGTCGACTTCGGCGATGGTGGCGCATCATCCAGGAGCGAGGTATTTCGCGGTCTAGCGAGAACCGCCATCGGGATATCCTCATGTCGGATCAGGACGTCACGAGAGAGAGTAGGTCGTCCCGACAATTTTTACAAAATGCTTACACCTCGATGACAACTCCTGGGCGTGGATGGGGCATTTTTACCCATAGATCTTCACGTTGGGGCCGGTTTTCGCGGCTCGGCGGGGATCGAAGACTTCACGCCCCTCGTCACCGGGCGGGCATGGGGAAAAACTGGCGCTCGTACCGCAGGGGGTGCGAGCGCCGGTTTATTTTTCCGGACCATCTTCGCGCCCAAACCGCCTAGTGTACGGGCACAAACGGCGAGAGTGAGCTTCGCGCTCAACTGTTACAATTTCAGGTTATCAATCAGAACTGCAGACTTCCCGTGCGGCGTGGGAGCGGTGTCGGAATAACCAGAAAATGAGTCTGCGGCTGATGGATCAGCGCCATGAAATGTCCTTTTTGCGGATTTGCGAACGACAAGGTGGTGGACTCGCGTGAGAGCAAAGAAGCGGAATCGATTCGCCGCCGCCGTGAATGCTTGAAGTGCGGAAAACGTTTCACCACGTACGAGCGGATCGACGAAATTCCTTACATGGTGGTGAAAAAAGATGGCCGTCGGGAAAAATTCGATCGGCAAAAGGTGCTGAACGGACTTCTGCGGGCGTGCGAAAAGCGCCCGGTACCGATCAGCAAACTGGAGCAGATCGTGAACGAGGCCGAGTCATTTGTCATGGAGTCGCCCGAACGCGAACGCAAGACAAGCGAACTGGGCGAGCTGATCATGAACCGGCTGCGGCGCCACGACAAAGTGGCCTACGTGCGCTTCGCGTCGGTGTATCTGGACTTCAAAGATGTTAAAGAGTTCATGAATGAGTTGAAGGATTTGGTGAAAGTCAAAGGCCAATAGTCACTTTAAAATCTGCAGTATCAGTTCATAGCGAAGGAAATGGGCACTCGTGAGTCATAAAGTTACTCTGATTCCGGGCGACGGAATTGGACCGGAAGTGACCAAGGCCACCGTACGAATCCTGGAAGCGACTGGGGTGAAGTTCGAGTGGGAAACGTTCGCGGTAGGTGCGGAAGCCTACGAGCGACTGGGGGAATACATCCCCAAAGAATTGACCGAGTCGATCGAACGCACGCGCGTGGCCCTGAAGGGGCCGGTGACGACACCGGTAGGCGGAGGATTCGCGAGCATCAATGTGGCACTGCGCAAACAGTTTGACTTGTACGCGAATTTCCGGCCGATCCGGAATCTCCCTCATATTCCGACGCGTTATCCCGATGTGGACTTGATTATCGTGCGGGAGAACACGGAAAGTCTCTACTCCGGGCTGGAGCATGAGGTCGTTCCCGGAGTGGTCGAAAGCCTGAAGATCATCACCGAGAAGGCTTCGACGCGGATTGCGAAATTTGCGTTTACGTATGCACGCAAGAACCAACGGAAGAAGATTCACGCCATCCACAAAGCGAACATCATGAAGCTGTCGGACGGCCTGTTTTTGCGCTGCTGCCGCAATGTGGCGAAGGATTACCCTGAAATCACCTACGGCGAACACATCGTCGACAACACCTGCATGCAACTGGTGATGAATCCTTATCAGTACGACATGCTGGTCATGGAAAACCTCTATGGAGATATTCTTTCGGATCTGTGCGCGGCCTTTGTGGGCGGACTGGGCTTTGTGCCGAGCGCAAACCTCGGGGATGAGTGCGCCATTTTTGAGGCGGTGCATGGATCGGCGCCCGACATTGCGGGGAAAAACCTGGCGAATCCTACGGCGCTGCTGCGTTCGGCGCTGCTTATGGTGCGGCATCTGGGAGAGCATCAGGCTTCCACGCAGATTCGAAATGCTCTGGAGCGCGTGTACCGGCACCCGGAGAAACTGACCCGCGACATCGGCGGGCAGGCAGGCACATCCCAGTTCGCCGACGCGGTCATTGCGGAGATGCAATCGCACCCCAGCGCTTGAACGTCTGTCCGTAGCCTTCTCTGGAATTGGTGAAGGTGACTGGAGTCACGTGCGCCGTCTTAGCTAATGATACTATCAATGGGGTTCCTCGTGTGTTGAGCGCGACCTGATGCCAACTCGTGAGATAGCCGAAGACCGTTCCACTGCTCAAACGCAACAGAGCACGAGCGGCAGACTTTCGCATTGGTGGGTGGCGGGGATGGCACTCTCTGTCGGGAGCATTTACCTCTACCGCCTTGCCGCCGAGCCGTTTCCGATTCTGCTTTTTCGAGGCTGTTACCGGGCCGCTCCCGTGATCTTGTTCTGGATGGTCGCATTCAGCGCGTTCTGCCGGGCATCACTTCTCAGCCTGTGAAGTAGATCAGAATCTCCTCAGCGGCGCTTTAGAGCTTCCAATTCTTCCAGCGTGCGCGGCCAGTCTGAACCGAGTAGACGGGACAGACTCCGATCCGCAAGCACTTTGCCGCCGGTTTGACAGCGCGCGCAATAATTCGTCTCCTTGTCGGCATAGCGGATGCGCAGAATCTTGTCGCCACACCGCGGGCACGGCTGACCATAGCGGCCGTGGACGGCCATGTCCGGGCGAAATGCAGTCACCTTCTCCGGAAAAGCTGACTTCGCTTCGCCGCCCAGGTGGTCGATCCAGGACTCGAGCGTCTGCCGGGTGCCGGTAAAAAGTCTCTCCCACTCGCTGGGCTTTAGTTTCTGGGTAAGCGCGATGGGAGACAATTGCGCCGCGTGAAGGATTTCATCCGAGTAGGCATTGCCAATGCCGCTGAGCAGGCGCGGATCGGTTAACGCCCGCTTGAGGGTGTGGTTCTCGGCCGTGAGCGCTGCGCGAAATGAATCCAGATCGGCCGCGAACACTTCGATCCCGCCAGCGTCGAAGGAACGCAGGTTCTCCTCACCGCTGACCACGTGTAACGACGCCCGGTGCTTGCTGCCTGCCTCAGTGAGAACCAGTGAGCCGTTAGGAAAATCGAAAGCTGCCAGGCTTTGACGGCCCGCCAACTTTGCTGCCGGAGCCCGCCAGTGCAGCCTGCCGGCAATCATCAGGTGCAGCACCAGCCAAAGATCGTTCCCAACCCCGATAGAAATGCGCTTGCCAATCCGCCGGATCTGCTCCACAGCGCGGCCTTCCGCACTAGTGAGTGGAGGCTGGACAGAACGAAGCAGGAATGGGCTGGCCAAACGGATTCGCTGCAGTGGTTGACCGACGATGCGTGGTTCGAGGGCGGTGATATACGCCGCGATGTCTGGCAACTCTGGCATGGTTAACAGCTTGCACGGTGACAGTAAGGTTTGGCAACGTCTGTAGTTACGGGTGAATCCGCGGCGTGGGTTAATCTCCGGGATTGACTCGCGAGCTTGATTGGGAGTAAAGTGCGTTGCGTTCTGGGGATTCTGGGGAAAATGACGCGCACATCACGGCGTGTGGGGATAGTTCTCTTTCAGCTCGGTGGACCCGACACGCTGGAAGCGATCGAGCCTTTTCTTTACAACCTCTTTTGCGATCCCGACATTATTGATTTTCCGCTGGCCCGCATCGGGCGTAAGCCACTGGCCAAGCTGATCTCGACCACGCGGGCGCGCAAAGTCCAACATCACTACGCGACTATCGGCGGCGGATCGCCCATCCGGCGGAATACTGAACGGCAGGCGCGGGCTCTGGAAAGCGAACTTTGCAGCCAGGGAATCGACGCACGGTGTTTTGTGGCGATGCGGTATTGGCATCCGTTCACGCGCGAGGCCATCGATCAATTGCAGCGGTCACCGTGCGACGAAGTTGTACTCCTGCCGTTGTACCCCCAGTATTCCTCGACCACTACGGGATCGAGCCTGAACGAGTGGCGGCGACTTTTCTCCGGCGGCATGCCCGTACGTTGCGTAGAGAGTTTTTATCGGAATACGATATATCTTGATTCTGTAATCGAGAAAGTCGACGCAGCCCTGGCCCGCTTCCAAACGCTGCATCGACCTGAAATTGTTTTCAGCGCTCACAGTATTCCTATGGCTGTGATCGAAAAAGGCGACCCCTACCAGCGCCAGATTGAGGAAACGGTGCGGCTTCTGATGGAGCGCGCCGGATGGCGCAATCCGCACCGGCTTTGTTATCAAAGCAAGGTGGGAGCGAGCCGCTGGCTGCAGCCTTCCCTGCATCACACTCTGAGTCAACTCGCGGCTGAAGATAGGCGCGAGGTGTGCGTCGTGCCAATTGCTTTTGTTTCCGATCACGTCGAGACGCTGGGAGAGATCGATCGCGAGGCGCGGGAACAGGCGGGCCGCTTGGGGTTCACTCAGTTTGAGATGAGCGCAGGGCTGAACGACTCGCCGAAGTTCATCGCGGCGCTGGGACAGATCGTACAGGAGGCTTTGTCACGGCCGGAGCATTCTTTGATCCCGATTCGTAGCACGAGGAGGCGGTTGACGGCGCCGGAGTACGCGGCGGCGTCCGGGGATTAACGGCCCAGGCTTCAAGGCAGAGGAGGAAGTCTAATGGCGGAGACCGAAAAGGTCACTCCGAATCCGGAGGCGACCAAACCCGCGGCCAAGGCTGCGGTGGATGCCACGAAGTATGTTGGCACGCCGGCGGTGGGAACTTCGAAGGCAGCTGCTGCGGCCGGCGTGGCCACAACGCTTCCATCGACGGAGATCGACCGGCGGCGGCGGCGCTTTGTGTGGACCATGGTGACCGGCTTTTTGACCGCATGGTTCCTGGCGTTTTTCCGCTTCTTCCTGCCGCGCACTCTGT
>Ga0307477_10001043_pt1 | contig 25117 bp, 29 predicted proteins | sample atmos_gasesECM2C_FD_203316 | JGI IMG/M metagenome (GOLD analysis project Ga0307477, IMG submission 203316) | Hardwood forest soil microbial communities from Morgan-Monroe State Forest, Indiana, United States - atmos_gasesECM2C_515 | ecosystem: Environmental > Terrestrial > Soil > Temperate...
ACGCTCCGAGGGAGAGGAGGAGCGCTTGCATCGGGCTGAAGCCCTTCCGGGAATCGGTGTGAGAGGAGTCGTAGGTCGTCTCGCGCCCGCTCGAGTCGCGTCCGCGGAAGACGTAACCATCCTCCCAGTTCACCTCTACTTTGGACTCGTTACTCGACCCTTATCTCCACCGGCTTGGTCTTCCCCGATGTGCTCCCCTTCTCGAGATAGGTCCTCCTACCCCACGCTACCTTGACCCCGCCAACGAGCCTGTGGGTCCCCCTCCCGAGGGACTTGGCTGGGAATTCGATCCTCTTGGCGACGTCCAAGAACTTCGACTTGGCGTCCTCGACGCTCACGGGGATGATCGGCCCTCCCCCCTCTTCGTGGACGACCGCAGTCCAGATCCTATAGGGGAGGTCCGGGTCACGGCTCCAGTAGAACCTCGCCCTCCTTACCTCCTTCCCGGTGCCGGCGAGCTTCTTGCCCGAAGAGATGGAACTCTCCATCATCAGCCTCACTAGCTTGTCGTTGTCCTCCCAGGCCATCGTCCAGACGTCCGGGTTGAACGACTCCCTGAGGCCTCCGATCACCCGGAAGCTCAAGGAGACCCCGACCGTGTCGCTGAGAGAGAATCCGGCCTTGTCGGCGACCACGCTGAGGTCGCCCAGCACGGTTTTTGGCCATTGGTACTCGCCCCGCCTGTCGAGCTGGGACATCCTTGCGCCGTGCCTCCCCACGCTGATATAAGCGTGGCACCGAGGAATTGGCCGGACAAGAACGCGAGGCCGGAAACTCCTATAAGCGCTCGCGGCCTCGATGGCCGAGAGTCATGGGCAAAGAGCCCGACCTACCTGCCTCTAAAGGCGCGGAGCCGAGCGGCAGGCAAGGGGTAAGATATCAGGAGAAGCACACTCACATAGTCGGCCGCGGGCTGATCTCCTCATCAGCCCTTGGTCTCGCGGACGGCCTGATAACGAACCTCGCGTTCCTCACCGGGTTCGGGGGCGCCGTCTCAAACATCGACCTGGTCAGGTTCGCGGGCTTGGCCGCTCTCCTCGCGGGCTCGGTCTCCATGTTCTTCGGCGGGGTCCTGAGCGCTCGCTCCGAGCTTGACTTATTCAACGCCGATTCCGCGAGAGAGGCGTACGAGATCGACAACGAGCCCGAGGAAGAGCTCTGGGAGTTGAAGAGCCTTTACAAGGAGAAGGGCCTGACCGAGGAGGAGGCGGAGGTGGTCGTGAAGAGGATCGCTTCAGACAAGAAGAAGTTCCTCGACGACATGCTCGCGAACGAGCTGCACGTGAGCAAGCACGACCTCCAAAACCCGTTCAAAGTCGGGGGAGTCGTGGGGCTCTCCTTCCTCGTAGGTGCGGTCGTCCCTCTAGGCCCATACTACTTGCTCTCCAATATGGGGGAGGCGATTGCAGGCTCGGTCGCGATCTCGTCTGCCTTCCTGTTCTCCGCAGGGGCATGGAAGGGGCTGATAGTGAAGCGGACGGCGTGGAAGAGCGGCCTCGAGGCGTTGCTGATCGGGGCTGCGGCGTCCAGCTTGCTCTACCTGATCGGCAGGCTCTTCGAGTTCGTCTAGGCACAGACGGACGATATCATCTTGGCGTAAATCGACTCCGCCCTGCGCAGCTGCTTCACCTCGACGTATTCGTCCACCGTGTGAGCCTGATTGACGCTTCCTGGGCCCAGGACGACGGACGGGATCCCCTTGGTCGAGTAGAGCGCCGCTTCAGTCCCGTAAGGGGCGACCTCCGAAGCCGCCCCGCTCAGCGATTCAGCCAGCCTGACGACGGGATGAACAGCGGGGGTCGCCAGCGAGGGAGCGTCGTACAACATCTCCACGCTCGCGCTGAACTTCTTGTCCTTGGCTGCAAGGGAGTCCGCGATGTCGGCCATCTGCTCCTCGACGAAGGCGGTGCTGTGCCTTGGGACCCAGCGGGTGTCCACGATGAGCTCGCAGGACCCGGGTATGACGTTGCTCTTCGTGCCCCCGCGCACCACGGTCGGGGTGGCGAGGGTGCTCCCGAGGTCGGGGTCCGAGGCCCTCTTCATCCTCGCGTTCCACGTCGCGAGCTCCCTGACGAACTTCGCGCAGCTCTCGATCGCGTTTATTCCCAGGCCGGGGTCGCTGGCATGCCCTCCCTTCCCGTGGAAGGTGATGCGGAAAGTGGCGAGCCCCTTGTGCGCCCGGACGGGCCTGAGGTCGGTGGGCTCGGCCAGGACCCCGAACTTCGCGAGCCCCCGCTTCAATTGACCGGTCTTGATGAGCCGCTTCAGGCCTTCGAACCCCACCTCCTCTCCAGCTGTCGCGACGAAGATCAGCCCCCTCCGAAGGCGTCTGCCCCTGATAGTCTCGATGGCCTTCAGCGCTGCCGCGAGCCCTCCCTTCATGTCGGCGGCCCCCCTCCCGTAGAGCCTCCCTTCCTTCTCCCTCGCCCGGAAGGGGTCATACGACCAAGCGCCCGGGTCCCCGGCCGGGACGACGTCGATGTGCCCAGAGAGGAGGAGTCCAGGCTCGGGCGGTCCTATTCTCAGTGTCAGGTTGGCGCGCCCTCGCCCGAAGCTGTCGACCTCCGCCTCAGCTCCCAGTCTCGAGTCGACGATGTAATCGTGCAAGAACTTTGCGCACTCCTCTTCGTCTCCGGGAGGGATCTCGGTCTTGTACGCGATCAGTGAGCTTGCGAGTTCGACTACGTCCAAGGGAGAATTCGGGAGCCGGCTCGATATTTAAGGCGCGCATCTGGCCCCGAGGTGCGTGGACAGGCCCATCGTCGTCACGCTCGCGGGGGTCTCGCTCGACCTAGATGGGAAGCGGATCCTGAAGGACGTGAGCTGGACGGTGAAGAAGGGCGAGAGCTGGGCGGTCCTCGGCCCGAACGGCGCTGGGAAGACTTCTCTCTTGAGCATCGTCAATGGGTACCGATGGCCATCCAGCGGCGAGGTGAGGGTCCTCGGGAGGAAGTTCGGCGAGACGGACCTCAGAGACCTCCGGGAAGAGGTGGGGCTCGTCAGCTCTTATCTCGACAAGATGACGCCCGAGGACGAGACCGTCGTCAAGTTCGTCGTGAGCGGGAAGCGGGGAGCAACCAGGCTCTGGGAAGAGGTCAGCTCCTTGGACAAGCGGCGCGCGCTCTCCCTTCTCCGTCTTGTCGGATGTCTGAGCCATCAGAGGAAGAGGCTAGTCGAGCTATCACAAGGGGAGATGCAGAGGGTCGCCATCGCACGGGCTCTGATGGCGACGCCGAGCCTCCTCGTCCTCGACGAGCCCTTCGAAGGGCTCGATATGGGGTCGAGGGAGAGACTCGTCGAGAGGTTGGGGAAGGTGGCTGCGAGGGCGAGGACGACGCTCATCCTGGTCGCCCACAGGACCGAGGACATCCCCCGGGGTTTCACTCATGTCCTCCTCCTGAGGAGGGGGGCAGTCCTCGCGGCGGGGAGGGTGAAGGAGACGATGACCGGCGCGAACCTCAGCAGGACGTTCGGGGTGAAGGTCCGGTTGCGGAGCGCCGGGGGGAGATATTTCATCCAGGCCTCCCCTCGATAGCGATGCTCTTTTATCGGACGGAACGTCCCTCTGCCTGTTTCGCATGTGGGAGATGCTCGAGGTCGATGAATCGCCCCGCCTAGACGACGCGATACTCCTCGTCGCTCTCTCGACGATGGCCCCGCAGTACAGGGCTCTCTACTCCCACGCCAGGGAGCTCTCAAAGTACCTGATACGCAAGCTGGAGTTCCGGAAGATAGCGACGCTCTACTCATCATCCCTGCCTCCCGCCGTCTCGATATCGGACGCGGGGGTCGCCCGACTCAACTCGAACAGCTTCTACGTCTATTCGGGGAAGCGCCCAGTCGTCATGGTCGCAGGGGACGGCTCGCCTTTCGACGACCAGCAGCAGTACGCGCACTCGGTCCTCTCTTTCGCGCAGCAGATCGGCGTTAAGAAAGTGATATCGGTCGGCGCGAGGTGGTCGGACGCCCCTATAGCCCCGGGCTCGACCCCGAAGGTCGTCGGGTTCTCGAATGATGTGGATGGGGTCAAAGAGTTGGAGGGCGACGGGGTGGAGGTGACCAAGAGCGAGCCCGGCCCGTTCTTCGCCAACCTGGTTGTCGCGATGTCAGGGGACTATGGGATGAGGGGTTACAAGATCGGCGTGGACCATGGAGAGCCGGTCCCTCATCCGAAGTCGCTCATCCAGATCCTCAGGGTCCTCGAGAAGATGGCAGGGATCAAGGTCGAGGTAAAGGAGCTCCAAGAGCGCGCCGCGAACATGAAGGATGAGGAGGTTACCGGGTCGATGCCTGAGGTGGCCCGGGAGCGAGAAGGGATCTACGGCTAGCCGACGCTAAGTTGAAGGTTGCGTGTTCGCCTCTTTGAGGGTCGGACCATGACCGGCGTTCGCGCGAAGGCCGTATCCTACGGCCCTGTCAGCCGCTATGTGGCCCAGCCATCCCAGGATTGGCCAGTATGGGGCTCCAAGGGCAAACGACAGCAAGGCGAATGCCAGCGCCCACGTTAGGATGGTGTGGGCCGCGTTGTAGAGGTGGCTTCCCCACCGAGGCCACTGCTTTCTTTTCGACGAGAGTCCGATGGGTATGAACGCGACCAGGTCTGGGAAGAGGATCCAGAATATCGTCGATGGCCAATCGAGCCCTCCCAAGCGGAGCCACCTGTAGAGCAGATAGACGAGGACGGCCGCGGTGACTGCGGCATATTCAGCCTTGTAGAGCTTGGAACCCGAGGGCTGGAAGTCCGGCCCGAAGCCCTCTCGTCCGCTCATATCAACGAACCAAGAGCAGGCTTTGTCAAGTCTGGGTGGCGAGCCGCAAAGTCATAAATAACTCTGGCGCGCGATGCTCTTTCATGTCTTCAGAGGATGTCGACCTTAAGGAGATCCAGCGGCAGATCTCGAAGGTCGTCGACCCGGAGATCGGGATGCCGATCGTCGAGATGAATCTCATAGACAAGCTCGAGGTCAAGGACGGGAACGTCGACATCGAGTACCACGCGACGACGCCCTATTGTCCCCCGGTGTTCGCCCTGAAGATATCGCAGGACCTCAAGACCCAGACCCAGCAGGTTAAAGGGGTGAAGACCGTGAAGGTCGTCGTCTCCGGCCATTATCTCGCGGACGCGGTCAACAAGCAGGTCAACAAAGAAGCGGCACCCCAGGCGCCCGCGCAGTAGGCACCTCTCCCGTGAACACGGACGAACTGAAAGCGTCGTTCTATCTCGCGAAGATCTCGGCCATGAGGGTGGTCGGAGGAGGCGAGGCCGAGAAGGACCTATCTTTGAAGGACATATTCAGGCTCAACAACTCGATAGGGAGGCTAGCCAGTCTCCACCCCGAGGAGAGGGCGCAGCTGAAGGAGCTCCAGGGGGACGTCAACCTCATCACCGTCGGCGTGAAGAACGCGAAGCGAGAGGACATCGAGAGGGGGCTGGAGTTGACGGAGAAAGCGATCGAGAGCATCTCCTCGGCAAGATGAATTAGTGTTAGCAAGGATTTATTACAAAGGGACGGCTCCGACGTTTTGAATGGCGTCGCGGCAGGTCAGCGAGTACGTGACTGTCAAGGTCGCTGAGGTCGGGTTCGTCGACGAGAACGGGCTCGAGGGCCTCGTCTGGCTAAAGTCTGACAAGGACGAGGGCTTCTCGATGAGGGCTTTCTCGGGAGAGACCGCGATGCACATGTCGAGGTTCGTAAAGGGAGACCGCACGTCAATCCCCTCGATATACAACATAATCGAGGAGTTCGCCGAGAAGGAGGGGCTCCACCTCGCGGGGATAGAGGTCTTCCCGTCGGGGACCGTCCTCAGGGCGGACCTTCAGTTCGTCGGGCGGGGGAAGGAGATGCTGCTTCGAGGCTACAGGGCGTCTGACGCTATAGCGATCGCCCTATTCTACGACGCTCCGATACTCCTGCACAGGTCCCTCCTCGAAAAGTAGGCCCTAAGCCGGACTAGACGGGGGAGCTGCCGCTCCGGCCTCGGCCCTTTTCCGGGACGCCTCGCCCAGGCGCAGGTAGACAGCGTACATCACAAAGCCGAAAATCACCAGAGCCGCCCCGAGGAGATGGTTGACGACGAAGTACGTGATTATCCCCAGGGCGATCATCAATAGGCTCGAGTACCTGGACCTTGAGCTCCGCCGGATGACGGGTTTCTCCACGCCTCTCTGCTCCTGGCACTCTAGATGGAGGCGGCGCTGACGGAAAGAATCGGAGGGAGGCCGTCGGCGACAAGCTCCCATCCCTTCGCAGAGTTCCGGCTGAAGAGTAGCTGCCCCGTTGAGGTCCCGACGTAGACCCCGCACGGGTCCTCCTCGTCAGTGTCCATCCCCTCCCTGTACGTCGTATAGTAGGAGTGCTTCGGAAGTCCGTCCTCCATCTGGGACCAGCTGTTCCCCGAGTCGTCGGAGCCCCAGACCATGAAGCGCTCCCCTAGTGGGAGGCGTGCGGCGCCTGACTCCTCTGGCGCGACGTATACTCGCTTCGGGTCGTTCCAGTCTACTCCTATGACGAAGCCGAACGTCGAGGGAAGGTTGTTCGTTATCTCCTTCCAGGACTCCCCGTTGTCGTCGCTCCTGTAGACCCCGCAGTGGTTCTGCTGGTATAGCACGCTCGGCCTGGAGGGGTGCCTGACCATGTGGTGGGGGCACTGTCCGTACTCCGGGTACTTGTTCGGCATGAAGTCGGCGCGGATTCCCTTGTTCCTGAAACCCCACGTCTCGCCCCCGTCGGTGGTCTTGAGAATCCCCGCGGCGGAGATCGCGATCGACATCGTGTCCCCGTCTCTTGGGTCGACGAGGATCGAGTGGAGGTTGAGCCCCCCGGCTCCGGGGTTCCACTTCGGGCGCGTCTTCTGTTCGAAGAGGCTGCGGTTCAGCTTCCAAGTGTCTCCGGCGTCGTCGCTCCTGAAGAGGGCGCCAGGGTCGACCCCGCAGTAGACCACCCCGGGCTCGTCATCCGTCCCGGGCTCGATGTGCCACACCCTCTTGACGGTGCTGCCCGAGCTCTTCGGGAACCTCGGAGGTTTCTTCCCCTCCTTCCACGACCTTCCTAGATTGGAACTCCGCGCTACGTATGTCCCCGTGAAGAAGTTGTCGACCCCGGCGAATGCAGTCTTGTTCCGGGGGTCGTACATCACATGGAGGACAGGTATTCCCTTGAAATGGGGCCCAGAAGACTTCCAGTTCCTCCGTCCGTCGACGGACTCGAAAACAAAGGCCCCCTTCTTCGTCCCGAGTAGGATCACGTTCTTGGGACGTGCCATGCTAACCGCCTGCTACGTTGGGGAGGATGTAGATAACGTCTTCATCCTTGAGCTTGGTCCTCTCGCCGTCGAGGTCCCTTGAATTGTCCTCGTTCACGAAGATGTTGATGTACTGGCGCGTCTCGCCGTGCTCGTCGAGGATCCTGTCCTTGAACTTGGGGAACCTCGCGTCAAGCTTCTCTATGAGTTGCTCGACGTCGGAGACTCGTCCCACCTCCACCTCGACGGCGCCCGACATGTAGTCCCTGAGATGGCCCGCGATGTGGACTTTCATGCGCGCGTCGGGGAGAGAGCGTCTGGGCGGTCAATAAGCTTGGCGGGCCGCTTCCGGCGTGGAGGCCCGCCGGCCACGAGGACTGGGGATATCGATTAATCCTAGCCGCGAGCGTGCGTTCGGGAGAGGACCTGTGATGCCCTCCGCGCCCCCGCTCGACCTTAGAAAGATAGGCAACACAGTCGTCGGTTCTGCCGTCGAGGCTCTGAACGGGAGGGACAAGAAGCGCTGGTTCGAGCTCTTCTCCGAGAAGCCCGAGTTCTCCGACGACGGCATCCGTCGAGACCTCGTGAAGTGGTGCGAAGAGGAGCTCTTCGGCTCCTACCGGGCCTACATCACCTCCATCGACAAGGTCGAAGACGGCGGGCTGACCTTCTATGCGAGGTACCATTCCGACAAGTGGGGAGACTTCAAGACTTTCTGGCGTTTCAAGGTGGAGCGCGGGAGGATCTCAAAGTTGGACGTCGGCGCGACCGACTACTGAGGCCTAAGCGTCGCTGCCCCTGCCAGTCGTCGAGGACCTCGGAGGCCTCCGTAGTTATTTGGTTGAGATGGTGTTAGGGTCGAAGACAACAGAGATTTCAAACGATATATATGAGGAGCTGATTCTGTAGTATGAAAATGAAATCGACGAAAACGTCGATTCCTCTCTTTCTCACGGTCTTACTCGCATTGACAGCCGCCGTTCCAGCCTTCTCTTCCTTAGTGGCCACCTCCAATGGCCAGAGCTTGGAGTTCGCTCCCCTTCTCCTGATGGCCCCGGAGAACGTCACGCTTACAGCTTCGGGCACCTTCTCCTGCGTCACCCCGACTCCTCCCAACTTCTTCCACTGCTACACCCCGTCGCTCGTCCGCTCCGCATACAACGTCGATCCACTCTATTCCGCGGGCATCGATGGCAAAGGGGAGACCATAGTGATAGTCGACTCCTACGGTAGTCCAACGGCACTGGCCGACCTTCAGCACTTCAGCTCGACCTTCGGCCTCCCGGTCCCTAACACGCCTGGAGGCCCGACCTTCCAGGTTGTCTATCCAACAGGGACGCCGACCTTCAGCCCCAGCCAGCACGGCGTCCAGGCGCGCTGGGCCGAGGAGACGAGCCTCGACCTGCAATGGTCTCACGCGATAGCGCCTATGGCCAACCTTGTCCTGATCGCGGCAAACCCGGCCGAAACCGAAGGAGTGCAGGGGTTCTCGAGCATCTTCATCGGTGAGCAATACGCGATACAGCACTATCCAGGGTCAGTGATCAGCCAGAGCTTCGCAGTCACCGAACAGTCGTTCAAAGGGGCGGGCGGCGCCCAAGTGGCCAAGTTCGACCAGACCTATGAGCAGGCTGCAGCCAACCATGTGACGGTGCTGGGTTCGGCCGGCGACTCCGGGACAGCAAACGTGATCGGAGGCCAGGGAACATCCACGCCGAAGCCCCTTCCATTCCCGACCGTCAACTGGCCGTCTTCCGACCCGCTCGTGACGTCGGCGGGGGGAACGTGGCTGCAGTCCGGTTGGACTTGGAACCCCTCGTCACCGACTGACCTCACCTTCACGACGACTCCCGGCAGCCGCACGGAGGCTGTCTGGAATGAGCCGTTCCTCCCGGCGGCGACGGGTGGTGGGCTGAGCGTGCTCTTCTCAACCCCTGGCTTCCAGGGCGGCATCTCCCAGAGCCTTCTGAACGGCGCGAGGGGCCTTCCCGACCTCTCATGGAACGCGGCGGTGGACGGGGGCGTCCTCGTCTACCTCGGCTTCCTGGGCGCCGGCTCGGGCTTCTATATCTTCGGAGGCACCAGCGCATCATCCCCGCAGCTCGCCGGGCTGATTGCCCTCACCAACCAGATGGCCGACTCGAAGGGCAAGGCCCATCACGTCGGATACCTCAATCCGCTGCTCTACAAGCTGCCTGCGACCGACTTCTTCGACACCGTACCCCACACGTTCGGGTCGGTGACGATAAGCGACAACTCGCTGTACGGGAGCGGAATCCCCGGATATCAGGCGACGACTGGATGGGACTTGGCCAGCGGCTTCGGCAGCCCCAACGCCAACAACTTCGTGACCGACCTCGCCAACGAGCTTCCGTGAGAATCCAACTGGGACGCCTCGAGCCGTCCCAGTCCTTCATTTTCTTCGCGCGCCCAGTGCAGAGCGATTTCCGATGGATCGAACCTTTGGCTCTGCTCGTTGCAGGTGAACTCGGGGCACTCCCGCGAAAAAAAATTTCAAGAACGCGTAAATATGCTGGAGGCCATCGAACGGGACATGCCACGATACCTTGATGTTCACAGAACTTGAAGGGGACGAAACTCAAAGACGTCGCCGCGGCGCACGCGAAAGACCTCAAGGTCCAAAACAAGTATGGCGTAAAGTTCCTGAAATACTGGGTGGACGAGAAGGAAGGAACCGTCTTCTGCCTGTCTGACGCGCCGAACAAGGACGCTCCGACACTGGCGCACAAGGAAGCCCATGGTTTGCTTCCCCACGAGACGTTCGAGGTCCTAGAAGGAAGGCCGATCCCGACTTATTGCGATGAACGGCTGAAGTTTTTCGACTGCTCCTGTCGATGGACTCCGACTTCTGGGCGTCCGGAGGGAAGCGAGGAGGGCACATTGATTTATCAGGCCGAAAGGGAGTCACATGTTCAACTGGCTTGCCGCAGGCTCAACGGAGATTGGCCGCTATCATGTTTACCGACATGGTCGGTTATACCGAACTCGGACAACGGAATGAGTCGCTCTCGCTCGAGTTGATGCAAGAGCAAACGAGGCTGGTCAGGTCACTTCTAAGCGGCCACAATGGCAAGGAGGTGAAGACGACGGGGGACGGCTTCCTAGTCTCGTTTCCGAGCGCACTCGAGGCGGTCAAGTGCGCGTTTGAGATTCAAAAAGCAGCAAGGGCGCTAAATGCTTCTCAGCACGAGGACCGAAGACTTCGCCTTCGGATAGGGATCCATCTCGGGGACGTGGTGGAATCTCGAGCGGACATTTCTGGCGACGCCGTGAACGTCGCCTCAAGAATAGAGCCTCTCGCAGAGGAAGGTGGGGTCTGTCTCACGCGCCAGGTCTTCGACCACGTCCAGAACAAGTTCGAACTCCCATTGGCCAGCCTTGGCATGAAGACCCTCAAGAACGTGAGTGCGCCCCTCGAGGTCTACAAGATTGTGATGCCCTGGGACGAACGGGGCGGCGTCACGACGGCGACTCTCGACAGGAGAAGGATAGTTGTCCTGCCCTTCGCGAATATGAGCCCTAACCCTTCAGATGAGTACTTCGCCGACGGCATGACGGAGGAGCTCATTTCGGTGCTGTCCAAGATCGGAGGCCTCAGGGTGGTGGCGAGGACTTCGGCGATGCGGTTCAAGGGCGAGAAGGCGACTGCGAGCAGGATAGGCCAGGAACTCAAGGTCGGGTCATTGACCGAGGGGAGCGTGAGGAGATCGGACACAAGGGTGAGGATCACCATCCAACTCGTCGACACCCAGAGCGAAGAGCAGCTATGGGGGGACACGTACGACCGCGAGCTTCAGGACATCTTTGGTGTCCAGACCGAGATAGCCCAACAGGTGGCCCGAGTGCTGGCGGTCAAGCTGGGCGTCGTGGAGGGTTCTGCGATTCAGAGGCGTCAGACCCAGAGCTTCGGCGCGCACGCGCTGTATCTCAAAGGGAGGTACCACTGGAACAGGAGGTCAGAGGAGGAGATCAACATGGCAACCAAGTACTTTGAAGAGGCGATTGCAAGGGACCCGGAATATGCCCTAGCTTACGTCGGGCTGGCCGATTGCTACAGCATCCTGGGATATTACGGATACAGGCGTCCTTCGCTCGTCTACCCGAAGGCCAAGGAGCTGGCTGAGAAAGCTCTGACTCTGGACGGGGACCTCGCCGAGGCGCATGCCTCTTTGGGCGAGACACTGATGCAATACTACCTCGACTGGGAGAGGTCGGGCTCGGAGCTCGAGAGAGCCTTGGAGCTGAGCCCCAGCTACGCTACCGCCCGCATGTGGCATGCGACGCATTTTGCTATTTTTGGGAGATTTGAGGAGGCCCTCGCAGAGATACGGAAAGCTGTCGAACTTGATCCGCTTTCAATGATCGTTCTTACCGATGTGGGCAAGGACCTCTACTTTGCCCGAAGGTATGATGAAGCCATCGCGAAATATCAGGAGTCACTCAAGGTGGACCAAGATTTTGCGATTGCCCACAAGGGACTGGCCGAGGTCTATGCGCAAAAGGGGCTTTATGATGACGCCATCCGCGAAATCGAGACTGCGATTGGTCTCTCGAAGAGGAGCATATTCATCCTCGATGACCTCGGCCACATTTACGCGCGGGCAGGGATGAAGGAAAAAGCTGAGAGGGTGGTTGAGGACCTCAACAAACTGTCGAGCGAAGAATACGTTCCCGCATACGGCAGGGCTGCCATCTATGCCGGACTCGGTGATAAAGACAAGACGATGGAGTGGCTTCAGAGGGCTTACGAAGAAAGGAGCTTCGTGGCCTACCTGAAGGTCGACCCGATATTCGATTCTATGAGGGGCGATCGGAGATTTGCCGACCTGCTCTCAAAGATGAGATTGCAGCCGCGGTAGGCACCGTTGGACCACGCCTAGTGCCAAGCTACGGCTATTCCCTGTCGATGAACTCTTCGGGCTTTGGAGGGTCTGGCGGGAGGCCCTTCCTCTTCCGTATCTCCGTGACCAGCGGGAAGAGCATGTTCGTTGGGACGGGCTGCCAGAGCTTGAAGTAGGTGTTCCAGACCGCCTTCCCGGCTGTCGCGCCCCTCATCCTCTCGCTCAGGTCGAAGGTCTCCGCGGCGGGGATCTCTCCCTCGACGATGGTGAGTACTTCACGCTGTTCGATGTTGATGAGCTTGCCCCGCTTCCCGCTGATGACGCCGGTGATTGCCCCGATCTGGTCGCCAGGGCCTTTCACCTCAATGCCCAGGACGGGCTCGAGGAGGGTCGGGTTCGCGGAGAGCATTGCCCCGAGTATGGCGCGCCTGGACGCCGGCATGAGCTGGGCGTACGTCCTGTGGGCCGGGTCCTCGTGCGGGACGTAGTGCGTGAGCACGACCTTGACACCTCTGCAGAGCTCGTAGGCAAGCGGGCCGTTCTGCATCACGTCCTCGAAGCCCGACTTGATCGAGTCCATCGACTCCCCCAGGTACTGGACGCCCTTCGTCTCCTCGCATAGCATGTTCCCCTTGGCGTCTATAGTGACAACGGTCCTCGAGGAGTCGGAGTCCCATCCGTGTTCGCGGAGCATCTTGACGATCGTCTTCTTGTCCGTGTATTCGGTGAGCTGCCCCGAGCGTATGAGCTCAACTATGTCGGCGGCGAGCGGCTCCGTCTTGATGAATATCTTGTTGTGCCTGTTCGGCGACCGAGCCATTATCGGCCCAAACCCCGCGCGGATCGCCTCGCGGTAGTTGGTTATGGGCTCCGAGGTGATTATCTCCAACCCCTGCTGTTGGATCATGGTCGTCGCTATCTCGAGGTGGAGGACGCCCATCCCGGCCATCAGCGTCTCCCCGCTCTCCTGGTTTATCGTGATGATGAGGTTCGGGTCCTCGATGTTGAGCCTGCGCATCGCCTCCACGAGCTTGGGCAAGTCGCGCGGATGCTTCGCCTCCACCGCCTGGGTGATGACGGGCTCCGAGACGTAGTGGATGCTCTCGAATGGCACCACGTCCTTCTGGGTGGATATCGTCTCGCCCGAGCGGATGTCGAGCCCGAGGACGGCAGGGATGTTCCCGGCGGGGAGCGTGTCGACTATCTCTCTCTGGAAGCCCATGAATATCTGGACCGACTGGATCTTCCCCTGGCGCTTTGAGTTTAGCAGGTACACCTCGTCGCCGTTGCTGACCTGCCCTGAGAAGAGACGTCCCACGCCCACCAAGCCGGCTGCCGGGTCCACGACGACGTTGGTGACCATCATGACCATGGGGCCGTTCTCATCGCACGCGAGCAGCGACTTGCCGACCTCGCTGTTCAGGTCTCCGCCCGACCAGATCTTTGGGATGCGGTACGCCTGAGCCACGTGCGGCGGCGGGTGATGTCTCACGACCATCCCCAGGAGTGCTTCGTGAAGCGGGAGGCTTGGGCCCAGCGTCTTGGGGTCGCCCGTGGTGTAGGCGTTGTAGATGTCCTTGAAGCCCATCCCCGTGGTCTTTGCGAGGTCTGCGTTGAAGCCCCACTTGTCCTTGCTCGAGCCGAACGCGACCATCGAGTCTTGCACGGTGAGTTTCCATTTTTGGCGGTATTCTGGCTCAGCGTGGGTCTCTATGAGGCGATTTATGTCAGCAACGATGTTAAACAGCCACTTTTGCATCTGTTCGGGGTTCAAGCGGAGCTCTTTGATTAAACGGTCGATTTTATTGATGTATAGGACCGGACGGACCCGTTCCTCGAGCGCCTGCCTAAGGACAGTCTCGGTTTGCGTCATGGCCCCCTCTACGGCATCTACTACGACGATTGCGCCATCTACGGCTCGTAATGACCTTGTTACCTTCCCAGTGAAGTCAATGTGCCCCGGAGTGTCAATCAGGTTGATTACATACGGCTTGCCTTCCTTTTCGTAGTATAATGTGACGTTCGCTGCCTTGATGGTCATCTGCCTCTGTTGCTCGAGCTCCATGTAGTCGAGCGCTAACGCTTGTCCTGCCACGCTGGGACTCAACATCCCCGTAGCCGCAAGAAGACTATCGGCCGTTGTCGTTCTCGGCAGATTGGTCGTTAGGCCAAACTGTTACCGTGATCAACGTGCGCGATGATCCCCATGTTGCGTATGTGTTCCCTGTCGTGGACGAGCTTGAGCGCTTCGGACGTCGTCTTGAACTTCGGCATGGTTTGTTCCTGCTTTCAAAACGCTCCCTTCCTCGTCTGGTTATAACGTTTTACGTGGACTAGAGGTTAGGTTTCCGGAATCTCTAGTCCGTCTTGAAAACACTTTGGCCGTTGCCATGATAGTTGTGGTAAGAGTGCTGGAACAACGCTGACACTTTTGGTAGTAGCGTCTCAGGGAAACTAATCATCGAACAATCGGCTAGTCCCAAGTCTGAACCTCCTTCTCCAAAGCGCCGAGGTCGAGTAGGCCTTCTCTCATGAGCGACTGCCAGAACAGAAAAAAGAGAGGAAGGGGAGGACGGTCATGTCGCTTCTAGCCAGTTAATGAGGGCCCGTTGTTTGTGCTCAGAAAGCAGGTGGATCTTGTCTCTGAAGATGCGGGCGTATGCAATTTTGTGGATGCGGAGTTGCCAGTAGACTTGGAAGTCAGAACCGGAACGAGAGAGGCCTATTGGTTGCAGGCGACTCGCTATTCCAAGGCTGAACAGCAGAATTGCCGAGGATACGAGCAGGAGCGGTGGCTTCTGTTCGACATAAGCGCGGCACTGAGGTTCAAGGTCCCTTGGTCTAAGAGTACCTGGCCAGTGCGGGACGTCAATCGCGGTAGGTAACGATTCCAAGCTCACAGCTTGTGAGAGCTTGATATCGTGCGCGTTGACAGAGCCTTCAGCATCCCAAAGAGCTGCCAAATACGCAGAGACTATTTCCTCGGCGAGTCGAATTAGCCATAGTGGCGCAGGATTGTTTGCATGGGGCTGGTCGATTGTGTTGTCGAGACCTGCGATGCTTGAGAGCCGAGTGACAAACCTACCTACGTTCGTGCGAATGTAGCGTTTCGAGACGAATCCGCCACTTTCGATTTCAGTCTGCGTGATGGTAATGTCTCCCACGACACTTCTGATGCATCGTCGATAGTCTTCGTGCAGAGTCGGATTCTCGTTGGTGAATGCTGAGTTGCGATGGTAGACATCTCCGCGGTAGCCGAGAATTTTGGCTCCTTCCACTGTTGCCAAGTTCATGGGTAATTTGGGCGCGTTGATGGTGCGGACAAACTTGCCGTCAGAGATGCGCATGAAGGATATGTGGGACTCGAGAGATCCAATCGGAAGGCCTGGCTCAAGGTTCGCGAACTCCTTCCACTTGCCTAGACGTGAAGCGCGTAGACCTCTGCCCTTCGTGAAGTTCACGATGTTCCTGAACGTCCCCCATAAGTATCGCCCTGGCTTGTCCAATCCCTCGTAGTACCTGCGCAACATTGGGATTGCGGCAGCATCCAGAGCTACCAGGACGCTGTCCTCCAAGTCATCCAGGTGGATGATCGGTTTGCCAGGGAACGCTGTGTACCTTGCGACGAGCTGTTCGGCCCACTCTTCACGGAAGCTGTGCTTCGCGTGCCTTGTGGCTTCGATCAGCCCCTTTGCGAGATGCTGCACTTGCATGATTGCGTCCTCGACGTCGTATGGCTCGAGCTGTGGTTGGTTGTCCGCCTTCCCCGCTTTACCTAGTTCGTCTATGTTTTCACCTATTGTTTCACCTCCTTTTCGTTATTGAGCGCCCATGCTCCGGTCGGTCGTACGAAGTCCTGAGGTCGGACGCTGCATGAACGTGAGTGTGTTGGTCGTTGAGTCGCGGTATTTCCCAGACTATTCCTCGGGCATGATCATAGTTCCGCCTGGGATTACTGCATGTGGTTGGAGCTTGCTGCTTGACTGACGTTGGCGTCCCTTTTCTCCTCTGTGGGACCCTCCTGGTCGCGCTCCCACCTTCCTCGCGCTTTGTCGCGGGCCGCGTCCCCACAGACCTTCATCGCACCCGACCTTTCGATCGGGTGTTCATTTGTGCGCTCCAGTGGGATATCGGTATGAAAGGCCGACCGACGTTTGTACCTTGAGTATGAAAAACCGACCGAAAAGCCATGGTTGAGTCGGAAAAATCTGCTCAATCGGTCTGGAGCTGACTTTGTGTGGTTGACGAGTTTCTCTGATTTTCATTGTCCGACAACATCCCCAAATTCCCGCCGGCGACTCGGTCTCAAGGTGACCCAGTGGAAGGGCGACGGGAGAATCATGCAGGGGTCTCGTCGAAGATAAGAGCGAGACCCTTCGGACACTCGCTAAGCCGGGGCCGTCACATAGAGCAGGGTCCTGCCAGAGCTTTGGTAATGGCTGCCGTCGCCGGTGTAGCTCGCTACGATGCTCATAGTTCCTCCGGAGTCGACCGTCGGGAAGAAGGCGACCGCGCAGATGCCGCTGGACCGAAGGATGCAACTGGCCCCGTGGGTGGACCCGGACCAGTAGGTCCCGGAGCCTGAGGTCGAGAATAACACCATGCCTGTCGGGGCGCTTGTCGACGATGGGTTGGAGTCGGTCACCTTCACGATACAAATGGTAAAGCTGCCCTCGTTAGAGGTCAGGGAGGAGGGGAAGCAGGCCACCGTTGTGGATGTCCCGTCTTGTCCGGTCGGCGTGATGGTTATCGTCCCGCTCACGAGGGTAAATGTGATTCCTCCGCCACGCCCGCTGTGACCTTTTATCCCGATGACCGTGTCGGTCGCCCCAGCCACGACCTGTCCTGTGTTCACGTCGGTGGCGTAGAAAGTCCCAGTGGTCTCATAGAGAGTCCCGGCGGTCGAGCTCGTGCCGTCGAGGACCGCTTGCCCGCCGTACGCGCCGCTCGCGCTGGTGGGCTGGGCCTCTCCAGGGAGCCTGAAGGTGACCGAGCCGCCCGAGAAGAGGAGGGGTGACTGGCCAACGTAGCCTCCCACCGCTGCTGAGGTCGAGGCAGTCCCCGTCCCGCTGCTTCCGGTCAAAGAGAACATGCAGCTCGCTAGGCCTCCGCAGGAGGTGGCCGACCCTGTCACCGGGCTAACGCCTGACGCCGATGCCACGGGGAGAGCGAGTGTCGCCGCGAGGGGCAAGAGCAAGGAGAGCAGGCTGGCTGACTTCCAGGGCTTCAATTGTCGGACTGCGTGCAGGAAACGACAGCCGTTGGATAAAGACTTTGCCTGGCCAGGTAGCCAGTCTTGGGCACTCCGATCGGGTCGTGTTCGGCAATGATAACCTATCCGGGTTTGCCCATTCCGCTTCAATCTCAACTCATGTTTGACTCAGACTCAAGCTACGGCAACGACCTACGCAAGTCTGCCTTTGCCAGGAATCATCTTTGTCGTCGTGGCTCTAATGGTGGGACTGTTTGCTGCTCATGAGATCGGCGCCATGGGAAGTTCGCGCCTATGAAGATGACAGCCTAGCTTCTCAGTCGTCAAGGCGCTCGTGGCGGTTAATACTTATTTCGAGGTTGATATGTTCAGGAGGCAATGAATATGGGCGAAACGAGGGTCATGGTAAGGATACACGGCCCGAAGGGGCACACCGACATCGAGATGACTGCTGACACCGGCGCGACCCTGACGATGATTCCAGAATCAGTCGCAAGTTCCGTTGGGATTGTTCGAGAAGGGTCGGTCACTGTCAGGCTCGCCGACGGTAGCACGAGGGCTGTCCCCGTGAGCAAGGCCGAGATTGAGATTAGTCACGACAGAGCTCCTATCAGAGTGCTCCTTGGTCCGGAGGATGTGACGCTCCTAGGCCTGACCGCACTGGAGACACTTGGTCTCAAAGTGAACCCAGTGGAAAGGCGGCTGGAGCCTTCAGTCTTCAGCCAGTATGCCCTGGCCTGACAGGAGCAGGATACCCTCATCTACGATTTTACGGCCCTAGAATTGCGAGGGCGCGAGAGGCCCAATACTCACAACGCCTTGAAGCGGTCGCTCCCGTACTTCACATCCTTCCAGGTTATCCCGCCCCGCCTGAATCGCAGGAAGCCTGTCGCGAAGGCCGCTGTCACGAGCAGCCCTGACAGCGGCGCGAGGAGCAGATACTGGACCTTGGAGGCCTTTAGCGAGAAGAATCCCTGGGTGGCATACACCACCGAGCATGCCAACCCCGCCGCGAGGGCCAGGACCCAGTTCATAGTCGCGACTGCTAACCCAAGAAGTGCGAAAGGTCCGACGAAGTATGCGAGGGTAAGTATGCAGGCGGCGGCCAGCCCGCCCCACGATGGAATCAGGCCCGCCCCGAACCTCTCGTGCGCCTCCCACGCCTCCCCGAAGCCGGAGTACGGCTTGACCTTGAGGTAGCCCTCTCCGTTGGAGTTCACGACCTCGAGGCCGTGCCTCAGTGCCCTCCTCCCCATGGCGCCGTCCTCCATGATGTCGGTCTTGATGGCTGCGTGGCCTCCTATCGCGTCGTAGGCTTTCCTTGTGATCATGATGTACTGGCCGTTGGCCCCGTCGACCCTCTTTCCTCTTGGGGTGCGCCTGGAGCCGATGCTGGCCACCCCCTCGCATAGGAAGAAGATGCTAGCTGGAAAGATTACCCTCTCCGACCGGTTCCTCGTGGCGATCTCGGGCCAGACAGAGAGGAGGTCGGCGCGCCTGGATTCGAGGTTTGCGAGCGCTACCCCAAGGCTCTCCCGGGAATGGAGGACGTCGCCGTCCGCGAAGAGCAAGATGTCGCCGGTCGACCTCAGGTAGCCGTGGTGGCACGCCCAGCTCTTCCCGACCCAGTCCGCGGGCCTTTCGGGTTCGAGGAGGACATTTACCGTGCCCGCGAACTCCCGGGCGACCTCCTCCGTGCCGTCGTCAGAAGGGCCGCAGACGACTATCACCTCCTTGGTTGGGTACCCGAGGTCTATGACAGATGCGAGGGACTCCCTGAGCGTGTCTGCCTCGTTCTTTGCGGCCACGATTATCGAGACCTTGTGGGCGTTACCGTCAGATAGGCGGACAAGCGGCCCGAACATCCTGAACCCAGAGAGGGCAGTCCCACTTGCGAGGAGGACGAGGAGGGCGTATACAGAGAGAAGCACCATCCCGACGATCCCCGCTTGCATGTCCCCATCGCCTGGCTCGGGGCTTATTAGGCCCCTTCCCAATTTCGCTATGGCGCCGTCAAGTTGAAGCTGGCGTCTCAGAAAAATGAGTGCGTTTTGTGACCAAGTCTTTGGAGATCAGGAGACCTGCGGAAGGCGGAGCTGCCTGGTGCACATCGGGCATCCCTTCGGGTAGTGCTGGGCGCAAGCGCAATACCCTAGGCCGCACTTAGGGCAGACCTGCAAGACTGTCGTGTGCGCTATGACCTGGTTCATTGGACTGGGGGAGGTCTGTCCAAATAATAATGGGCCGAACAAGAAATTCTTGTTCAGGGACGGCTGCCCGTCTCCAGAATCCTGAGTATCTCGGCGATAGCTTCCCTCTTCGAAGGGGACCCCTTCCTCGCCTGCTCCTCGAGCCGTTTCCTCCCCGTGCTCCCGAAGAGTATGAACACCCTCTTCACGAACTCCGAGTTGTCCTCGCCCCCTGCCGAGGACACCCTGGTCTCGTATATCCGGAGAGGGCCGCCTTTGCTCGAATCGTTCTCGATTGTGCCGATCACCAGCTCGAGCGCCCTCTCTCCACCTATCTTGGCAAGAGCTTCAACGGCCTCCCTCCTCGGCATCGCTTCGGCCAAATCGAGGACAGTGCTCGAGTCCTTGATGATCCCCAGCGTCCTGCAGATGCCCTCGATACCCCTCTCCGGGTCTGACTTTGATGAGTAGGCCCCGCGGCCCGAATCGACCTCTTCCAGGGCCTTCTCTAGCGCCGTGGCTAGGTAGGGGACGACCTTCGGGCCGAGCAGGCTAAGCTGGACTATCGCCAGCTCCTGGACGCTGTTCTCCCGCGACCGGAGTGCTCTTATGAGCAACTCGGCCTGTTCCGCGAGCCTTTGCCGTTCGGGGCTCCCTAAGTTCGCACTCAATCGTATCCTGTTGGACACAGAACTGCGGATGCTAGTTAATCGTTGTTTCCGTTTTCGTGAAGTGCGCCAGTTTAGAAATGCGCCTGGGGCAAGGGAGCGTCCAATATCCCTACATGCTAGCGTCATCTCTCTCATAGCTCGCCGAAAGCGGAAAGCAGGGGCGCTAACGTTGCGAACACCTCGGCCGATTTTTCGGGAGGGATGCTAACCATTAATACGGACTTTCCGAACTTGGCCGGAGGAGAGAGTCATGTCCTACACCGAAGGCCAGACTTGGGGTGCGCTGAGGAAAGCTTGGAAGGCGTACAGGATCGCCAAGGCCCAGAACGACCAGGCTGCGATGCTAAAGTACGCGGGGAGGATTCGCACGCTGCAAAAGCAGCTTGGGTTGCCTCCCTCTAATTTCCCGAACGTAGGACTAGGCTAGGCCTTCATGCGGAGCGCCTCTCCGATTCAAGGCGCCGGTACTGCAAAACATGGATGCGTGTTTCACGTTGATTATAAGCTGCGGCTCTCTCCGAGCTTTCGAGTAGTCGGTTGGTTGAGAACGGCAAAATCGTTTGCAAAGACGATTTTCATGAGAGGATTTAGGAATTGGTATTGAATTTGGAGACAATCCAAGATGCGAACGATTCGACGGTCGGTTCGGGGATGCCTCACTTTAACGTGAGCTGCCAGATATGCAGGATTAGCAAGACATTCCTCACCATGCAGGGTGTGAACGGGTTCCGCGGCGAGCACGAAGGGCACGTGGTGATTGAGGGCAGGCTGTTTGAAGGTGTTCTGACCCCCAAGAAGCCCGAGGTGGTAGCGGAAATATCCAACCCACAGGCGGGAGCAGTTCCGGATGTCACCCCGGAATCGGAAGATGTGATTGCCGAAGTGATCGCTCTAGAGACCAAGTCGGAGGCAAAGGAGGTAGCCGATGTGGAATTACGGGAAGAGGCACCAGCGCCTCATCCCGTGGTGATCGAGCCCGCAGAGATGAGGCTGAGGGAACGGATCACGCCGGCTACGTCTCTCCTGAGCGCGAAGGACCTAGATGAACCCCTGCTCCTTGCGAGGTCATCATACATCGGAGAGTCAGAGGAGAAGAGATTCGATGCTTTGAGGGTCTCGAGGGCACTCAAGGAATTCAAGTGGTACGTCGAACCACCCTACGGGATAGGGATCATGGTCGACGACAATCTGAGCGTGGAGACGAATATAGGAGTGATAAGCAGCTCCATGCTAAAGCGGGTGGAGGAATTGGGCTACAAGTTCGTCGCGACCAATGCGCCTCAGGGCTCCCCGGTCGCCTGGTTCAAGAGGCTGGCTCAAGAGTCGCCCGAAACGGACATTCCAGTCGGCGACATGGAGAGGACGATGCAAGTAACGAAAGGGACGCGAACCTATGACAAGGACAAGGCCGTCTGGGAAGAGAGCTTCCAAACGTTGCTCATGACCGTCAAGAACATGGACGGGCAAAAGCTGAATCGGATTACGAGCATCATAAAGTCCGAGCGGCCGGAGCCTGACCTCCAGTCATAGTTCTTGTGCTGCCCGTAGAGGTCGAGGTGGCTGCGGGCATTGGTGGCGCCAGTATTAGGTCTCGGGACTCTGGGAGCAGCCGCTGATGGGGGCGCCTCCTGCAGGAAACCCTTAAGGGACGGGCCGGCAGAGACAAACCCAGATGAGAGCGGACCAAGCCGGCATCTCCACCACGTTAGCGGTGGTTGTCGTGGTCGTGATACTCGTCGTGGCTGGGGCAGGGTACTTCGCCTTCTCTTCGACGACGGCTCCGGTGCTCACCCCGTCGTCGTCTTCCACGACAACGACTTCCTTCACTCCGCCGGCGCTCACAACTAGCACGACCACATCCTTGACTACCACCACCGCCGCGCCGTCAACGACGACCACGACGACGTCTTCGATAACGATTACCCCCACGACGACAACGACAAGCACGACGAGCACAACGACCGGCCTGGTTCCTGGGACGGGGACGCTCGTCGAAACGTCCACCCCCGCTGTCCCGCTCGTTACCTCGTGGACCGCGATAAGGTATCCCTTCAGCATATCCACCCTCGGAGGTACTCCCAACACGCTGACGTTGAGCGCGAGCGGCCCGGCAGGTCTTAACATGACCTTCTTCCCGTCATCGACCGTCACGATGAATCCGGGGGGAGGCGCCACCAGTTTGCAGGTTTCGGTTCAGTCGTCTCCTAGCCTGGCACCCGGCACTTACCCGGTGACCATATCGGCGATCGGGAACGGACAGATCTACACCGAGACGCTGAACGTACAAGTGACAAAGTACCTGTTCGTAATCAACGGGGCCTTCATGCCGTCGAACATGAACGTCCCCTCGGGCGCCACTGTCACGTGGGTGAGAATAAACGGCCCGCTCGGTTGCGGATGCGTCGATGACGGGAGCGAGAACATACACTTCGCGGACCCTAGCGTCCAATCGTCTGCGCGGCTCATGCAGTATGACACTTACTCCGTCACGTTCACTAAAGCCGGAACGTTCCCCTTCACGGACGACTTCCATCCAGGCGTGGGCGGCTCCGTGACGGTCACTCCCTAGGCTCGTCCATCCGCCGACGACCCCTAGTCGTGATAGCTCTTCTCGCCTGCGCGGATCGCTGCGGTCAGCCAGTTTTCCCGAGGCGGGAGGGGGCAGACGTAGCCTTCGTTGTACGCGCAGTAGGGGTTGTAAGCGTAGTTGAAGTCGAGGAGGTAGTCGTCGTCGTGCTCGACCTCCATGTCCAGGTATCGGGACGCGCCGTAGGTCTCCTTTCCCGATGTGGCGTCCCTGAACGGGACGAAGATGGTCGGGTTCTCCCTCTCGGCGGACTGATACGCCTGGGGCTGGACGGGCTGGCCGTCGATGACGACGTCGAAGTAGCCGACCTTGTTGTAGAGCTGGCGGGTCCCCTTGCTGGTGGTCATGATCACGCTGGTCTCCTCGGGATGCCTTACGAGCTTGGTCTCGAACCGGAAGGCGGGGTCCGGCTCGAAGTACTTCAGGCCTGAGAACTCCTGCCCGAAGCGCGTGAAGGGGGAGCCGTGGCCGTGCCTCATGAACTCGTCTTTCTGGGCCCTGAACCTGATGAGGGCACGCTTCCAGGTCTCCACCTCGTCGGGCTGCATGGGATGGTTCGAAGACAAGGGAGTTCAAGAATAACCTTTCTCAGCGCTTCTCGAAGAGAGGGAGGGGGAGAACGAATATCGTGGCAGTCTTTTTCTGTGGTGGCCGCCCGTAGCAGGCGCTTTGCCCTATCGGAGCCTCGGCGAGCTGAAATCCGATGTCGTCTGCTGTGAAAAGTGCCCGAGACTGGTGAGATTCAGGGAGAAGGTGCCCGCCCGTGCGGCGTTCCGAGCTCAGGAGTACTGGAGGAGGCCAGTCCCCGGGTTCGGAGACGAGAGGGCGCGTTTCGTCCTGGTCGGGCTCGCCCCTGCGGCGCACGGCGGGAACAGGACGGGCCGTGTGTTCACCGGCGACGAGTCGGCGAGGTTCCTGATGAGGTCGCTCCACGATGTGGGAATTGCCAGCAAGCCGACGTCGATATCCAGGGACGACGGCCTAGTCCTCGCCGGATGCTACTTGACTGCGGCCGTCAGATGCGTGCCGCCCGGGAACATGCCGACCAGCGCGGAGTTTGGGAACTGCAGCTCATACCTGGAGGCGGAGCTGGAGCTCCTCTCTCGAGCAAAGGCGGTCGTTGCGCTCGGAAGGCTCGCCTTCGCGTCGGTTCTGGACTGGGCCGCCGGGAAGGGAGCCAAGACTACCGCCGTGAGATTTGAGCACGGGCGCGAGTACCGCTTCGACGGGCTACCGGCGGTCTACGCCTGCTACCACCCCAGCCCGAGGAACACATACACGGGCGTGTTGACGAGGAAGATGATGACCGGGCTCTTCAGAAGGATAATCAGAGACTGCGAGGACAGAACAGGGGGCCCATAATCATGATAAGTACGGAGAAGACCGTCTACGACAAAAAAGAGGAGTCAGACGGCAAGAGGATCTTGGTCATGAGGACCTGGCCGAGGGGCATCTCCAAGGAGAGAGTCGACGTCTGGATAAAGGAGCTCGGGACCGAGAAGGAACTCATCCGCAAGTGGAAGGGCGGCGAGGTGACCTGGGCCGAGTTCGCGCGGGCCTACAACGCGAGCCTCAGAGGGAAGGAGGAGGCCCTGAGAAAGCTCGCCGCTGAGTCGAGGACCGGGACGATTACGCTGCTCTGCAGCTGCAGGGACGAGGCACACTGCCACAGGAGCCTGCTGAAGAAGGCCGTTCAGAAGTACGTGTAGGAGTCGGAAGCGAGGACTAGAGACGCTTTTGCGGGTCCCTATACATGGTCGCCATCACACCGATGAAGAGAAGGTAGGGCACGACCGTAGAGAGAATCAGCGCTGGCGACACGGCTCCGCCGAGAAGCCCGGCGAGGCCGGGGCCGATGAACGCGCCGACGAACCCCGCCGTCTGGACTAGGCTTGTCGACGCGGTGACCAGCTCCTCTTTTACGCTGACCTGCGCCATGGCCGTGAGAAGGGGCCAGAAGGTGTTGGAGAGGAATCCGGCGACAAGCACGAGGGCGAGCGCCAGCGCGATCGGCGTAGCCAGATAGAGACCAGCGAACGAGCAGGCAGAGAGAGCACCGCTCAGGACAGCGCTCTTCTTCCCGCCTATCTTGTCGAACAAGGCACCCGCTACGAGGGCGCCTATCCCGCCCAAACCTACCCCGATCCCGAAGATCGAGTCCACCGTCGCGGTCCCGGCGCCCGAGACCCCGAACCCCGATATCAGGTACTTCGGGGTCCACGACACGAAGACTAGGAACCCGAGGTCGGCGAAGAAGTCGGCGACGGCAAGTGCTAGGACCAGGCGGTTCCGGACCGCCAGTCGGAATGGCGCTGAGTTCTGGGGGCCAGGGGAGCGTGACCTGCCGAGCAGGA
>Ga0307477_10001044_pt1 | contig 25108 bp, 19 predicted proteins | sample atmos_gasesECM2C_FD_203316 | JGI IMG/M metagenome (GOLD analysis project Ga0307477, IMG submission 203316) | Hardwood forest soil microbial communities from Morgan-Monroe State Forest, Indiana, United States - atmos_gasesECM2C_515 | ecosystem: Environmental > Terrestrial > Soil > Temperate...
GAGCCGTCCTTGCGCCGGTATCGGAGACTGACGCTCTGAGCATCAGGGGTGTGTGCTGCCTGCCTTCGAGCTGTCCCCGCTAGCGCTCGATCCTCCGGGTGGATCAAGGTGGCGACCGGCCTTCCAATCAGTTCCTGCGGCGCGTAACCCAAGAGCGGCAAGCACGCCGGTGAGATGTACGTGAAGGCCCCGCCGGCATCGGTTACGGCGATAGCATCGGTAGCATCGAACATCAAGCTGTAGTGTGCGTCTGTATCGAGAGCCCCTAAGGCGACCTTCCGGCTGACATTGCGTTGGGCGAGGCCGTACAAGAGCTCTGCCCCTCGATCCGCAGCGAAGTGCCAACGCAGCATTTGGTATACGCCGTCGCGACCGCGAACGCGGTTCTCGATCTCGATCGTCTTGAGCCCGCCGGCCGTCAGCGCGGCGGTGCGGCGGAGCGTTTCGTCACGGTCGCCTGGATGTATCAGGTCGACATATGCCAGCGAACCCATCTCGTCGACCAGGTCACCCAATTCGCGCACAAAGCTGGCATTGACTTCGAGAATCCGACCGTCGAATCCCACGACACACGCGATGTCGGCAGAAGATTCGATGATCTTTCCTGCCGAGTGACCAGAAATGACCGTTGCAGCTCGGTCAGGCCCGCGCCGCCTGCCCATGATGGGTTACCGCCGTTGCGCTGTGTGATTTGTTGTGCTCGAGCCGGCCACAGCGTCCGGTCAACTCAAGACCGTCCCGATGCTGCGTGTAACCGTGTGTACCGTCTGTACGGTGCAGTACCGTGTCACCGAACTGATGCTGCGCGGTTGCTCCCCGCGTACATCCTCAGAGTGGGCCGTCCTACGCATTGCGCCGCGGCGGTGGCGCTCCTGTTCCTCTGAATGGACGTGGCCTCGGCTTGAGATGCAGAACCAGCGGACCTCGAAAGCTCCTCAACGCAAGGCAACACCGTCACCCCACGCGATTTCGCAAACCAAATATGCTCTCCAATGCGATGAGCGTTGCCGGGACCGCCGCCGCCAACACCAGGCTGATCAACTGCTTTTACGACGCCTTCCAGAAGCGCAACGCCGAAGCCATGGCCGCGTGCTACGCACCCGGAATCGAGTTCAGCGACCCCGTGTTTGGCGGGTTGGAAGGCGAACGGGCCCGGGCCATGTGGCGGATGCTGAACCAGCCGGGAGGCAGCAGGCTCGAGTTGGCCTACGAGGTGCGTGATGTCGACGACACAAGTGGGACCGCCGTTTGGGAGGCGAAGTACAAGGCCCCCAACACGGGCCGCCCCGTCGACAATCACGTCACCTCCAGGTTCTGGTTCGTCGATGGATTGATCGTCCGCCAGGCAGACACCTTCGATCTCTGGAAGTGGGCCTCGATGGCGCTCGGGCCGACAGGTCGTCTCCTGGGGTGGTCGCCGATGGTCCAAGGTGCGATCCGAAAGCGGGCATTGGCAAGCCTGGATAAGTTCATCGAGGCCGAGTCCGCGGCCAAGGCCTGAGCCGATGAGAGGCGGTATTGCGGCCTCTTCTGCACCGGGTCGGCTGCAACGGCGTCTTTACCGCGCTGCTTCGCGAGGCGCGGACGGCGCTCTCGGTATCGGCGTGGCCCTCCACGTAGCGAAGATGCAGCGGCTGGCGGTACGGGCGCGGGAGCAAAGCGCAGCTTGCGGCCCAGATGGTGTGCCTGGGGATCGCAGACTCGCCCCTCCTCGAGAACAGACGACTCCCCGTCGGCGAGCTTGCGGCACAAGACGATGCTGGCTCCGAGTCAACTTTTTGGACACTGTGCGCTCGGAATAGGTTAGGTTGGGCGGCTGCTCCGAGCGGCCCACGTAAGCGAGCGGTAACGTGAGGCTGAGGCGGGCATCGCATTCATGCTGCAAAACGATATGCGAAAGCGGTGACTGAACCGGTGTTGGCACTTGCGCGGGAGATCCCCGTCGCCCGCTGCTCAGCATCCACACTGAAGGTTGCGCGAACTGATCGAGCTTGCAAAGCCCGGCCTGCAGGGCAGCCGGCAAGTCGGATGTTCTGCAACAGCCTCCCCGCGAGACAGACCGAGCTGGTATGTCCTTGTGGTTGACGACCGCAGTCGGAGCGCACGATGTACGCGTAGTCGCCACGTCACGGAGGAGAGACATGCCCAGGGAGTGCGTGAACACTGACGCGGCCCCGAAGTCCCCAGCCTATAGCCAAGCCGTGAAAGCCGGGGGATTGGTGTTCGTGTCCGGCCAGGCGGGTATCGATCCCGCCACCGGTAACCTTGCGGGTGACACCATCCAGGAGCAGACGCACCAGTGTCTGAGGAACGTATCGGCGATTCTGGAAGCCGCCGGGAGCTCGCTGGACAATGTCGTCAGCGTCACGTTCATACTGCGAGATCCGGAGGACTTTGCAGGGATGAATGAGTCGTGGCAGGCGTGGTTTCCAACGAACCCACCCGCTAGGCAAGGCGCGAAACTCCCAATTGACGCACCGGGGCTCCGCGTATCCGTCGCGGTTGTCGCAACGGCCTGAGTCCGAGCCTCATTATCCGCTGCGCAGCGTCACTACGCCATCCTGATTTCGAAGGTGCGAAGAACGATGAGGCCGAAGGCGCAGAACACCGCCAGGCGTACGGCTCGGCGTTGAAGCAAACAAAAGTCACCCTTCCGGCTCGACATGGGCGACTACGACCCGACTGCGTTGCCTGCTGAGCTTCTGCTTCGTGCCTGCAGGTGGCGATCGAGGTCGGCGGCGAACCCACGCAATTTGTCAGCCATCTCACCCAGCGCTCCAAGCCGGTCGTCGCGCGAGAGTTGCTCCGCCTTGCCACCAAGCCGGTCGAGTCGCTCGCGCAGTATTCGCCACGCGGCATCGCGATGCGGCAGCACGAAGAACGCCGGCTGCACCATGTCGAAGGCCGGCCCCGCGGTCCTTCCGGGTTGAGCCGGTCCGACCGGGAGCATCGTCAGCTGCGGGCCGACATACCGCATCACCCAGTTCATCACATGCTTGACGGTCTTGGCCAGCGTCTCCAATTCATCCGCAGTTTCGCCATGATGCACGAAGTAGCGCGCCTGCAATTGCAGCACCACCTCGTAGATCGCGTTGAACAGCGCGGCGACGCGGCGGGTGAGCGCATCCTCGATGACGATCGCGCTCTCGACGTCCGGTGGCCGGTGCAGGAACGCGGGAATCACCGGACGCGCCGGTTCGAAGCTCGGGTCAGCGGCGCGCACCGACAGGTAGTCCTCGAGGATCCCGACGAACTTGCCGAAGTGCGAGTTCACCCAGTCGCCCCGGGCACCTTCCCCCTGCTCGACGATCACCTCGATCGCCCGCAGCGCTGACTCCAGATTCGTCACCGCGCTGAGCTCCGGCCATTCGAACACCTGCGTGGTCGCCTGTGCGCTCGGTGGCCCGATGAAAATGTCGGCTTCGCCGTGGCGCTCGACCAGATGCGCGAGTCCCGCCGCGATGCCCCGATACAGGTGGCCCACGGTGTGCCACTCCTCCGGACCCGCGGTCAAGCTCGTGTCATCCACGTCGAGCAGCTGCTGCGCCTGTCGTGGGGTGAAGCCGTCGGCGTCGTGAAGGCGCATCCCCTCCGGTCGCTCGAGAAACATGAAATGACGCAGCGCACGCTCACCGAACGGCAGCAGCGCGATCTCGACATCGGGCGGATACCAGCCCGACAGAATCGGGAAATTCGGTCGACCGAAGTGTGGCGCCGCGCCGATGGCGGTCAGGATGTTGGTGGCGAGCGCCAGGTGCAGCATCTCCTGCTTGGTGACGTCGATGATGCTCTGCTCCCACACTTGAATGCGGGCGAGCTGCTCGGCCGTGATTCCTTCCGCGACGTCGCGCTTGAGGGAGAACTGGGCGTACAGGTACTCGCAGAGCAGGCCATGCTCGATCTCACAGGCCTGACCGAGCAGATAGACGAGCTCTTCGCGGCTGTCCACGGTCAGCGGCGGTTCAGCGCGGGCGGGGCCGTTGAGCTCTGCTATCGACGTGCTGGATTCGGTGGCTCGGCTCATCGCTCGCCCCTGAGGTTCAGCTCGACGGCGGGGCCCTGTGCCGCGTCCACGGCTCCGGAGCCTACGCCCGGTCGGGTGAACAGACAACCGATCAGGCCTCGACGACCTCCTGCATGGCCTCGTCTTGCTCCAGCTCGCGGACCCACACGGGCACGTCGGCCGCCGCGGCGGTGGCGCGTGCGGTCGCCCGCCGCCCGCGAATCGCCACCGCCAGCACCAGCACGGTCGCGCCGACGAAGAGGGCGGAGGCGATGAAGGCGTGGTCCGCACCGACGACGAACGCGCCCCGCGCGGCCGCGGCCGGCTGCCCCGCCACCACGCGGCCCGCCGACCCGAACACCGACACCAGCACGGCGAGTCCGAGCGCGCCACCCATCTGCTGCATGACGTTGATCAGCCCCGACGCCGCGCCGGCGTCCTCCTGGCGCACCCCGGCTAGGGACGCGCTCGTCAGCGGCACGAACGCAAGCCCGTTGCCGGTCCCGAACAGCAGCACAGGGATCAGCACGGAGAGGTAGGTGCTCGACGCGGACAGCTGAGTCATCAGCAGCATCGCGAGAGTCGAGAGGCTGATGCCCACCACCATCAGCGGCTTGCCGCCGAATCGCTCGGTCAACCGCCGTGCGCTGAGCTGCGACATCGTGAACAGCGCCACGCTGAAGGGCAGAAAGGCCAGGCCAGCCTGGAGCGGGCCGTACCCGAGGACGTCCTGCAGGAACTGCGTGAGAAAGAAGAACATCCCGAACATCCCGGCCACGAGAAACAGCCGCGCCACGTAGGAGGCGTTGCGGCTGCGGTCGTCGAACAGGCGCAGCGGCGTGATCGGCTCGGACGCGCGCCGCTCGAGTGTCACGAACAGCCCAACCAGCACCAGGCCGAGCGCGAACGCGCCGATGGTCAGCACGTCGCCCCAGCCGTTGCTCGCCGCGCGCACGAACGCGTAGGCCAGCGAGGTGACACCCGCGGTGGACGTGACCGCGCCCAGCACGTCGAAGTGGCCGTTGCGGCTCGGCGTCTCGGTCAGGTACCGGCGAGCGAGCGCGACGACGACCAGGCCGACCGGGACGTTGACGAACAGCACCCAGCGCCAAGAGGCAACCTGCGTCAGCAGCCCGCCGAGGATCAGCCCGACCGCGCCGCCGCCGATGGAGACGGCTGTGTAGTAGCCGAGCGCACGCAGGCGCTCGCGGCCTTCGGGGAACATGATCATCAGAAAGGCGAGAGCCGACGGTGCCGCGAGCGCTCCACCGAGGCCCTGCAGCGCGCGCGCCGCGAGCAGCAGCGCGCCGTTCGGAGCCAGCCCGCCGAGGAGCGACGCAAAGGTGAACAGGCCGATGCCCGCGATGAATACGCGCTTGCGGCCGAGCAGGTCGCCGGCGCGGGCGCCGAGCAGGAGAAACCCGCCGAACGTCAGGGTGTAGGCGGTGATGACCCACGACAGGCTCGCCGGCGAGAAGTTCAGTGCGCCGGCGATGCCGGGGAGAGCGATGTTCACGATCGTGGCGTCGAGCACGACCATCAGTTGGACGGCGAGGACAATCCCCAGCACCAGACCGGGCCGGACACGACGCTGGGTCGTCCGGCCGGCCGGCGGGGCGACGGTCGCGGTGGGTGGCATGTGACACCTCCGGGTGCTAGGATGAGAAACGGAAGGTTCCTCCGTTAGTATACGGAGGATGCCTCCGTTTTGCAACAGGATATTGGTGCCCAGTCGTGAGACCTGAAGTCGCTTCGACAGGCTCCCGGGCGGTGGAGGCCCCCGAGCCCCTGCTCGCAGACCGTCCCCTCCGCGCCGACGCGGTGCGCAACCGCGAGCTCCTGATCACCACAGCCGCCGCGGCCTTCGCCGCTCGCGGAGCCGAGGTGCCCCTCGAGGACGTCGCGCGCCAGGCAGGGGTCGGCATCGGCACCCTCTACCGGCACTTCCCCACGCGCGACTCGCTCGTCGAGGCGGTGTATCGCCACGAGGTCGACGTTCTCTGCGAGAGCGCCGACCAGCTGCTCGACACGCTGCCGCCCGATCAGGCACTCCAGGAGTGGATGCAGCTCTTCGTACGCCATGTCGCCACCAAGCGAGGCATGCTGTCCGTCCTCAAACCGATGCTGAGCAGCAACGCCACCTTTTTCGCGGAGACCAAGGGGCGGGCCACCGCCGCGGCCAGCAAGCTCCTCGACGCGGGTGTCGCCGCCGGCACCGTCCGTGCCGACGTCGACGGGGGCGACCTCCTCCGCGCCATCGGCGGCATCTGCATGTCGACCGACCGGGAACGCTCCGACGCCGCCGATCGCCTGGTGGGGCTGCTTATCGACGGCCTTCGCCATGGAGCTCCCAGCGGGTCCACCGTACCCCACTAGGCGACGATGCGGGGGCAGGCCTGTGACAGTCGTGTTCAGCGCGGCCTGCGCTGCCGGAAGCGCCTCTAGGGTGGGCGCGCCCACAGAGCGCGATGGGTTCATGCCACTTCCGGGAGGTCACCGATGCGCGTGCGTCGCAGCCATGGTCAACCTTGCTCACCGACAACGTCGATGCGCCGGCGTGGTGCCGTCGCGATGGGTGCGGCGGTCCTCGTCGGCGCAGCCGCGGTCAGTGACGCGACACATGGCGATGCGCAAGCGGGGCAGACGGTCACCTACTCGGCGGTCGTCAACAACGTCGCCCCGCCCGCGACCAACTTCTCAGGAGCAGGCGGCGGCGGCGACGGCTGGGCGGTGGGGCTCACGCAGACGAGGCTCTACAACGTGTTCCACCACAACGGGAGCTTCCTCGGGGTCAACTGTCACAACCAGTCCGACGCCTCATCCTGCTGGTCCGGCTACAAGACGATCAGGGACGGCAGCGGCCACAACTTCAGCACATCCGGACAGCCCGGGCTCTACGTTGACCAGGCCAGCGGCCATCTCTTCGTGTACGCGACGCGCACCTCCGACAGCACGGGCGGAGTCGTGTGCATCGACACCACACAGCCCGCGAACATCGCGGATCCGTTCTGCGGGTTCACCGCTCTAACGGCGGTCGGGGCTGCGCCCATCTACGGTTGGTCACAGATCTCGGATCCCGTCCAAGTCGGCTCGAAATGGTATGCGTTCAGCTTTGCGAACGGCACGCCGACGGCCACCCAGGACAAGCTGCTCTGTTTCGACCTGAGCACCCTGGCAGCGTGCGCGTCGCAGCCTTTCGCGGTGAACACAGGGGTCACGAGCTACAACAACAACAATCCGCCCCAGGGCATTGCGGCATTCGGCAACGAGATCATCGTGCCGTCCAACGCCGCTGGCCAAGCCCTCTCCTTAGGGTGCTTCGACGCCTCGACTGCGACGACGTGCACGGGGAGCTGGCCGGTTTCGACGAGCGTTTCCCAGGGCGCGACAGGGGCGCCGTTTACACTGCTGAACGGTTCGGGGTCGCTGCTCGGCTTCTGCTTCGCGTACAGCACTGACCCTTGCTGGACGCTCAGCGGGGCAATCGCCACCACGCCTTCGAATCTGCCTTCGGTCACGTCGACGAACGACGTCTGGAACGGACCTGGGTGGACCACCGGCCCTCGCGTCTACATTTCGAACGGCAACGTCAACCAGGTCCGCTGCTTCGACTACAGCGCCAACGCGAGCTGCGCACACTTTCCGAAGGGCTTTTCCAATCTCGGCTACATCTACACGGTCAACCCCGACTGGCAGCGGCCCACCTGCATCTGGGTCAACGCCGACAACGGGTCTGCGCAGATCCAGAACTTCGACGCCTTCACCGGCGGCGTGTGCGGCTCGGGACCGATCCGGGTGCTGTCCAGCACAGCGATCGCGCCGGGCGCACAGTGCGTACCGGGAGCCTGGTCGTCCCTGCAGGTGACGACGCCGAGCCGGAGTGCGTACACGAGCGCCACCGTTCAGTTCGTCGACGCCGACGGCAACACCATTCCGGGCACCTCGACGATATCGCTCGACAGTAACGGTGCGGCCGATCTCACCGGGCTCAACCTCAACGCGGGCAATGGGCTGCCGCAGTTCCTGCTGACGTTCACGGGTGCCTCGAACCTCACGCAGGTGGTCACGAAGCTGACCTGGACCGGCACGTACGACCCGTCGTGCGTCCAGTCCGGAACCACGGTCACGGGTTGGACAATGACCGCGGGCGCGAGCCCGACCACCACTACGCACGGGAACGCGGTGCAGCTCTTCGTCACCGGCGTACCGTCTGGAGCGACCGGGAATGTGACCTTCACCGACAGCCACAACAACATGCTGTGCACGGCTGCCCTTTCGTCGGGTGCGGCGCTGTGCACCTCGTCCGCGCTGCTTGCCGCGGGTGGCTATTCGGTGACCGCCACCTACACAGGCGACTCGAACTATCCGAGCGCCACCGCAACCACCGCGTTCACAATCACGCAGGCGACGCCGACCATGTCTGCGACCGCGAATCCCCCTTCGCAGCAGATCGGGAGCACCGTGCAGCTGAACGCCTCGTTGCCGAGCGACGCCACCGGGTCGGTGACGTTCACGACCGGCAGCACGACGCTGTGCACCGCGAACGTCAGCTCCGGGTCTGCGTCGTGCAACACCCCGGTCGAACCTCTCGGGACCTACCCGGTGACCGCTGCGTATGGCGGTGACACCAACTACGCCGGCGCCACCGCGACCACGACCTTCACCATCACCACGATCGCGACGGCGCTCAGTGCCTCGGCTGCACCGGCCAGCACCGTCTACAGCAACACGGTGCAGCTCACCGGTTCGGGCCTGCCCGCGGGCGCGACGGGGACCGTGATCTTCACGGCCGGCGCCTCGACGCTGTGCTCGGCGTCGGTTGTGGCAGGCCTGGCCTCGTGCGCGACGGGAGTGCTCGACGTGGGCAGCTACACAGTGACCGCGACGTACGGCGGCGATTCCTCCTACGCGGGCTCAGTTGCCAGCACCGGCTTCACCATCACCCAGGCGACGACGACCACCACCCTGTCGAGCAGCGCCAACCCGGCGGTGACGGGTCAGGCGATCACCTTCACGGCGACGGTGGCGCGCGATGCGCCGGCGACGGGTGCACCGAGCGGAACCGTCACGTTCAGTGACAACGGTACGACCATCCCCGGATGTCTCAACGTCCCGGTGGTCCAGGGCGTCGCGACCTGCAGCACGACCTATATGAACGTCGGGTCGGCGACCATCGCAGCCGCGTACAGCGGCGACGCGAACGACGTCGCCAGCACGGCGAGCACGCTGAACCAGACGGTGGCGATGGCCGGCACCACGACGACTGTGACGAGCAGCCCGAATCCCTCGACCTTCGGACAGGCGGTGACCATCATCATCACCACCAAGTCGGCAGCGCCGGCCACCGGGAACCCGACCGGCACCGTCACGCTGAGCGTCGACGGGAAGGTCTTCGGCACGTACACCCTGGACAGCACCAAGGACAGCCAGGCGGTGCTCTCCACGAGCACCCTCGCCACCGGCTCGCACAGGATGACCGCCGTGTACGGCGGCGACGCCAACTACACCGGAAGCACCGGAACGACGAGTGGCACGCAGGTGGTCTTCGCGCGGATCTCGACGCCGAACTCGGGCGCCGTGGGAGGAGCAGCCTCGGAGACCTTCGGAGCGCTCCTGGTCATCGGCGGAGCGCTGTCGCTCCTTCGGCGTCGCAGAACGCGCTGAGGCTCGTCGTCCGGGAAACGCTGGGGACGCGGGCGGACCCAGCCGCCTACGCGGCGTCGGTCAGCGCGAACTCCGTGACCTCCTCGAGCGACATATCGGCGCCCCGACGATGCGCCAGCGTGAGGCTCTGGTCGTCGAGGCGGCTGATGACGTCGCGCAGCCTGGCCTCGGCCGCGTCGCGCTGTGGCATCGGGTCCGGTTTGGCGCCGCGCAGCGCGTAGAGGCGGGCGACGGCCGCGCTGAGCGTTGCGGCTCGCACGGCTTGCTCCTGTGCCGCTGCGAGGAACGTGAAGGCCTCGATCACCACGGCGGCGTAGAGAGGCGTCGCAACGCTGAGCGCCTGTGCCGCTCGAGCGCGCGCCTCCACGTAGTTCCCAAGGTAGCACTCGAGGTGGGACAGGTTCACCAGGCCGTAGTACCTCGAGATCTCCTGACCCATGTCGATCTGCTGCAGATATCGGGCGCGCGCCTCGTCGTACTTCCCTGAGTAGAAGCAGCACTCACCCAGGTTTCCGTACGCGGTCGCGAGGCCCTCCCGATACCCAACGCGCTCCCAGATGTCGACAACCGTGCGGAAGTACCCCTCCGCCCGGCCGTTCGTGTCGCCGCCGATCGTCACCACGCCGAGGCTGTTGGTGAGCTCGGCGACCATGACCTCGTCCTTTGCCGACTCGGCGATGGCCAGCCCATCGGAGAACAGTTCGATGGCGGTGTTCAGATCTCCCTCGATGGCCCTCAAGCGGCCAAGGCCGCTCAGCACCTGGGCCCGCGCGCGCGGGCTTCCGCCAGGCGCCTCGAGAGCTCGCTCCAGCCACTCGCGACCCTCGTTGAGCAGCCCCTGCAGCCACCAGTAGAAACGCCACGCACCGGCGATCTCGAGGCAGAGGCCTGGGTCGGCCTCGTGCGACCATTCCAGCGCGCTGCGCGCGTTGCTGTACTCGGCGTCGTAGCGCTGCCGCGCCGCGCCCGCCTGCGCGGCGAAGTAGAGACGCTCGCACTCCATGCCGTGTGCAAGGTAGTGACGCGCGTGTCGCTCACGAAGCGACCCCCTGTCGGAGTCCGCGATGCGCTCCTGCACGTACTCGCGCATGGTCTCGAGCAACCGGTAGCGGCCCTCGCCGCTGGCCTCGCTCTCGAACACGACGAGGGACTTGTCCACCAGGCGGGCCATCATCGAGACCATGTCGTCAGCGTTCAGCGCGTCGTCCGAGCACACGGCCTCCACCGCCGTGAGGTTGAAGTCCCCGGCGAACACGCCAAGACGGTAGAAGAGCGTTCGTTCCTCCTCGGACAGAAGCGCGGTGCTCCAGTCGAGGGTCTCGCGCATCGTGCGATGACGTGACACTGCGGCGCGGCTGCTTCCTGCCAGCAGACGGAAGCGATCGCCGAGCCGATCCACGAGCTCGTCGAGCGCCAGTCCGGCGATGCGCGCCGCGGCGAGCTCGAGCGCGAGCGGAATCCCGTCCAAGCGACTGCAGATCTCGACGACCGCCCCTGCGTTGCCGGGCGTCAGATCGAACGTCGGACGCGCCATTCGCGCGCGCTCGACGAACAGCCGTATCGCCTCATAGTCGCGAAGCTCCTCGACGGCACGCGGGTCCTGCCCTGGGGGAACGCTGAGCGACGACACCGGCCAAACCTGCTCTCCGGCGATGTCCAGCCGCTCTCTGCTCGTGGCCAGGATCGTCAGCCGCGGACACGACTGCAACAGGCGATGCACTGTTTCGGCGACGGCGTCGATGAGGTGCTCGCAGTTGTCGATCACGAGCAGCACGCGGCGCTCTTCGAGGAGGGTGGTGAGGCTGTCGCCCAGGGACAGGTCCGGCAGCTGGCGCAGGCCCATCGCGACCAGCACTGCTTGGGGCACGAGGTCCGGCTCGGTGACGGGAGCGAGGTCGACCAGCCAGACGCCGTCCTCGAAATCGGCCAGCGCCGCCTCGCCGACCTGCAGCGAGAGGCGGGTCTTGCCGATGCCACCAGGCCCCACCAGCGTGACGAGGCGGTGCTCGCCCACGAGATCCACGAGGTCGTTGACGGCCCCCTCGCGGCCGATGAACGTGGACAGCCGCGCCGGGAGGTTGTGGCGCTTGGACGCCGAGTCGACGACGTTGGGACGCGGTCGCGCCACCTCGGGCGCGGGCGCGGCGGCCGGATCCTGGTTGAGGATCTCGCGAAACCTCGCCTGCAGCTCCGGGCCGGGCTCCATGCCGAGGTCTTCGGACAGGAGCTTGCGGGTGCGGTGGTACACGTCGGAGGCCTCCGCCTGGCGGCCGCAGCGGTACAGCGCGAGGATCAGCTGGCTCTGCAGCCGCTCGCGCAGCGGGTACTTGCCCGCGAACGTCTCCAGCTCGCCGACGATGGCCGAGTGGAGGCCGAGACGAAGGTAGGCGTCGAATCGCTGCTCGAGCGTCTCCAGGCGCAGCTTCTCGAGCAGAGACCGCTCGCCCACAGCGAACGCCTCGTTGCCGAATTCGGGCAGCGGGTCGCCGCGCCAGAGCGCCAGCGCGGCGTCGAGCAGCTGCAGCGCGCGCTCGTCGTCGCCATCTTCGGTGGCGCGTCGTGCGGCGCTCACGAAGTTGCGGCAGCGGACCAAGTCGACGTGGTCGGAAGGGATCGACAGCTGGTATCCGGTTGACTTCCGCACCAGCAGCTTGCGGTCGGCCGCGCCGTTGCCGCTTTCCACCGCGTGTTCGATGGCCTTGCGAAGCTTCGACACGTGCACGCGGAGCACGTCGCCGGCCGCGTCCGGGGGCTCCTCGGGCCAGAGCAGCTCGATGAGCCGTTCATCGGGGACCACGTGGTTGGCTTCGAGTGCCAGCGCGGCGAGCAGCGTCCGCTGTTTCGTTCCCTGCAGGTGCACCGTCTTGCCGCGGCGTCTCGCCTCGACGGTGCCGAGCAGGAGAACCTCGACCTCGGCCTCGTCCGGCTCCGCCCCGGACGGCGTGACAGCGCCCCGTCCGGCCACAGTCCCCCCTGGGTGAGCCCAGTTCACAAATTGTTCAGGTTTCGGTAAGGCCGCTCCGCGAACCTCTGCCCAGCTCGTGAGAGCAACCGATGCGGAGGATACCGCAAGGAGAAGAAGGCCATGACCGACGGAAGCGGCTGGAGCTACAAAATCGACGGATCCGGATGGAGCTTCGCGGACGGAAGCGGCTGGAGCTACCAGGTCGACGGCTCCGGTTGGAGCTTCGCGGACGGAAGCGGCTGGAGCTGAAGCCACGACGTTCCGCTCCTCGAGGGGGTGAGGGCCCTGGGGGATGGGCGCCGCAAGTCAGCCGACGGGCGGCGCCCTTGGTTTCAGGAGGTCTTTCGACGATCACGGGGCGGCGCCGGTCGTGGGCGCTGTACCGCTCATGCCATGGCACGAAGCATCGCGACGCCCCCAGTGCGAACGAATCGCGCGGCGAGACAGACGACGACGAGCAGGAATGCGATGTTGACGAACGTGTCGTAGTTCCAGCTCACCACGGTGGCTACGGCGCCGACGCTGCGGTCCGTGGGAACCGCGCGGAGCACGTGGACGATGCCGTCCACCGCCAACCCCGCCAGCGCCATGCACGCGAACGAGACGGCGAAGAGGTAGGCGCTGACGCGAGGACTGTAGTACTTCCGGTGGATGTCGAGGATGGGCAGGATGATCAGGTCGGCAAAGATGAACGCGACGGCGCCGCCGAAGCTGATGCCGCCGCGCCAGAGGATCGCCGCGAGGGGCACGTTGCCCACCGAGCAGACGAACGTGATCACCGCGATCAGCGGGCCGATCACGACCCCCCACACCTCCGAGAGGACACCGTGACCGGTGAGGAAGAGCGCCGACCACACGCCGCTCGGCACCCAGGCGCCCAACGCCCCGGCGATGAGAAAGCCGAGCAGCAGGTCCATCCACAGGCTGTAGGCGGTCATGAAGAAGGAGTGGCTGATCGCGGTGAGCGCGCGCGGCGAGAACAGGCGTCGCAGCAGCGGGCCGCCCGCGAGCGACATGTCCATCTCGCCATGGCCCTCCATGCGTCCCAGAAGGCCCCGTGCCGCCTGCGTTCGCGCGGCCTCGACGAGCCGGGGTTTCAAGGTCAAGCGAAAGACGAGCGCGAGCAGCCCGATCATCACCAGCCCGCCGGCGAACTCCGCGCCGACGAACTGCCAGCCGAGCAGTACGAGCAGCACCAGCCCCAGCTCGAACACGAGGTTTGTGGACGCGAATTCGAAGATGACCGCGTTGGCGAGCGTCGCACCCTTGCGGAACAGCGTTCTCGCGACGGCGACCGCTGCGTAGGAGCACGACGACGAGGCTGCGCCGGCCAGCGTCGCGATCGCGACGGCGCGCGGCGAGTCCCTGCCGAGCGCTCGCGATACCGCGTGCTTCGACACGAGTGTTTCGACCACGGCCGAGAGCAGAAAGCCGAGGGTCAGTGGCCAGAGAACCTGCCAGAACATCGCGAACGACAGCCGCAGCGCACTCGCGACGTGGTCGACCACGACCTCCACGATCAGGTGCCGACGTAGCGGCTGATGGCGAGGCTGAGTTCGCGCAGCTTGTCCTCTCCGCGTCCGGCTCGAACTGCAGCGACGACGCAGCTGCCCACGTGGTCGTCGATGAGCAGCAGCGCGACCCGGTCCAGCGCCGCTTTGATCGCGCTCACCTGGGTCAGGACGTCGATGCAGTAGCGATCGTCGCTCACCATTCGCTGCAGCCCACGCACCTGACCCTCGACGCGGCTCAGCCGCCGGCGGAGCTCGTCCTTGTCCTTCGTGTACCCGGCCATCGACAGCCATGATACCCCCCAGGGGTATGGTAAGGGCGCCGAAACGCCGTTTCACCACGCCGCGAGACGCGATCGCGACGTACGAGTTGTGTACGCTAGCGCACAAGGTTGGCAGCGAAACCCGAAGGAGGGGCAGGCCAAGCCAAGACAGCGATGAGCCCGGTTGATCAGGGGAGTCGCGAGGGAGGGAACAGCATCCTCGCCGCGCTCCCCGAGACGGTGATGCGGGGACTGCGTCCTCAACTCGAGCACGTCACCCTGGAGGTGGCCAGGGTCATATACGAGCCCGGGCAGCCCATCCAGGCGCTGTACTTTCCCATCGACGCCGTCATCTCGCTGGTCACGCCGCTGGAAGAGGGCGCGATCGTCGAGGTGGCGACGATCGGAAACGAGGGGATCGTGGGAGTGCCCCTCGGATCCGGCGGTGCCCCCGCCACCGTGCGCGCCATCTCGCAGGTGGCCGGGCGCTGCTCGCGGATGAACAGGCGAGCGTTCACGGCCGCCGCTGCCGCGCACCGCCCGCTGGCGGAGCTGATCCAGCGGTACGAGCAGGCCCTCTTCAGCCAGATCGCGCAGGCAGCGGCCTGCAACCGGCTTCACTCCAACGAGGCGCGGCTGAGCCGTTGGCTTCTCATGAGCCACGATCGCGTGGGCAGGCCCGAGTTTGCGATCACTCAGGAGTTTCTCGCTCAGATGCTCGGAAGCAGGCGGGCGACGGTCACGGTCTCCGCCGGGATCCTCCAGCGCGCGGGCCTGATCCACTACCGGCGAGGCCACATGACGATCGTCGATCGAGCGGGCCTCGAGCACGCCGCGTGCTCCTGCTACAACACGATCAGAGCAGCGCTTGCACGGGTCGCCGCCGACGGATCGAACTGACGACTGGTCCGGCCGGGGGCGAGACCGCGGCCACTCCGCGGTCTGCCCCGCCCACACTCACCAGTACGGGCAGCTACCTGGCTGCGTGTCCCCCGACCCCCGAGGCGCCGCGTGTCGGACGCGTGGTAGAGCGCGTGCTGCGTTGGAGTGCGCTGCTGGGCGCCGCGAGAATCCGAAGCGATGCGTAACAGGCACCCTCCTTCCAGAGACTGAGCGGCGGCATGACCACGTCACGCTACGCGGGCGGGATGGCCCCGTCGGTACGCCTTCGTACATAAGGAGCGCCGCCGCCAACACGTGAGCGATCGCGCCTCGTGAGCTATCCGCCGGGTGGCGCGAACGCGATCAGCTGGTTGCCCGCTGCCACGAACAGCCGGCCGTCGCCGGACGTGGGCGTGGCGAAGTGCCGCGTCGCTGCGGGCAGCGCCAGCTGTTCGGCGAGCGCGCCGGTGGCCGGGTTCAGTCCGTACAGCGCGCTGCCCCCGAACACGCTGAGGGTCCACACCAGCCCGCCCGCGACGATGGGCGCGGAGGAGCCGGAGGTCGAGTACCAGAGCCGGTGGAACGCCGTCGACGAATCGACCCTCACCGCCGCGATTCCGTCGGTGCAGGGGATGAAGACCGTGCTGCCAGCGGCGGCCATTCCCGAGAACGCGGCGTCGTGCGTGCGCGTGCAGACCTGCGCGCTGAAGTTCTCACCGCCGCCGGGGTTCGAGTTGCTGGGAAGTGTGGCCTGGCTGAGGAGATATCCGCGACCGCCCTTGCCGATGGCGAACACCAGACCGTTCGGGAGCAGTGAGGGCCCGACGGACGCGAGGTCGTTGTCCTTGGAGTTGAGGTACGTCCACTGCTGGGGAGGGCCTGGGGCGAAGAACGAGAGCGGCACCAGGCCGGGGGAGAGCTTGACGACGCTGTCGCCGTAGTCGTACTTGGTGATGTCGGTCGTCGAGCCGTTGCCGGTGGTGACGTACACGTTGCCGGACGAGTCGACCGCGGGACCGGACGCGCCCCAGATGCCGCCCTCGTTGTCCTTGGGGGTGTCGTTCCACTGCGCCACCTCCGTGCCACCGGACTCGCCGACCGTCTCGACGAAGCCGTGGTAGGTGCCGCAATCCCCGTCGAGCCCTCCCCAGGAGATCACGACGTTGCCCTTGGACACGGCGAGAGCGCTTCGCTGTTGGTGGGTGTTGGTGTCCATCCCTGCCGGCGTGACGTCGTCGTTGTAGGTGATCGCTCCCGTGTACGGGCTCACCTTGGCGAGGTGGAACCGGTACGTGCCCGAAGGGTGTTCGACCTCGGCGAGCGTGTAGATGTACCCGGAATCGATGACCGGTGTGCTGGTGATGCCCAGCGGCATGATGTCGCCGCAGGGGAAGTTGCTGGTGCGGGGCGATCCCAGGTTGGCGTGCCAGCGCCGCTGACCTGTCCGTGCGTCGAACGAGTACAGCGAGTTGTTCTCCGTGGCGACGATGACGTTGTTGCCGAAGATGAGCGGTTCCGCATAGATCGCCCCGTCGACCGCGGGAGTCGTGAACGCGGCCGCGAGCTTGGTGAACGACGGCTCGTGCGTGTCGTCGCCGGTCCGGACGGCATTGAGGTGGTACGTGCGCCAGATGGTGGTCGTGCTCGAGGTGGCGAGCCGGTGCGGCACCCCTGAGCCCAGCGCGGAACCGCACGCCGCCGCCAGCGCGCACGCGCCGAGTGCGACGACGAGCCTGGCCGGGAGCGGACGGGAGCGGCGCACGAAGGCAGCCTACGATTCGCGTCCGCTATTCCGCGGCGACCGCCTGGAGCACGTCCAGCCGGGAAGCGCGAATAGCCGGGAAGATCGCCGCCAGGACTCCGAAGATGCCCGCGACTAGCGCGTAGAGGAGCAGGTTGCCGCCGGGGACGGCGACGTGGTCGATGCCCAGGTTGTGCAACGCATTGGCGAGCGCGAGGCCCAGGCCCACGCCGACCGCGAGACCAAGGACGGCGCCGATCAGCGCGATGAGCACGGACTCCCAACGCACCATCGAACGCGTCTGGCCGCGGGTCATGCCGAGCGCCCTGAGCAGCCCGATCTCGCGCGTGCGCTCGAGCACGCTGAGCGCGAGCGTGTTGACGATCCCCAGCACGGCGATGAAGACGGCGAGAAACAGGAGACCGGTGATGAGGTTGAGGAAGTCGTCGAGCTGCTTGCCGACGAAGTCGCGGTACTCGCTGCGACTCATCCCCTTCACGAGCGGGAACTGCTCGAGGTCGTTTTTCAGCGAACGCTCGGCGGCGGCCACGCTCACGCCACTCGCGGCGTTCGCGAGCACCACCGAGTCGCGAGCCGTCGACACGTTGGGCGCGAGCGTCGAGAGTGAGACGAGGTATCCCTGGGCGATCGCGTTCTGCTTGTAGATCCCTCCGATGTGCACCCGGACGTCCTTCCCCTCGGGGAAGCTGATCGTCACGGTGCTGCCGACGCTCAGGTTGCGCGCCGACGCTTCGGCCGTGTCCACGATGGCCGTGTCCTGCCGAGCGACGCTCGCCTCGTCACCCGACGTCATCTCGAACGACAGCGTGTTCGCCGCCTGCTCGGGGTCGATGGCGACGATCGACTGCGACGACGAACCGATCAGCACGGAGCTGGTGCGCAGCTCGGTGATGTTCTGCAGGCTCGGGTCTCCTTCGAGAGCTGTGGCCAGCGCGGGACTGAAGTCGCTTCCCGTCTGGTTGAAGACGATGAAATCGCCACGCAGCGCTCCCTCGATCGCCGCGTCGGCGGACGCTCGGAACGATGCCGTGAGCACCGCAACGCTGGTCACCAGCGCGAGGCCGATCATGAGAGCCGCCGAGGTGAGCGCGGTGCGCCTGGGGTTGCGACGCGCGTTCTCCCGGGCCAGGAGCCCCGGCGCGCCGCGGAGGCGCCGCACGGGCCAGCCGAGCACCGACGCGATGGGCCCGACCACCAGCGGGGCGAGCAGCGCCACGCCGAGGAAGATCGCGAGCACGCCCACGCCCAGCAGTTGGAGCGTGGCCGCCGTCGCGCCCGAGAGCCCGACGCCGAGCGTAACGCAGCCGAGGACGAGCAGCAGCGCGCCGCTCCAGATCCTGCGCCGGGGCAGCGTCTGCGTCTCCGGCAGCGCCTCACGCAGCGCGGCCACGGGCGGGACGCGGGTGGCGCGCCGCGCCGGGAACATCGCGGCCACCACGGTGACGACGACGCCGACCAGCAGGCCGACGATGAAGCTCCTCGGTTGCAGGCTGAGCGTCGTGCCCGGCGGCGCCTTGATGAGGGCGTTCAACCCGGACGCCACGACCAGACCGAGCAGCACGCCCAGGATCGACGCCACCACCCCGGTGAGCGCGGCCTCGACCAGCACCGAGGTGAGCACCTGCCTTCGCGTGGCGCCGATCGCGCGCAGCAGTGCGAGCTCGCGCGTTCGCTGCGCAACCAGGATGTTGAAGGTGTTGACGATCAGGAATGAGCCGACGAACAGGAAGATGAACGCGAAGACGAGCAGGGGCGTGCCGATGAACGTGCTGATGGTGCTCTCGGTGCTCTGCTCGGCCGCCTGCGCAGCCTGCTGGCCGGTGGCCGCCTCTGCGTAGTGCGGCAGCACCGCTGCGATGCGGTCGCGCAGCGTGATGTCGCTGACGCCCGACTGCGCGCTGGCGTCGATCTCGTCGTACTTGTTCTGGCCGTCGAGGACGCGTTCAGCGGTGTCCTCGGTGAACAGCGATATCGTCGCGCCGGCGAGGCTGTCCGCGCTCCCGAACCCGGCGATCCCGGTGATGGTGAACACCTGCTTCGGCGCAGCGACGAACGCGATCGAGACCTGCTGGCCCACTCTGAGGTCGTGTCCCTTCGCGGTGCCCGCGTCGACGACCACGTCCTGGGGACCGCTCGGCGGGCTCCCGCTGCGGATGTGGTACGGCGAGATCCGGGAGTTGGGGATCCAGTTGGCGCCGAACGTCGGCGGACCGTTGCCCCCGATCGTCTTGCCGTCCGGGCCGATGAGTGTCGCGCCGTCACGGAACAGCACGCCCACGGCGTCGCGAACACCGGGGACACCGCGAACTGCGGCGCGCAGCGACCGGGGCACCGCCTGGCGAGCGGATCCGCCGATCCCACCCGTCTCGCCGCGCAGCTCGTGGCCGCGCACGGTCACGGCAACCCCCGAGTTGGCAGCCTGGAAGATGCGGTTGAACGTGCCGTTGATCGTGTCGATGAAGATGAACGTGCCGGATACGGATGCAACGCCGATGAGGATCGCGAGCGTGGTCAGGAGCAGGCGGAGCTTGTGACTGAGCAGGCTCCGGATGCTGACCTTGAGCACCGCTAGTCTCCGAGGTGGCGCATCACGCCGAGGATCGAGTCCGCGGTGGGCGCCTGCAGCTCCTGAACGACGCGTCCGTCTGCGAGGAAGACCACGCGGTCGGCGTGCGCCGCGGCGAGCGGGTCGTGCGTGACCATGGCGATGGTCTGACCGAGATCCGAAACTGCGTGGCGGAGAAAGTCCAGGAGGTCTGCGCTGGCGCGTGAGTCGAGGTTGCCCGTGGGTTCGTCGGCGAAGATGATGGCGGGCCGGCTCACGAGCGCGCGCGCCGCCGCCACGCGCTGCTGCTGACCGCCGGAGAGCTCGCTCGGGCGGTGCTTGAGCCGCGGTCCCAGCCCAGTGATCCTCACCACCTCGTCCACTGCGGCAGGGTCCGCCTTGTCGCCCGCGATGGTCAGGGGCAGCACGATGTTGTCGAGCGCGGACAGCGTCGGCACCAGGTTGTACGACTGGAAGATGAACCCCACCTTCTGGCGGCGCAGCAGCGTGAGCGGGCGGTCAGCCAGTGTGCCCAGCTCCACGTCCCCGATGAACGTCCTGCCGCTCGTCAGCTTGTCGAGCCCGGCCATGCAGTGCAGCAGCGTCGACTTCCCGGAACCGGACGGTCCCATGATCGCCGTGAAGCCGCCGCGGTTGAAGCTCACGGAAACGCCGTCGAGCGCGCGCACGGCGGCGTCGCCGCGACCGTAGACCTTGACGGCGTCCACGCTGTGCGCAGCGCTCGTCGATGCCTCCTCCGTTCTTTCCGGACGTGGGTCGGCCTGTGTGACGCTCATGGTCGGTGCGTTCCTCCCGCTCGATTCTTCAGCGCAGGATGCCGCGTGCCACGGCGAGGTCGTCGCTTGCGATGACGAGGCGCACGCCCCCGAACGTGGTGTACGCGAGATCGATGTTCACGTTGGCGTCCGCCAGCTCGCGCATCAGCTCGCCGAGGCTGCCCGGGCGGTCCTCGATGTCCACCACAAGGACGTCGCGCTCGTCGGCGATCGCCATGCCGGCGCGATCGAGCGCCCTACGGCAGCGCTCGACGGCTTCGTCTTCGACGAGAACGTGGACGATCCCGTTGCCCTCGCCTGTGAACGCGGCCAGGCCGCTGAGGTTGACGTCCGCCGCACCGGTGGCCGCCCCAAGCCTCGCGAGCTGACCGGGCTGATCCTGCAGGACGATCGTGAGGTCCTTCGGCATCCGACGATCTTCCCACCCGCCGACCCGGTGCTGCCCGACCGTGGTGAGGCGCTGCTCGCGGGATCTCCTCCCCGCGTTTATAAGTCGCTCACACGTCGCATCCACCGTGATGGCATCGATCAACGCCACCACTGGAGGCACCACATGTACCGACCGCTTCGCGTTTTCTGGAATCTCGTGGCCGTCGGCGGCGCGACCGCCGTCGGCGTCACCACTCGCGACGCAGGATTTGTCACGATCACGTTTCTCGGCGGGCTCGTGCTGCCGCGAATGCTCGGTCTGGCCGGACCCGGGAGATGGAACCGGCACGGACGCGACGGACGCAGCTGCTTCGCGTCGAAAACACATGGGGGCTGGCGCGCCGAGCGTTTCGCGGCCTGGCACCGCGAGCAGCACGGGCAGCCGTCCGAGCCGGCGCCGTCGCCGGGACCGGCGCAGATCTGAGACGCGGGTGCGGCGGGCGGTTGCGTCGCGCGCCGCACCCATACCATGCGATCGTCATGCGAACGATCCTCGTCGTGGATGACGAGCCGGAGATCGTCCGGCTCGTACGCGACTACCTCGAGAACGCCGGATTCGCCGTCATCGGCGCCGCGGACGGTGCCGAAGCGCTCCGCGCCGCTCGTCGCCACCACCCTGATCTGGTCGTTCTCGACCTCAACCTGCCCGGGCTCGACGGTCTCGACGTCGCCCGCAGCCTTCGCCGCGAGCGCGAGACGCCCATCATCATGCTCACCGCGCGCACCGAGGAGGTGGACCGCGTCGCGGGGCTCGAGCTGGGCGCGGACGACTACGTCACCAAGCCGTTCAGTCCGAGGGAGATCGTGGCGCGCGTGCGCGCCGTGCTGCGCCGTACCGACGCGTCGCGCGCCACCGGGGCCAGGATCTCCGTGGGCGACGCGATCACGCTCGATGTCGACCGGATGCAGGCGACGGTTGATGGTCGGCGCGTCGAGCTGACCGCGACAGAGTTCCAGCTGCTCGCGCACATGGCGCGTCAGCCCGGACGCGTGTTCACCCGGGCCCAGCTGCTCGACGTGGTGCACGGGGTCGCGGTCGATTCCTACGAGCGCGCCATCGACGCGCACGTCAAGAACATCAGGCGAAAGATCGAGGCCGACCCTCGATCACCCAGGCACCTGCAGACGGTCTTCGGCGTCGGCTACCGCATCGCAGATTCCGCGCCGTGAGCGGCGGCGCGCCGCGCCGGCCCTGGTGGGAGGGGGGCGAGCGGCGATGGGCAGGGCCGCGAGGCAGGCCCCCGTGGTGGCCTGATGATCGGCCGTGGCCGCCACGCGACGGTGCCGAGTCGCGAGGGTCAGGGCGTCGTGTGGCGCGCCGGTTCGGCTGCGCGCTGCTGCTGCTGCTGCTCGCGTTCGGCGCTGCCGGCACCGCGCTGGTGTGGCTCGTGCTCAGCGCGACGGGCGTCGTCGGGTCGGCGCCGTTCGTCCGCCTGGTCTCGGCGGTCGCCCTGCTGCTCGGGGTCGCAGCCGTGGGGGTCGCGGCCACGGCCCTGCGCCGGGTCACCGCCCGCGCCGGCGGGCTCGTGGACGCCGCCAAACGGGTCGAGGGTGGCGACTACTCCGCGCGCGTGCCGGTGCGCGGTCCCAGCGAGCTGCGCTCGCTGGCGCGCGCGTTCAACGCCATGAGCGGCCGGCTCGAGGCGGAGGAGGCGCGGCGCAGGTCCGTGCTCGCCGAGGTGGCGCACGAATTGCGCACGCCGCTCACCGTGATACGCGGCCAGGCCGAGGGCATCGTGGACGGGGTGTATCCGGGCGATGCGGAGCGGATGCGGCCCATCCTCGCGGCCGCGAACGCCATCGAGGTGCTCATCGACGACCTGCGGACCCTCGCCCTCGCGGAGACGGGCAGCCTGCGGTTGCGCAGCGAACCGGTGGACGTCGCCATCCTGGTCAACGCCACGCTGGACGCGTTCCGACCCGCGGCTGCAGAGGCCCAGGTCAGCTTGGACGAACGCGTCTCGGCTGCCACCCCGATGGTGGACGGAGACCCGGTCCGGCTCCGCGGCGTTCTCGACAACCTCGTCAGCAATGCGCTCCGTCACACCGGCGCCGGAGGCCACGTTCGTGTGCTCGCCGAGCCCGGTGAAGCGGGAACGGTGCGCATCGCGGTGTCCGACGATGGCGAGGGCATCGCGCCCGACCTGCTGCCGCGCGTCTTCGATCGCTTCGTCAAGGGGCCGACGTCGACGGGATCGGGCCTCGGCCTCGCCATCGTCCGCGACGTGGTCGAGGCCCACGGCGGGGCGGTCGTCGCGAACAGCGAGCCCGGCCGCGGCGCCACCATCGAGGTCACGCTTCCGCGGGCGCGGTGAACCGCTGCTGTCGTTGCCGGATCGGCACGGGGCGCCGCCGGGGGAGGGGGTAGGATCTCAACAGCCTCGGGGGCTTCTCGGAGAGCAGGTCGATGACCATGGAGCCCATGCTGCGGGTCCCGCCGGACGGCGTCGGCGACGACGTCGACTTTCGCGCGCTCTTCGAGGCAGCACCGGGGCTGTACCTCGTGCTCAGCCCGCGGCTCGACATTCTCGCGGTGAGCGACGCGTACCTCGCGGCGACGATGACACGGCGCGGGGACATCGTCGGGCGCAGCCTGTTCGACGTCTTCCCGGACAACCCCGACGACCCCTCCGCGAGCGGCACTCGCAACCTGCGCGCGTCGCTAGCCGAAGTCGTGCGCTACGGGCGCTCGGACACCATGGCCGTGCAGAAGTACGACATCAAGCGGCCCGAGGAGGACGGTGGAGGGTTCGAGGAGCGGTTCTGGAGCCCGCTGAACGCACCGGTCTTCGACCGCCACGGCCAACTTCGCTACATCGTCCATCGCGTCGAGGACGTGACCGAGTTCGTCCGCCTGCAGCAGCTGGGCAGCACGCACGAGGCCACCACTCGCGAGCTTCGCGAGCGCACCCAGCGGATGCAGGCCGAGATCATGCAGCGCTCGCAGGAGTTGAAGGAGGCGAACAAGGAGCTCCAGGTTCTCAACGCGGCCAAGAGCGACTTCCTCTCGAGGGTCAGCCACGAGCTCCGCACGCCGCTCACCGCGATCCTCGGGTTCAGTGAGCTCCTGAGCCTCGCGGACGTCCCGCGTCCCCAGCGCGACTGGGTGGAGTCGATCCTCAAGGCGGGCAACCACCTTCTCGACCTCATCAACGACGTGCTCGACATCTCGCGCATCGAGTCCGGCCAGATGTCGATGTCGCTCGAGCCGACCCCGATTCAGTCGCTGATCGAAGAAGCGTTGGAGCTCATGCGCCCGCTGGCGACCAGCCGCGACGTCGCGATACACGCGCCCGGCTTTCCAGCGCGCAGCAGCTACGTCGTCGCCGACCGCCAGCGGCTCAAGCAGGTGCTCATCAACCTCGTGTCGAACGCCGTCAAGTACAACCGCGCAGGCGGCCGCGTGCACATCGCCCTTCAGCCGGCCGCCGAGGACGAGCGGGTCCGGATCTCGGTGAGCGACACCGGGCGCGGTATCGATGCCGAAGGGCTGCACCGGCTGTTCGTGCCGTTCGAGCGGCTCGACGCCGCGACCTCGGGCATCGAGGGCACAGGCCTGGGACTGGCGCTCTCGCGCGACATCGTGAACGCGATGCACGGGCAGCTCGGCGTCGACAGCGCTCCGGGTGTGGGCAGCACCTTCTGGGTCGAGCTCGCAACTGCGGAGCCCGCCGCGGTCGCCGACGTCACGCGGCCCGGCGACGACCTGCTCACCGCGCGGGAGTACTCGGACACCCGCAGACTGCTGTACATCGAGGACACGGTCGCGAACGTGCGGCTCGTCGAGGCGATGCTGACCCGACGTCCCAGCGTCAGGTTGCTTCCCGCCATGCAGGGCCAGCTCGGCCTGGACCTCGCCATGGACCACAGGCCCGACCTCATCCTGCTCGATCTGCACCTTCCGGACCTCAACGGCGACGAGGTGCTCGAGCGGCTCAGGTCGTCGGAGGCGACGCGGTCGATCCCCGTGGTCATCCTCAGCGCGGACGCCACCAAGGACCGTCCGCAGCACCTGCTCGAGAGGGGCGCGAACGCCTACCTGACCAAGCCCATCACCATGCGAAGCCTGCTCGAGGTGCTCGACGAGCACCTCTCATGAAGAGCCGGGCGCGAAACCTTCGGCGTTAAACGGAGGAGGGGCCGTCACGTCGACGGCCCCTCTGCAGCGCCTTCCCTCCCCGCGGCGAGCTAGTTCGCTCGCCGGTTTCCGAATTGCGGCTTCCTCGAGAGGATGCCGATGAGGATGAAGCCCAGGCCGCCCAGGAACATGAAGCCTGCGACGGAGAC
>Ga0307477_10001045_pt1 | contig 25095 bp, 22 predicted proteins | sample atmos_gasesECM2C_FD_203316 | JGI IMG/M metagenome (GOLD analysis project Ga0307477, IMG submission 203316) | Hardwood forest soil microbial communities from Morgan-Monroe State Forest, Indiana, United States - atmos_gasesECM2C_515 | ecosystem: Environmental > Terrestrial > Soil > Temperate...
GGTCCGCCTGACGGAGAAGGAAACCTCGATCTTGCGCTATCTTTATCGCGCCGGTGAGCAGCCGGTCGCACGCGAGACGCTGCTGCAAGAGGTGTGGGGTTATAATTCCGGGGTTACCACGCACACCTTGGAAACACATATTTATCGCTTGCGGCAGAAGATCGAAAACGACGCCGCCGTGCCATCCATTCTGGTTACTGAAGCCCCCGGCTATAAACTAATGCCCTAACGGTTCTTTAAAACCGCCGGTTACTCTCGGCGCGTGTTGTCTCGAATGAATTTTGACACCCAGTGATAAGACGCCTTGGGTATACGGTTGAGAGTCTTGTAGTCGGTATAAACCACGCCGAAACGGCGACCGTAACCCTCCGCCCATTCGAAATTATCCATTAATGTCCAGACAAAATAGCCGCGCAGTTTCACACCGGCAGCCAACGCCTGCCGGGCAGCAATGAAGTGATCGCGTAAATAACGGATGCGATTGTCATCTGGTACGGTGCCGTCCGCGGCGAGCTGGTCATCATAGCAGGCGCCATTCTCGGTGACGTATAGCTCTGGATCGCCATAACGGTCGCGCAAACGGATCAGCTCTTCAGTGAGTGCGTTCGCATCGATAGGCCAACCCATCGCAGTAAAGTGCGTACCAGCTGGTGTGGCGCCGAACCAGGCGCCATACAGGCTGTCCGGTGCCTTCGCGATGTACATGGGTGAATAGTAATTGGCGCCAAGATAATCGATCGACTGCCGCATAGTGGCCAAGTCACCATCGGCACTCAGTGGTGCAAAGTCCGTCGCAACGGGAATCGGATAAGCACCATTGATCAGCGGATCGAGGCAAGCGCCGTTCCACATTGCATCGAACCGTTCGGCTGCACGGTGATCATCTGCAGTATTCGAAGATGGTCGTACCGGCTGCAATGAGATCACCGTGCCGATACGCAAATCGGCGCGCTCGCCACGCAATGCTTCAACAGCACGGCCATGTGCAAGGTTAAGGTGATGTATAGCAGCAAGAGCATTAGGTAGGCCCTTCAGACCTGGCGCGTGGACTCCGGTTCCGTATCCGAACAGGGCATGGACATTTGGCTCATTGAACGTCACCCAATGTTTGACGCGGTCGCCGAGACGCTGGCACACAATGCGTGCGTAATCTGCAAATTTTGCGCAAGTGTCGCGGTTAAGCCAACCGCCCTTCTCCTGCAATACCTGTGGTAGGTCCCAGTGATAGAGACAAAGCCACGGGTTCAGGCCCTTGGCGATTAGTCCATCGACCAGGCGCTCATAGAAATCCAGGCCGCGCTGCTCGATAGGGCCGCTGCCGGAGGGCAGAATGCGTGGCCATGCGGTCGAGAAGCGATATGCGGAGAAATTCCCGCGCGCGAGCAGATCAATATCCCCGCGCCACCGATGATAATGATCACAGGCGATGTCGCCAGTATCGCCATTCTTAACGTTTCCTGGCGTATGAGAAAAAACATCCCAGATGCTCTTGCCTCGACCATCCTCCCCGACGGCTCCCTCAATTTGATAGCTCGCAGTCGATGCACCCCAGACAAAGTTCGGCGGAAACCAGCCATCGTTGCTCGAACCACCCCGGGAGCGCAAAGCTCTAACTGAGGCAAACAGACCGGCACCCGCGAGCAATAATCTTCGCGTCCACCAGAAAAGCCCGTCAGCAATATTTGACATTTCATCACTCTAACGAGTTTCTGATCATCGCCACTCTTATGGATGTACCATGCACCGCTTTGCGCAATGCCTTTACTCCTCCTACTTATGACCACGAAATACTTTTGGACAATTCGACTGCAATTGCTGCATTGCGTTGCTGACGTCTTCTAGCGGTATTACACCGCGGAGGACACGATTATTGTCTGCGATGGACACGGCAAGCTCCGGGACGGATTGCCAAGTCCGTTCGACTAGAGCAGATGCTTTCTCCGGAAGTAGCACCAAGGCTCCCGGTGGTACAACGCTTGCGATGAACTCTGTCGTCGTTGTACCCGCCACGACAATCACTTTGGGATGAGAACGCAGGGGGAGGGGTGCGGTTAGAACAATCAGGACGTTCGTCGTCGCCCCCTCAGCACAACGCAGCATAAGTCCGGCAACGTCCCGCTCCGATGGGGTTTGGTTTGTAATTTTCGTAATGGAAATCGTGTCGGGGCCGCCTGATGGATTGGGCGTGCGCTCAAGTTGCCAAGTTCCGGAAGCGGTGGGCTGTTGTTGAGGAACGGGAGCGGCCTTTGAGTTTATTTGCTCAAGGCACTGCATCCGCATGTGTTCATTGTTGATGCGTCTGCAACGCTCCAGCTCGCTGTTTGATTTCGTCTGCTTTGCCGCCTCCTGGCAGCAGGCGGAGGTTGACCACAAGGCGCCGACTGCTGCTGCGATGCAAAACGTGAAATGGATTCGAATGAAAGGTCTGCCCATGACTAGGACCTTCCGCTCCCATTTCTCAAGCGAAATTTCTTTCGTTCACTGCGGCGTAATGCCCGCGAATTTTGTTACCTCGGCCCACTTTTCCGTTTCCGCGACGACAAGCGCTGCAAGCTCGCTAGGCGAGCGTACGAACGCCGTAGCTCCCAATTGGGCGAGCCGCGCTAGCAATCCGGCATCGCCAAGGCAGATGTTGATTTCCTCGTTCAGCTTTTTGACGACTTCGGCGGGAGTCCTTGCGGGCGCGCCAACGCCAACCCAGCCTACGACTTCGTAACCCGGCAGGAATTCGCCGAGGGTAGGAACGTCCGGCAACGCCTCCGAGCGCGTGGCAGTCGTCACAGCGAGAGCGCGTAGCTTTCCTGCCCTGATGTGTTCGAGCGAGGTCGGCAGGGCATCAATAGCAGTCTGCACCCGGCCGCCGAGCAAATCGGTGACCATGGGCGCCGAACCGTGATATGGAACATGCAAAAGGCTGACGCCGGCCATCATCTTGAATAGTTCGATAGCGGCCTGCGATGTCGTGCCAGTGCCGAACGAAGCCATGCTGAGGTGGCCAGGATTTGCCTTGGCATAGGCAATGAGCTCGGGCACCGATGTCACCGGGACAGACGGATAAACATCCAACACGAGAGGTTGCCGCGAAATCCCTGAAACCATCGTGATATCGCGAACGAAATTGAAATTGAGATTGCTGTAGAATGCCGGGTTAATTGTATTGGTCGAAGCAGTGGCGAGCAGTGTATAGCCGTCGGGTGGCGCTCGGACGACTGTCTCTGTCGCAATATTGGTGCCGGCACCCGGACGGTTCTCGATAACGAACTGCTGATCTAATTTTTCCGAGAGACATTGTCCGACCAGGCGCGCGACAATATCGGCGGTGCCGCCGGCAGGAAAGCCGACGATGATATGTACTGACCGTGTCGGGTAGCTCTGCGCGTATGCGTTGAGCGACAAGGTCGTCAGGTAAGCGGCCCCCGCTGCCACGAGGTGCAAAAGTAGCCTGCGATGAAGTTGCATCGTACCCTCCCATGCGCTTGGGTGTCTTCCACGATGCAGAAGCTGCCGGGGCACGAGAGGTTGCATGCCGCCTTTGATCTCGCGGAAAAACCACGCGTCCCGCTAGCAGCGCAACCACTGAAGGCTACACTAGTTGTTCGGCCGCGTGTAGGGCGCAATATCGTTCGGTGCGGAATGGACTAGTCGCGATATCTTCGAACTGGCCAAAAGATTTGGCTAGCTTCGTTGCTCGGGTGTGATCCGACTTCCACCCCGGCACTGCGATCGAGCGCGTTCGCGGTAGACCAAAAACAGCTTGCCAAGTGCTGCTGCTAAAACCAATGGCTCCGCGTTATGGAGATCGCTATGACCTGGGATGTCCTGATCCGTCGTGGTGTCATAATCGACGGCAGCGGTAACCCAGGCACTGTCGGTGATATAGCTCTCGCGGGCGGCCGCATCGCTGCGCTCGGCCTGTCCCTGGCTGATAACGCGAACAAGGTCATCGATGCCGACGGCCTCGCCGTGACGCCAGGTTTTATCGACGTCAAGACTCATTCTGACTTTGTCCTACCGATCAATCCGAAGGCCGAAAGCAAAGTACGACAGGGGGTCACCACCGAAATCATAGGCCATTGTGGCTTTTCGGTCGCGCCGGCGCTTCCAGGAAAGACGCAGCTACTGGCCGATTACCTGAGCGGAGGCGCGCCGTGGCTGCCATTTCGGGAAATGAGCTTTCCCGAATACCTCGACACGTTTCCCGCAGTCTCGGTCAATACCGGCATGTTGATTGGGCACAACACGCTCAGGCTGATGGCTATCGGACTCGAAGATCGGGCGCCGACTGGCGCCGAACTCGGCCAGATGATTGCGTTACTGGAAGACGGTTTGCGCGCTGGCGCGCTCGGCATGTCGTCCGGGCTGTTCACCCCGCCCGGCAGCTTTGCCAAGCCAGATGAAATGATGACGCTCTGCGCGGTGCTCAAACGCTATAACGCGGCTTACTTCACCCATATTCGCGATGAATCGAACAAGGTCATGGATGCGGTGGAGGAAGCCATCGATATTGCCCGCACTTGTGGCGTGCATGTCGAGATCGTGCATCTGAAGTGCTCAGGGGTCGATAATTGGGGCAAGGCTGTGCAGGTCCTCGACAACATCGCCGCGGCACGAGCGGAGGGATGCGATGTTGATTGTGATGCATATCCTTACACCGCCGGAGCTAATCCGCTGAAGAACCTGCTGCCGCCCTGGGTGCAGATCGGCGACAACGAGACGATGCTGGCGCGGCTTGCTTTGCCGGAGGTCCGCGCGCGAGTTAGGATGGAGATTGCCGATCACGGTCTCAACAACTGGGGCCGCATCTCATCATGGGACGCTGTGCAGATCTCAGTCTCACCGCGTCTGCCGGAGACGACCGGTCAGACCTTGGCGGCATTGGCAGCAGCGCGAGGTTGCGACCCGATCGACCAGATTTGCGACCATCTGATCGCCGACAACGGCGCTACCCGTGTTTTGATCACGTCTATCTCTGAAGATGACGTCCGGACAATCGTGCGCTCGCCGACCGCACTTGTCGGATCAGACGGTAATTGCGTCGCGACCCACGGAATTGTTAGCCAGGGCATGCCGCATCCGCGCTTTTACGGCACCTTTCCAAGAATTATCGGGCGATATGTTCACGATGACGGTCTCATCCCGCTCGAGCAAGCAATTTACAAGATGACGGGTGGATCGGCGAAGGCGCTCAGATTGCACGATCGCGGGCTACTGAAGGAGGGGTACCGGGCTGATGTCACTATCTTCGACCCAGGTGATTTTCGTGATGAAGCCACTTACGCAGACCCTCATCGTTACCCAAGCGGCAAGCGCACGACAGTCATCGTCAACGGCGCCGTCGTCATCGAGAACGCGGTTCACACTGGCGCCACGCCCGGGATGGTGCTGCGCCGCGACGTTGGCGGCAAGGTTGGCTAACAACCCGCGGATGCACCGCTCAAGCCGCAGCGCGGCGCTCGGCCTCCCGCATCCGGGAAAAGAGCGACTAGCACGCCCGCGTTCCGGACGCTATTCATGACCCGATCGCAATCGATGCGGGTGCGTGATTCAAGCGTTGCTCGCACGACCAAGGACGAGGGCCGATGGATTTACAGCTCGCCGGAAAAACCGCGCTGATTACCGGCGCATCGAAAGGAATCGGCCGCGCTGCGGCCGAACGGCTCGCCGCTGAAGGCGCTCACGTGGTCCTGGTATCGCGCACCGCCGCCGATCTCGCCGCCACCAAGGCAGCGATCGCCCGGAAGTCCAAGGTGCAAATCGATACCGTTGCCGCCGACCTGTCGCACAGCAGCGCGATCGATCAGCTGGCACGAGATTTTCCGATGATCGACATTCTGGTGAACAATGCCGGCGCCATTCCGGGTGGTAGTTTGCTTGATGTCGACGAGCAGACCTGGCGCAAGGCCTGGGATTTAAAAGTATTCGGTTACATCAACATGCGCCGCGCCTACTACGCGCTGATGAAGGATCGCGGTTCCGGCCTTATCATTAATGTCACCGGCAATGCCGCGCAGACCCATGATCCGGAATATATCTGCGGCGTTGCCGGCAATGCCGCGCTCACAGCATTCAGCCAGTCCTTGGGTAGCATCAGTGTGCGTCACGGCATCCGGGTCATTTCACTTAATCCGGGCCCGGTCGAAACCGAGCGACTGGTCAATCTGATGAAGAAGAAGGCACTAGACCGCACTGGCAATGCCGATAATTGGCGTGAGCTTTTCAAGCCGCTGCCGTTCGGCCGCGGCTGCGCGCCCGATGAAGTCGGCACCATGATTGCCTTTTTGGCGTCAGAGCGGTGCAGCTATAACAGCGGTTCGGTCATGACCATCGATGCCGGTCTGTCGGCGCGAACCTTTAATTTCTGATTCTCACTTCATTCCGGCGAGGAACATATGCCGCACCTGACCACGGACGACAACATCAAGCTCTATTACGAGGAGGTCGGCAGCGGCATTCCGATCGTGTTCGTCCACGAATTTGCCGGCGATGCGCGCGCCTATGAGATGCAGATGCGTTACTTCGGCCAGCGCTATCGCTGCATTGCCTTTAACGCGCGCGGCTATCCGCCGTCGGACGTTCCGGAAGACGCCACGCGCTATTCACAAGAACGCGCCCGCGATGACATTCAGGCAGTGCTCGATGCCCTCACAATCGACAAGGCACATGTCGTCGGGCTCTCGATGGGCGGGTTCGCGGCATTACATTTTGGCTTCACCTATCCCGATCGGGCACGTTCCCTGGTCATCGCTGGCTGCGGCTATGGTGCGGCACCGGACAAACGCGCGCAGTTCGCCGCCGAGGCTGAAGCAGCGGCCAAGCAGTTTGAGCAAGTCGGCATGGCCAAGGCGGCCGAAGCTTATGCGTTAGGACCGACCCGCGTTCAGTTCCAGAACAAAGATCCGCGCGGCTGGCGGAAATTTTCCGATCAGTTGGCCGAGCACTCGACCGAGGGTTCCGCGCGGACCATGCGCGGGGTTCAGGCGCGGCGGCCGTCATTGTTTGACCTGATCGACAAAATGCAGACCATCACCGCGCCAACACTGATCATGACCGGCGACGAGGATTGGCCCTGTCTCGAGCCCGCATTTCTGATGAAACGCAGCATTCCGACTGCCGCGCTTGTCGTCATGCCCAATGCTGGACATACGATCAATCTTGAAGATCCGATCGCATTCAATTGGCACATTGCCGACTTCTTTCACACGGTCGATGTCGGTGCCTGGCGCAAACGCGATCCACGCGCGATGGTGTCAACAATCCTCGGCCGCTAGCGGTGGCACGATCGATGGCAGGGAAAATCAGATCGCCGTGTAGCCGCCGTCGACCAACATATCGGCGCCGGTCATAAAACTTGCGGCATCGCTGGCCAGGAATAAGGCGGCCCGGGCGATTTCCTCTGGTTTACCAAGTCGATTCAGCAGATGCTTCGGTCCGGCCTCCCGTCGTGCCGTTGCCATGTCGCCGTAGCGCAATAGCAGACGGCGGGTCTCGATCGCGCCAGGCGACAGCGCATTGACCCGGATATTCTGATCGGCATGGTCCACCGCCATGGCTCTGGCAAGCTGGATGATCGCACCTTTAGACGTGCAATAAGCAGCACGGGCCCGAGCCGCGACGCGGCCCAATTGCGAAGCAATGTGAATGATGCTGCCGCCGCCAGCAGCGATCATTGCCGGTAGAACTGCTCGACTCATCAGGAACGCACCCGTCACATTGACGGCAAACACCCGCGACCATTCGTCACCCGAGATATCGAGAATGGTGCCGTTGCGGTCGTCGGTTGCGGCAGCGTTGACCAGAATGTGAACCGCCCCGAATCGGGAAACGGTCGTTGCGGCCGCCGCCCCTGTTTCAGCTTCGCTGCTCACGTCGCAGCGCAGCGCTAGCGCCTCGGAACAACACGCCGCAGCAGTCTTTTCGGCGGGGGCGAGATCGATATCGAGGCAAGCGACCTTGGCGCCCGCAGTGGCAAAGGTAAGACAGATGGCCTGGCCGATGCCGCCGCCGGCTCCGGTGACGATCGCGACCTTGCCGGCGAGAACAGTATCGCTCATTAGCTCGCTCCCAATTGTGCCGCAGTGCGACCGAGATAAGCCTCCTGGACACGCTTATCTTCTCTGAGCATCTGGCATGACCCGGATGTGATAATCGAACCGGTTTGCAAAACATAACCGCGACTTGCCGTCTGCAGCGCGTAACGCGCATTCTGTTCGACCAACAGGACGCTGGTGCCGCCCGCATTGATGGAAACGATAGTCCGAAAAATGTTTTCGACGATCCGTGGTGCGAGCCCTAACGAGGGTTCATCCAGGCACAGCAAGCGCGGTTCGGACATCATCGCCCGGCCAAGGACCAGCATCTGTTGTTCGCCGCCGCTTAACGTTCCGGCAGTTTGAGAGGCACGACCGCGAAGCTGCGGAAACATCTCGAATGTCATTTCGATCAGCCTGCGAACCCTGACAATGTCCTTGCGGTATTTGAACCCGCCGAGTTCCAGATTCTCGCGCACCGTCAGGAACGGAAAGACATGACGGCCTTCGGGGACCAGCGCGATGCCGAGCTGGCTTCGGTCATAGGCAGGCAGATAAGTGATATCGCGGCCGTCAAAGCGGACGCTTCCGTGGCGTGGCATTAGCGCGCCGGCAATAGCGCGCAATATCGTACTTTTGCCAGCGCCGTTCGATCCAATCAGGGCAACAATCTCACCAGTATCGACGGTGATGGAAATATTGCGGCATGCTGTCAGCTCGCCGTAGGCGAGTTCGAGACCTTCGGTGTCCAGCAACGCCGTCACAGGACATTGGCTCCGAGATAGGCGGCGATCACGTCAGGGTGGGCCTGGACGTCTGCCGGAGCGCCGGCGAACAGCTGCTGACCGTAATCCATCACGAGAATGCGATCGGCAACATTCATCACCAGATCCATATTGTGCTCGACCAGCAGCACGGTTAACCCACGATCGCGCAAGCCGGCGATCCGGCGGAGCAGTGCGGCGACTTCGGTCGGATTAAGACCAGCGGCTGGCTCATCGATCATGAGTAAGCGCGGCGCGGTGGCGAGCGCGCGTGCGATTTCAAGGAGCCGTTGTTCGCCATAAGCCAGCGCGCCGGCGGTAATATGGGCGCGATGGCTTAATCCGACAAAATTGAGCAACGCAATCGCCTCGTCGCCGCAGCGGCGCGCATCCTCGCGAAAAGCAGCGCCATGAAAGACGTATTGCCAGACCGGAATAGCATGGCGGGTGTGGTAACCGGCAATGACATTCTCCAACGCGGACAGTTGCTTGAACAGGCGAATCTTTTGAAAAGTACGAGCCAATCCGTGCCGGACGCGGCGCTGCGCGCTCATGCCAATGAGATCCACGCCGTCAAGCGACATTGTGCCGGCATCAGGTTGACAGATGCCGCTCATCAGATTTATTAGCGTCGATTTCCCGGCGCCGTTCGGACCGATCACCGCAAACACCATGCCTGGCGCGACAGCGAACGAAATGTCACGCACGGCACGTACCCCGCCAAAATTTTTGCATAGACCTTGGGCGCGGAATAGCACCGGGCCGGTATTCTCGCACGCGAGATTAACTCCAGCAGTCACAATCGGGCCTCAAACTTTGCACCAGCGGCAAAGACATGGTGGGCCATGATACGGATAGCCTGAACAAGGCCGCCGGGCATAAACAGCACGACCAATGTCACCGCTGCGCCATAAACGATCAGGCGAAGGTCGCCGATGCCGCGTAACAGTTCTGGCAGGATAGTGAGGCAAATGGCGCCAAATACCGGTCCGATCAACGTGCCCATGCCGCCGACGATGACCATGGCGAGCATGCTGAACGACTCCGTGATGAAGAAGGAGTCGGGAACAAGAGTGCCAACGAAGCTCGCATAAAAACAGCCGGCGGCACCTGCAACTGCAGAACTAACCGCAAACGCGAACGCTTTCCATTTCGGAGCATCGATGCCCAGTGAGGCCGCGGACAACTCGTCCTCGCGGATTGCGGTCAAAGTTTCGCCGATCGGCGAGCGGACTAACTGATCAAGAATTAAGTAGACCAACAGCTTGGTCAGGTTGGTGAACACGATGGCCGGCAGCCAAGGTAGCCTTATTGGTGGAGGTGGCGCGATTGCATAAATGCCAAGCGGTCCCTGGGTCAGGCTGATCCAATTCAAGAGGATCTGGTATGTAATCACCGCAAAACCTAATGAGGCGATGGCGAGATAGTGTCCGCGCAGACGGACCGCAAGCAGCGAAAGAAGTGCACCGGCGATTCCGGAGATCAACACGGCGACCGCAAATGCGACCCAGAACGGCACGGCGAGCTTCATAATTAAGAGCGTCGAAGCATAAGCGCCGATGCCGTAAAAAGCCGATTGGCCAAGATTGAGTTGACCGGCGTAGCCAAGCACAAAGTCCAGGCCGATGGTGAGTAAAACGTTGATTGCGCAGACGATCAGATTGGTCCGCCAATAAGAGCTGGGGAAGACTAGCGGCAACAGGGCAATGGTGATTGCAGCGACGAGAAAACAAAGGCGTCGTGATGTAATGAACCTTTGAGCAGGGGCCGGCCGGGAGCTTTTGATTCGCGGCAGGTCAGACATTTTCGGCGCGCTTCTCGGCGATCAGGCCGGTCGGCCGCACCGCAAGCATGATGAGGAGCAGCGCGAACACGACGATGTCAATTAGTCCGGGATCGAGGAATTGGGTGGTATAGCTTTCGATCAAGCCGACAATCAGCCCGGCGATAATCGTTCCCTCGACATTGCCAAAACCCCCAATGATCACGATCGCGAAGGCTTTGACGATCACTGAGGTCCCGGCAAATGGAGTAAGCACCAGTACCGGGCCGAGCAGCGCTCCGCTCATCCCGGCCAAAGCCGAGGCAATGATGAAGGTCAGCATGATCAGGAAATTGGGGTTGATACCCATCAGCGCGGCTGTTTCGTGGTCTTGCGAAACCGCACGCAGCGCCTTGCCGAGAAAGGTGAACTTCATAAATGCATAAAGCAAAGCGATGGTTGTGGTTGATACCAGGATGATCAACAGGTTTTGCAGGGTAAAGAACAGACTACCGATATGAATCACCTTGCTGCTGTAGGGCGTATTGAAAGCATAAGGAATCGGCCCAAACAGCAGCAGCATTGCGTTCTGCAGCATGATTGAAACGCCGATGGTGGCGATCAGTGGCAGCAACTCGCTGCCGCGCTGGCGCAACGGTGCGAAAATGGCGGCATTAATCAGCCAGCCAAGCACCCCGCCGACGATAAGTGCAACGGCGATGCCGACGAAGTAATTGCCGCTCAGCAGCTGGGCGACGAAATAGGCGGCAAAAGCGCCGAGCGTTACGAAGTCGGCATGGGCAAAGTTGATTTGAACCAGAACGCCATAGATCAGAGTGAGGCCCAGCGCGACCAGAACATAGAGGCCGCCCACAACAATCCCGTTAATCCCCTGCTGGAGGATGACGCTGAGCATATTGCCTAGTCAGTTCCACTTTAACGATTCCCAAGACAGATCCGGCTTGGTCTCCATGTAATGGATCGTATCCATTTTGATATTTTGATTGGTCTTGTCGAACTCGACGCTTCCCGTCACACCGGAGAAATCCTTGGTAGTGGCGAGCCCCTCGCGGATCGACTGCGCATCTTTGGCGCCGCGCTTGACCACATCGGCGATCAGCATGATCTGATCGTAAGCGTGAGCATTAAGGTGAGTGGGGTCGCTATTGAATTTCGCCTTGAAGTTTTTGACGAAATCGCGGACGACCGGACGTTGATCGGTCGGATCAAACTGCACGATCCTAATATAGCCGAGGGCTGCTTTGCCGGCCTTTTGCTCGAACCCAAACGGCAGCCAAATCGCGCCCAACTGAATTGCTTTGCCGCCGCCACCCTTAACAATGCCGGCTTGCGTCAACGCCTCGGTGATCTTTAGGCCTTGGCCTTCCAGCGTGTAAGTTGGAATCACATCGACACCGTCGAGCCCGGCAATGCGGGTGGCAATCGCGGTGAAGTCATTGATGTCCCGCCCAAACCCAATATCTTCAAGGATCTTACCGCCCAACTTCCCGAAGGTGTCGGCGAATACTTTGGCATTGCCGATCCCCGCATTGGTATTCTCATGCAGCAAGACGGCGGTCTTCGCGTTCAATCGCTTATAAGCATTGGTGGCAAGATCAACGCCCTGCATGACCTCATTGGGCATGATCCGAAAAGTATACGGGTTACCCGGATCCGTGATCTTGATCGATGAAGAGCCAGCATTGAGGAGTGGAACTTTGGCTTGGTCCATCAGCGGCATAACGGCCAGGGTCGCATCCGAGCACTCTTCACCGATCACCACGTCAGGCTGAAATTGGTCGAGCAAACGTTTGGCGGCTTGCGTTGCGGGTAGAGGGCTGCACGCGGAATCTTCGTGCTGAACCTCAAATTTGTAGCCGTTGACACCGGCTTTGAGCTGATCAAGCGCAAGCTCAACGCCCTGCTTGTCTTGAACGCCGAAGTAGGAGCCTGGGCCAGAGATCGGAAGCAGGCCGCCAATCTTAATAACCTTGTCGGCTGCCTGTGAGGAGGTATGAGTCCCGGCAATGATCAAGCATGTCAGAGCCAAGGCTACCGTGATTCGCAGCGACGTTTTCATGGCACCACCCTTCGGTTGGCGACATTAGAGCTAAATTCCGGGCGAGTTGGCAATGGCGCATATGCCTGCGCGCGTAACCCGCGCGTTTTACGCCGAGGCATCAGGTGATTTGGGACTGAGTGGGCTAGGGGATACGGTCAATGTTGCCGAGAAAAAACGGCACTTCGACGAAGTTCTGACGACGAATGAGACATTGGCGCCTGTGCGCTTATATGATCAATTGTGCCTGCGAGAGAGGGCGTCGGCTCATCGAGTCTCAACCTTTTCCAGGTCAGTGGTGATTTCGGGCCGGCGTGATGGAGGCATGACGAAATCCGCGCTCAGCGCTCGCGCTGTGTCCAGATATTTTGGCGCTACGTGCGCGCTGGCAAACGTCGATTTCGAGCTCTTTGCCGGCGAGGTCCATGCCCTGATCGGCGAAAATGGCGCCGGCAAATCGACGCTGGTGCGGATCTTGGGCGGGGTGATAAAGCCCGATCAGGGCGAGGTCTTCCCTGATGGACAGCGCGCGGCCTTCGACAGCCCGCGCGATGCGATGGCCGCAGGAATCGTGACCATCCCGCAGGAACTGCGGCTAGTGCCGTCGCTGTCGATTGCAGAAAATCTCACACTCGGCGACCCTCCGGTGAAGCGCGTCCTCGGCATGCGCGTCATCGACCGAAGGCGAATGCGGACAGCGGCGGGGGACCAGCTCGCGCAGCTTGGTCTCGCGCTCGATCCCAGGATCCGTGTCGATCGGTTGAGTTATGCCGAACGCCAGCTCGTCGCTATCGCCAAAGCGCTGCGCCGGCATTGCAGGGTGCTCATTTTGGACGAGCCCACCGCGGCGCTGGAATCGCGCGAAGTTGAGCGTTTGTTCACACTGATCGAACGCATGAAGCGTGAAGGCACCGCAATTCTGCACGTCACGCATCGCCTTGACGAAGTGGACAGACTTGCCGACCGCTGCACGGTGCTGCGCGACGGCCAGGTCGCCACCGTGGCACGACGCGGCAATTTTAAAATCGCCGACTTGATTGTGGCGATGACCGGCGGTTTTGAGATGCCGCCCGGGGATACGGTGTCACAGCCAGGCGGCATAGTGCTGGAAGATGTATCACGCCATTCCGACGCCATTCGATTGCGCGCCAACGAGGTATTGGGCCTTGCCGGATTGCTCTCAAGCGGTGCCGGTCGCATGTTGCGCCGGCTGTTCGGATTTGCCGGCGAAAGAATTGAGCTGCGCCGCAATGGCGTACTTCAGCAGATCACGAGCCCCGCTGATGCGATCGGCATCGGAATCGGATTCGTGCCGGACGAACGGCGACTCGGACTGATCATGAATCAATCGATTCACGACAACATTCTGCTGCCGAGCCTCGATGTTATTACCCGCGGCGGCCGTATCGATCGCGGCGAGGGCAAAAGGCTCGTCGAACAAATGATGGAATTACTCGACATCCGGCCGCGCCGTCCCGAGCTCCCAGTCGCGAAACTATCTGGCGGCAATCAGCAGAAGGTCATCATGGCCAAATGGCTGGCGCGCGCGGTCGGGGTACTGCTGCTTGATGAGCCGACACAGGGCATCGATGTCGCTGCGAAGGCGCAGATACATACGCTGATCCGCAATTTTGCCAAACGCGGCGGCGGTGTCCTCGTTCGCTCCAGCGATCTCACCGAGCTGACGCTGATCTGCGACGAAATCTTGGCCGTGCACCAAGCGCACATCGCCGATCGCTTGCAGCGCTCCGACGGTTACGATGAACAACGACTGCACGCGGCAATCGGCGGATGAAACAACACTCGACAAAATATGCGTGGCCCTGGCTGCGGCGCTTCAATCTCGCCGGTCAAGCCCCATTGATCACACTCATTGTACTGTGCCTTGCCACAGCGCTTATGACTGACCGATTTATATCGCCGCTCAACCTTACCAACATTTTGGTGCAGTCCTCGATTATGGCCGTCATCGCCATTGGCATGACGTTTGTCATTATCGGCGGCGGGTTTGACCTTTCCGTCGGTTCGACAGTGGCTCTCGCCGGCTGTATCGCCGCGATGGTGATGGTGCGGCTCGGTCTCGTCACTGGCATCATCGCCGGCATTGCCGCCGGCATGACGGTTGGATTGGTAAACGGTCTGATCATCGCGAGATTAGGAGTCAATCCATTCATCACCACGCTTGCCACCATGGTACTGGTGCGCGGCGTCGTCTTTCTGATTACCGGCGGCGCGCCGGTCGGCGATGAAGGCCTGCCATCCGCCTTTATCGCGTTCGGCTCCGCGCGTTTTCTAGGAATCCATTTTTTGGTCTGGGTTCCTGCTCTCTTGCTTGTCGTCTTGTCCTTCTTGATGCAGGCGACGCCCTATGGCCAGCGGGTTTACGCGACCGGCGGCAATCGGGACGCCGCCTATCTCTCCGGCGTTCCGGTCGAGCGCATCATCGCCTCGACCTATGTCTGGTGCGGCGGGCTTGCGGGGCTAGCAGGGGTGATGCTTGCCGCCCGCCTGCAATCCGGACAGCCGACCGCCGGTGAGTTTTATGAACTGACCGCGATCGCCGCAGTCATTTTGGGCGGCGCCAGCCTGCATGGTGGCGAAGGCACACTTTATAAAAGCATTATTGGCGTGCTCATCATGGTCGTGCTTGGCAACAGTCTTAATCTCCTGAACGTCGATTCTTACTGGCAGCGTGTCGCGATCGGTGCAGTTATTATTGCCGCGGCGGCAACAGATCGGCTACGCTGCCATCAATAACGAGGGAGGTCTTCCATGCTGAACGCCCGTCCTCTCGTATTGCTGGCAGCCGTGATGAGTGCGCTCGGCGTCTGCTCTTGGCCCGCCGCGGCCCAGCAAAAGACGACGATCGGGGTCTCGCTCGCACAGGACGACAATCCCTTTTACATCGCGATGCTCAAAGGCATTCGCGAGCGCGCGCAAGAGCTCGGCTGGGAGGTGGTGACGGTCTCTGCCAACGAAGACAAGGCCAAGCAAATTGCCGGCGTACAGGATCTCGTTGCACGCGGTGTCCAAGGCATCCTGATCTCGCCGATTGACGCGGTCGGCGTCAATGCCGCCTATGATGCAGCGAAGGCGGCCAATATTCCGATCGTCTCGGTAGCGCGCGGCTCGACCTCGCCGAACCAGACGCTGCATGTTGCCATGGACGAGGCTCAGATCGGCCGCGATATCGCCGAGTGGACCGCCAAAGCCATCGGTGGTGACGGCAAAGTGGCCATGCTGCTCGGTCCCAGTGGCGTGCCGACCTTCCGCAATCTTGGCGACGGCTATGCCCAGGTGATGGCCAAATATCCGAAGATCCAGATCGTCTTTCGCGCCGACGGGCCGCTGACCCGCGAACGTGGCGTCAAACAAGCGGAAGATGCTTTGGTTGCCAATCCCGATCTGAAGGCGATCTATGCCGCCAACGACGACGTGGCACTGGGCGCCATGCAAGCCGTGCTGGCCGCCGACCGCTCGGGTAAGACCATCGTGACCGGAATGAATGGGGTGCCGCCGGCGCTGCGTGCCGTCAAGGACGGCAAACTCGCCATGACGGTCGAGCTCAATCCGGTACTGTGGGGCCGGCGCGGCGTCGATGTACTGGCCAGTTATCTCAAAGGAGAAAAGGTTGAACCGCGCGTCTTCATCAAGCACGTGATCATCGATCAGACCAATATCGACGCGAAACCGCCCAAGACTTAGGGACTTAAGGAACCGGAGCATGGCCGACGCCGCAACTGCCGCCAAGCCCAGCAAGTTCGTGGCACAATTGCAAGCGGCCAACCTGCATCCGCTTTGGGATCGCTTTCGCACCATCACGCCGGTCAAGCCGCAGTCGAAAGATCCACCACTGCTCTGGCGCTGGCGCGACATCGAGCCCTTCGCCGAGCGCGCGGTGTCCGAAGTGCCGATCGCCGACGTCGAGCGCCGCGCCCTAATTTTGGTCAATCCCGCCTTTGCCGGTGAAACGGTGACAACCTCAAACCTCATTGCTGCCTTTACCGTTCTTGACCCAGGCGATCGGGCACGGCCGCATCGTCACACGTTCTCGGCGATCCGCTTCGCCACGCGAGCGGAGGGAGCGGCCACGATCGTCAACAGCCGACGCTGCAACATGCGCGATGGCGATCTGATCCTCACCCCGCCGATGTGCTGGCACGGCCATATCAATGAAAGCGATCACCGCATCATCTGGTTTGATGCTGCCAACATTCCGCTGCTCCGCACGCTCGACGCCAATTTCTTTGAGCCCGGCGATCCCAAAGCCAATCAGTTCTGGATGGTGGATGAAGGCGAGGAGAAACTGTGGGCCGAATCGGGCCTGGTCGGCACCGAGCTCGACTATCCGGCGGCACATTCGCCCAAATATCATTATTCCGGCGAAGCGACGCGCCGCCTGTTAGCCGCGCTGCCTCCCGGTGCCGATGGTTCGCGCACTGTGCGATATACCAATCCCGCCACCGGCGATGCCGTCATGCCGGCGCTCGACTGCTATGCCGTGCGGCTGTCGAAGGATCGTGCGACGCGGCCAAAACGCACCACCTGTAACATGATCTGCCTGGTAGTTTCGGGAACGGGGCTTTCGACCGTGGGCGAACACACATTTGATTGGTCACAACACGATGTGTTCTCGATCCCACATTGGACACTGGCTAGCCATACCGCAAAAACTGGCGATGCCGATCTGTTCGTTGTCTCCGACAAGGTGGCGCTCGAACGCCTCGATCTCTTGCGCGAGGAATACCAATAACTGCACGCGCCACATTGCCGAACGAAGGTATCGGCGCGCCGGTTCGCCGCCTCGAAGATCAGAAGTTCCTGCGCGGGCAGGCCCGCTTTGTCGCTGATATCACCCTACCTGGTGAGCTGCATTGTGTACTGGTGCGCTCGCCGCACGCGCATGCCGAGATTCGCAGAATTGATGTTGGCGCCGCCGCTAGGCAGCCGGGCGTCACCGCCGTATTCACTGGCGCGGACATGGCGGCCGACAATGTCGGACCAATGGCGCCGTTGTGGGCCATCACCTCGGCCGACGGCGCGCCGATGGCGGAACCGCCGCGCTGGGCCTTGGCGCGCGACCGGGTGCGCCATGTCGGCGAGCCGGTAGCTGTCGTCCTTGCCGAAACATTGGCTCAAGCACGCGATGCCGCCGAACTGGTGCAAGTGGATTACGAGCCACTGCCCGCGGTGATCGACGCGAAAGTCGCGCTAGGCGAAGGCGCGCCGCAGCTGCATGACGCGGCACCCAGCAATATCTGTTTTCGCTTTGCCCGCGGCGACGACGCGGCCGTGCGCAAGGTCATTGCCGCCGCGCCGCATGTGGTGCGGCTCGATCTCATCAACAATCGATTGATCGGCGCAGCGATTGAACCGCGCGCAGTTCTGGCCGATGGCGGCGCAAGCGGCAAGCTGGCGCTCTATTGCGCCACACAGGTGCCGCATCATATCCGGCGTACAGTAAGCGAGCAGCTCAATCTGCCGCAGAGCGCCATTCGACTCATTGCACCTGATGTCGGGGGCGGCTTCGGTTACAAGGGAAAGCACTATCCCGAAGAAACCATCGTCGCATGGGCGGCACAGCGCTTGCGCGTACCGGTGAAATGGGTCGGCGCACGCAGCGAGTGTTTTGTTGCTGACAATCAGGGTCGCGATCATCAGACAGATGCGGAACTGGCGTTCGATGACGAGGGGCATTTCCTCGCCTTGCGCGTCGAGACGATCGCCAATCTTGGCGCCTATGTGTCGACCTTCGGTGCCGGTATCCCCAGCGCGATTTACAGCGCGCTACTCGCGGGCGTCTACCGAACGCCCGCCATTGCGGTGCAATCGATCGGCGTTTTCACCAATACTCTGCCAACCGACGCTTATCGCGGCGCCGGACGCCCTGAAGCTTGTTATGTGCTGGAACGGCTCACTGACGAAGCAGCCCAGCGGCTCGGGGTTGACCGTGCCGAAATCAGACGGCGCAATTTGATTGAGGCGACCGCGATGCCGTACAAAACGCCGATCGGCCCGACCTACGACTGCGGCAATTTTCCAAAAATCCTCACCCGTCTTTTGGACCTCGCGGATTACGCCGGATTTGTCGAACGCCGCGCGCTGGCGGCGCGCGCCAACAAGCTGCGTGGCTTCGGGATCGCCTGCTTTGTGGAATCCTCGGGCGTTGCGCCGTCGCGGTTTGCGACCGCGCTTGGCGCGCGTGTCGGCTTTTTTGAGGCCGCAACGATACGGGTGCAACAAGATGGCAGCGTCCAGGCGCTCCTTGGCACACATAATCATGGTCAAGGCCACGCCACGACATTTGCGCAAATTCTGGCATCTCGGTTGGGCGTTCCACTCTCCACCATCGCCATAATCGAGGGCGATACCGATCAGGTGCCGTTTGGATCAGGCACGTTTGGCTCGCGCTCGATCGCGGTCGGCGGCTCAGCGCTCGATTGCGCTGCAACCAAGGTCATTGAAAAGGGCAAACACATTGCCGCGCATCTGCTGGAAGCATCGGTGGAAGACGTCACATTCGATGCAGGAGAATTTGCTATCGCCGGAACGGACCGCCGCGTGACACTTCGCGAGGTCGCCCGAGATGCTCACGTTCCGACAAACTATCCCTCGGGGCTCGAGCTTGGACTTCAAGACAGTGCAGTTTACGACCCTCCAGGTTTTGCATGGAGCAATGGCGCCCATGCTTGCGAAGTCGAACTTGATCAGGAGACCGGCAAAGTTCGGGTGATTAGCTATTGGACCGTGGATGACGTCGGCACCGTAATCAACCCAATGATCGTCGAAGGACAGATCCAAGGAGGCATTGCACAGGGACTTGGACAAGCGCTCTGCGAGCGATGCGTTTACGATGCTGAAAATGGTCAGTTGTTATCCGGATCACTCATGGATTACGCGCTGCCGAGGGCAGACGATATCCCCAAGATCGTGTCGCTGCTCGATGAAGACCAGCCCTGTCCTCATAATCCATTGGGTGCCAAAGGTTGTGGCGAGGCTGGCACGATTGGCGCACCGGCGGCAATCGTCAGCGCAGCTCTCGATGCGCTGAAAGGACTAGGTGTGACCGGTCTTCAATTGCCTTTGACGCCCGAAAGAATCTGGAAGGCTATGCAGAGCGCAAAGAGATAGCAGGCCGTTTTTTGCCGTGATGCGGTGCATGGCGCTGATTTGCAGATCGTATTAGACTTTAATGCGGTGGTTCTCGACCAGGGTGATCAGCCTTTTTCGGCAGCGGCGTAGCACATGAAGCTTGGCCGGCGAAAGTTTCTGCATTTGGCGGCTGGCGCCGCGAGTTCGTCGGCTACGTTAGGGCTCGTGCATGCGGCCACCTATCCGGGCAAGCCGATCCGTCTCGTCGTTCCGGCCCCGCCCGGCGGCACGCTCGACATCGTCGCGCGGCTTGTGGCCCTGGCGGTGGCGGAGCGTCTCAATCAGCAAATCGTCATCGAGAACCGTGGCGGCGCCGGCACCAATATCGGCACCAGCCTCGTGGCCCATGCGGCGCCGAATGGCTACACGCTTTTGCTTGCCGGCTCGCCCGGGGCAATCAACGAGACGCTCTATGACAATCTCGACTTCAGCTTCGCCCGCGACATTGCGCCGGTCGCCAGCATCGAGCGTGCGGCGTTGATCGTCGTCGTCAATCCGTCGCTGCCGGTGAAGACGATCGCGGACTTCATCGCATATGCCAAGGCCAATCCGGGCAAAATCAATATGGGTTCGGGCGGCATCGGCTCGACCGGCCATGTCGCTGGCGCGCTATTCAACATGATGGCAGGCCTCAAGATTGCGCTGGTGTCGTATCGTGGCGAAGCGCCGGCGATGACCGACCTGCTCGCCGGCCAAGTGCAGATCGTGTTCACCACGCCGGGCTCGGCGATGTCCTATGTCAAGGCCGGCACGCTGCGCGCACTGGCGGTGACCAGCGTCGTGCGCATGGACGTGCTGCCGGAGGTGCCGACGGTTGCGGAAACCTTGCCCGATTATGAAGCCACTTCATGGGCCGGCATCGGTGCGCCCGCACACACCCCGGCCGAGATCATCGACAAACTCAACCGCGAGACCAATGCCGCGCTTGCTGAATCAAAACTCAAGGCACAGCTTGCCAATTTCGGCGCTGTCGTGATGACCAGTTCGCCCGCCGATTTCGGCAAGTTCATCGCCAGCGAAATCGACAAATGGGCAAAAGTGGTAAGGTTCGCCAATATCAAGCCGGAGTAGAGCAGGCATGAGTTTGAACGACACAGCGCGCATCGCCTATAACGACTTGCGCGAATGGCTCTCCGAAGCCGAGCGGCTCGGCGAAGTGCGTATAGTGCGCGGCGCCAACTGGCAGGAGGATATCGGGCTCGCCGCTGAAGCGGTTTTGCGCGCCGAGAACGGACCTTGTGTCGTATTCGAGAACATCGAAGGCTGTCCGCCGGGCTTTCGCTTGTTGATGAACATGTTCGCCGGCACGCGACGCAACATGACGCTCGGCTTCCCCGACCATTTGATAAAATGGGAGCTGAGCGACGCCTATCGCGAGGCGTTCCTGACCAAGCCGAAAATCGTCCCGCACGAGATCGTCGACGACGGGCCGATCTTTGAAAACATCCTGATGGGCGACGATATCGACGTTCTGAAATTCCCGTCGCCGATTTGGCACGAGAAAGATGGCGGCCGCTACATCGGTACCGGCACCTATTCCATCACCCGCGACCCGGAGGAAAACTGGCTCAATGCCGGCGCCTATCGCGCGCAGGTCTTTGACAAGACGACAGTCGGCATTCTGATCGCGCCGGGCCATCACGGTGGCATCCACCGCGAAAAATATTTCAAGCGCGGCGAGCCGATGCCGGTCGCCATGGTTGTCGGTGGCGATCCGCTGGCGTTTTTCTACGGCGGCCTCGAAGTGCCCTACGGCACTTTCGAGTTTGATGTCATCGGCGGCCTGCGCGGGCGGCCTGAAAAGATGGTGCGCGGCAGGGTCACCGGCCTGCCGATTCCGGCGCGCGCCGAGATCGTGATCGAAGGCTATGTCCATCCCGACCGCAAGGTCATCGAGGGTCCGTTCGGCGAATGGAGCGGCCATTATGCCGGCGGCGCCAAGCCGTGTACCGTGATCGACATCAAGGCGATCTATCACCGCAACGATCCGATCCTGCTCGGCGTGCCGCCGATGGGCGCGGGACCCGACGAGATGGCGCGCTACCGTGCCGTGATGCGCTCGGCGACCATCAAGCAAAACATGACCAACGCCGGCGTGCCCGAAGTGCGCCAGGTCTGGTGCCACGAAATCGGCGGCGCGCGCATGTTCCACGGCATTGCCATTAAGCAATGCTATCCCGGGCACGCCACGCAGGCCGGAATGGTCGCGGCGCAATGCGGCGCTTCGGCCTATGCTTCGAAATATATCGTCGTCACCGACGAGGATGTCGATGTGACTAATCTGGAAAATCTGATCTGGGCGATGCTGACGCGCACCGATCCGAAGGAATCGATCCAATTCATCGACGGTTCGTGGGACTCGCCCGCCGATCCGCGCATTCCGCCGGCGCAACGCGCCGCTGGCAATCTCACGCACTCGGTCGCCGTGATCAATGCCTGCCGACCCTATCACTGGCGCGACCAGTTCCCGCCGGCCAACACGCCGAGCCCGGAGACCGCGCGCAAGGCGCGCGAAAAATTTGGGTGGCTGCTCAATGGAGCAGAGGCTCCGTCGCGCTCGCACAAAGCTTGACGTCGCGACTTGGGCCACCACTCAGCGAGGAAACGTGACCGCGAGGACGAGCCGGAGCCGCCAGAAGCTCGTCTTTCGCAGCGGCGGCTCGAAACTGACGCGGATAATCCGCTCGGTCCGCTTCTGTGCATCGTCCAGCATGGTCAGAAACAAGGCGCGGTAGCGCCCAACGGTGTGCGCTAGGTGGCGGGCCGACTACTCAGGATCAAGCACCGATTATAGAGACGATTTTCCGCCGCGGCTTGCTCTATTGTCGTCTGGAGGTGGCTTCACCGCGCGGGGGCGTGGCACCCAGTTCGAAACGACTTTCACACCGTCGTGACCAAAACGGGCGTGAACGTTACATTCAAGCCGACGAACAGCACTTACAGCTTTCATTGGCTCGCCGATAACAGCGCCATCGCGCCCTTTGCGCCTGTCTGGCTCACTGGCGTTCAACACGGGGGATACAATACCGGCGATTATCCCCCGGATGAAGTTGAAGATATGGCGCGGCAAATTGCGTCAGAATATGCCCCGGTCCATTTTGGTCAGTTTCCAGACGCCAGCTGCTGACGCGAAGAAAGCGCGGCGGATCGCAGCGAATATCCCTGCGATAGCAAATTTTTACATAGGGCGATCGTTAAATCGCGCCGCTTCGGCGTGTTGACGAATCAGCTATAAGCCATCCGGCGATTCACTCCGAGACCTAATGCTTTTGCTGGATTGACCCCTGTCTGCCCGAGATTGGACCATGGGCCCACACGATGTGGCTTTTCCGGACCCAAGTGAAATCGCACCTCACGCCATCGCATTTGCACGGATGATGTTTGCTCACGCGGCATTCGAGCGTGAGGTCCGCTCATTAATAGACGCCATCAACCCGAAGAAGCCAGGATTTGGCGAGCGTTGCGAGAATCAATGGTCGGCATCAGAGAGCGGTACCGGGAAAATAATCATCTTGATTAAACACCATCGAGGCAGCGGCTTGCCGCAGATTGTGCAAATCAAAAATCTTCTGAACGACGCTATTCATCCATGTAGGGATCGCAATTTCCTCGCCCAGGGCACATGGTGCTGTTTCAATCGTCGGAACTTAACCATTGAGGTTCGTGGCGGAGTGCGATCGGGGCAGCCAGAACTACCGGCCGAGAACCGCGCTTACACCGTATCTGACATCCTAAAGCTCGCTCGTAAGTTCAAGGATATTGAGGCTGAGCTATACAAGATCCGTCGGTCGCTTGAACCGAAAATGACCGAGGCTGAGATGCGCGCGGCAGCTAGCTTCTTGCGTGCGTCTTAATTCTTCCGGGCCGGCCGTTCGCCGGACCTTTTTTCCACCAGTGGGACGGCAAGTTCGACTGCCCGACCGCGCGATGAGTTCGCGTCAAGCCACGATGTGCAGTGCCGCCGTATCAGGGCGTCAGGTACTCGGCGTTTCCTGGGGCGACCTTCACGATCTTGGCGCGAGTTTTTCTGCTCTTAACATCAATGACCGTAACGGCATCTCCAGTCTTGTCATAACGTACACACCCGGTGCCCGGCCGCTCCTTCCATTGGGCGCAAAGTGCATTGCCCTTGATCGGCCATTTGCCGTGCATCATGCCTCCAAGCGGCCTCTTATACAGGGCCGTACCATCCGCGTTCCAATAGATCACACCGTTCCCGACTTGCCCGGTTGCAGACGCCGCGGTGGTTTTCAGGTAGGCGGTATTGCCCGAAAGAAAGGTTTTTATGTCGGCTCCCGTCATCTCGGCAGCAAGCGCAGAGCCGACCAGGCCAATGACGCCAGTCGTAACAATGACAGTATGCGCAGTAACACGCATGGTTGTTGTGTCTCCATGAAAAAAGATTTTGTAATAAGGGTGAGCGCGGGGGACCAAATTAGAAAGAGGCCGTCTGGGGGCGGCCTCTTTTTTATGAGCTGAGCGGCCAGGGGTTCGGGGATGGGGACGGCCGCTTAGCTTGATACGATTCCTACGGTCGCCTTTACCAAACTCAATTACCCGCACATCTGTTTCCACTATCCCTTTGTATAATGAAGCCAGGGCCCGCCCTCGAGCAAGGGCCTAGAGCTTGGACGCGTCTCTGGCCGAGATCTCAGCCACGAGCCACACAATGACGACAGTCATTGTGACCGCAAAAATCTGGATAGCGGCGATGACGCCGATCAATGCGCCGATTGGGATCCGTTGGCTTCAGCGCTGATGTCGATCGACGCGGTCTGAGGGTGGTTGCGGTTCGTCTGAACGCGCGATGAGATCGATGGCATCTTTCAGTCGCCGCGACCCTCCCTCGAATTGCGCATTCTCCTCAACCGCCAGCGACCGATGAAAGATATCGCCGGCAACGACAGCGGTGCTTTTTAATTGGACCCGGTTGGCATGAATGCTGCCCTCAACACGACCGCTGATCTTTAATTCCTCCGCGACGATCTCGCCCTCCACCTTTCCGCCTTCAGCGATCACGACGGTCGAGGCGTGTAGCTCGCCCTCAACGTGACCAAAAATCGTCACGGCCCCGTGGCCGACGATCTTGCCAACAATCAAAAGGCCAGAACTGATGGAGGAGATTGTTTGCGACGCGCCCGGTGTTGCGGTAGAGCGTTGCAGCTCCTGCGCGGATCCAATGTCTCGATCCTCCTCGGCTGCATCGCCTTTGGATTTTCCAAACATGTCATCCTCCTTTTCTTGCAACTCTAGCCGTGCAGCAAGACACGCCGAAAAATAGTGCACGGACATTGAAAAATAGTGCATGGACATTATTGACGCTTCCATAAC
>Ga0307477_10001046_pt1 | contig 25064 bp, 20 predicted proteins | sample atmos_gasesECM2C_FD_203316 | JGI IMG/M metagenome (GOLD analysis project Ga0307477, IMG submission 203316) | Hardwood forest soil microbial communities from Morgan-Monroe State Forest, Indiana, United States - atmos_gasesECM2C_515 | ecosystem: Environmental > Terrestrial > Soil > Temperate...
AGGCACCCTACCTTGCCTTCTTCCTGAAGCTGGATATATCGACTGTTCGGGACATTCTCAACACAGAAGAAGTTCATATTCCTGAGGCAACCTCTGGCGCGTGCGGAATGGGCATGGGGGAGACCACGGTTGAACTGGTCAACTCATGTTCCCGGATGATGGATCTGGTGGACGCGCCGCGGGACATTCCATTCTTTAGCAAACTCATTCAACGCGAGATCATTTATCGCTTACTGCAGGGAAGTCAGGGAGCACGCCTTCGCGCGATTGCTACGTTTGAAACCAAGTGCCACCGGACGGCGAAGGCGGTTGCATGGTTGCGTTCAAACTACGAGAAGCCTCTGCGTGTAGAGCACCTGGCAACGATTGCAGGCATGAGTCGATCTACGCTGCACCTCCATTTTCGCGCCCTTACGGCGATGAGTCCGCTGCAATTTCAAAAGCAGCTTCGCCTGCGTGCCGCGCGGCAACGCATGCTCACGAGTGCACTGGATGCGGCAAGTGCGGCGTTCGAGGTCGGCTACGAAAGCCCGAGCCAATTCAATCGAGAGTACAGGCGATTCTTTGGGCGGCCCCCAATTCGCGATATTAAGGCCTTGCGAGACGGCAAAGCCGTGGCGATCACTACCCCTTAACGCTGAATTGCTGGGTTGCCATCGGGCAGCCTGTTCTCGACTGTCGCAAGCAGGCCTTAGCAGCTCATTGAGTCATTGCGGACGATTTAGACAGAATCAGCAGATTGGTCCTGAAAAACGCGCTTCTCTTCAGAATTTCAATGGATTGAAGTTCGTTCCCTTATCGAAGTAATCGACATTTTCGATTCTTTTGAGCCACAAGGATACTTTCACTGTTGCTGGAAGCAAAAGAAGCTCCACACTGACTTTTGTAAGGCTCGCAATGACGATGCTTTTTGTTAATGCGTGTGTCGGTATCATCTTCCACAAACCGAAGATATAGAAGACCGCCGTATTCACCATTTGTCCGCATAGGGTCGAGATCACGAAACGCGCCGAAATATAACGTCCGTTCGTCCACACCTTCATTTTTGCCAGGACATAATTGTTGGCGATGTCGCCAGCGAACATCGCAAGAGTGCCAAACAAAACCAAGCGAGGGGCCGCGGATAACACATCAACGTACGATTGATTGTTTGTCATAACCGCGGAGGGCGGATACGAAATTACAAATTCAAACACTGCGATGGTTAAAAGCTGCGCGAAGATGCAGTACCACAAGACCCGCCGCGCGACCGCATAGCCATAAACTTCAGTTGTAATGTCGGCAAAAATATAGACAAATGGAAAGTAGTAGATGGAAATCGAGAGGGGAATTCCCATGACGTCGATCAGCTTGCCGGCAGTGGGAATGCAGATGATAGCGAAGAAGACGTTCGAAAGAACGATGTGGTTCAGGAATTTGTAGTTCTGCATCCGCTGACCCCCGCTTCGGTTCTTTCATCGAAATTATTCCAAATATGGGAATGTGATTTCCCGCTTTGCCGTCTAGTGCGAGTCCGGCTGTTCCCATAGTGTGCGCTCGGCGTCACAAGGAGAACCATAGATGAGAAAGTTGGCACTCCTGTTCATGCTCGCTGTCGCGATGAATAGTCAAGTCTCATTCGCCCAGGAGTCGCGGCCTGCGCCCAAACAGCCTTCATCATTCGCTGGAACGGATTCACCGCAAGCGTTGCGCGAGCACGTTCCTGTGCTGCCTGCGGTGAGGGCGAAATACTGGAACATCGATCCTTCAGTCGGATACGGGATGAAGGATTTCGGAAACGGTGTTTACGCGCTTTCTGATAACGGTTGGCAATCGGCGTTCCTGGTGACCGACGCGGGCGTCATCGTTTTCGACGCGCCGGCCAGCTATGGCAAACACATTCCGGAAGCCGTCGCTAAAGTCACGAACAAGCCGATCAAGATGCTCGTCTATTCCCACATTCACAAAGATCATATTGGTGGCTCCGCCGCGTTTAAGAACAGCCCGGGCTTGCAGATTATCGCTCTCGATACCGTGAGCGACTTCCTGACGGAAATGAACGATCCGAATCGCCTGATTCCCACGGAAACGTTCAAGACCTCGAAGACGATCAAGCTCGGCGGCAAGACCGTGGAACTCACGCGGCATAACTACCACTCCAACGAAGGCGATCTTTTCATCTATGTACCAGAGGCGAAATTCTTGATGGCTGTCGACTCGGTGACGTCGGGATACGTGCCGTTTCAGGACTTCGATCTGTCAACGAACTTCCACCAATATTTGAAGATGTTCGACGAAATCCTCGCCTACAAATTCGACAACTTTATCGGCGGCCACCTCACGGATACGGGAACTCGGAAGGATGTTGAGATCACCAAGGAATACACGAACGACGTGTACCAGACCGTCAAGCGAATTCACAACGGCTTGAATGAAAGAGCCTTCGATGCTGAGATTGCCAAGACGATCGGTCCCGACAACGAGTTCCTGATATTCAAGGCTTTGCTGGATAAGGTGACGAGAGATTCTGTTACTGAACTTGAGCCTCGCTGGATAAATCGCCTGGCGGGCGTCGATGTTTGGATGCCAAGCCACGTGCGTGCTGCTCTAATCTACGTCCGGTGGGACGATAAGGAATGAGGAATAGGCAACAGGGCGGCGGATCGGCCCTCAGGCCGGAAGTGAGGGGAAGAGCGTCGGCGCCATTTGAGCGGCAAATTCCTTGAATACACGGACAGGCCGTGTGAGGTAACGATTGCCCACATGGACCACCCAGAGATTAAAGACGGTGAAGTGCCATTTCTGCATCACCTCAACGAGCCGCCCCTCGCGCAACAACTCAGGCTGCACCAACGGCGGAAGGTCGCCGATCCCGGTACCCGCCAGCAATGCAGCCGCAAGGCCGGCATAGTCGTTCATCGCAAGGAAAGGCTGGAACACCAGCGTTTCCTTCTTCTTCCCGTTGGTGTGAACGAAGTTCCACGTCTTTGTAGGAGTCCAAAACGAGAAGGCCAGAAGCCGATGTTCCAGCAAGTCTTGAGGTTTTTGAGGCCGCTTGCATTTTGAGAGGTAGCTCGGACTTGCTACCAGCTGATGACGGTAGGTCAGGATTCTGCGCGCGACGAGTGACGAATCTTTGAGTTGTTCTCCGACCTTGAACGCCAGGTCGACGCCCTCGGCGATTTGATCGACAATCCGGTCCGTGATGAAGACCTGTACCCGGACCTTCGGATACGATGCCTGGAATGCGCCGATCAGCGGCGCAAGCAACGAGTCGGAGATGCTGGGTGGGGCGGAAAGCCGCAGTTCGCCTGACACGTTTGAGAGGTGGTTCGAAGCGATGTTGTCGACCGCTTCGTTGAGTTCGACGGTGTGGCGAGCGTGTTCGAGAACTTCGGACCCAACGTCCGTCAGCCGCAGGCTACGCGTCGAACGTTCAAGCAGGCGGACACCCAGTTCATCCTCAAGGTCGGCAACGCGACGGCTGACGGTTGAGGTCGGCATTTTTAAGAGTCGGGCCGCCTCCGAAAAGCTTTTCGCCTCGACTACTTTGGCGAAAATCATGAGGGAATTCAGGTCCGTCATCACGATGCTCCCGCTCCGGCAGACCTCCGATAGGCACCTAACGCTAAACTCCTGAAAGATTTCACCAAACATAGTACGACCACTCGGATGGGCAGTTCCGCAAAGATTATCCCAAATTCGGGAAATACATTTGCTGTTTCGCCCGCTAGACGAACGGACGCGACCCGATTAGATTCCGCGTAGAAGACTCCGTTCAAAAGGACCGGATTCATGAATGCGAACGAGAAGGCCGTCGCCGAAGTGCTTGCCAAGTATCAAGACGCGTTGAATCAATCGGATACCGATGCCGTCATGAAGCTCTATGCACCCGACGGAGTGTTTATGCCGCAGAACAGTCCTTCCAGTCTCGGTGCGGGCGAGGTGCGCAGGGCCTATGATGCGGTGTTCAAAGCCATCAAGCTGACTGTCCAGTTCAACGTAGCAGAGGTTGTAGAGATGGCCCCGAACTGGGTCTTTGCGCGCACCAATTCGGCGGGGACTGTGAAGGTTCACGCGACAGGCGCGGGCGGCCCGGAGGCAAATCAGGAGCTATTCCTGTTCCAAAAGATCGCCGGAGTCTGGAAGATCGCGCGCTACTGCTTCTCGACGACAAACCCACCGCGCACCTGAGAAGTAAAAGGGGCTCCGATGGTCACGATGAAAGCAGCAGTGATTCACGAACCGGGTGGACCCGAGGTTCTCAAAATTGAGAGCCTTCCGGTTCCGACACCGCAGAAGGGCGAGGTTTTAATACGAGTCAAAGCGTTCGGGCTCAATCGCTCGGAGCTCTTTACACGCCAGGGCCATTCGCCTGACGTCAAGTTTCCTCGCGTTCTTGGTATCGAGGCAGTCGGTGTCGTCGAGGCGGCGCCTGGAGGCGAGTTTCACAAGGGCGATATCGTCGCGACGGTTATGGGCGGGCTGGGGCGGCAAATCGACGGGGGCTACGCGGAATATACTTGCGTGCCCGCGAAACAGGTGCAGGTCATCAAGACCGAACTTCCGTGGGAAACCCTCGGAGCGATCCCCGAGATGCTGCAAACGGCGTGGGGTTCGCTGTTCAAATCGCTGCGCCTCGAAAGAGGCGAACGTCTGTTGATCCGTGGTGGCACAACTTCCGTTGGCTTGGCGGCTGCGGCCATTGGCAAGAAGCACGGTGCCTTTGTCGCGGCGACCACTCGAAATCCGGATCGCGAAAACGTGTTGCGCGCCAGTGGTGTCGATCAAGTGTTCATCGATACCGGTTCAATCGCCGAGCAGGTCATGGAGGTCTGTGCCAACGGTGTCGACAAGGTGCTCGAACTGGTCGGTACGACGACACTGAAAGATTCGCTTCGCTGCGCCAAACAACGCGGCATCGTGTGCATGACCGGGATCGTCGGCAACAGGTGGTCCTTCGAGAATTTCGCTCCCATGGAGGCGATACCCACTGCGGTCAGCCTGACAACGTATGCAGGCGAATCGGACGACTTCATGCGGATGCCCCTCGAGGACCTGGTTGAGCAGATCGCTGCCGGGACACTGCATGTTCAGATCGGCAAGGTCTTCCACCTCGACGAGATCGTCGAGGCACATCGGTGCATGGAGGAGAACAAAGCCAGTGGAAAGATTGTGGTCCTGACCTAGCGGCTCAGCAGATATCTTTCCGGCTCCAGCCGGAAGCGCGATATGACTTTGAGTTCTGACCCACAATTTCACGAGGCGGATCAGAAACAGGGATTTTTCGAGATTGGTTTCGATCCGCTCTCGGACTCAGTTGCGTATCCGCACCTCGATGAGGGCGAGATTGCAGAGGTTGCACCTTTTGGGGAACGATGCGCCTTCGCTGAAAACGATCCACTTCTTTCAGCCGGCGATTATCCCTTCAATAGCTACGTGATTCTTTCGGGAAAGGTGCAAGCTGTCGATGTCTCGACGGGCGAACGTGTGGTGTTCGTCCGCTACGGTGCAGGCTATTTCACCGGCGATATCGATCTCTTGACCCGTCGACCCGCAATTGTCTCGGTCGAAGCCGAAACCTCGGTCGAGGCGGTCCGACTTACGCCGAAACAGCTTCGGAATTTGTTCACGAGAAGACCTCAATTGGGTGAGAAGTTCTGGAAATCGTTCCAGCGTCGGCGGGAATTACTCCTCAAGTCCAAATTTCGCGGCTTGAGCATTTACGGTCGGAAAGACGACAAGGCAACGCTCGAAGCCGTGGAATTGCTGTTCCGCAACAGCGTGCCGCACGAATGGTTGGATACGTCTTGCGATGACAACCGGATCAAACTCGAACAAATCCGCGAAGATGTTCAGTCCTATCCAGTGGTGGCCCACGGCAGCCGGGTCCTTTATGAAGCGCCCACCCGAGCCCAGTTGGCGGACCACCTTCGGCTTCGCTGCCAACTGCCGAATTCGGTTTATGACGTCCTGATTTTGGGCGCTGGCCCGGCGGGCCTCGGAGCGGCTGTCTACGCGGCCTCGGAAGGCCTATCTTCGCTCGCCCTGGACAGTTTGGGTCCCGGGGGACAGGCGGGTTCCACATCCCGGATTGAGAATTACGCCGGTTTTCCCGATGGCATCCCCGGCCGCGATCTCGCCCACCTGACCTATCTTCAGGCTCTGAAGTTCGGAGCAGACTTCCACGTCCCCAGCACGGTGTCGAACTTGGAGCGACGCAGCAACGGGTTCTACCGTGTGAGAACCGTCGAAGGTGATTATGTTCTCGGCAAATCGGTGATCGTCGCTGCGGGGGTGTCCTACGGACTCCTGGACGTTGAGGGCCTTAATACTTTGCAGGGTGCAGGCGTGTATTACAGCGCGACCAACATCGAGGCTCGACTCTGCCGTAGTTCCGCAGCCCATGTTGTTGGTGGCGGCAACTCCGCCGGGCAAGCCGCAATGTTTCTTTCCCAAACCGCCGACGAAGTCTCTCTGCTGGTGCGCGGCCCGGACCTGCGAAAAATGTCTTCCTACCTGTCGGAAAGAGTTTTGGCGAACCGGAGAGTCAGAATCCGCTACAACACTGAAGTCGTCGGAATCGACGGCGTCGATCATGTCTGCGGGGTGCGGGTCCGCGAACCGAACGGGGAAATAAAGGAGGAATTTACCTCCGGACTGTTCGTTTTCATCGGGGCAAAGCCGAGAACCGACTTCCTCCCTGCGTCCATCGTCAGAAACCAGCAGGGCTACCTGCTGACAGGTCAGGAAGTTGCCTCTCTCTCAGCTTGGAAAGAATCCAGGCCGCCCTGCGCTGTAGAGACCAGCCTGCCTGGCGTGTTCGCTGCCGGCGACTGCCGCAGTGGCAGTCCGAAGCGTGTTGCTTTTGCGATCGGCGATGGCGCCACGGCCGTGACATCCGTTCACAAGTTCCTCGAAAGCGCTTTCCCTCAAAGAAGGAGCGGGGAGTTTATCTCATGAGGGGAATGCGAGTTTCTTACCTTGACGAGCAGCAGCCTCTCGAGGGCTACCTCGCCGCGCCTGAGTCGGCGCGCGACTTGCCGGGCGTTCTGATTGTGCCCAGTTGGCTGAACGTCAACGAGTCTATATGCAGGCGCGCGGATCGATTAGCGGAACTGGGGTATGCGGCCTTCGTGGCGGATCTGTTCGGAGCCGGTGTACGGCCAGGGCCACCACAGTCGCCGATGACAGTTGTTGGGCCATTCCTCGAGGATCGGTTACGATTTCGCCGTAGGCTTTCGGCCGGTTTAAGAACATTTCAAGAGCGGCCAGAGTGCAATGCGGATTGCATCGCGGCCATTGGATACTGCATCGGAGGCTGCGGTGTTCTCGAGCTTGCGCGTGCCGCCGCTCCTCTGCGAGGTGTCGTCTCCTTGCACGGCATTCTGAGCACGCCGATGGCTGTGGAACCGAGAACTGTCGTGTCCAAGATCCTCGTCCTGCACGGTGATGCCGACCCTGTGGTGCCATTGGAAAGTGTGATTGCATTTCGAGAAGAAATGAGACTCGCGCAGGCGAACTGGCAGATCAACTTTTACGGTAACGCGAAGCACAGCTTTACGGGCGAGGGAGCTGTCGGCGACAAAGCACCCGAAGCTCGATTGCATCCGCAAACGGAAGGGAGGGCTTGGCAAACGACGGTCGGCTTCTTGCGAGAAGTGTTCAAATAAGGGTCAGTCCAGCGCGTCGCGGACAACCGCGGACCCCTGAACATGCACATCGACGAGCCGATGATTACTGTCAGACAAGTGATTAGTTCGGGATCGATGCCGAGGGCCGAGGTCACGTTCTACAAGCCGACTTCACAGGACTAGTCGCGCCTTCGAAGCCGACGGTTAGTCGACCATCCGGGGGATGATCACGTCGTCTCAGGAACGGAATTTCCGGGCGCTCGACAACATGCAATTGTGCTCTCAGCCTCTCTTCCCAGGTGCTACGCACGGGACTTCACATTTCCGGCGTGCCTGTTGCCTCCGCACCAGTGTTTGTTGCGTATCAAGTTTCCGAGGTGTCGAGATCTTCCAATCTGATATCGCGTGTCTCTCGTATGAAGAGCAGAGCCAGCATAGCAGCGGCTCCGTAGACCGCGTAAGCGAGAGGTAGATAGTGCCAGTGATGAGCAACGTCCTGACCGATCAATCTTGCTAAGAGAGGCGGCGCGATCATTCCAGCCAGAATGCCCGACAATCCATAGGAAATACCGGTGCCGGAGTATCGAAATCTTGTCGGGAAGGTCTCGGAGGTGAGAATGGGCACGAGTCCATGCAACAATCCCATCCCGAAAAGGACGATCAGGCACATGAGAATGGCTACGAGCACAACGTGCCGGCCTACGATGGCGAGGGCTAAGGGATAAGAGACGAGCAGCGTCGCGCCGATAGCGAAATAGGCGAGCCTTCTGCGCTTGAAAATGTCGGCTAATGGTCCGCTGAGCAGCACTCCCGCGACGTCGGCAAAGCGGCTAAGGAAGATGATGATCGCCGCAGTGGCCAACGGGATACCTGCGAGATGCATGAACGAGACGATAAAAGCTCCGGTCACGACCGTATCCAAGTTCTGAAACGCAGCAACCGTGGCAAGAAGAAAGATGGAACCCGCGTGTTTCCGGAAGACGTCAAAGCTGGGTAACCGGGCGAGTTGCTCCCTGTGCTTGAGTTGTTCAAACAGAGGGGAGTCGGCGAGCTTATACCGCGCTACCAGGGCTGGAATGACTATGATTGCGGAAAACAGCATGGCGACACGCCATCCCGTCGTCGCGAAACTCTTCCTTAAAAGCAAGAACATGCCGCTCGCGGCCATTATGCCCAGGGCCAGGCCGAGATTCGCTAGCGACATCCAAAACGCACGAGAGCGGCGTTTGGCCCCAAATTCCGCGAGCAAAGACGTAGCCCCACCAAATTCACCCCCAACTCCGATTCCCTGAAAGATTCGGAGAAGGACAAGAAGTATTGGGGCCGCTATGCCTATCGTTGCATAGCCCGGAAGCAAGCCCGTCAGACAGGTGCTGGCTCCCACTACCAGGATGTTTATCAGGAACGCGAACTTGCGCCCGGACCGGTCGCCAAAGTGGCCGAAAATGAAGGCACCGAGAAGCCGTGCCGGATGCCCGGCTGCATACGCCAAGTAGGAGAACAGCAAGGCTTGTGTCGGAGGCAACTTCGGAAAGAAGATGTCGGGAAATGCGCTCGCCACTGCGAATCCGAAGATCGCAAAATCATAAAACTCCACCAGGACACCGGCGGTTGCGGAAAAAGCCAGGATAGTCAATGTTCGAGTATCGGCGCTTGGGACGGAACTCTCGGACATGTAAGGCTGACCACCAGAAAGTTCCTTGGCGACCGGCAAGTTCAGAACAGGGTTCATGGGCGTCTCCCCCATGCCGACCAGAGTATCGATGAGGGCATCATGAAGTTGGGATTGTTCAACCGCTCCAGATCTTCATCGAATTGTTGCGGGGTGATGTAATTGGCCCCGATCATCGCTTCTCGAAGCTGTTCGAAGTTCGCCCGCATCATCGCGATACCAGGAGATCCGCTTTGCCACATGAATAACTGCGCCGACGCTCCCACGCTGGTCAATCCACTTTCTCGCAGTAACCCGGAAAGCAATCGTCCATACCGACGATTAACTCCGCCATCTTCCAAAAGTCTCAGCATTGCGACATGTGTCTCCAAGAGTACTTCGCCTGAACTGAGTGTCGGATCCGGCGGAATGGAGCAGCTATCGTATTCCTCGACCAATAGCCACCCTCCCACTTTCAAACTGGAAATCATACGCGCCAGAGCGGTATCGCGCTCGCGCACATGCATCAGCACAAGACGCGTGTGAATCAGGTCGAACTCTGCGTCCGGGAGAGCATCGGAGGCTATATCATGGGCGCGCACGTCTAGAGCGGGGCGCCGCAAGGACTCCAGGAAACGGGTATCGACGTCGGTGGCCAGCACATGCCCCGTGGGGCGCACACGATCTGCGAGCCACTTCGCAATCGTCCCACTGCCGGCGCCAACCTCCAAGCAGCGCCATCCGCACGCAACACCCAGGGTTTCCAAATGACGGATGGTTTGTGGGTCATAGATTCCGGCTAGCGCTGCGAGTCGAATCGGCGCCTCTTCGCCTTTATTTGCGAGCATGTAGTCGGAGTGAACCACCTCTATCGCTGTGGTATCGCAGATTCCCATGACTCCCTCTTCTCTGTCCGGGTTAAAAACTGGCCTGAACTGATTCCTCAAAGCTCGTTTAGACCATTGATTTAGCGGAGTGTCGGCGTATAATACAAGCTCAAAAATATTAACAATTGTTGAGAATCACTTAATGATCGACTTTACGTCTCGCCAGCTCCGGGCCTTTTTGTTGGCCGCCCAGCATCGCAGCTTCACACGTGCCGCTGGCGCGCTGTTCATCACCCCCTCTGGGCTGAGCGTCTTGATCAAGGAGTTGGAGAACCAACTGGGCGTCAGGCTTTTCGACCGCACGACGCGACAGGTTGCCCTTACCGCGTTGGGGACCGAATTGCTCACGGCTGTTCAGCACAACCTTTATGAGCTGGACAGCTCTCTGTCCCGCATCGCGCAAACAAAGGGTGCTGTCGGCCCGTCCCTGTCAGTGGGTGCAGCGCCCCTGTGGGCAGCCGGAGGGGTAGCGCAAGCCATCAAAGCATTCCACCCCCGTAGGCCAGAGCTTCGGCTACAGGTATTCGATGGTGATACCGCTACCACTTTAAGGAAGGTCGAGTCCGGGGAACTCGATATCGGACTTGGTTTCTTCTTCAAGCATGTTCCCGGCATCCGGCGAATCCCATTGTTCCGTTTTTCTCTCATGGTGATAAGAGCGAATCCCGGGCGTGCGTCCTCGCGTCCCACGGCGAGTTGGGCCTCGTTGAAGGGAGAGAGATTCGTTACATTGCAGCCGTCCCTACCCATGCAGCAGTTCGTTGACAGGAACCTCGCGAAGGCGGGCATCAGCTACCAACCCAGTCTTGTTTTGAACTATCTCCACACGCAAATCGCTATGGTCGAAGCGGGAGAGGGAATCGCTGTCGTTCCTTCCTTCGCATTGCCGGAGTGTCAGAGTAGAGGACTTCTGATTAGTTCTTTGGTGAATCCAACTGTGCACCTTGACTTCTATCAGATTCGCAAGGGAGGCAGGAAGCTCTCTCCAGTTGCGGAAGAGTTCACCGCGTTTCTGAAGAACTACATCGTTGAGTGGGCCAGGAAATCCCGCCTAGTGTGAAGCACATAAACCAATTCCGCCGAGTACGGCGTCAGAGCGAAGCCGCCCGGCGGCTTCGTTCTGACGGGCAACCCGGAAGTAATCGACTAGTCTGTCGGATTAGTACCCACAAAACGCGCTTCTGTTGATTGAAGTTGGTGCGAATTAAGTGCGTAGCTGGCAACCAGGAATTCCGTCGCCCCGTTGGATCGAAGAAAAAATCGCTGAGTTTTTGCTGAACACTTGCTGAACAACAGACTGCAAATGAGGGTATGCCGGTGCAACTGGGAGGCTTGCAACGCTAACAAAACAAACGAAAATCGGTCAGTACGAACAGGTCAGGGTGAATTAGCAAACCGCCGCATTCAGCCGCTCTGCCACCTCTCCGCGGTTTGATTTCAATAGCTTGGCCCATTTCTCCAAATTCGCTTGGTCCGCTTTTGGTATACCATAACCGCAAAAATGTAGTCGCCGAGAATGCTAGTCTCGTAAGTCCAGCAAAATCAATCCGAGTTCAGATCGCATTTTGCTCCCGCGATTGGGAAAACCGCCGCCCGCCGCCACCTTCTCGGTCTAGGAGAATGATCGAGCCCCTACTATGGGACTATTGGACACGCTAAGCCGATGTAGGTGTGTGGTGGTCACATCAGACTAAGAATGTGGACGACGCCGAGGACGGCCAGCGTCGTCCACCGAGGCGGAAGTTAAAGGAGGGCGCCTTGCTCAGTGCGTGATCTTGCGTTCGTGAATTTGCATAACCTCAATGCCGCTATGATGCTCGGCCTTCTTCCCATCTTCGTCAAGCGCTGCGGTGGTGTAGACGGCAGTGACGTCCAAGCTGGAATCACTTTCAATGACGATGAAGCCTTCGATAAGTGGAGCGGGAAGGCCCTTTGGGAAGATGTGTCGAGCGACATCTTCGCAATCGATTTCCATCGCTTCATCGGGTCCTAAGCGCTCCTTGGCGATGGGGAAAATCCGGCCGGGTTTCTCAGTGCCCGGAGGAATGCTGAGAGCGAGTTTCTTAGAAAAAGTTGCGAGTGCGTCGTTCGGATTGTGAACATTGATGCTGGTGGCATACAAGCCCCGAGCGAACCTTGTGTCTTCGTGTTCCTTTTGAATGCCACAAAGGAACTTTGCGGGATACATGTAAGTGACATTGCTGCAAGCAGGGTCCTTGACGCTGCTGATGCGAGTGTGCCATCCGGCCACTGAGGTGTTGGGCATGTACTCGCCAGAGTACCAGAATGTGCAGTCGTCCTTCGGATCGACATCCATCGTGGTGTAGTTTCCCCAGCGGGCAGGAAAATTGAACGTCTGCACGCCGCCGCCAGCCATGAGATTCACTTCGCCACCCATGGTGCCGAGAGGGTCATTAGCAAGACGGTCTGCGAAACGAATGCTGGGAAAGGTGGCACTGCTGGAAACGCTGTAGCCCAGGGCAAGGGTCCCGGCTTTGTTCATAGCTGCGCTAGCCATCCAGCGGGAATTGCCATCTGGTGAGTGTGTGCCCTGCTGAAATATGGACCAAGGGCCACCGCCGGAGGGGCGGCGAAGTTCATACCAGCGGACGGCGGCGACACCTTGGCCGTTGTTGATGGTGTGATTGGTGACAAGAGACTGATGCGTGCCAAAGTCACGAAACTGCAAGCGCCACATCGTCCAGACGCTGAGAGCTTCCAATTGAACGCTGGTGCCGGGCTGAGGGATGCACGTCTCCATGAGAGAGCCCTGGCATAACTTGGAATTGAAGGAAGTGGGCAGAGAAGCGGCGAGCGTGAAGCTAGACGCGAAGGGATTTGACCAATCGACGTGAAAGGCGAAGAGTTCCAAGCGAGTCGGTCCGCCAAAGCGAGCTCCGTCGACTTGGCGGGCAAAAAAGTTGGGAGTTCCCACTGCTGGAGTCGGCCCGTCAAGATCAGACGGAAGCAGAAACAACGAAGGAGGCGCCACTGCAAAATGGACCAGCCGGGCTGAGCTGCCGTTAAGCATCTTTTCGCGCTCAAAGGCCCAGACGTCGAGGCCGCCACCAGGAAAGGTGCGCTGTGTGCCCATGTAGTAGGCGTCAGGCCAAACGCCAATTTTCGGATAGTCCGGGAAAACCGGATGGCCAGCAGCGTCCGTCATGGGAAAGTCATACAGGAACCAGCCACCGGCGACGGGGTCTGGAGTGCGCGAGATGGCAACGCATTCATGGAATCCCTGAGGACCACCCGGAAGCGCGAACTGGCTCAAAAGCCACCGGTCGGCGAGGTGGTCGTAACGGACGATGGGGTCACCGTTATTTTGATTCGTGCAAGGTCCACCAAACCCGGCCCAAAGGGCGTTGATCGGAGCCGGACCTGCCAGTGTGTTTCCTTGCTTGTCAAAAATGGCGAACGCTACGTTGACCATGAGGATGTAGTGGTTTGGACCAACGGCACCCGAAACATCAGGAGGAAGAAAGCCGGTTGCAGGAATCCCTTCGAAGCTGGCGCCCAAGGATACGGGTGCACCGATCGGGCCGGCCGCTCCTACAGCGGTTGGAGCTACGGCGCTCTCTCGGAGGTCCGGGACAACCCGAACCGGGTCTCCGGGCTTGTAGGGTTGAACCGCAGGCAACTTGCTGAGATCTACCTCAGACACCTTGGGAGAGACAGGCGCGGCACCGGAAGGCTTTTTCCCGCCTGGAGGGTTTTCTCCAGCCTCGCGTAAGTCCCCAATGACGTGAACCTGATCGCCTTCCTTGTAAAGCCGGATGCTCGCGAACTCTTTGAGATTCCCTTCATAGACCTTGGGTGCTACGGATTCCGCAACGACGGGTTTGCTGATGTTGGGCTCTTGACCTTGCCCCCAGACCGGGAGGGCTAAAGCGAGGCCAAAGAGCGACGCGAAAGCCGGCAAGACCGATGCCGGCCTGTGTCTCAGGGTCAAAGCGTGACGAGAGAATCGAATCTTCTGCATGGTCTACACTCCTTTCAGACGGGATGTCTAACGGAGGCAAGGGCTGGCCGTGGAGGGCCGGTAGCCTGGTCCCCCGTAGCTACCTTCCTTATTCCATAGTGAGGTAATTCCAGTTACCGTTGCACCGACAAAGCCTGGACGCTGGCGAGCAGATCCAATTTACCAATGTGAATGAGATTGATAAGGATGTTCGTGTCGGTCACAACGACACGAACAATAGGACGACCCAGGAGAAGACATTCCTACTCCGGCAGAAAAACAGCGAGTTAATGCAGGAAGGTATAATCCTCATCGGCTCGGACAGTTCGAGGTTCAAGAGGCACGGATTTGACCCACTTGCGCTGGGGCACTATTTGCACTTCACGATGTGCGGTGGCATACCCTGCGTCAATTGAAACGTACCCACATCCACTGAATGGCCGCTTTCGACCAGCTTCACCGTCAATGCCATGTTGTTCCCGTTGACACGGCCGCTATACACGGCCGGGTGCGAGTCGGGAATCTCCCCAGGACGGTCTGGTCCACCGTGCTCCCGGACAAACACACCTGGCCTCAAAAAGTACCCCTTCGGATCAATCGTAAGCGGCTTTTCAATCTGACCGTGCGCGCAGTCGAACTCGAGGGCGGCGCCACCGCTGTTGACGATGAGGCCTAAATGCTCGCCTCCCCAGGAATCCAGAATAGGAGGTGGAAGCGGCGGCTCGTGGCGGCGACCGCAACAACCGGCGATGGTCAAGAGCGCCCCAAACAATGCAGAGCATTCTAGTGAAACTCGGCTGGTAACTGGCATATAGAGCTCCAGGTTAGGGCACATTCGCCTTCTGGGCTTCGCAGATTTTCCAGGTCTGGTAAAAATAATCGGCGCCCTGCATCAAATTGTTGATCAGATCGCTCCCTTTCATGCTGGCTGTACTCTTATCACCCGGGTAGGTTGACAGGTCCGCCAGAAAATCGGCCAGCATTCCGTAATGTGCTACGCCCTTGGAATTGTAGTCCCACATTTGTGTTCCGAGACCACTCTCCGGGAACGTTATCTCTGTTGAACCTACCGTGAGCTTGAACGGATAAGGAACCGTCGATAATTGCGTGCCGCATTTCGTACTCTTCGCTGTTATTGGCGGGTCGCATCGCGGGGGCATCCCCGGGGCGAAGCCGTCCGTGTCCGTCCCAAATCCCGCCGCCGCACCGCTCATCACCTGCACCACTTGTTCGTACATCTCCGCCCATTGAAAGGCGTTCAAATCCCCTGTCCCAATTCCCGCCATGCCATGAAGCTTGGCAATCTTCTGGTACTGGTCGATGCTCGTCGATCGATCGCTTACATCTCCATTTCCTCTCGGCATGCCCATAGGAAAAAAGCCGCGCAGGCCGCTGTGCCCGCTGTTCAAGGGATAGCCGCTGCCGATTCCCAGCGCCGTGTCCAGCGCCATTTTCTTCGACAAATCGGACATGTGATCGATGTCAATCAGCATCCCATGCCGCATCATCTCCTTGATTACGAAGATTCCTTGTTCAGAGAGGCCGGCTTTGTTTTGCTGTCCAAACGCGCTGCGCACTACCTGGGCCTCACCTACCATGGCCTGCATCATCGTGACCGCTACTTCCTCGAGGCTCCAAACCGTACTTGAAGCACCCGAGCCCACGCTGATGACTACCTGCGCGATTGCTGACGGGGATATCGGGCTGGCCAACGGCACCGCAACGGTGTTCGCCGTGAAGTGGTCCCACCCGGCTTGCCCCGCGGGCTTTAACGTAATCGCGGGAAGGAAACTACCGTCACGCAATTGCACTGTCGCCGTGGCAGACGCATTCGTATCGAGAGGAGTGTCTCCGGTGATGACCACGAATTGTATGTGGTCAAATGTTGTTGTGGATCCGCCCGACGGCACCATCATCGTGAAGTTCGGCTGCGCGGTCGTGAGAGTTGTCTCGCATGCAGGATAGGCAGGCGGGCTCGGAAAGGTCGTGTTCAGCCTTACTTTTCCGGCCGCCTTGAGCGCCGCGACATCCACCCAACTATTCATCGTGAAATGATAGTTCATCGCCTCCCAGGCATTATCCGGCGGCTGCGGCGGTGCTGTGCATTTTAGGTCCCAGTAGTGGCCGTCTTCCCGGAAGGTCGAAAAATTGAACAAGTCCACGTATGCGGCGGTTGCTCCGAAGGCGTTGTCCAGTACGTGGACCGGGAAGGCATAGCGCACCCCCTCGCCGTACAACTTCTCAATCTCGGAGCTGATTTGCGCGTGGCTGGGCGGTTGCGGCACCGGTTTCAAGTTGCCGATATTATCAATCTCCACCCCGAGAACCACGGCCAGCTTGTTCGAACGCACGATGCGGGCCAGATCGTCAGCCGTCAGCGCCACCTCCATGAAATCCGCATGCCTGCCGACGAACGTCTTGATCTCCGCCAACTGGAGATCCGCAGAGGTTCGATCATCGGTCGGATAATCGCAACCGCTGGCCGTAGCGTCCCCGAGCGTTTTGTTATTGACTGCCAGCGCCACCATTACCCGCAAACCGGAGTCCACCGCGCGCTTGATCCAGTCCACCCACAACTTCTGGTGAGTTATATCGTTCCACACTGGCCATTCCGGAAAGTCGGGCGCGCCTCGTGCGTCCGGCGTGGGACTGGCCGCATCATTCGCCAGTTGAACCGCCACGATTACGCCGGCGCGAATGGAATCGCCGCAGGCGTTGACGAAGGGGATCCAGAGCCCGTGCGTAGAACCGTCATGACCCAGCGCTTGTTGCATGCTGGTTGCTCGCACGTTCGCCTTGCAGTCGGGGTCGGCCGGCAGCAACGCCCCGACGTCAACCCCTCCGTACAATAATTTGCCGCCAAAACCGACGTTCGCCATTGGATGCGCGTGCAGTTCCACATACCCTACCAAGGGCGCCGCTGGCGGCGGAGGCTCCGGGCAATGCACCGTAACGCGGAAGGAAGAATCTTCGAACTCCCCATTTCGACCAACGGTTTGCACCCTGACGGCGTTCCTTTCGAAGTCCGCGAGTCTCGTCACGATCCGCATCTCTTCGGAAGGAGCATATTGGGGGCTTTCGCCACCGATCTTTCCGGACACTTGACAGGCTCGAATCGCGTTTTCGAAAGTGACTTCGTAGCGGCCGGCCCCCATCCGAACGGCTCGCGCGCGAGTATCCCCAGAAATCACTTCACCCGTTTTTGCGACAGTCGCGGAGAAGTCGCGGCCAAGTGCCGCGCTTTCGGCGAAGGCAAAAAGCAAAACGAAAAGGAGGATTTGCCTGATTTTCATTTGTTTGCTCATCGTATATGTCCCTCTGCGCCGCTTTCCTCGAGCCTCGCCGCGTCGAGTCACGTCTTGAGCAACACTACCGTGTATCCCCCGATGACCTTGCCGTTAGCGAGGTGTCGCAACCGCAGCACCTGCGCGTCGTTCGGCTTCAGGTCCGGGACGTCTGCGTGAAACGCGACGTTCAGCGGGTTGCACCGCTGCTGAAATTTGATCCGTGGTTTGACGAGCGCCGGCGGTCCGGGGGGTGGGGAGTGTGGACTGCGCGGTGTCGGGGCTCCGAACCCTGCCGTCACCGTTCCCGTTGGCGCGTGGAACGGCGGCGTCCGCGTTCCCGTATAGAGTTTCAACCACTCCATCGTCGACGGCGAATCAGCGGAAACATTGGCCTCCGCGTGCGATGGAGAGATCGGGTATCCCAGGCTGAGATTCAGGTCGATCGCCGCCGGTGAGGACGCCTTCACCACCGCAATGTTCCGTTGCCCAACGTGCCGGTCCGCGGCCGGTGAGAACTGACTCGGGCTCACGGCATCGAGCATCGGTTCAAACACCCGCACCACCAGGCATTCGTGCCCGTTGTTCTCGAAAGTCGGCACCCACGTCACCGGGCACCGTACGATCGCATGGCAGCCCTGGCTCATCCATTGCCCGTAGGACTGATTCACCGCCACCCAATTCGGGAAAAGCGTGAATCGATTCGCCAGGTCCACCCACGCAGCTCCGATTAAATTGGCGTCCGCTTGCGAAATTCCCAAGCTGGGATTAAACCAGTAGAATTCCACGCGAGCCCGGTGCACCGGGGCTTTCCCAAAATTCCATACGTGCGCGTACAGCGTATTCGGCGCGCTGGCCTGGGCCGTTCCTCCAAACGTCGCGGGGAATGGCGGTGCCGTTCCGGCGTCCTGATTCGGCACCACGAAAATATCAGGCGATTCCCAGAACGGTCCAGTGACCGGCCGGTCTCCCCGGTCTCCCGATGCCGCGCGGATCAGCAGATAGGGAAGAAACTCATCTTTCCGCGGCCCGAATACCGGCCCGTTTTTCAAGATGTTCTGAATTTGCCCGGTAAACCACGGGATCTCTCCCGGGTCTCCCAGCGGTGGACGCCCGATGCTCCACGGCGGCACGTTCGATGTTTTCACCGTGATTGGCGGAGTGGTCTGCGGAATGATGATGGTTCCCGGCTGCGTCGTGACATTCGGCGGCGGGCACTTTACCGGCTTACCGCAATCGCAGGTCTTGGTGTCGTGCGCGACCACGATGTTCGCGCCGGTCAAGCTGCCAAGCGTAACCAGCCCCAGGGTCTTCAGGAGTTCCCGCCGGCTTCGATCGACTCGATCACTGTGGCACGGGCACTGGCACAGAAATGGAGGATTCTTTTCGGTCATGAGATCACGTTTTCATTTTTTTCTGAAATTGACCCATCGTCCCCATTTTTCTAGCTCCTCAACCTTCCTCGGACTCTATTTAGGCTGAGTCTTGCGCTCCGGAATTACGGTATTGCAGGTGTTATCGGGCGTGCGCTGCCACCACCGCAACTTCAGCGGAATTGTTGGGTCCCACGAGAGCGGCGCGGCAAAATCCAGCGAATGGTCCGCCTGTGGCGGCCACGTGCACGGTTGGAAGAAGGAATTGCCCTCCGGGTCCGGTTGCGGTCCGCCTGGTTGACCGGTGCTCCGCAGCCAATCCCACGCGTGATAGCCATATCCCGGGTCCGCATCCAGGTTCCAATCGACCAGTGGAACATGGGTGCCATCGGATTGCACCGGCGTTCGCGTTTCGAGCCATATCAGATATTGCGAAAAGATGTCTGCGTCGCCCAGATACAGTCGCGGCGTGACCGCTTTTCCCGCGCTGTCAGCCTGCGCCGGATCGACCGCGAGATCGAAGCGATCGCGAATCTCCGGATCGGCATCCATCGGACCAAACAGCACCGATGGGTCCGATCCCGCCGGATACGGTCCAGCCGTGGTAGGCAGGCCCGTCTGGAAACCCGTGTCGTGCAGCTCGCGGACCGACCTTGGATAACTCCAGGGCGTCCGGAACTCAGTGGTATCGCCGCTCTTTGGATCCCGCGGAATGGCATGCGGGTAGTCTGGGTCACGGTAGGTCTGCGGCGGCCCGGTTTCCGCCGGAGGCAACAGACCGCCAAACACATCCCCATCCAGACTCAAAACCTCCATAAACGAACCCGCTTCGGTGTTCCCTACGTGAACGAGAATGGATGCCACCTCGTCCTGCATGGGCAGCATGTACCCGGTCATCACCAGAGTCCCGCGAAAAGACTTCAGCAACTGGAACAACGGCAAGATGAACGCATAGTACGCCCCCAGCCGGAAGGGATAGGTGACCACGTCAGCGGCGATAGCCCACGGTAGCGTCGCCAGATAGATAGCAACTTGGACGATGAACAGGAGAACAGCGATGACCGCCAGAAAAAAGTCCAGCAGGTCATTCCAAAAATTGCTGTCGGTCGGGCCTGGCGCGGGACCAAGATCGGGGATCGCCGGAAAGTCCAGGTTCGGGAACACATCAGGCGGGTCAGGGGGCTCGTGAGAGAATCCATCGAGCGTTGCGAACTTCAGGTAAAGATAGAAAAGATCGTAGGCTTCGCTGATCTGTTGCGCCTGCGGCCGTCCGTCTGTGGGATCCAATATGACCGGGTGTGCCGGCGGTTGTGCAGTGTCCGGGTACCACGTATCGAACATCGTTTGCCGCAGAAGATCCGCCAGTGCCCCAGGCAATTTGGAGTCTTGATCCAATGCTTTGCTCCGCAGCCAGCAATCCCGGAGCGTTCCGCCGGTGGGATAGGGAGGACGCGGCACCGCTTTGCCCGTCGTTTTGTCAAACGCAATGTCGTAATACAGCGCGGATTCCGTCAGTTGCGGGTAATTCATCCCCATCGCGGGGGAAAGCGGATCGTTCAGGTACCACAGGGCATCCATGTGGTTTTCCGTCAGATGGTGCCGCTGCCAGTGCAATCGGTACGGCCCCCCCACGATCGAATTCACATACGCATGGCCGGTCACGTCCGTGGCCACGTGCGTGATGTATCCCAGTGCGTAGGCCATCACCGACTCGTCCTTGGTGGCCGCGGCATTTTTCCAGAGGTTCCGCGCGAATTGCCCGGTTGCACGGTAGTGCAGCATGTCCGACCAGAAAAACGCCTGTTCGTCGTAACCCACGTCCAGCCCAAGCGAAAAGTACTTCCACCAGTCATTCAATCCGGTGATGTAAACTTCCAAGTCCGCGATCAGAATATTCACCAATTCCCCAAGAATCGTTCCTACCGTTTCCGAGAGCCCTCCCGTAAGCTGGCTCATCTCTTCGGCTATGTTCTCGGTGATCGGCCCCAGATACTGCTGGTACTTTTCAATCCACGGGTCCAGATCCGCGTACAGCTTTTCCAGAAAATCAAGAACCGTAATCAATATGCTCGAGATGCTAATGTGCTGGCAGCCCACGGTGACATCATGAAAATCAGGAAGAAAGAAAAACAGATCCGGCCCGATGGCGCCGAGGTTTGCGAAGTTCGGGTGATTCTGCATGATCTGGCCGAGCTTGCTCACGTCGGGGCCCGCCCAGGTGGGATTGATGTACGAGCTCCCGATTACCTGATAGCCATTCTTTGCCAGCTGAACTGCAGCATGGCGCGCCGAACTCATATGAATGTAGGGTCCTGGCATCGTAGACCTCTCGTGCTACCAAAACGTGCCGATCAGTCTTATCCCTTGTGGGTCCATCACTCACCACCGGAAAACAATGCCGACTTTGAATTGAAAGTTGTTTTGATTGGATCCATTGAAGTGAGTTAAGAGGTAGTTGACTTCGGCGACCCGAATCGCAACAAAACAACTGCGCCACGGTTTCACGTCAATACCGCCCCCCGCAGCAAGCGAAAATGCATTTGTCGGCGCGGTCAGCGTTGGAAAGCCCGCCGTGCTATGTATTCCGCCAATCAATACCTGGCCGAATGGCGTAATACGACAACACTTGCGATAGGCGAACTTCGGGCCAACCAGAAAGGTGGTGGCCGTGGAATTCGCGCCCGGTGCTGTGCCGCTCGCCTTGCAGGCATCCACATTTCCGACGACACCGAACCAATCGGAAAAATTCCAGGCGATCGATCCGTAACCCCCGTTGCAGTTCACCGCACTTCCCGCAGAGGGATTGAAGCGGAGGTACATGTACCCCGCCGAGGCTTCGACCTTCGGAAAGTTCTGAGCGGACGCAGGAAGAAAGGCGACTAATAGAAGACCGACCAGTAACTCGAATCGTCGCATCTTTCCCTCCCGGGGAAGGAGGATGGTCAGATTGAACGACACCTGATTGGGAGCGTTGATATCACATCAAGGCCGAATGTCAACTGTTTTTTAGTCACAGATAGTCAGTTGTTATATTGGGACCGAGACTTAGAACAGTCGCTTGTTTTTCACGACATGCCAATCCGGCATTTACGTGGCTGAACGACCGGATTGAACATGTGACCATGGTACACGCGATCCTTTCCTATTGACGGGGCCCGTCGGAGCCGGCAAATCAAAACCGTACGCCATATTTGGGGTTGAAGAAACTTCGTCATCACCATGGAAGCGGGCCGTCCTCGTTCGAAAATGTGCCCGTCGGACCGTTCGCGTCAAGGAGCGCTAGGCGCACAGGCTCAAGCGCGGCCTGTTGGACCGTGCGCGTGCCTTGGAAGTTGTTGAGGTCCGTCGCGGTGAAGCCCGGGCACGCAGCGTTGACCTTGATGCCGGCCGACTCAAGGTCGGAGGCGAAGGCAACGGTGATCGCGTTGAGCGCCGTCTTCGATGAGGAGTAAGTGCCGAACATCGCCCGGTGCGGATTCGTCGGGTCCGAGTTCATCGTGAGCGAGCCGCCGGAGCTCGAGACGTTGACGATGCGTGCCGCTGGCGCGTCGCGAAGGAGTGGAAGCATCGCTTGCGTGACGGCTATGACGCCGAAGACGTTCGTCTCGAACACCGCGCGCACCTCGTCGAGAGACGCGACGCTCGCGCGGCCCGACTTCGCGATCTCCTGAAGTGGCCTGCCCGGCTTGCCCGCATGCGAGACGCCCGCGTTGTTCACGAGCACGTCGAGACGGCCGAGCTCGTTCCGGATGCGCTCCGCCGCGGCAGCGATCGAGGCCTGATTCGTGACGTCTAGCTGGAGGGCGCTGGCATCTGCTCCGACGCTCTTCGCGGCCGTCTCCCCATGCTCGAGGTTGCGCGACCCGACGAGCACGGTGAAGCCGTGCGCCGCGAGATCCTTCGCGATTTGAAGACCGATTCCTTTGTTGGCCCCGGTGACCAGGGCGACGGGTTTGTCCTGCATAGTAATCTCCTTTTGGGGGGGCTATGGCCATAAACGATGAAGGCTCAGGCCGTTGTTACTGTGCGGGACCGCGGCCAATTGATTCCAGATCCGCCAGCACTTGCGCCGGGATTTGAAGTGCCGCAGCCTTGAGATTCTCGCGAAGATGCCCGACGGACGATGTTCCCGGAATCAGCAAGATGTTTGGTGAGCGCTGGAGAAGCCAGGCAACCGCAACCTGCATCGGCGTGGCTTGAAGTGAGGCCGCCGCTCGGTCGAGTGCCGATGACTGTAGTGGAGTGAACCCCCCTAGCGGGAAAAACGGAACATAGCCAATACCTTGCGCGGCCAGATCGTCGATCAACGCATCGTCTTTCCTGTGCGCCACGTTGTAGAAATTCTGCACGCATACGATCTCGGTGATTGTTTGAGCCTCTAACAACTGCCTGGGAGTTATGTTGCTCAATCCGATGTGACGAATCAGGCCCTGGCGCTTCAGTTCGGCGAGTACGGTCAGGGGTTGCTCGATAGATCCCTCGGACGGTTCCATGACTCCGCCAACGCGGAGATTGACGGCTTCGAGAGTCTCAACACCGAGATTTCTCAAGTTGTCGTGGGCGCCGTCGATCAATTCCTGGCGAGAAAGAGCGTGAATCCACGACTTGTCTGCACCCCGACGAGCACCCAGTTTGGTGACGATCACGAGACCATCCGGGTAGGGATGAAGCGCCTGCTTGATAATCTGATTGGTCACATGCGGACCGTAATAGTCGCTCGTATCGATGTGATTTACGCCAGACTCTACTGCCTCGCGCAGAACAGCTATGGCCGCGTTAACATCCCGTGGCGGTCCCCAGACCTCCGGACCAGCCAGTTGCATGGCGCCGTAACCCATGCGGTTCAAAGTCATCGAGGTGCCGGGCAGCGTGAAGCTGCCGGCGAAACTAATCTGTTCAATCATTTCATTCCTCCTTGCTATAATTATTTGATGAAGGATTCTTCAGGTTTGGTGTTTCGCATATGCCGACTGACGCGCTACTCGCATTAGAGCCAAGAAAAACGCCCATTCAAGCGAGGTCGACCGTCACGGTGCAGTCGATTTCCGAGGCAACTATTCAGGTTCTGCTGAGCCATGGAGCAGAGCGATTGACCACTACAAGGGTGGCCGAGCGTGCCGGCGTGTCGGTGGGCACCTTGTATCAGTACTTTCCCAATAAGCGGTCATTGCTGTTTGCCGTGCTGGAAAATCATTTGAATAAGGTGGCGGCAAGAGTTGAGGCTGCTTGTGAAAGTGCCCGTCATAAACCGCTAGCGGAGATGATTCAGGAAATGGTGGAGGTGTTCGTCGACGCCAAGATGGAGCGCGCAGACATCTCCGTCGCTCTCTACCGAATCTCGACAGAACTGGGCGGGCCTAAATTGCTCAAACAGGTCGGTCAGCGGTCGCGGAAAGCCGTTGAGGCGATGCTCGAGAGTGCGACAGATGCCAAGTCCCCACCGGACAAATTCGCCGTCGAGATAATGCTTTCCGCGATGGCGGGCGCGATGCGGTCTCTGCTAGAGGCTGGATCTAACCCATCTCATGCCACGGTCCGCAAAGCGCGGGAGCAACTCGTGCTCCTTTGTCAGTCATACATGGCGGCCGCGACAGCTAAGCGCGTCTAGAACTACTCCCCTCGTTGCTCTCGATTTTTGTTAGCAACGGCCGTTATCAACATTAACTTCTGAATTGTCGGCTTCCCCCGAGCCGACTCCTCGGGAGTCAGCGAGATTCCTTTGTCGCCAGATGCGGACGGACCATGACATAGCTTGGAGAAAACCACAACCTGCTCCGCCTACACCATTCTCCTTCGGCTTGGACTTACTTCTCTGACACCTGCTTTAGCACTGATAACCAGAGGTCATGACCCCTATGCATAGCGTTAGGGTCCTTCTTGCGGAACTCCGCCGCTCCCGGTCCTCTCACGACCTCTTCGGTGACGACACGACAACCCTCAGGTTCTTTGAGCAAAAGAAAAGTATGGTAGGCATCCATACCTGTTCCTTGACCGAACCAGCCGATGCGCGAATCCGGCGCAAACTCATGTACTCGGCTCTCAATGTGCACGCCGAACGTATCCCACGAGAATTGCGTGTCCTGGTGAAGCCTGCCGTCCGGGCTGTTCAGCAGTTTCACATTCCGTGAATTCGGATACCATTCAGGCCAAGTCTGCGCCTGAACGAGATGCTGCCAGACATTCGAGCAGGACGCATGAATCAGCAACTCGTTATGAGCAAATAGGTCGGCGTCCGCCGGCGTGTGTCCAGCCGGCCAATGGATCTCGGAAGACCGTAACGGCCAATCGGGATTGT
>Ga0307477_10001050_pt1 | contig 24983 bp, 22 predicted proteins | sample atmos_gasesECM2C_FD_203316 | JGI IMG/M metagenome (GOLD analysis project Ga0307477, IMG submission 203316) | Hardwood forest soil microbial communities from Morgan-Monroe State Forest, Indiana, United States - atmos_gasesECM2C_515 | ecosystem: Environmental > Terrestrial > Soil > Temperate...
ATTCCGGCGAACATGGCGACGGCATTGTGCGTTCCGAGTTCCACGAACAGATGTTCGGCGCGCGGTTAGTGCGTGCCTTCGGCGAAGTGAAGGGGCTGTTCGATCCCGAAGGATTTTTCAACCCCGGCAAGATCGTCGGCGCGCCCAAATTCGACGACCGGGATTATCTTCGCTACGGTCCCGGCTATGGCACGTCGGATTTCAAACCCGTTTTGGATTGGTCCGATTATCCCGGCGGCGCGGCGGGTTTTCAGGGCGCGTCGGAGATGTGCAACAACAATGGCGCCTGCCGCAGGCATCAGGGCGGCGCCATGTGTCCCTCCTATCGCGCGACCATGAATGAGCGCGATGTCACGCGCGGTCGGGCGAATTCTCTGCGGCTTGCGCTTTCAGGTCAGTTCGGGCCCGAAGCTCTCACGTCGGACGAAATGCTGGAGACCTTGAAGCTTTGCGTCTCCTGCAAAGCCTGCCGGCGGGAATGCCCGACCGGCGTCGACATGGCCAAAATGAAGATCGAAGTGATGGCCGCGCGCGCCGCGAAACATGGGATCACGCTGCGCGACCGGCTGATCGCGTATTTGCCGCATTATGCAGCACACGCATCGCGTTTCGCCTGGCTGCTCAATCTTCGCGATCGCGTACCGGGTCTCGCAAAGCTCAGCGAAACCATCACAGGTTTTTCCGCGCGGCGTCCGCTGCCGCATTGGCGGCGCGATTATTTCAACGGGAAGACGGGCGCAACCGGCCCCGCAGCCGGACCGGAAGTAGTGCTCTTCGCCGATACGTTCAATCGCTATTACGAACGGGAGAATCTCGACGCCGCGCTCGCCGTGCTGACCGGCGCAGGTTATCGCGTGCATCTGCCCAAGGTGCCGAATGGTAGCGCGCGTCCGCTGTGCTGTGGACGGACCTTCCTGACCGCCGGCTTGGTCGCGGAAGCGCGGAAAGAAGCCGAGCGCACCGCCGCTGCCCTTTTGCCCTTTGCCCAACGCGGAATCCCGATCATCGGCCTCGAACCCAGCTGCATCTTCACCTTCCGCGACGAATTCCCCGCTCTATCCCCCCTCCCCCCGGTGGGGAGCAGGGGAATCCCTGCGGTGGGGAGGGGCGGCGCGCCGCGCGCGCAAGCGCGCTCAGGGCGCGCCGGGCTGGGGGGACACGACATTCTCACCCACGAAACCGCCAAACTGCTCGCGCAGAACACCTTTCTCTTCGAAGAATTCCTCGGCCGCGAAATCGATTCCGGCCGGTTCGCGCCCGCGCTCGCCGCCATCGGAAGTAAGGCCTTACTCCACGGCCACTGCCATCAGAAGGCCTTTGACGCGATGGGAGCGGTTACGAAGATTCTGTCACTCGTGCCCGGATTGAAGGTGGAGACCGTCGAATCGTCCTGCTGCGGCATGGCGGGCGCATTCGGCTATCAAAAGGAGACGCTGGACGTCTCGCTTGCCATGGCGGAATTGTCGCTTCTTCCCGCCGTGCGCAAAGCGGACGCGGACGCCATCATCGTCGCCGACGGCACCTCATGCCGCCATCAAATCAAAGACGGCACTGGTCGCAAGGCAATGCACGTTGCTGCGGTCCTGGCACGTAGCATGGCCGTCGTAAAGAGCGATGACTCCACTATCACTTGATTGTACAATTCCCACACATCCCAATGAGGTGGCATATGAGCGACATCGATTGGCAACAGGGAATAGATTGGAACGAACGCATCGCTCAGGTGAGTGTTCGCCTCGCGAAGAATGGCCTCCTGTATAAGGCAGAAGAGTCCTCTCGCTTAATCGACAAACTTTGCACCGGTAACCCGCTATCCCGTTATGAGCTGTTACAATCGCTCGGACTTATAGAAGCTCGCGACAAGGCAATATTTGAAATCGATAGTTTTGCGGCAAACGGGTGTGAGTTAGCTGGTGCTTGTGAGCAAACAATCATTGGCTTTTTTAAGTCCGAGGCCTTGGGTGAGCGAGTGTTTCTTGCGGCCCACGACGTGGTGAAACAAAACGCGAGCTTTGCCAAGGAAGTCTTGGTCACCGCCGTCGATAAGAAACTGCACGACTTCGTCACTTCAGTGCTGTGTAATGTAACAATGGCTTTACAGGGAGTCGGGGGTGGCAGCGTTTGGTCTCCGGGCATCGGTGGTTGGTATATCGACGATCCTAGTGAGTACGTCGTGTCTCCTGGATTCCGAGCCGCCTGGGTTGCTGCACGCGCGGTCAATGCGTAACGAAATAAATCGAGGTATTATATTGATGAAGGGGAAATCGCGTGCGCACCACTATTCTGATAGCAGCTGCAGCTCTTTTCTCCACGAACGCGAACGCTCAGAATCAGTGTGCTGATTATCTAGGCCAAACGATCGCGCCGAAAACGTTCGACGAAGCCATTATGTCGTTCGCGAATCTCGCGCCGAAAGGCGAGTTCGAAACGACGGCGCAATATGAGGACCGGAAGAAGAGCGCCTTAGCCGGTATTCTGGGCCCGCTTCTCATTTCGAAAGCTCCTGAGGACCGGAAGTATTTCCAGTATGATGCTGACGCTCAAAAACTTCGAATTATAACATATGCCTTCCAAAACACTTTTTTTGACACACCGTCGGCATTCTTTGTCGCCGGTTCTAAGATTGACGCTAGCACGCTCGAAAACATCCAGGTCGTTATTTCAAGAGTAGATCAGCCAACGGGCAGCTACGTCGCGCAGAATGGTTTTGGTGCCAGTGCTCGGGTAATCTCCGTTAAGCGCACGACAGCTGTAATTTTTGACCGGAAGGCTAACTTTGGCGAACCACTTTTTCCCACTGCCAAGGGGAGCCCCTATGTTGTTGGCGAACTGACACTCGTACCTGCTGAAGCTCAGGCGCTGAAACCGAATTTGAAGTTAGCTTTCGTCGTAGTTCCGAGAGAGCCCTATTTAATTCGAGGCAGCAAACCTGGGAGCGTCACGACGATTCAGAATCCAATCGACGTAACCGAAAATTTCTCGATTTTGATTGCAGACATTCAGTGCGGGCTGGTTACGGATTCGACCAATAAAGTTCTAGCGGCCTACCCCACGAGCTCCTCCGGTATTTCGCCGGGAGCCACTGTACCAGGACAACCACAGAATTCTGCGCCACATGATTCTGGTCCACTGGCCTCTCTGCTGCCCGCGGGTCCTCCTTCAACACCGCCCACACCTACCACGAGCCACGCCATTACCGCAGACGACTATCCAACCATCTCAATCCGCCTGCAGGAACAAGGCACGGTTAAAGTCAGGTATCTGGTGAAAGAAGATGGCACCGTCGGCGACTGTTCGGTGACAATGTCGAGCGGCAAAAGCCGCCTCGATGACGCGGCGTGCACGATGGTGAGGAGGCGCTGGAGATTTAAACCTGCTACGCGCGATGGACACCCGGTCGCGGAATATCTCACTGATGATGTAAGCTTTCGGCTACAGTAAACATGCTGCAGTCCCGTACGGAATGACGTATATTCGTTCGATTGTTAGAAAGGGTAATCGTTCGCGGTGACAGCTTGGTGAGCGCGCATCAACCGACCTTCGTCAGCATGGTGCGCGCCAGCATTTCGACAAAGGCTGAGCGCGTAAGTTTTCTCCGCGCGGCCTCCTTGTCCATAGCGGCAAGGATGCCGGAATCCAACGACAGATTCGCTTTCACCGGTTTTCCCGTTTCACGAATAAGCGGCACCGCTGCAAGTCCGGCGCCTCCGGCAAGTGCCACCTTCACCTCGGGATCGCGGCGTACTGCCTCAAGATTGCGCGGCAGCGGAACTTTGCCGCCATTCTCTTCGGTTACTTCCGCCCAATCCCTCAGCGCCTCGGCGGCGTTGCTCAGGGCTTGATCCATGGTCTTTCCCATGGCTGTGCAGCCCGGTAGATCGGGAAAGACAACGCCGTAAGCACCGGCCTTGCCATCAATGAGAGTAATATAGCGAGCCATTGATTTTACTCTTTCCCATCATAACCATTCCGCCACCTTGGCGATGCTGCGCGCTACACCGGGCGAAAGGACGCGATGGCGCGGAACCGCTATTACGCCCTTGAGAGCGTGGCGAAAGACGTCGTGTGAACCACCGTGCCGAACCAATTCCCAACCTTCGCGCAATAAGCGTGAAACGACTTTCGCCCGGTTCGTCTCCACGGCAGGCACACGCATCCGTTCCTTGCGCCTATATAGGCGCACGAGCTCCCAGGATCAAGTCTAGGCCTTTAGCTCGATCTACTACTCCACCAGATCGATGCCGATTTGCCGGCGATCATGGCGGAAGGCGACCGGCACGATGTTGCCCGATTTTACAGGGATTATTCGCGGGAAACGATGCAGTAGATGGCCCCAATGGCCGTTGAAATCGGCTTCGGGCGAGGGGCGGTTTTCATAACGCGTCTCGGCATCCAGCTCCAATCGCATCCATTGCGCAACGCCGGCGCATGAACCGGATGCGGTAGCCGCGATCGCATGGCGCGTCCGCGCCATAAGAAATTGTTTGTGGCGGAAATCGAAACGCGCGAGCTCGATGTCGTCCGACAGCACGTCATGCGGTAAACCATTAAGGCTGACCGGAAGGTAAGGCGGGGCGAAATCGTTGAAGCATGAGAGATCGAAGCCTTCGATTTTCCCGACGAAGAGCATTCCGGTCAGCTGCGGCCCGCCTGCGAGAAAGCCCATGACCGATGCGGCTCTTGGGATAATTTGAGCGTCGGGAGTCAGGAGATTGGCGTGGGCATGTTCAATCAGCGGCAAGATGCCCTCGCCGATTACGTCGCTGGCGAAAGTCTCGGTGGCAAGCACTTCGGCACGCTCAGATAAATCGCGGCCGACGAGAAGCTCGGTTGATGGTTTGGCGATGATGGTGATGCGCCCGGCAAGCCCATTTTTTGCGACGATCTCCCGCGCCCGCTCGCCAATGATCGGCACGGATTCACAGGTGGTGACATGCGCAGCGCCGGCGCGCGCCGCCATCATCGCGAGCAGTCCCGCGCCGGTACCGATATCCAGCACGCGCTTTCCCACGACTGCGCGGCGTATGGCCGCCTCGAACGCCTGATTGCGTTTCCTGTCGTCCAGCATGGCGAAATGCCATGCAGGCACGATGTCATGATAGGCCGCCCGTAGGTTGGCTTTGACCTGCGGCAGATCGGGATTGAGCGCAATCGCGCGGCGAAAGACTGCGACAGCCTGCTCGGTCTTTTTCTGATCGCGGTAAATTACGCCGAGGTTGTTGAGCGCATCGGGATAATCCGGCCTGACCGCCAACGCGCGCTCGAATGCACCTTGGGCTCCTTCCGTCGCGCCCAGGGAATTCAGCACCGCGCCCAAATTATTGTGCATTTCGGCCGTAGCGCCGGGCGCGGCAGCCGCGCGCCTCAGTAGGTCGCAAGCCTCGGCCGCTCTGCCTTGCTGAAAACGGATCACGCCGAGCAGATGGTTGGCCTCGACATGGCCGGCCTCGGTCTCTAGCACCAATCGGCAGCTTCGCTCGGCTTCCTCCAGCCGTCCGGCTTGGAAATGCCTGTAAGCCTCGTCAAGAGAATGGGCGCTCATCATTCAGCCCGCGACAAAAAAATCGGTGTACAATCGGCTCGGGTCAATTAGAGGACCACGCATGCCAATAGACGTAGCGGCAATCGGCAGATATCGAAAGGCCGAGGGTCTCCCGTTCGAGATCGTCAAGCTGGGCCATGTGGTGCTGAACTGCTCCGATATAGAACGTTCAGTCAAATTCTACACCGAGATCCTCGGATTTGAGATTTCCGATATCTATCCCGACGAGATGGTGCCGGGCGGTATGGTGTTCATGCGCTTCAACGAAGATCATCATGGCGTAGCGCTGGTCGGCTCCATGAAGAACGCTTCGCCGAATGTCGAGCTCAACCACATGGCATTCGAAGTGGCGACGTTGGACGAAGTGATCCTCGCGCGCAATCACTTGCGGAAGCACGGCGTGACCATAGATTTCGAAGGCCGCCGGCGCGCGGGGGTGCAGATTGCGGTGGAATTCCGCGATCCCGACGGCCACCGCCTGGAGATCTATTGGGGGCTCGACCGGGTCAAAGCCGATGGCCGCATCCGCCCGTCCTCGGAGTGGAAGCTCGCGCGCAGCCTGCGCCAGGCGATTGCCGATCCGGTGCGCGGGCAGGACACGACCCTGAAGAATCCGGCGATTATCGAGGAAAGCGCCGAGCCGCAAGCGGAGTGGAAATCCGGCGGCAGCTCGCGTTGGTGAACCATGCGCCGATTGCTGCCGCTGACCGTCCTCTGTTTTGCGCTTTGCGTTCAGGCTGCATACGCGGCCGATGCCGCGCTGGTCGCAGCCGCGAAAAAAGAAGGCACGGTGGTTTGGTACACCACGCAAATCGTGGATCAATTCGCCCGGCCGGCGGCGGCGGCTTTCGAAAGACTCTATCCCGGCATCAAAGTCACGCTTTCGCGCACCAATGCGACCACAGCGGCGATCAAAATCCTCAACGAAAATCGGGCCGGGAAAAACCAATCGGACGTGTTCGACGGCACCGTGACGGTGGTGCCGCTAAAGAAAGAAGGCTACGTCCTCAAATGGCTGCCTGATGCGGCGAAAAACTATCCCGCGCAATACAAGGATCCCGAAGGCTATTGGGTCGCCACCAACATTTACGTACTGACGCCCGCCTTCAACACCAAGCTCATTCCGCCGGACCAGGAGCCGAGGACCTTTCAGGCGCTGCTCGATCCCAAATATCGCGGCAAAATGGTCTGGGCGGTGAGCCTTTCGAGTTCGGCGGCGCCCGGCTTCATCGGCACGGTGCTCGACACCATGGGTGACGAGAAGGGCGTGGCTTATTTGCGCCAATTGCAGAAGCAGCGCATCGCCGGCGTCGATGTTTCGGCGCGCCAAGTGCTCGATCAGGTCATCGCCGGCGAATATGCCATCGCTCTGCAAATCTTCAATCATCATGCGGTGATCAGCGCGCGGAAAGGCGCGCCGGTGAAATGGATTCCCATGGAGCCGGCAACTGGCCTGCTTTCGGTGGTCTCGATTCCGAAAAACGCGCCACACCCCAATGCCGCAAAGCTGTTCGAGGATTTCCTGGTTTCCAAGGACGGTCAGAAAGCCTACCAAGCGGCGGATTATCTGCCCGCCGATCCGGCTGTTCCCGCGCTCGATCCGACTTTGAAGCCCGAAGGCGGTAAATTCCGCTCGAGATTTTTCTCGCCGGAGGAAACTGCTGAAAAGATGCCGCGCTGGAAGAAAGTCTACGACGAGATTTTCCGGTGAATGGCTCACGCGCAGGCGTCGAGGCGCTGCTCAATCCGAATAATATCGTAATCCTAGGTGCGACTGACCGGCCAGGAAATTGGGCGCAGCGCGTGTGGCGCAATCTCAGGCGCTATAATTTTGAAAAACCCATCTATCCGTTCAATCCAAACCGCGAGGCCGTATGGGAGACGCGCTGCTATCGCAATTTCGCGGAACTGCCCGAAGCGCCAGACCATTTGGTGCTGCTCATTTCCGCTCATGCCGTGCCGGACGCCTTGGCCGATGCGGCGCGGTATGGCGCCCGCAGCGCCACGATCATGACCTCTGGCTTCGACGAATCCGAAGATGAAGCCGCGGTCCAGGCGGCGTCGAATTTGCGAGACGTGCTCCGAGAAACCGGTCTCGCGGTTTCCGGTCCGAATTGCCTAGGCAACCTGAATGCTGCGGCGAGCCTCATGTCCATGCCGGACGATCGTCCGCAAAGATTGGCGCCGGGGCCGGTCGCAATCGTTGGTCAATCAGGCGGCATCGTCATGTCGATCAAGCGCACACTGGAGGAGCGCGGCGTCGATACCGGCATCGCGGTGACTTCCGGTAATGAAATGGGCCTGACCACCGCCGATTACATCCTCTATTTCGCCAACCGGCCGGACATCAAGGTCATCGTCTCCTACCTCGAATCGGTTCGCGATGCCGACGCTTTTCTCTCCGCCTGTCGTGAAGCGCAAGCCATAGGCAAGCCCGTGGTAGTGGTGAAGCTGGGCGTGTCCGATGGTGGCCGCGCGGCGGCGCTTGCCCATACCGGGCGGCTGGCGGGATCGATGGAAGCTTTCGATGCCGTCGCCGGCGCGGCAGGCGTGATTCGGGCAAAGAATCTCGATGCCGCCGTGGAAATCGTCGAATATCTCGTGCATGCGCCATTACCGCGCGGTGCGGGCCTTGGCGCGGTTACCTTCTCGGGCGGATTGCGCGGCATGCTGCTCGACGCCGCGGCTGCGCATGGTCTCAAATTTCCACCGCTCAGTAAGAGCTCGCTCCGAAATCTGGAATTGATCGTCACTGCCGGCACGGTCATCGGTAATCCGTTGGATGCGGGCTTTGCCGCCCTGACCAGCCAAGACGCTTATTTGCGCTCGGTCGAGACGCTCCTTGCCGATCCCGGCATCGAAATTTTGCTGCTTCAGGAAGAATTGCCGCGCGGTCCCGGAACCGAACGCAAAGAGACCAACCTGAAGGCGGTGAACGCCATTGCCGCGCAAGCAAACAAGCCCATTGCCTTTATCAGCATGATCTCGCACGGGCTCACCGATTACAGCCGCGCGCTGCGTACCGAATTGCCTAAAGTCGCCTTCCTGCAAGAGGTCGACAAATCGCTTGCGAGCGTGCGCGCGGTCATCGAGCGTGTCGTGCGCGTGCGGCCGCCGGTCTCGCCAGCGGCATCGACGCCAAAGCCGAAGCGGCATTTGGAAAAGCTTCGCACGCGCAGCGGCGCGCTAAACGAAGTAGAATCCAAGGCGCTGCTCAAAGCCTACGGCATCGCTGCGCCCAAGGAAGTCATTGCGCGAGACGAGCGCGGAGCCGCTTCTTTGGCTAAGAAAATCGGTTTCCCCGTGGTTGCCAAGGCGGTTAGCGCAGCGCTCCCGCACAAATCCGATTCCCGCGCGGTGATCCTGAATCTCAATTCGCAAAAAGAGGTGCGTGCCGCGTTCAGGCGAATTATTGCCGCCGGAAAGCGCGCCAGTGTTGTGCTTGATGGCGTTCTGATAGCCAAGCAGGTGACGGACGGAATCGAGCTTGCGCTGGGCCTTCACCGCGATCCCGAAATGGGCGCGGTAATTCTGTTTGGTGCAGGCGGGCTGCAATTAGAGCTGCATCGCGATGTCGCATTCGCTGCGCCGCTGCTCGATGAGGCTGCCGCGGATGAGCTGATCTCGCGCACCCGTGTAGCGCGACTGATCGACGGCTATCGCGGCAGCAAGCCGTTCGATCGCAACGCGCTGGTGAAGGCTCTGATCGCGCTGTCGCAGCTTGCGATGGATGCCGGATCGCGCATCCAATCCGTCGATGTGAATCCGTTTCTGTTGCAACGCCGCGGCGGCATCGCGCTGGACGCACTCGTGGTGCTTACCAACTCACCCTGATTTGCGCCGGTATTCGCCCAGGCCCGGCTTGAAGCTTTTCTCGTCGAGGAATTGCCTGGTCGCTTCCGCGCGCCCCTTCTCGGGGTCACGGAAGCGAAGCGCGTCGCTCTTGGCGTTGAGATAATCGGCCGCTTGCTGCACATCCATGTTGCGCACCGCGCGGACGCATTCCTTGGTGTAGCGCAGAGCGGCGGGATTCTTCTTCATCAGCATGCTGGCGAATTTCAGCGTCTCCGTTTTCAACTCTGCGCGCGGCACGGAAAAGTTCACCAATTTCATCGCCGCCGCCTGTTTGCCGTCGAACGTCTCGCCGGTGCAGGCGTAATACATCGCATCGCGAAAGCTCATCACTTGCGCAACGTTCCAGCTGACGATTCCACCCGGAAGAATCGCCCAGTTAACTTCGGATAGTCCGAAGGTCGCTTCGTCGGCGGCAATGGCGAAATCGCAAGCGCACAGCGGCGTGAACGCGCCGCCGAAACAATAGCCGTTCACCATGGCGATGGTGGGTTTGGCGTATTTAGACAATTTCTCCCACCGCCAATGATGCGAATCCCGGCGGGCTCGCGCGCGTGCTTTCGGATTGTCCTCGGTGCGGCGGAAATACAGCTTGATGTCCTGGCCGGCCGAGAACGCATCTCCTGCACCGGTGATGACTACGATTTTCGTGTTCTCTTCCGTTTCGAGCTCGTCCAGCGCCTCGCACATCTCGCGATGCAGCTCCGGGCTCATGGCGTTGCGCTTTTCCGGCCGGTTGAGGATCACGAACGCGACACCGTCCTCGCGCTCGATTTTTATGGCTTTGAAATTCGTTTCGCTTTGCACGCCCGCCTCCAGTGTTGCCGTTTCCCGCATCTTATAGCCGCGTTCCAGACGATCCAATCGGAACAAATCTTGGGCCCAGCGGTTGAATCTTAAAGGCGCTCACAGGAGGAGCCTATGAACGATGACGCATATATGACCAATCCCGATGCGCAGCAGGGTGAACCGACAGTGCGAAAAAGCACGCGTGCGCCTGCCAACATTCAGGCGAAGGTCCAGCCGATCGTGCCGCCGGTAGAACGAGTGGACGAAGGGCCGATCCCAATTCCGGAACATGCCCAGCCGGTCTCGGGCACGGTGAAGGCAAATCCCGACGCTTTGCGGGACAAATCCCCGCGATCGATGGGCGAGAAAATCGGGCGCTAAGGATTACACGATTTTGTTCGTGAGCGTTCCAATACGCTCGATTTCGATTTTGACCACGTCGCCGGCTTTGAGGAATTCGCCACGGCCGGTCCCGACGCCGGCGGGCGTGCCGGTAAGAATGACATCGCCCGGATAAAGCGTCATACCCTTCGAGAGATGAGCAATCTGCTCCGCGAGCGAGAAGATCATCTCACTGGTATTGGAATCCTGCTTCGGAACATCGTTGACCCAAAGCCGAAGCGCCAGATTCTGCGGATCGGGAATGTCGCTCGCCGGCACGATCCACGGCCCCAGCGGGCAAGAGCCGTCGAAGCACTTCTGGCCGGTCCAATCCCAGTGGAAGGGTGACTTCTCATCGGCCGTCGTGCGTCGCGACATATCGCGCGCGGAGAGGTCGTTTGCCGCCGTATAGCCGGCGACATAATCCAGCGCCTTTTCGACCGAAACGCCCTTGGCGGCGCGTCCGATGATCGCCGCCAACTCGACCTCCCAATCCAGTTTGGCGGAATAATGGCTTGCCGCGACGGTTTGGCCGGGGTCGGCAATGGCGCGCGGCGTCTTCAAGAAATGCCAAGGCTTGCCGCCGCTTTCTTTGGGGTCGCGATCGAGCGGCCGATTCATGCGCTTGGCCATTTCGATCGCGTGGTCGCGGTAATTCGCGCCGGCGCAATAGATCGCTCCCGGCCATAGCACGGGCGCGCGCAAATGAGTTTCGGCGAGCGGCCAAGCGCCGGCAGTGGGTTTTCGAGCTAACGATGTTTGAATAACGTCGCTGCTGCGCGGCCAATCCTCGAGAATTGCCAGTACGCTGGCATAGGACGATTTACCGGTGAGTTCGGTGGCGTCGAACACTGTCCCGCCCGTGATGATTCCGGCGCGCGGGCCGTCAGTCTTCTGATAAGTCGCCAATTTATATCCAGCCAAAGTTCAAGCTCCTTTCTGACGAGCGGCAGCAATCAATTCGATCAGCCGGTGTGGAAACAATGGGACTTGCGCGATGCGAATCCCGAACGGCTCGAGCGCGTTTTCAATCGCCGAAATCACCGCCGCCGCCGATGGAATCACACCGGCTTCGCCGGCGCCTTTGACGCCAAGCGGATTCAATGGCGATGGCGAACAGCGGTAGAAGCTTTCAACGGCAGGAATTTCGCTAGCGGTCGGCATCAAATAATCGGCAAAGGTCGTCGTCGTGGGTTGGCCTGTATCGTCATAACCCATCCATTCATAGAGCGCATTGCCGATACCATGCGCTATGCCGCCGCGGGTTTGGCCGTCCACCATCATGGGATTCACCTGCACGCCATGGTCATGCAAAGCGAGGTAGCGCAAAATCCGCACGCCGCCAGTTTCGACATCCACCTCGACCTCGACGGCATGGCAGGCATTGGCATAGGCAAGATGGTCGATGCGGAAGGCCGCGCTCGCTTCGAGACCGGGCGTAAATCCCGGCGGGAAGCCATAGCCCGGGCCGCCGCGTAGCACGCGAGCCAATTCTGCGAGCGCAATCGCGCGTTCCGGGGCCGTCGTCATGCGCACGAAGCCGTCGCGCAATTCGAGATCGCCGGGTGCGGCCTGCAACAGCATTCCCGCGAGATTCTTCGCCTTGGCGGCAACGTCCCGGGCAGCCAGCAGCGTCGAACTGCCCGCCGTGACCATCTGGCGGCTGGCAAAGGCGCCCAGGCCCACAGGCACCGCTCCCGAATCGCCTGCCACGACTTCGATATCCTGTGGCCGCACTCCCAATTCCGCCGCGCAGATTTGCGCGAGCGCAGTGGCGAGCCCCTGTCCGATGGCGGCGGCGCCGGTCAAGACCGATACGCGCCCGGTGCTGCTCACGCGGACCAATGCCATCTCGAACGGCCCGCGGCCGGTGCCCTTCAGCCCATGAGCGAGGCCGATGCCGACATAACGGCCGGCTTTTCTCGCTTGCTGCTGGCGGCGCGGGAAATCCCGCCATTCGGCGCGTTTCAGGATTTCGGCCTGGGTTGCGGGATAATCGCCGCTGTCATAAACAATCGCCGTGCCTGAGCGCGATTTCAGCTGGCTCTCATAGGGCATTTTCTCGCGCGGAATGAGATTGCGGGCTCTCAGTTCGGAACGATCGAGACGCAATTCGCGCGCCGCGCGGTCCATTAATCGCTCGATCGCAAAGGCCGCCTGCGGATAACCTGCACCGCGCACCGAAGAAACAGGCGCCTTATTCGTGTGCGCCACCACCACATCCATCGCAAGCGCAGGTACGATATAAGGCCCGGTTACGGCGGAAGCGGAATTATAGGGGAGGTTCACGTCCTGGAGCGCGTACGCCCCTAAGTCATGGGTGAGCTTGCCGCGAAGGCCGAGAATCCGTGCTTCGCTGTCCAGGGCGATTTCCATATTCCAGTACTGATCGCGTTCCTGGACCGCGGCGATGAAATGCTCGCGCCGGTCTTCCACCCATTTCAGCGAACGCCCGAGCAATTTCGCGGCTGCGACGAGCGCCACATCTTCGGGATAAACGCACAGCTTGGGCCCGAATCCGCCGCCAATGTCGGGCGCGATGACGCGCAGCTCGTTTTCGCTAATTCGCACGAAGGTGCAGAGATTCTGGCAAAGGTCATGCGCCTTTTGCGTTGAAGCCCACAGCGTGATCGCGCCCTTTGCCGGGTGATATTCGGCGACGGAGCCGCGTCCTTCGAGCGAATGCGCCGCTCCGCGATGCTGAAAGAAATCCTCGCGAAATTTGTGCGGGGCGGTGCGAAACGCCGCGTCGGCATCGCCATAAGCGACCCGGTAGGTGCTTACGACATTTGACGAAAGCTCGCGGCGGACCGGAGCCGAGCCGGGAATCGCGGCGTCCCGCGGATCCGTCACGGCCGGGATACTGTCGTAATCCACTTCGATCAGAGCCGCCGCGTCTTCCGCGACATAGCGGTTCTCCGCCACGATCAGCGCGACGGGTTCGCCGGCAAAGGCGGTTTCGCCATTCGCCAAAGCATAAGGCCAAAGATTTTCGCGGGCTTTTCCGCCTTGCGCCGGTTCGCGCACCATGCGGCGCTTTGCCAGCACCGGCGCGAGATCGTCGAGCGTCAGAACAGCATGGACGCCGGGCAGAGCGCGGGCCGCTGCGGCATCGATGCTGCGAATCATTGCATGCGCATGCGGGCTGCGCAGGAACGCAGCGTGGAGCAGACCGGGAATTCTGATGTCGTCGACGAAACGGCCTTGGCCGGTCAGCAGCGGCTCATCCTCAAGCCGAAGAAAACGCGAGCCGATGCGGCCATCCGCGGTTTCAGCCGTCGCCTTGGTCAATTGATCGCGCGCATGGCCTTCGCGACCACGTCCTTCGGCGTCGCGTAAAGCGAGGCGACAACCGCGTCCACTTCCGGCCCGTTCACCGGGTTCACATCGATCAACGTCTTTTTGGCGTCGGCGAGGAAGGCGGGATCTTTCATCGTTTCATCAAACGCTTTTCGCAAAATCGCTTTGCGCTCGGCGGGAATGCCCGGCGGCGCCACGAAGGGCCGGGCCAGCACCTCGCTCGCCACCACGAAATCCAGAATCTGGTGTTGCTCCCGCGTGCGGGCGAATTCAGACGCCAGCGGGACGTTGGGCAATTCCGGATCCCTCTTGGGCGCCGCCTGAACGAGGATATTGACCTTTTTCTCCTTCACCCAATCCCCGTAGCGGCTTTTGAGCGTGCTCCAGGAAAGTCCGCACAGCCCGTCCACCTCGTGGCGCTGCATCGCCAGCGTGACATCGGTGGTGCCGGGAAAGCCGGTCGCGAGTCTGATCTTCGCGCCAAACACATTCTTGTACAGCTTGGCAAAAATATCCGGATCGCCAGCCGCACCTTCACCGCCGGCGGTGAATTGCTTTGACATCACATCGTTCCACGTCTTGATCGGCGATGTGTTCCAACTGACGCAGATGGTCGTATCCTTGGTGATGCTGCCGATCCAATTGAATTTGCGCGCGTCGAAACTGGCCTGGCCGATCAGCGCCGCGCTCGCCATGCCGCGCGCGAATGTACCGATGACCGCACCGTCCTTGGGCGCGACCGAAAAAAGATAATTCGCTGCCTTGATGCTGCCTGCGCCAGGCATGTTTTGCGGAATCAGCGTCGGGTTACCGGGAATGTGCCGGCCCATATGCTGCGCCAGCACGCGCGCGTAGAGATCGTAGCCGCCGCCTGCCGAATAGCCGACGATGACGAAAATCGTTCGGCCTTTATAAAAATCGGCAGCTTTTGCCGCCTGCGGCGTCAGCATTGCTGCCGCGGTACAGACAAAAAGCGCGCGGGTGAAATTCATCGCGCCTATCCGAAAAGTTGCGGGAATTTCGCTTTGAGCTCCGCGCGCAGCTTGGGACTTACGTCCACCACTGGCGGGAAGCTGCCCTTCAGCAATTTGTCGTAAGGGATGCAGGCATCGATCAGGATGCGATTGTTGAAATTTCCCGGCAGGTACAGCGGGTCGCGCTTTGATGCCCAGGCTTTCTGCACGGTGTCGATATCGGTCATGGGATCGAAGCGCGTGCACATCGCCCACAGCACCTGGTCGAGATCGCCTGCGTCAATATCTTCGTCCACCACGACCGTCCATTTCCCCGCATAGGCGCCGCCCTGGCACGAGCACGCCACATGCAGAACGTTGCGCGCATGGCCGGGATAACGCTGCTTGATCTGGATGGCGGTGAAACGCGTCGCCGGTCCCGCCTCGTGATTCCACACGCCTAAAATGTCGGGAATGCCGCAGGCTTCCAGCGCGCGCCAGATTTGCGCGGCGCCTGCGATGCCTTTGAGCAAACCGGTCTCGTCGACCGGCTTATGCTGCGGCGCACAGGTGAGGATCGGATTGTTGCGGTGGAGGACAGTTTTGATGTCGAGATAGGGCCGCGGCACCGTATCGTCTGAATAATAGCCCATCCATTCGCCAAACGGTCCTTCCTCCCGCACCATTCCGGGCACGGCTTCGGCCTCGATGGCGATTTCCGCATCGGCGGGAATGGGAAAGCCGGTATAGGGCCCGCGGATCACTTGGACGGGTTCGCCGCGCAAGCCGCCGGCAAAGTCCAATTCGCTGATTCCTTCGGGAAGCGGGCTTGCCGCCAGCATGAAGAGTAGCGGGTCCTGGCCGACCAGCACTACGACCTTCATCTTCTCGCCGCGCGCGAAATATTTGTCACGGTGGATGCGGCCATGTTTGCCCTCGGTGATCTGGCAACCAATGGTTTTGCCGTCATAGACCTGATTGCGGTAGCAGCCGAGATTGAACCATCCGGCGTCGGGATCTTGCGTGATCACGCAATTCGCCGTCCCGATATAGCGGGCTTTGTCCAATTCGTGATGGCGCGGCACGGGAAATTTGAGGACGTCGATCTGATCGCCTTCCAGCACATTTTCCAGCACCGGCCCGTCTTTAACGGTACGCGGCGGGATATGCTTCATCGTCTGAATGCGATTGTAATATTGCTTGACGATATCAACTTTGCGCTCGCGCTCGAGCGGCAGACCGAGTGTCAGGGCGACGCGCTTGACGGAAGAAAAATGCCCGTAGAGCGTGCGATATCCTTTCTTGTATCCGGGAATTTCGTCGAACAGGAGCGCCGGAGCCGTGCCGTGGCTGTGCTCGGTCAGCATATGGGTGATCGCACCCATTTCGGCGTCCCAGCTCGCTCCGTTGACGCGCACGAGCTCGCCCATTTTTTCCACCTGGTCGATCCAGCCGCGCAGGCCGCCATAGCCGCCTTCGACCAATTTCAAACTCGCCTCGCTACCGGTCCGGGCCAAGCCGTCCTCCCAAATCATGATCGGAATAGCAAATCCGGAGCAAAAACCCGAATTTGTTATCATTGTAGGTCATTGCCTAGCGTAGTACAGCCAAATTCCGGACAATCTCGGTCAGCATGAACCGCTTTCCCGACGCCGAACGCAAAGGCAAGGTTATCGGCCGCTCCGTTACGCGGCTCGAGGACGAACCGCTTCTGCTGGGGCGGGGCCGCTTTGTCGACGATCTCGCATTTCCGCAGCAACTGCATATGCGCGTGGTCCGTTCGCAGCACGCGCATGGCCGGATCGTTTCAATCGACAGTGCCGCGGCAGAGAGGATGGCCGGCGTATTCGCGGTGTGGACCGGCGGCGATGTGAGCGAGCTGCCGCCGATCGATTTTCGCGATCCAGCCGCTGAGGCGTTGAAGCCCTATCGGCAGCCGATTCTGGCACAGGATTATGTGCGCTATGCCGGCGAACCTATCGCAGCTGTTTTCGCCGAAGACCCTTATGTTGTCGAAGATGCGGCCGGACTTGTCGCCGCTGACATCGCCGAACTGCCGCCGCTCATGTCGGCGGAGGTGGTCCCTGGCGAATTCGCCCCGAGCCTTTCGACCGAAGCAGTGGTTCTGCGCAATGCCTATGGCGATTGCGGACCAGCGTTCGCAACGGCCGCTCATATCATTGAACTCGATCTTTCCATTGGACGGCATTCGGGCGTGCCGCTGGAAACGCGCGGCGCGCTCGCGCGCTACGATGCCGCGCGCGACGTGCTCGAACTCTACGGCGCGGCTAAGGTGCCACACCGCACGCGCGATAATCTGGCGCGCGTGCTGGGGCGAAAGCCCGAATCCGTGCATCTCAAAGAGGGACATGTCGGCGGCGGCTTCGGAATTCGCGGCGAGCTTTATCCCGAGGATGTGCTGGCTTCCGCCGCCGCCATCCGCTTCGGCCGGCCTGTGAAATGGATCGAGGATAGGCGCGAGCATCTCGTCGCCGCCAATCATTCGCGCGAGCAGCGGCACCATTTGCGCGCGGCGGTCGATCGCGAAGGTCGTGTCCTCGCCATGGAGGACGAATTCTTCCACTCGCAAGGCGCCTATGTCCGGACGCATGGCGCGCGCGTGCCCGAACTCACCAGCAGCATGCTGACGGTTCCCTATCGCATCCCGGCCTTCCGCAGTACGGCGCATTTCCGGCTCACCAATAAGACTCCAGCAGCGACCTATCGAGCGCCCGGACGTTACGAAGGCACGTTCGTGCGCGAACGCCTGATGGACGCGGTCGCGGCAAAACTCAATCTCGATCGTATCGAAGTGCGGCGGCGCAATCTTATCGGCAAAAGCGAAATGCCTTTTGCGCGCGGGTTAAGCGCGCTCGGCACCGACATGGTGCTGGATTCCGGCGATTATGCCGCGCTGTTAGACAAAGCCCTGGCAGCCTTCGCTTGGGAGGAAACGCAGGCGCAGCTCAGGCGCAGGCGCGCGCGGGGCGAGGCCGTCGGCGCGGGCTTCGCCTGTTTCGTGGAAAAGACCGGTCTCGGGCCAAAAGACGCCGTGCGCATCAACATCGATCCCTCAGGTAAGGTCCAGTTGACGACGGGTGGCGCTTCTTTGGGTCAGGGTTTTGAAACCGTAATGGCACAGATTTGCGCCGAGGCTCTCGATGTGGATTACCGCCGGATCAAAGTGGTGCACGGCCAGACCGATCGCATCGCGGACGGCGTGGGCGCGCACGCCTCGCGTGCGACGGTGATGACAGGAAGCGCCGCCTGTGATGCAGCGCTGAATCTACGCGGCCTCGCCTTGAAATTCGCGGCCGAACTGTTGCAGGCGCCCGTCGGCACACTCGAGATCGTCAACGGAATCGTCCACCGAGGGAATGAAGCGGGCCCCTCCATCACGCTCGCTGAAATTGCGCGCCAGCACGGACCTAACGGCTTGACCGCCGAAGGTACGCACCGCAGCGATCATATGACCTATCCCTACGGCGTTCATCTTGCGCAGGTGTGCGTCGATCACGAAACAGGATCAGTCGCCGTCGAACGGTTTCTGGTCGCTTATGATATCGGCCGTGCGGTAAATCCGATGATGATCGCCGGCCAGATCGCAGGTGGCTACGCGCAAGGCGTCGGAGGCGCCCTTTACGAAGAATTCCTCTACAGCGCAGATGGCCAGCCTCTATCGGTGACCTTTGCGGACTATCTGATGCCCACAGCCTGCGAAATATCGAAAGTGGGCGTGCTCTTGACGGAAGATGCACCGAGCCCGCTGAACCCGCTGGGCATCAAAGGCGCCGGTGAAGCCGGGGTTACGGCGGTAGGCGCCGCCATTGCCTCGGCCATTGACGATGCGATTGGCATTCCGCTCGCCATAACCGAACTTCCGGTTACGCCCCAGCGCCTTCTCGCGCTGCTGAACGCAAAATAACGAGTAATATGCTTAAAGCCCGTTAGAATAATTGGGAAAGTAAGCGGTGAAGATTCCCGGAACGGATACATGAGCATCGAAATTGTCACCTATGCGGATGAGCACTTCGGCGGTGTAGGTTCGCTTTGGCGGGAAGCGTTCCCAGAAGACCCACCGTGGAACAATGCGGCATCCGTGATTCCGGCAAAAATCGCTTTCCAACAGCACCTCTTCTTTGTCGCGTTGGAGACGGGGCGCGTGATTGGCTCGTTAATGGCGGGTTATGATGGGCACCGGGGGTGGGTGAATCGCATAGCCGTTCTTCGATCGCACCAGGGGCAGGGCGTAGGGAGCGCATTGATGCGCAAAGCGGAAGCACAATTGCGAATCATGGGCTGTACCAAGATCAATCTTCAAGTTCGTACTTCAAACGCACAAGCTGCCGAATTTTACCGGCGGCTGGGGTACGCCATTGAGGACCGAATAAGCATGAGCAAGCGAATTGCGGCTAGTGCGCTCCACGATGACCCCGGAACCATCGCTAAGACGGTCGACATCGGCGAGCGCGCGCAATCGGAAAGCGATATGCGCGCGCAAATGCACGAACTGGTTCATCGCGTAAAGAATGATATGCAGGTGCTGCGTTCGCTTCTAAGCGCAGCGGAACGGGAAACCGAAAACGCTGAAGCGCGCGAGGTCCTTGCAGATGCCGCGCGGCGCGTGAGCACGGTTGCCGCCGTGCAACACGGAATCGTGACGCAAGGTACGGAATCATTCGACACGCGTTCGTTCCTGGAAGCCTTAGGCCGGAACGCGAGCCAAAGCTTCGGGCGCAAAGCCGATATTGAGATCGATGCCGCTTCGGGTTCGTTGCCGAACAAGACCGCTCTGCCATTGGCGCTGATCGTGAACGAGTTGATTACCAATGCGGTGAAGCACGGCAAGGGCGAGCGCAATCACGTCTCTGTCAAACTCAGTCTGGTGAATCGCGACAAGGAATCGATTTTAAGCGTCCAAGATGACGGCCCAGGCTTTGTACCCGGCCCCCCGCGAAAGCGCGCCTCAGGTCTTGGCCTGGTGACCGCGCTCGCGGGCCAATTGGGTGGAAAATTGGACGTGACAACAAACCACGGCGCCCGCTGCACGGTGCGATTTGGCGCATCCACCCCGCCCTAGAAGCTATATCGCCGAAGGCTCGCTGTTCGCCGTGACCGGAATCATAGCCCGCGGTCGCGCGCCTCCGAGATTTGGCAGCAAGGCCGCAAGCAAGCCAAGCGCCGGCAAATAAGACGTCAGCGTGTAAACGAATTCAACGCTGGTGCGGTCTGCGATCCAGCCGAAAGCCGCGGCGCCGAAACCGGAAAGCCCGAAGGCGAAGCCGAAAAAGAGGCCCGAGATGGTGCCGATTTTACCCGGTACCAACTCCTGCGCGTAAACCACAATCGCAGGAAACGCAGATGAGAGCGTGAGTCCGATGAACACCGACAAAATACCGGTCCAAAAAAGATTCACATAAGGAAGCAGAAGCGAAAAAGGCAGCGCCCCGAGCACCGAGAACCAGATGACATATTTGCGGCCAACGCGATCGCCAATCAAACCGCCCGCTAGCGTCCCCACAGCGACAGGAACGAGAAACAGGAACAGATAAAGCTGAGCTGTCCTGAGCGATACGCCGAAATGATGAATGAGGTAGAACGTGTAATAAGTGCCAATGCCGGAGAAATAGATTTGCTTTGAAAAGATCAGCGCAAGAAGGACCAGAATCGAACCTGTGATCTGAAGCCGGGAGAGATCGTGTGTCCGTGGAAGCTTTGCACTGGCTTTGATCCGCGCAATTCCTTGATGCTTATACCAAGTGCCCACATAGGAAAGAATCCCGATACAGAGCAATGCCGCAAGGGCAAACCACGCGATGGAGCGTTGGCCGAAACTGAGCACGATGGCCGCCGCAGCGAGCGGCCCAAGCGCTTGTCCGAAATTCCCACCGACTTGAAACAAGGATTGCGCCAGCCCATAGCGCCCGCCTGACGCCATTCTCGCGACGCGTGCCGATTCGGGATGAAAGATTGCCGAACCCAGTCCGACCAAAGCCGACGCGCTTAGCAGCAGCGCATAGGTGTGGCTGACCGAGAGCGCCAAGAGACCGATCAGCGTGAAGGTCATGCCCGTCGGTAGCGAAAAAGGAAGCGGCCTGCGGTCGGCGTAGAGTCCCACGAGCGGCTGCAGCATCGAAGCGGTCAGCTGATATGTCGCGGTGATCAGACCGACTTGCGCGAAATTGAGTTCCAATGTCGCCTTGAGCTGCGGATAGATCGCCGCGAGCAGCGATTGCATCATGTCGTTGAGCAGATGACAGAAGCTGATCGCAAACAACACTGAGAACGTTGTGACGTGAAGCGAGCTATCCGCAAACGCAGTCGAAGGTGACGCTTTCAATTTCGTGCCGTTCCAAAAATTTGTAACTGATTCCGTCAAAATAGCGTCCCCTAGCGCCGAGACAACTTTTTCTTAGCAGGCCTAGCCGCGCCCTCCGGTGCGGCGGTTCTCAAGCACCCGCCAAATCTTCCGGCACATCTCTTCCAGATCGGCCAGGCCGTTTCTCCGATCTCCCACGGCCAAATGCGGCATCACGATCACATTCCGGTCCTTGTATTTCAGCAGCGGGTCGTCCGGCGACCACGGCTCCTCATAGCCCACATCCATTCCGAGACCGCCCAGTCGCCCGGAGTCCAGCGCTTCGATCAATGCCTCGCGATCGATCAGGCCGGCGCGCGCGGCATCGATCAGCATGGCGCCCGGCTTGACCTTTGCCAATTCTTCCCGGCCAATCAGCCTACGGGTCGAATCGTTAAGAGGAAGTTGCACCACAATGTAATCCGATTGAGCCATCAATTCGGTGAGCGAGGCATAACGGGCGCCCAAGCCCAGTTCGTCGCTTTGGGATAGGCGACGGCGCTGGTAGTAGATGAGGCTCATGCCGAAGGCACCGGCGCGTTTGGCGATGTCGCGTCCGATTTCGCCAAGGCCGACGATGCCAAGCGTCGCGCCGGCCAACGTCCGGAGCCCTGGTATGCGCGCGTAATTCGATCCCCCCACGTAGCGCCGGTCGTACTCCCGCACCGGATGGCCTTTTTCCCGCAAAGCGTCCGCCGTAACCACGCCATTGTAACGGCCGATTTCCTTGGCGAGCGCGATCATCAGGGCAAACGCCTGCTCGGCGACCGCGACATTGCCTGAGCGCGGTTGCGTCAAAACCGGAATCCGCCGCTGCTCGCAAGCCCCGACATCGATATTCGACAGAATGGCGCCGAATTTCTGCACGATGGCAGCCGGCTTCAATTTGGCCACCGAAGCTTGATCGATAACCAGGCTTTCGACGATCACTGCATCGGCATCGGGGAGCTTTGTCTCGAGGTCCTGCTGATCGGCGGCAAACTGAACTTGGGCCGGAAAAAGACCGGGTATGTCGCGGCGGAAATTCTCGCACCGTACGAGAAAGTCGGGAATGTCATGGGCGACGAAATCGGCGGCCGCGCGCCGGTGCTCCTCCGGTGTTTCCGGATCGAGCATGACGGCCAGGTTTTTGAGAAAGTGGTCGCTCTCTACTAAAATGCGCATATCATTCTCAGACTAGGCGGCACCTATGGCGCGCGTTCCCCCAATCGACGACGCCAATCATCCCGAACTCGCAGGCCTGATTGAAAGGATTTGCGGAGCGCGTCGCGGCCGTCTCATCAACATCTACAAATTGCTGTTGCACAGTCCAGGTCTAGCGGAGACCTGGTTTGCGCACAACAATGCCGTGCGCTGGAAGACCGAGCTGGATGGCCGTGTGCGCGAGATGGCGATCATCAGGATCGCAATCCTCACGCATGTCCCCTACATCGTGCGCCAACACGTTCCCGCCTTGGCGACCCCGGAAGGGCTGACACTGGAGCAATGCGCAGCGCTGGAGAATTGGCAGGATTCGCTCCTGTTCGAGCCCCGTGACCGTGCGGTGCTCGCCTATGCCGACAGCATGACGAGCGAAATCCAGGTGCCGGACCCAGTGTATGCCGCGCTGAAGGAGTTTTTTACCGATCGGCAGATCGTCGAATTAACCGTGCTTATCGGCACCTACAATATGCATGCGAGGGTCCTCCAGGCGCTCGAGATCGATCCGGAAACGGCCAAGGCTTAGCTCACGCTAGGTAGATTCGAAGGACAGCAGGGAACGAACCCCCGCAATGCGGCGTTTGACCCGCGACGATGCGCGCTCCAGACCCCCCTTTAAACCCCCTGGGCCAAAGATTTCTTACCAGTTTGGCCGAAGAGGACCTGGCGAGGATTCCCGCTTACAATGTGACGGTCATCGTCGCTCATCCCGACGATGAGACCATAGGCTGCGGCGCCACTCTGAAGCGCTTGCTGGGGGCGCGGGTCGTCATTGTCGCTAACGGTGTGCCAAATGGCTCCGGAGACGTCGGCACCGCCCAAACCTATGCCACGGCGCGGTGGCGGGAACTCCTGGCCGCGCTGGAGCTCGCGGGTCACAAACCCAGTGATGTCACGGGACTTTCGGTAACCGACCGGCAGGCCGCGGAGCACCTTGTCGCCATTACAAGACGGCTCGCTCGCGGTTTTGCCGCCAGCGGCACAGCGATCGCGCTGACCCATGCCTATGAAGGCGGTCATGCCGATCATGATGCTGCTGCGTTCGCCGTGCATCAGGCCGCCAGACTGTGCCGCCGGCTCGGCCAAAACGTGACGGTCATTGAAATGCCGTTCTACCGCGCAGGAGGAACCGGCAAAGTCGTACAATCTTTCGTGGCTGAAGAAGCAGGAGATAGCCTGACCCTGTCGCTCGACGCGGAGAGCAGAGAGCTCAAAGAGCGAATGCTCGCTTGCTTTAAATCCCGCTCTGCATTTCTCACCGGATTTGCTGTCGATGTCGAAAGATTCCGCATCGCGCCCGACTATGATTTCGAGGCCCTGCCCAATGACGGCAATGTCCTATACGATTGTCAGGATAGCGAACTGGCGGGCCGCTGGTGCGATCTGATGACCAGCGCACGCCGGCAATTGAGCGAGAATCACACTCCCAAATGGCCGTTATGCTGAGCGTGGTGCGTCCTTTACTTCTGGAACCCGTGGTCCTCGGTTTGCCTGAGAATATTCATGACGCCTTGCTCCATTGTGCAAAAGGTGAAATTCCCCCGGAAATTGCCTTGATGCAGCTTCTCGTGGTTTCGATTTCCGAAGAGGAGAGCGCGCAGGCGCTCGGGGCGGCAATCTGGAACGCGCTGGAGAATCGCGACATCGAGACGGCGGACCGCCTTGGCGTGATGCAGAAGCTCTGGGACCTTGCGCGCGATACGGTTCAGACTGCCTCCACTGCGAGTTCGATTGTCATCTGTAAAGCGCCGTCTTGGCCGCGTCAGTAGTCGCAACCTCCCTATAGACCGGGACGTTAAGTAAATGAGGCTGGCCGTATCGGTCGAGGAGACGTCATGGAAAGCCCGCTCGAGATTACATTTCACAACATGCGCAGTTCGCAGACGCTCGAAGCAGATATTCGCAAGCGCGTGGCGAAGCTTGAGAGGCTTTATGGGCGGTTGACCTCTTGCCGCGTTTCAATCGAGGCGCGCAGCAAGCAGCATCGAACCGGCAATGTCTATGAAGTGCACGTCGAAATGTGGGTACCCCGGCGGCAATTGGTGGTAAGCCGCGAGCCCCATCACGTCGGCGAGCGCCATGCGCGGACCGATGTTCGCGCCTCGGTTCGCGACTCATTCAAAGCAGCGGAGGCGCAGCTCCGCTCTTTCGGCAAAAAACAGGACGCCAAAAAACCGAACAGCGATGTGCTGTCCTGACGGCGCGCCGCTGATTCAGCCAATGGAGGATCAGCCATGAGTGCTACGGGACTCGAAGTTTTCGACCGAACGATCCAGACGACGCGTATCTGGCTTGACGAAATCATTGAAGATCTCGGCACGGACCGGCACACCGCGTGGCATGTGCTCGGGGCGGTGATGCGCTCCTTGCGTGACCGCTTGCCGCCCGGGCTATCGGCCCATCTTTCGGCGGAGTTGCCGCTTCTGGTCCGGGGAAGCTATTTCGACCAATGGCGGCCCGGGCAAGAAGATTTGAAAATGCGCTCGCTTGCCGAGTTTCTGGAGCGCGTTTCTGACGGGCTGGCGGGGACAAAACCCATCGGCTCGGTCGATGCAGTGCGAGCTGTGTTCAGCGTTCTGGAACGCCATCTCGATCACGGTCAGGCAGA
>Ga0307477_10001051_pt1 | contig 24980 bp, 15 predicted proteins | sample atmos_gasesECM2C_FD_203316 | JGI IMG/M metagenome (GOLD analysis project Ga0307477, IMG submission 203316) | Hardwood forest soil microbial communities from Morgan-Monroe State Forest, Indiana, United States - atmos_gasesECM2C_515 | ecosystem: Environmental > Terrestrial > Soil > Temperate...
CCGCGTTAGAAGCCCGCTGAGCCTCAATCGCTCCGACCGCCAGAGCGACAGCCCATTGCAAAGTCTTTCGTCTGTCCCAGTCCTATCCTGTTGTAGAAACGTTTCGCGACCCGGCTGTGTGATCGGCGAATGGTCTTTCAGGTATGTGGCGACCGACTGGGAAGTCAGGGAACGTATAGAACTGGTGCCTGTCAATCCTCCTCGCACCCTTGTGAATTCGACCTAATGCCATGATTCCGAAAGAGCGACCCAATCAAGGGTGCCTCGGCGCCGCCAAAGCCAAGCAGTCGGTTACTCGTCGTCGCCAGAGTCCTCGCGCTCGGAGGGAGCGTCAAAGCTGGCCCAGAGTACAGTGGCATTGGAAGAGATGCGAACGGAAGGCCCGGAGTATTGGGAGCCGCGCGTAAAGGGTTCGTAAACGTAGAAGTCGCCGCGGTCGGTGGTCAACTTGGGCGGTGAAGACAGGTCAGCGCAGCCAGCACCAATCACGAAAGGGTCGCATGAGTAGGCATTGCCTGCCAGGGCGACTTCGTGGCGAAGATCTCCAACAAGTAAAGACGTCGGAGGGGAAAAATCGCTGGCGGAAGTAGGATCGTCGAGGATCTCGGACAAGGCGAAGCCGGTCATCACCTCACCGAAGCACAGACAGCCGCCCGCGCCGATCCCGAGGGGATAGCCGCTACCGCCGACGGTCGAGCCAAATCCCAGAGTATAGGTGAGAGGAGAGAAGTAGACGTAGATTTGGTTCGGGGAGAAGGTGGCGCGCACGGTTCGTCCGTCGGAGGTGAGGATAGACACGCGCGCGATACCTTGCGAGTTCATGTAGGCGTTGGGATCGGAGCCGGGAATAGGCGCGACGGAGGAGGTGTTCGAGGTTAGCGTGAAGAGAATTTTAGCCTGGCGAAAGAGGCTGCCTCCCAGGAACACATCGGAATAGAGCAGGGCATGGTAGGCAATGGGGCCCGACGTTTTGCTAAGAGACGGAGTGAAGACCTCCGCAGGCAACGTTCGGCTGTGGTCACCCAAGTCTGCGAAAAAGAAGCCGGCGTTCAGGGCATTCCCGGTTGTGACCGTATTGTAGGGTTCGAAGAGGAAAAGGTCTCCCCGACTGGTCTGGAGGGGTACGGTCGGTATCGGGCACACCGTGTGCAGAGGCAGAACGGGACCAACGGAGCAGGTACGGCCAAGGCCAGCGATGCCCACGTTATGAGAGAGATCGGGAGACAGGCCGGCGAGCTCCGGGCTAGGGTCGAAGGTCTTTCCGATAGGAAGCGCGGCTGAGATCATGTCGCCGTAGACGCCGAGTGGATAAGTGGGCTGAACGGAGCCGTCGGGTGCGAATGACCCAAAGCCGATGCCTCCGTTATCTTTGTCGACGCTGACGAAGAGCTGATTCGGAAGGAAATCGGCGATTACCAGGACATTGTCGGCGACGATGGAAACCCTGCCGGTACCAGTCTGATTGTAAAAGACATGAACACCGGCGATCACCGTGTCCTGCACGTTGCTGGTGTCACTTTCAAACGTCAGAATGACCCGCGCGTTGTGGAACGGCGTGCCGCCAATTGCGCCGTCGGTAATGACGAATCCCGTATAGGTGATCGGTGCGGCTTGCGAGGAGCTCGTTAGGAGCAACGGCAAGACAAGAAGAGGCAGCGTGAGCGAGTGTGTCAGCGTACGAGCAGCTTGCAAGGCGACCGTGCGGAGCGACATGGCTCGGCTCTCCAAAATGGGAAATCGAAAAGCTAGTTGCGGGGGACTCGCCGGGGCCCAAGACGATCGAATAGGGCGACGACCGTTTGCGGGAGTATGCGTGTGGCGCGACCAACCGTCAAGGGGAAAATTCTATAAAGATCAGGCCAGTACTGGGCTGGTGAAATCCCCGCATGCCCCCTTGCACAAAGAGTTTCGTGCCAGGGAGTCTGGAAAGACGCCGATCCCGACCATCCCCATACTCGATTCCCTGGGCTCCTGTGCGGCTACAACGTACAGGTGCTTTCGAAATGCGCCGGCGACTCAGAGCAAACGCTAACCTTCACGCAGTTTGCGGCCAGAAAGATTGCCGAGGCCATCGTAAGCAGCATATTTGTACATTTCACTTAAGGTCGGATAGTTGAAGACTTGATCGATAAACTCATCGATTGTGAGACCCTTGTCGAGGACCATCAAGCCGATGTGGATAAGTTCCGTGGCAGATTCTCCGATGACGCTGACACCCAGCAGCTTTCGATTCAACCGTGCAAAGATGAGCTTCAGCATGCCCGCGGCGTCACCAATAATGCAACCGCGAGCGTTGTTGTCGTAATGGGCGCGCCCCACACAGTAATCGAGGCCCTTCTCTTCGCACGATTCTTCGGTTTCGCCAACAGCGGAGATTTCCGGAATCGTGTAAATACCCATTGGGAGCAAGGAGGCAACACGCTGTTTGTACTTGAAACCGAAGGCGTGGCAGACGGCAACGCGGCCTTGTTCCATGGAGATAGAGGCCAGTGCCGGAAACCCGATTACGTCACCGGCAGCATAGATATGCGGGACCGTCGAACAGTAATTTTCATCGACGCTAATGTAGCCCTTATCGTTGAGACAAAGTCCGGCCGACTCCAAGGCTAAGCCACTGACAGCCGCTTTTCGCCCCGCCGCAAACAGTGCGGCCTCCGTTTCCAAGATCTGGCCGCCTTTCAGGTAAAGCCGCACTCCACCACAACCATTCTCCACTTTCACAGGGCGCTCATTGAAACACAAATGCATGCCCAATGCCAACAATCGGTCCTGCAGCCTACGACTGATTTCGGTATCAAGAAACGGCAGCAGGCGATCCCGTCCGTCGATTAGGGTCACATGCACACCCATGGCCATAAATATGGATGCATATTCACAGCCAATGACCCCTCCCCCAATCACAGCCAGGCTTCTGGGAATACGGTCCATGCAAAGGAATGTGTCCGAATCAAAAGTATGAATGTCGTCGAAGGCGATTTCCTTCGGTCGATGCGGGCGCGAGCCTGTGGAGATCAGGATGATATTTGCACGCAATCGTCGAGCGCCTTCGGGGCCGGCAACAACAATCGTGTGCGGGTCGTCGAATGATGCTTCGCCGCGAATCAACTCGATCTTGTGAAGCTCGAGATTCTTAAGTATGCGCTTCCGCTCCATTTCAACAACTGCGCGCTCATGGTGCATGAAATCGTGGACGGTGAGGTTTTCCTTGAGAGAATAATCGATGCCGTACAGGCCTCGGTGCTTCAGGCCCGAAAAGTAGAGTGCAGACTCGCGAAGGGTTTTACTGGGAATCGTCCCGGTGTTAATGCAACTGCCGCCAACGTTCTCCGAACGCTCCACGATGGCAACGCGCTTTCCAAAATAGGCAGCTTGTGCACCCGCTTTTTCGCCCGCGGGGCCGCATCCAATCACAACAAGGTCAAAGGAATCAGCAACAATCACAAACCCGCGCCTCTGACCAAACCGCGCTGAAGGGAATGGTGGAACCCTGGCGCAGTTCGCTGGGGCGACCAATGGCTATCTTCGCACGGCAAGTCCATAGAAATAACCGACGAGCGGGACATACGGAACTCAGGGCAAATCCACACGGCTAACAGTCTAAGTGTTGTCGGCTTGCTCGTTCGCCCGCACTGCTGGTGCCTACATTCGGGATCTCTTTGAGGCGGTGAACCCGGTAGGCGATAAGATCGCCTTCGTGCTTCGTCGAAATCGTGGTTTGTTCTGTTTCAACGAAACGCCAGACGTGTTCGTGCAGTTCAGGACTGATCAACACCTGCCCCTCCTCGGCAGCGGCGCAATACCGCGCTGAACGATTGACCGCGTCGCCTATTACGGTAAATTCCATGCGGTCAGACGTGCCAACAAACCCATGAACAACTTCACCGCAATGGATTCCAATACCAAAATTGCGATGAGGGACGCCCTGAAGCTGGCGCGTGGCGTTCAACTTGGTCACGACGGACTGCATTTCAACGGCAGCGCGGAGGGCATTTTCGTGGTGGTTTGGGTCAGCTTCCGGACTGCCGAAGATAGCTAGGATTCCGTCACCCATAAATTTATCAACGGTCCCATTATGCGAAAAAATCACCGGCACCAGAAGTCTCAAGTAATCATTCAGCATTTCAACGACTTCGTCTGGATCCGTCTCACGCGCGAGCCGTGTGAAACCCCGGATATCAGAGTTCAGAATAGAGACTTCGCTTCGTCGCCCACCGCCGAGACGGAGACGACCGCGGTGCGTCAAAAGATGTCTGGCAACCTTCGGAGAAAACTGACGGAGCAAATTGGCTTGGACAACAGATTCCCGACGAAGTTTTTCCTGCAACCGGTGGGTTGCGACGGCCATCGCCGCATACTGCCCAACGAGCACGAGCAGCTTCAAATCTTCTTCGGTAAAGACAGTTTTGACGCTTCGCGCTCCAGCGCAAATCGCGCCAAGTGCTTCCCCTTGCCAAACTAGCGGAGCGTACGCTCCAATTTCGATACCGCTTAGGACGACGCTCCCGCTCATATCGACGTCAGCGCTTTTCCTCCAAATGAATGCTTTGCGCTCCGCCATAACCCGACGAAGCAGGGTTTCACTCAGAGAGGTGCGTTGCACATAGTGATAGGCTTTCAGCAGGAGCGCGTCGGTCTCAGGATCGTGGAGCACAAGCGCCCAGCTTTCTACTTGAGGAAGAACTTCGACCAGTTGATCGACGATTGCCGGCAAGAGAGTCTCGAGTGTCGTCTTCGTGGCAAAGTGAAAAGGGAGATCGCAAACCATCTTGAGGCGCAAGGCCGCAGCATCTCTAGCACGCTCGGGTGGAACGGGTTCGACAGCATTTGCATCCACGTCCTTTGCAATGGCAACGCCCGATTCATCGGGGCGTTTTTCGGGCAAAAGGATGGTGCCATTCTCAAGATAGCTGGTCCGGCGGGGCGTGCTTCTGCTCTCCCCAACTTCAACGCGTAGGGTAGTCTCTCCGACAACAATGGAATCACTCGGGTGAAGCTGCTGTATGCCTCGTCCCTTAATTTCGACGCCATTAACCTTGGTCCCTCCAGCGCTATTGAGGTCTTCAATCCAACAGCGACCCTCTTCTTCCCAAATTCTCCCGTGCGTCCTGGAAATTCTTTGGTCGGGCGAAAGGTCCAAGATGATCGGCCGTCTTCCTTCGGCGCGACCAAAGATGACTTCCGTGTCGGAAGTCTCCCAGACTTTTTGGGCTTCGCGAAATAGGCAGAGAATTCGCATCTTCTAAATATGTTACCGGCTCGTAACCCTCACCTGTTCACTGGATTACGTTAAAAGAGACCCCAACCAGTTGTCAAGGCACACACAAAGTTGATGTGATCGGACCGTACCGCTCTTTGTTGTGGCTAACGATTTTTTGGCCATGCTTCAACGACCAATATCGTCGATCAACCAGTGGTCACCCACCCTTCGAAGGGCGACTCTTACCACGCTCGTAGTCTGCTTTTTTGCCACTAGATTCGGTTGTTGTCGAAACCAGGTTGCCACGGCAGGACGGCCACACCATTGCTGCACCCAAAACACAAAAACAATTGCGACCGCCAAGATGGCCAGTACCGCAGGCCTGCGCAAGAAGGGGAAAGGCCTCCCGCTGCAGCGCGGGCAGAGCTTTCACCGCGACCGGCAGGGAAGCGGGCGACGGAGTCCTTTTAACTTCAACCTGAAAGGCCTGCGCGCGGGCGATGACTTCGGGGTATTTCTTCTCACCCATCAATTTCTTCAGGGTGTCCAATTCCCGCTGAACTTTTTCTGCCTTGGCTTGCTTTTCTTGTTCACGCTGCACCAGGGAACGAAGTTTGAGAACGGAGGGGTCCTTTGGGTGGGTCGCCGAGAGACTGTCCAGCACGGCAAGCGCTCCTTCAAACGACTGGGCTGCCATGAGCCTCCTGGCTTCTGCGACCTTCTGTTGTTTCTCGTTTTCTGCAAGATCTTCACGGGTGGCCAGGAGCTGCAAGCAAGCGCAATCGTACAGATACACCGCTCGCATCTCGGAAATACGAAGTAAGGAATGTCCCGTGACGTTTTGGGCCGCGCGGAAAAAACTGCGCGCTTGACATTTGAACAAGAGAGGATAACATCACTGCTATTTTCGGAGGGCACCCTAGGTGGTGTTTCTGAGGTTGCGAAGACGTCGCGGCTTGTTTGGAAAGTTTGTTTCACGGATACGTTCATCGGTTGTTTCGTGCACTGCCCCACCGAAAAATATGACCCGGTTCTGTATCGCATACGCAGCTTCAGTGAACTGATTTGCGGGGGCGAACGGCGGACCTATGAGGGAGAGTCGGTCGAGGAAGGGTGGTCTCGTCGATTGGGCGAACTGTGCCGAGATGGGCCAGCGCTTCGCGTTCTTGCTTGCGCTTGGGTCAGCAAGTTTCGGAACTTGCTTGGCGGTGCGCGCGCAAGAACCGCAGCGCATACCCGGACAGACCCAGTCGCAGATGGGATCGCTAGCGGGCACGATTCGAGATCAAGACGGATTGGCAGTGCCAGGCGCCCGGGTGGAGCTCCAGGGGGAGCAAGGGAAAGGCGCCTTCACCGTGCAAACCGATGGCGAGGGAATCTATCGGTTAAATAATCTTGCGACCGGCGCTTATCAGGTGACGGTTACCGCCGCGGGTTTTACCTCTGCTTCGGCCTCGGTGAATATCCTTGCCGGCAAGCTGCAGGTTCTGGATTTACAACTCAAAAGCAGCACGCCTCTGTCAGAAACCTCACCTGGGCCGGTCGGGATTCCAGGAGCGCCCCGCACGGCACCACTCCCTCCCGCGGAGGACTCAGGGGGCTATCCGTCGATTCCCCTTCGCATCACTCAGCCGGAGAACCCGCCGGATCTCGGACCCGCCGAAGTGGTCCCGAGCGAAAACGACAATTTTGCCAGTGCACCGTATCGCTGGACCGTGGAAATGCCGGAGTGGCAGAAATACAGAAAATCGGGCGAATTTCCTTACGTTACCTCCCATTGGTTCGATCCTTTTAACCGCAACCGGCTGAAAGGGGACTATCCGATCTTTGGGCAACGCTGGTTCTTGAATTTTACCGGCACCAGCTTGACGCAAGTGGATGTGCGCCGCTTGCCCACTCCCAGCAACGTATCTTCCAAAGAGCCTGGCAGCCAGAACTTCTTCGGAAGTGGCGAGCAGGCCTTTGTGGACCAGAGCTTCCGCTTTTCGTTTGATTTGTTCCGCGGCGACACGTCCTTCCAGCCGGTGGAGTTCCGCGTGCGCGTCACGCCGGTCGTGGATCTGAATTATCTTCAGACCCAGGAGCGCGGCATTGTCAACGTGGATGTGGCCGCCGGAACCAATCGCTTCGATACGCACACCGGGCTGCAGGAAGGCTTCGCGGAGGTAAAAATTCACGATCTCAGCCCCAATTTCGATTTCGTCTCTGTTCGCGCGGGCATTCAGGGCTTCAACAGCGATTTCCGCGGCTTTATTTTCGTGGACGAGGACCCCGCCATCCGTCTGTTCGGCAATCTGCGCTCCAATCGGATCAACTACAACCTGGCATACTTTTATCTCTTCGAAAAGGACACCAACAGCGGTTTGAATACCTTTGACTTCCGGCACCAGCAGGTGGGGATCGCCAACGTCTATATCCAGGACTCTTTCGCGAAAGGCTACACCACCGAATTCAGCTTTCATTACAACTACGATCAACGTGGAATCCACTACGACAAGAATGGCTTCTTAGTGCGACCCGCGCCGATCGGCGTGCCCGTGCCGCACGATATCCGCAGCTATTACCTGGGATGGACCGGCAACGGGCATATTCGAGGCGTGAACGTCAGTAATGCCTTTTACGAAGCATTGGGAACGGACAGCTTCAATCCCGTCGCCGGCCGTCCCGTGCACATCAACGCGCAACTAGGAGCGCTGGAGCTGTCCAAGGATAAAGACTGGTTGCGTTTTCGCGGCTCGATTTTCTGGGCCTCCGGGGATACCGAGTCGCGTGTCGGGACAAGCCGGTCATCGGGAACCGCGCGGGGCTTCGATTCCATCCTGGACGACATGCAGTTTGCCGGCGGAGCGTTCAGCTTCTGGGATCGCGAGGGGATTCGCCTGACCGGGACCGGGGTCGGGTTAGTCACGCCCTTCAGTTTGCTTCCGGCGCTGCGCTCCAGCAAGGACGAAGGCCAATCCAACTTCGTCAATCCCGGCGTGCGCGTGTACAACGCCGGGATCGATGCCGAGCTCACCCCGAAGCTGCGCGCGTTCGTCAACTTCAACTATCTGCAGTTCGACCGCACCGAGACGCTCAAGTATCTTTTGTTCCAGAAAAACGTGGACCGCAATATCGGGACAGATACCGGAATTGGAATCTCCTACCGCCCACTCTTGACAGAAAACATCGTGCTGACCGCGGGAGTAACGTCGCTCGTGCCTGCGGAAGGATTACGCAACATCTACCAGTCCAAGGTGCTGATTTCCGGGTTCGCAAACATACGATTTCAATTCTAAGGTGTGCCGGAGCTACGAAGAGACATCCATGCGAGTGAAAAGTAAAGCGGGACGGTACGGAATAGCGGCAGGAGTATCCACATGCATATTGTCGTTTTGCGTCATTGTCGCGCCCTGGTCGTCCCGCGGTGGTTCCTGGCAAGATGCCGCGGCACAAACCCGCGGCACATCGGAAGATCAGGAGCAGTCGCTGCGCTTGCGGCAGACTCAGGAGGAAGCGGACGCGAAATCGGCCGGCTGCCTCAACTGCCACACCTCCACCGACAGTAAGACCATGCACCGCACACAAACCGTGCGCCTGGGTTGCACCGACTGCCATGGCGGAGATCCCAGCGTCAGCGTCTCACCAGGATTGTCGACAACCTCGGCCGAATACAAGAGCGCCAGGGACAAGGCCCATCCCAAACCAAAGATCCTCGCCAATGGCAACAGCGCCAATCCCGTGCGCGTTTATACCGACTGGCTCAAGGAGAATTGGGACTACGTGAAATTCGTAAACCCCGGTGATCTGCGCGTGACCTCGAGCACCTGCGGGCTCACCGGCTGTCATACCTCGGAGGTGCAAAAAGTGCGCACCTCCATGATGACTCATGGCGCCATGCTCTGGGGCGCGGCCCTCTACAACAATGGTGACTTCCCGCTGAAGCAGCCACACTTTGGCGAAAGCTACTCCCCGGACGGCACACCGCAGCGCTTGATGACCTATCCTCCGCCGACCCCCGAGGAAACCCGCCTGAAAGGCGTGTTGCCGTCTCTCGAGCCACTGGAGCGCTGGGAAGTATCGCAGCCCGGAAACGTGCTGCGAATTTTCGAACGTGGTGGCAGGAAAAAACCGGAAGTGGGTATTCCCTTGCCGGAAGAAGACCCCGGCCGCCCAGACGTAAAACAGGGTGAGCGTGGTTTCGGAACGTTGTTGCGAATCGATCCGGTGTTTCTGGGATTGCAGAAAACCAGATTGCTCGACCCGCTGCTCAGTTTTCCAGGGACCAACGACCAACCGGGCGACTACCGGAACAGCGGATGCACCGCCTGCCACGTGGTCTACGGAAACGACAATTCCCCCGAGCATTCCGGACCTTACGCCACCTACGGCCATTCCGGACATACGGTAACCGCGGATCCCACCATACCCAAGAACCAGCCCGGCCATCCCATCCGTCACGAGTTCACTCGTGCCATACCCTCCAGCCAGTGCATGGTCTGCCACATGCACCCGGGTACGAATATGGAGACCACCTTTTACGGCTACACCTGGTGGGACAACGAGATCGACGCCGAAGCCATGTATCCGCCCAAGCAGCACAATCCCACTCCCAAGGAGCGCCAGACCGTGCAGTTGCGCAATCCCGAGCAGACTGCGCAACGCGGCTTGTGGGGGGACGTGAATTTCCTCGATAAGGTCGGCAGCCCGGAATTCGAGAAGACCCTGAAGCACACGCAGTTTGCGGACTTCCACAGTCATGGATGGATTTTCCGGGCCGTTTACAAGAAAGATCGCCAGGGCGACTTGCTGGACGACAAGAACAACATCGTCTCGTTTGACGATCCCGACAAATTCGCCAAAGCCGTTCATCTGCAAGACATTCACCTGGAAAGAGGCATGCATTGCGTGGATTGCCATTTCCAGCAAGACGGGCACGGCAATGGCAAGCTCTACGGGGAAACCCGCAACGCCGTCGAAATCGACTGCGTGGATTGCCATGGAAAAGTCGACGCGCGCGCTACCCTGAGGACCTCTGGTCCCGCGGCGCCCTCCGGCGGGACGAATCTGGAGTTACTGCAGACACCCTGGGGACAGCGCCAGTTCTACCGCCGAGACCAGCGCGTCTTCCAGCGCTCCATGCTCGAGCCAGGCAAGGAATGGGAGGTCATCCAGGTATTAGACTCCATTACCCCGGGCAATCCGAACTATAACGAGAAGGCCCGCTTTGCCAAAACCGTCCAGAAAGATGGAACCAGTTGGGGAGGAACGGACACCGGGTCCTACGCACATTCGAATAGCCGCATGACCTGCTATAGCTGTCACTCCGCTTGGTTGCCCACGTGTTTTGGCTGCCACCTGCAGTTGACCGCGAACCAACGCATGCCTATGCTGCACAACGAAGGGCTGACCACGCGGAACTATACTACCTACAACTTCCAGATCCTCCGCGATGACATTTACATGCTGGGAGTTGATGGCACGGTCACCGGCAATCGTATCGCTCCGATCCGCTCGGCTTGTGCGGTGCTGGTCAGTTCGCAGAATGCCGACCGCGACTGGGGATACTACCAGCAGCAGACGGTATCCGCCGAGGGCTTCAGCGGACAATCCTTTAGCCCGTTTGTGCCGCATACCGTGCGCACCAAGGAGACGCGTACATGCTCGGATTGTCACGTTTCCGGCAAAGGCGACAACAACGCCTGGCTCGCTCAAGTCACCCTGCTCGGTGGCGGGCTCATGAACTTTGAAGGGCGCTACATCTACGTGGCCACCGGAAACGGCGGATACCAAGCCGTGGCCGTGGCCGAACATGATGAGCCGCCGGCAATTTTCGGCAGTGACTTTCACAAGATTGTCTACCCATCGGATTACGAGAAATTCGTGCGTGCAGGAAACCGCCTCCATGAGAGTTATCGCCACGAAGGAGACGTGCTTGATGTTCAGGCGCGCGGCGAATATCTCTATGCGGCGATGGGAAAAGAAGGCTTGCGTGTGTTCGATATTGCCAATGTCGATGACAAGGATTTCTCCCAGCGCATGACAACCGCGCCGGTTTCGCCGTTGGGACAGCGCTTCTATGTGAAAACCAAATATGCCCAGGCCATCGCGTCGCCCAGTACCCTGGCAATCGATCCGCTGCGTACGCATCGCCCGGAGAATGAAGAGCAGGCTATCCACCTGATGTACGGGTTCCTGTACGTGGCCGACCGCGACGAGGGGTTGGTCATCATCGGAAACCCGGATTTGAAAGCCAAGACTCCCGGCGTCGGCACGCTCCTGGATGGCGACCCGAACAATAATTTCTTGCAACGTGCTTTGGCCTTCAATCCGAATGGCATCCTGCGGGGAGCTCGTCGAATCGCTTTTGTGGGAACCTACGCGTACATCCTGTGCGATCACGGTTTGGTGGTTGTGGACCTTAATAATCCACTGGCACCCAAGGTCACTGCGGATATCGGTGCGCCAGCGCTTGACGGCGGCACTGGAATCGCCGTTCAGTTCCGCTACGCGTTTGTCACCGACCGTACCGGTTTGAAGGTCTTGAATATCACGCAGCCGGAGACGCCGGTGCTCGTAGAGAACGCGCAGGTGCCGATGGACGATGCGCGCAACATATATGTTGCGAGAACCTATGCCTACGTGTCCGCGGGGAAGAACGGCATTCAGATCATTAATATAGAACGCCCGGAAAGCCCGGCTTTAAATCAATCCTTTAACGACGGCGGAAAGCTGAACGATACCAATGACATCAAGTTGGGCATGGTAAGCTCCAGTTTGTTCGCGTTCGTGGCCGATGGCAAAAACGGGCTGCGCGTGGTGCAGCTGTTCTCGCCGCAGGCCACCCCAAAATTCGCGGGCTTCAGCCCCAAGCCGGTGCCGAAACTGATCGCCAGCTTCCCAACGCATGGACCGGCGCTCGCGATCTCCCGAGGTATCGACCGGGACCGCGCTGTGGATGAGACCGGTAATCAGTTAGCGGTTTTCGGGAGGCGCGGTTCGCGCCCACTCAACCGGCAGGAGATGCAGGCACTGTATCTGCGAAACGGGCAACTCTACACCGTCAGTGATGAGCCGCAGACCGCCGCGGTTGCCGGCGCTTCGCAGCAGGCCTCATCCCCATCGCCCAAATAAAACCGACCGGCTTTCGACCAACTACGGCTCCCACAGCCACAACAACGAGCGTTCTCTGGTTGTATATCAAATGGCTCGACGGGGATCGCTAGGGTTACATTTTTAGATGGCTTGACGGGCTTCAACCTAGGCCCTGGGGCCAACAGAAAGTTCTCACGAAGGCAGTCAAAAAATATCAAAAAATAGCCAATTGGGTGTACATTATGGCCCTTGGTGTGGCCCCGAATCCCTTGCTGGCTCCAGGTCGGCGAGTCTGGGAGGAATTATGGTGATGCGAGTGAAAGCCTCTGTGCCCTTCTTGTTTTTCTTTTCCATCTTGCTGCTGGCTCCGGTGACCATCGCACAGGTGAAGGTGGAACCCCGTGCGAATCCGAAACCCACGCCACCGCAAACGCAAACCCGTGAGGCGCAGGCGGATCAGGTGGGCAAATATAGCGGCCCCGGTTCTTGCGCGGCTAGCAACTGTCACGGTGGAATCCAACCGAAATCCGTCGTGCGCATTGCCCAGAACGAGTACAGCATTTGGGCGGGTCAGGATAAGCACGCTCGTGCCTATGTGGTGCTCTCGAATTCCGTTTCTTTGCGCATGGCAAGAATCCTCGGACTCCCGCAGCCTCCCAATCAGTCGGATAAATGCCTGAATTGCCACGCTCTCAACGTGAAGGCAGATCGTCGCGCGGAAACGTTTCAGTCCATTGATGGCGGGGTGACTTGCGAGAACTGCCATGGTCCGGCAGTCGGATGGCTCGGCGCACACACGCTGAAGAATTGGACCCACGAACAGTCCGTGAAACTGGGGATGATCGATGCCCGCAATCTCTCCAGGCGCACCGAGCAATGCCTGACCTGTCATCTGGGCACTGCGGAAAAAGAAGTGGATCACATCATGATTGCTGCCGGACATCCGGATTTGACGTTCCAGCTCCAAACCTTCAGCTCGGCCATGCCGCGGCACTGGAAACCGGCCCCCAATTCACCTGAATGGCAGGACGTTCAGGAACTAACGGTCGGGCAAGCCGTGCAATTGCGCGAAGCGCTGAACCGCTTGAACCGCAGAGCCTCGGGTCCGAACTGGCCGGAGTATGCAGAGTATGAGTGCTTTGCCTGCCATCACAACTTGACCAAACCCGAAGCCAGCTGGAGGCAGGCGGAGGGCTATCGTGATCGCCAGCCAGGCGCACCGGTTTGGAATCCCGCGACCTACGCGGTTTTCCGGCATGTCGCAGGGGCCGTGGATGCTTCGACCACAACCCAATTGGTATCGCAATTGAAGGAGATCGAGAAACTGTCAGGGAAGCCAGCCAGCAAGGAGCAGCTCGCGGAACATGCGCGGGAAGCGGGGGCATTGGCCGATCGGATTGCGCACGAAGTGGAAGCCCGCGAGTATGACCGGAATCTCACCACCAAGCTGCTCCTGGACATCGCCAATGATTCCGAAGCCATTTCTGAAGAAGGCGAGCGTTCCGCGGAACAGGCCACCATGGCCCTGGATTCGCTCTCCCTGGCCTACACGAAAAACGAGCACGTTGCGAATCAAGAAGAGCTTCGTGCGGCCATTAACGAACTGTTCCAGCAGCTGGCGAATCCTTCGGCATACAATGCGCCGAAATTTGCTTCGCAGATGCAAAAGGTCGCCAAGCTCGTACCGCGGACTCAGGCAAGCGCTGCCCAGGGCCAGTCCGCGGAACAATCCAAATAGAAGCGGCCGCTCTGAAGTCTGGAGCGCTGAAAAGTTGCCGCCCTGCGGCGGGGCTGCTGCTCTAGCGTTGTGCTATTGCGTGGGGTTGCTCAGGCTAATTCCTGCGTCCTGCAGCTTCGTGGCTTCTGAAGGACAGGGGCGTCTTCGCTGCATTGCGGCCCCGCAACCATCCCTCCAAGATCCAACAAACGAAATTGGGATTGAGATCACCTGCTCCGAGCGGGTCAGGGGTTTGCCCAAGGAACTTCCTGAGCGTTCTTCTCGGCCTTAAATCTTTGTACATATTCCCTTATATGCTGCTACTATCTAGCGCCAAAGGAGGGTGACCTATGAAGACGGACCTTGCCAGCAACTCACGTCCAACCGCCAGAATTGCAGAGCCTGAAGTTGATACCCACGAGGAAATCTCTAGGCGCGCCTACGAGCTCTACGTGGAACGCGGCCGTGAAAATGGGCACGATTTGGAAGACTGGCTGCAGGCTGAGACAGAAGTAACCGCGAAGAAAACGAGAGTGGCTGGGGCGTAGCGATCCGCCAGGGCAAACCAACTCTGCCACGATGTTGCTCTGACTTAGATTCACTGCGACAGGGCAATTGAGTGAGCGCGCCTCGCATGCAGCCGACTGCTGGGCGAAAAAACAATAAAGTGTGGTTCGCAACACTCGACTTGGTGCAATAATCTGCGGCTCCATCGCTGTCATGGGTAGTCTCTCGATGACGGCGGAGACGCGATACGATTGGCAGCATTGCGAGAAAGGGGCACAACGATGAGTTGCTTGCGTAAGCCAGCCAACCTGGCAATCGTTCTGAGCCTGTCGATCGGATGCATCTCTTGTGGAGGAGGTGCGGGGAGTTCCTTCACGAGTGATCCGCCGCCGACCGGCGCGACCCCAACTCTGTCTTCGTCGGACGTACAAAACGTGGTACAGAGTGCCGCCGCTTCGGTGTCCGATGCCCTGGTCATCGCGGTCGTCGATCGCGCCGGCCGAATCCTGGCGGTCTTCCAGAAAACCGGCGCTCCCGCCACTGCAAAGGGAAACTTCGGCATGACGGTGAACTCCAATGACCTGGCTGTGTCGCTCGCGCGCACGGCTGCGTTCTTCAGCGACAATGAGGCTCCCCTGTCATCCCGCACGGTGCGGTACATCAGTGGAATTAATTTTCCGCCGGGAGTTGTGGGCGCCGCGAGCGGCGGACTCTACGGCGTCGAAAACACCAATCGTGGCTGCCCACTCAACGTAAACTTCGCGCCCGGCCAAGCAGTGCCGCCGTCGCGTTCGGTTGATGGCTCTACCATCGGCCTCGGCATCACCACTGGAAAACCTGATTTCACGGACAGTGATCCCACGGCCGTCAACCCCGGCGGCGTACCCTTGTTCAAAAATGGTGCGGAGGTCGGAGGCGTCGGCGTGGTGGGCTCCACACCGGCGATCTCAGAATTCGCGGCCTTCACTGGAGCCGACGCGTCGGGATTTCTTCCCACCCTGCCCCCGCCGGGAGCCGTTTTCATTGATGGAATCGCTTTGCCCTTTGTCGATCAAACCACGATGCCGCCTGGCGTCTCGGCGGGAAGCGCAACCGGCAGCTTTATTGTTGGGCCAGTCGGCAGCCCCGGCCCGCCACCCGAGGGCTTTATCGTTGCGCCTCAAGCCGGGCCGCTGGGAGGATTGAGCGTCGCGGACGTGAACACCATTGTTAGCAATGCAATCAACACCGCTAACCAAACCCGCGGCATCATTCGCGTGCCGTTTGGCCAGAGCGCGCGGTTGATCATCACGGTTGCCGATCTGGATGGAACTGTGCTTGCCATCTATCGCATGACGGATTCGCTATTCGACGCTCTGGACGTCACTGTCGCGAAGGCCCGCAATGCCGTCTACTTTAGCAGCATGCAGGTCAACCCGGCGGATTTGCCGGGCGTTCCGACGGGCACCGCAATTACCTCCCGTGCCATCGGTTTTGGCGCACAGCCGTTTTTCCCTTCGGGCATCGAGGGTACCAACCCCGGCCCGTTTTTTCAGCTCTATATGGGTGACGTAAACAACCCCTGCACGCAAGGTTCGCAACCCGCAAACCCCAATCAGAATGGGATTATCTTCTTCCCCGGCAGTGTGCCTCTGTATCGTAACGGCAAGTTAGTCGGGGGATTGGGAGCCAGCGGAGACGGTGTGGACCAGGACGATTTTGTCGCGTCAGGCGGCGCCACAGGGTTCGAAGCGCCAACCGCAATCCGCTCCGACCAGATCGTTATCAACGGTGTACGACTGCCCTATTTGAAGTTTCCGCGCAACCCGACCACACCGTAATCGGTCGTTCGTCGATCAGGTTTGCGCCGGCGGGCCCACCGGTCTCAGAATATGGAGCAATCTGCATTCCGTTATAGCTGCGGTCAAAAGATTCTGCAATCATCGAACAGAGAAATCGTTGCGGAAGACGAGAACGCGCCGATGCGAGAGACCCAAGCGTGGCCGCGTGGCGCAGAGGAAGACGCTCCTACCTCACTCGATCCAGTGCGTCCACCTGTTCTGCGGCAATTGCCTTCGGTTCCTAGCTCAGAAATCCCGAGCGGGCGGCTCAAAGAGGCTTGTGGGCCGACGTGAACTTCCTCGAGAAAGTCGCCAGCCCGGAGTTTGCAAAAACACTCAAACACACGCAATTTGCTGATTGTCACAGCCACGGGTGGATCTTCCGCGCTGTGGATGAGACCCACCCTCGTGACGAACTTCGGTTAGGGTTCGGAAATGTCCATGATCCCCTTGACGCGCCGCTCTTTGCGCCAATCATGGTAGCTGTGACATTCGAAGCAGCGCCCTTCGGCGGCCTGGCGCGCCGCACCTGCCTGTTTGTGGCATTTCCGGCATAGTGCAATACCGGGGAGATTGATATCGGAGGTCTTGCGGCTGTTCGGAATGCTGGCATGGCACGCGACGCAGGTAAGCATCAGGTGTGCTTCATGATCGAACTCTGCACGGGGAAGCCAGCGCGCCGGAACAATCGCTTTCACGGATTGCGGCAACCCGGGCCCAGGATGTTCCGTCGACATGTGACAGATTTTGCAATTCTTGTTCCAAAGCAAGCGTTCAGCCTCGGCGGTGCGCCGTTCGACCCACTCCGCCGGAGAGCTAGCGAATACCATCTGATCCGGGCCCGTTGGCCGCAGAGCCGTTAGCGTGAGGCCAGGAGGCATGCCATCGTCAATGGCAAGCACCGGCAAGCGCAGCGTCTCGGGGTGGGCGCGAATATAGTCGGTATATTTATCCACGATGAAGGCATGAACGATTTCTGGCTTGTCGTGCGGCGCGGGCTCGCGAATGATACGGTCAAACTGAAGTACGTGGCAAGCCGCACATTGATTGACGTATTTGATGGTAGCCATGTAGGCGCCGGCCCCGGGTTTCACCGAACGACGCTTGCGCTGCTGCGCGTCGGCAACTCCAACCGGGACGGGCTGTTGCGAGGCGGGCTCAACGGTGGCGACCGAGTAGGGCCAGGAATCCGGCGTGTTGGTCGGCCGATGACAATCGTCGCAAACCAGTTGCACCGTCCCACGCGGCCCGCGAACAGTCGGTTGTAGATGTGCGTAATGATTGAAATTAATGGTGCCGGGGTCCGACTGACCAGGGCGCTCGGCGCCAAACTCCGGGTGCTTTTTGTCGAACCCAGCGACGGCGGGGTCGACGGTGCGCTGACCGTCGTTCGTTTTCAGATGGCTGTGGCACTGTGTGCAACCAGAATCCGAAACTTCCACAAGGCGTATCCTTCCGTCGTGCTCAACATGGCAGGAACTGCAGCCGGGCGTGAACGTCTGGCGCGCGTTGTGGGGGGGCGCATCGTGGCAGGTCAGGCATGCTTTGTCGGGCACTGTCGCGCCGTAACTCGCGGGTCGTAAGTGGCATACGCTGCAATTACTGGTCAGCACTGCGTGAGCCGCGGAGAGAGGACCTTTCGTATAAATATCTTCTTTGTGAAAAAAGGTGGCATACAGGATCCATCCCGCGGCAAGAAACGGTAAGCCAATCGAGAGCCACAAAACCCATCGGCCGAAGCCGCTCAGCCGAGTGAAATATTGCAGGTCGATCCGCTGCGCGAGGGACTTCGTCGTGCGGATGCGCGGCATGGCCTCAGTACCTCAGGGCCATAACGGCGTGAACCGCACCCAAAAGAATCAGGGCGTAGGAGGCAGGTATGTGAAACAGAAGCCATCCGTGCAGAATGTTGTGGAGCCGTCGCTGTCGTTCGAGTTCTCGCTTTTCTTCGCAGATGGTTTCCAAATCATCGAACTTCCCCGCCAGCGATGGTGGAACCAGAACCTTTAATTGCTGAAACGCAGCGGACGCGCGAACCCGATCATCCAGCAGATACTTGTTCGTGCGCCGCGCCTTCAGATAGGGCTTGATTTCCGATTGAAAGAACGCCGCCACTTGATTGCTCACACGCTCATCCGGGACTTGTGCGCCTCCTGTCCTTTTCGTCTTTGCGCGGGCGTCTAACAGTTGCTGGGCCGCTGTTTCCCGGGCGATTTCCAGTTCCACCTCTCTGCCGATTTCAGAAGCAAGGTTTGTCGCCTCATTCACCAATTGATCGACAACATGATCGATCTGGTCGAACACCGTTTCCATCGGCACGCGTTCTGTGATCGCCCGAGGCATGAAATGCTGAAGAACTGCGCCGGCAATGCCACTGACGAAAACCACCAGAAAGAGCACCATGAGAATTCGCGACAGCGCCCCATGGCCGAGTTGAAAACCGGCATGGAATAAAATAAAAGGGAAACTGAGGAATCCGAGCCACAGATGGCCTCGCATCCATGAAGTGGCACGGCCCAGGCGCCAGATCCGGTACCTCTTTCTCACTCCCAGTAAGACGGCGAAAACCATCATGGCGGAGCCCACACCCGCATAAGCCAAACCTGCCGTGCTGCCGCCGCTGACGCCGGTTACGCTGAGAAGGGCGTAAGGGATATAAAGCAGTCCACCCAGCACCAGCAGCAACGCGGAACCGATGAACCAGCCTCGATGACTTCGATCAATGATCATGGTTTGGCGATGCCCCTGGCCGATTGTTTCACGAGGTCGGCAAAGAACTCCCGGGGATTGACCCGATGAGCGGCATCGTGGGGGCACGCATAGACACAGTTGGGTTCGTCGTGTTCAGGGCAGAGATTGCATGCCGTCGCTTTTGTCTGCACTTCGGCAATTTTTCTGCCCGGATGCGTCGGGTCGTCGACCGCCACGTCGAACGGTTGCATGTTGATGTTGCCATAGGGACAGTTGTTGGCGCACAGGCCACAGCCGATGCACCAGTCCTCAATGGTGATCTCCAAGCTATTGCGCCGTCGAATGGCGCCGACCGGGCATCCCACCATGCACAATGGGTCCTTGCATTGGCGACAGGAAGTGGCCACAAGATAATGGTCGAAACGCAAACCTTCGCGAATAAGGCGGCTGACGCCATCGTGGGCATCCGCGCAAGCGCGCACACATTGATCACAGCGCGTGCAGCGTTCCAGGTCGAGCACCAAAAGGCTTTGCGATTCCATCAAGCCTTGCGCCAGAAAAGAGTCCACTGGGACGTCTTGGATTTGCGCAAAGCGCCGGCGATTCTCCAAGGAGCGTTCTTGGGCGACAGCTTGCAAGCCGCGGCGAACGTCGGGAAAACGCTCCAGCATAAGGTTGAAGTCTTCCACCGGAATACGCACCGCTTCCACGTGATCGAGAGCGATGCAGTTTGCTGTGCGGACGCCAGCGCCAAGAAGGGAAAGTTCGCCGAAAAAGCCCCCACGCCCAAGGTAGGCCAGAACCAGCTCTCCCCCGGGGTGGGTTTCCGTCACTTTGACGAAGCCAATTCGCACCAGAAAGAAGCTGTGCGCGAGATCGCCCTGGCGGCAAATGAGCTGGCCAGGAGAGTATTGCCGCAGTTCCACGCGGTCGCGCAGGTAGGAGATAAACTCGGACGTCACCGTAGAAAACATGGGGATGCCGCGCAAGTGCGACTCCAGCGCGCGTTTGCGGTAGTTTTGTTCTACGCGAGCCCGGAAGGCGCGATTGCGGCGCATGATATCAAGCACATTGCGAAGCATCTCGAGTACAACGCAACTGCTCCTCGCGCGTACGGTCGCTGAACGCGGATAATGGCTCATACAACTCATCTCGCCGAACAGATCGCCCGGCTCGAGCGTGGCGAGCCGGTTGTCGTACGGCAGATCCACCGGGCCGTCCATCGGAATATAAGCCTTGCGAGGTTGATTCGAAGCGGACGTGGAAGCAGGTTCTAGAAAAGTCTTCAGCTTGCGGAAGAAACCGGTCTGCCCCTTAGTGTTCACATGGGCCAGAGGAGACGACATGTAAACTTCTGCCTGCCCTTTCAAAATGTAGAAGGCCGTCGAGCCAAAATCGCCTTGCTTGCAGATGATCTCGCCGGATTTGTACGTGCGTTTCCGGACCGCGTTGCTGTTCAGATTCAAAAATGTTCCGGAAACTCCGCGGAACACGTCCACCTCTTGTAGATCGGAAAGGCTGACAGCATCCCCTGCTCCGAGTTCCGCCCCGATGACTTTCTTGTTGGTCAGCGCGCCCGTAGGACAGCTCACCATGCACTCACCACAACTCACGCAACTGGAAGCGCCCATCGCCAGGTTGTCGTCGAACGCGATTCCCGCCTGGTAACCCTTTCCGCGTCGCGCCAGCACAAAATTGTGCTGAATTTCATTGCAACCTCGGACACAGCGGTCGCACAGGATGCACGCCTCATGGTCCACGGTGATCGCAAGGGAGGAGTCGTCCTGTCCACGCGGGGTTGCGCGAGGGGCAAATGGCGAAGCGGATACTCCCGCTTGTGATGCCAGGCGTTCGAGTTCGCAATCCGCAGAGAGTCTTTGGCGAGCACAGGGAGCAGGATGGTCGGCCATCAGAAGCTCCAAAAGTGTGCGGCGGACGCCCTGAATGTCCGCGGTGCACGTCTTCACCTGCATACCTGGCTCGATCATTCGAACGCAGGAAGCCGCATATACGCGCTGCCCAATATCGACCACACAGACCCGGCACACCCCTACCGGTTTTTCGTTTTGCTGGTGACATAAGGTGGGAATCGCGATGCCACACTTTTGAGCGGCTTCGAAGATCGTCGTCGTTTCCCCACGCACGCGATCGATCACGAACGGCTTGCCATCAATGGTCAGCTCGATTTGCTGGCGCGGAACGAACGTTGCTGAAAAATCCTGTTCCATGATTCTAGCCGCGGCCTTGGAAGCAAACTCCCGCAGAACAGCGCCGGGCTTTCAAATGATCGTCGATCACTGCGGGGAAGTGCTTAAGAACCGACGAAAGCGGGGTGTGGACGACCTGCCCCAGGCCGCAGATGGAGGTCAGACGCATGGCTTTGAAAAGCTGCTCGATCAGTTCCAAATCATTCTGGTGCGACTCGCCGTTCGTCCAACGAGTCAGGATGTCCACAAGCTTTTGTGAGCCCGCCCGGCATGGAACGCACTTTCCGCAGGACTCGTTGCGAAAGAAGCGTGTGGAATTTGCCGCCATGTCCAGCATGCAACGTCCTTCGGCGCAAACAACGATGGCGCCAGAGCCAACCATCGAGCCGGCGTCCGCGAGCGCTTTGAAATCCAAAGGCAGGTCAACCATGGACAAGGGCAAATAGCCGGAGGAAGGGCCGGAAGGAGCAAAACCGAGTAGCTTCTTTCCACCCGGAACCCCACCACCATAGTTGAAAATTAGATCGCGATAAGAGACCCCCATGGGCACTTCATACACACCAGGGCAAACGACGTCGCCGCTTATGCCCACAAACTTCAGTCCCGGAACTCCATGGAGTCCTTGCTGTTTGTACCAGTCGGCGCCATTCACAAGAATGGCCGTGGCCAAAGCGAACGTCTCCACATTATTAATGACGGTTGGGGCGTTCCACAGTCCATGCGTGCCCGGAAATGGAGGCTTGTTCCGCGGTTCCGAGCGCTTACCTTCCATCGCTTCGAGCAGGGCGCTTTCCTCGCCGCAGATGTAGCCACCGGGACTGACAAAGATTTCTAGATCGAACTGAAGTTGCGACCCCAGAATACCGTTGCCCAGAATCCGTTCACGATAGCAGCGTCGAATTTCCTCCTGCAGCACTTCGCGCTGTTCTTCATATTCGTGGCGAATATAAATGAACCCTTTCGTTGCACCTGTCACCAAGCCGGCCATGATCATGCCTTCGATCACAAGGTGCGGTACGTTCTCCATAATGAAGCGATCCTTAATCGTTCCGGGTTCGCTCTCATCGGCGTTGCAAACGACATATTTCTGAGTCCCCGAAGCATTTCGCACAATCTCCCACTTTGACCCAGTGGGAAAACCGGCCCCGCCCATGCCGCGCAAGGTCGAAGTCTTGAGCGCGTTCAACACGGCCGCGAAGTCGCTCTGCCTCACAAACTGCTGCACCACCTTGTAGCTTCCCCGTCCCTGATACGGGTCCGCTTTCAACTGCCGCTGCGGATGCTTCTGCGAAGACGGTTGCGGCAGATGGCCGCTGAGCGCAGCTTGAATGATTTCGACGGCAAACGGCGACCTTACGCCCGAATAAATCTGATCGTTCACCGATAAGGCCGGAGCCGTATCGCAGCGGCCGAGACACGATACATCGCGGATCGCAATTTCCGTAGCAGCTCGTCCAGCAAAAAGATTCTCCAGCCCTTGTCGCAGCTGGAGCGCCCCGCGCAAATGACAAGACATGTCCGCGCACACTCTCACGTCCGCCTTCGGCGGGGGCTTCAAGTAGAAGTGCGGATAAAAACTCGTAACCGCGTGAAGTTCGCTGACCGGCTTTTCCAGTTTCTTCGAGAGTTTGTAGAGTTGATCGGCACTTATATAGCCGTAGGTTGTCTGGATGGCCCTGAGTTCATCGAACAAGGAGAGCTCCTCGCGTCCGCCGGCGCCAAGCCCGTGTCGTCAAATGGCGCGTAGCATAACAAATAACAAACCGCACGGAGGATTGTCCAGTTAAATGGCCGCCCGGGCAGAGAGCGGATTGATAAAAAACTCGGAATTGGGTGTAGAGTATAGGTCCTCAGTTTGGGTTTTCAACGATTCTCGGGCTCCGGCTGATGAGTCTAGGAGGAATCATCGCTATGCGAGCAACCACTTCCCTGCGCCGGGCGTTGTTTGTTTGTATGTGGGCGTTCGCCCCATTGGCGGTTGCGCAAGTCAAAGTGCAACCTAAGAAAAATCCTCCCGAGCAAACGAAGACACAGACCCGGGCTCCACAGCCTGAAGAGGCAGGCAAATACACCGGCCCCGGGTCCTGTGCAGCCAGCAATTGCCACGGGAGTGTCCGGCCCAAGAGCGTCTTTCGCATTGCGCAGAATGAGTACAGCATCTGGGCAGCCCAGGATAAGCATACCCGCGCCTATCTGGTGCTTTCGAATCCGGTTTCGCTGCGCATCGGCAAAATTCTTGGATTGCCCCAAGCTCCGGACCAGTCGAGCAAATGCCTCAATTGCCACGCCCTGAATGTGCGGCCAGAACTTCGCGCGCTAACATTGCAGTCGATAGATTCGGGCGTAAGTTGTGAGAACTGCCACGGTCCGGCGGTGGGATGGCTCGGATCGCACACTCTGAAGAATTGGACGCAAGAACAATCGTTGAAGCTCGGTATGTACGATACCCGTAATCTTGCCAAACGCGCGGAAATATGTCTGACGTGTCATTTGGGCACCGCGGAAAAAGAAGTTGATCACGCAATGATTGCTGCCGGTCATCCTGACTTGACCTTCCAGCTGGCATCCTTTAGCCCCGCAATGCCCCGGCACTGGAAGCCGGCGCCCGACGCCAGTGCGTGGCTGAGCGTGCAGGAGTTGGCTGTTGGACAAGCGGTGCAACTGCGCGAAGCACTCGATCGCCTGAGCCGCAGGGCCTCTGGACCCAACTGGCCTGAATTTGGCGAGTATGAGTGCTTTGCATGCCACCACAGCCTGACCAAGCCCGAAGCGAGTTGGAGGCAAGCGGAGGGCTATCCCAACCGCCAGCCGGGGGCGCCCGTTTGGAATCCATCCACCTACGTCGTGTTAAGGCACATCGCCGGAGCAGTGGATCCGTCCACTACAGATCAACTGGTCGCCCAACTAAATGAAGTCAAGCAACTGTCAGGCAAGCCCGGCAGCAAAGAGCAGCTCGCCACTAGCGCGAAGCGGGCGGCCACACTCGCGGATCGAATTGCGCAAGAAGTGGAGAAGACCTCCTACGATCGGAATCTTACGACTAGGCTCCTGCAGGAAATTGCCAGCGATTCCGACGCCATAGCGGCGGAAGGGGAGCGTTCTGCGGAACAGGCTACTATGGCGCTGGACTCGCTTTTTTTGGCCTACGTGAAAAACGCGCAGCTAGCCGATCAAGCCGAACTACGGGCGGCAATCGACGGCCTGTTTCAACAGCTGGGCAATCCCTCGGCTTACAACGCGCCACGATTTGCGATGCAGATGCAGAAAGTCGCAAAGCTTGTGCCTCGGGCCCAGGCCAACGCTTCGCATCTGGGAAGCGAGCGGCAGAGGCCGTTGTAAACCCGAGGTGTCCAGCGAGTGCGCGACCGTGCACTCCTAGCCCGGTTATTGGGCGGGATTTCGAGGGAATTTCTGGTAGGGAAGCCGGACACCGTTGATGATGATCAGATTGCGACCGAAGGGCGTATTCTCCCTTTCGCGTCCGCGGACCAATCTACTGTTGGCATACTTTACTCTTCTTTGTACAATGTCGACGAACAAACCATCATTCCGGCGAAACTAACGGGGACGGAGAATTCCAAGTGAAGACGCTCGGGAAGTACGAGTTACTCTCTGAGCTCGGTCGCGGCTCGATGGGTGTCGTCTACAAGGCGCGCGATCCTCTGATCGGGCGTATGGTCGCTGTGAAGACCATCACCAGCGGCTTGGTTGATAAGCCCGAACTGCTCGAACGGTTTTATCAGGAAGCACGCTCCGTCGGTTCGCTG
>Ga0307477_10001052_pt1 | contig 24941 bp, 15 predicted proteins | sample atmos_gasesECM2C_FD_203316 | JGI IMG/M metagenome (GOLD analysis project Ga0307477, IMG submission 203316) | Hardwood forest soil microbial communities from Morgan-Monroe State Forest, Indiana, United States - atmos_gasesECM2C_515 | ecosystem: Environmental > Terrestrial > Soil > Temperate...
TGCTGACCACGCAGCCGGCCAGAAGCAAATACGAATGCCTGAGCTGATTGAAAGCGGTGCGGGCAATCATGTCTCGGATATTGGCGAGATTGCCGTACCTGCGGATGCTGCGCGTTTCCGGAGTTACTCCCAACCAGAGTCGCCCACCGGCGTGTTTCACTTTTGCAGCCAGAGCGCAGTCGTCGATGATTTCGCCGCGAACGGATTCAAAGCCGCCGATTTTCTCCAAGATCTCACGTCGAACGAGCATGCAGCCGCCGGCGGCGCCCGCAACCCTGCTGCGGAGGTCGGCAATCTTCGACGGCGGATAGAGCAGGAAGAAGAAATAAACAAAGGCAGGAATCAGAAACTTCTCTGCCAGGCTCTCGCAGTGCAACTTCACCATCAATGAAACCAGGTCGTACCGCCCGTGCTCAGCCTGAGCGATGAGTCTGCTGACATCATCGTGAACATGCTCGACATCGGCATCCGTGAACAGCACGTAATCTGGATTGATGTCACGCGCCGCTTGCCAGCCTTGTTGCATTGCCCAGACTTTGCCAGTCCAGCCTGGGGGCAGTTCCTCACCCTGAATGACATGCACCTTCTCGGCCAGGGCAAGCATGCCCGCTGCCGCTCGCACAACATTGGCGGTGCCGTCGTTACTGTTGTCATCGACAACAAAGATCCGAAGGTCGCCATCAAATTCCTGCCTTAGAAGCGAACTCACTGCCCGCCCAATCACATCGGCTTCGTTTCTGGCGGGGATGACGACGGCTACGCGTGCCTTGATAGCTGAATGAAGATGCGGCAATTGAAAGGGACGGATTCGCCAAAATCTGCCGTGAAAAAGGAGCAGGTACAACCAGATCAAGACGATCAGAATCGCGAGAAATAGCACCGCACATCATAAACAACGCGCTCGACGTGGTCTCAATATGGAAAAACGGGTTTCCTCAGGCGGCAGCAAGCGCGTTTCGTTTGCTCGCGATTACATTCCATACAAAGCAACCAAGCGCCAACGATCCGAGGGCCAGGGCTCCCCCGAAGTCGCCGGCCGTTACTGGATTATTCAAGCTTCCGGTGTTGGCCCAGGTAGATGCCCATCCCAGATAGACGTGAATCGTTTCCAGCACCGCAAGGAGCGTGCATACGAAGTGAATTCGGGTGGCGGATAGCCCGAAGCGCATCCCCATTCGAAACTCCAGCACGAAATAGATCACCGCAAAGACTGCGAACGGAAGCGCGGTTGAGGCACACAAGTATCCGGCGGGAACTTGAGTCGTGCTTCCATTCCAGGCGACTGGAACCTGTGTCACCAGGAATCCCACCTTTGCCAGCACTGTGCCCATCACTGCGAAGAACGCAGCGGAAACGCCAAAAATGACAGTAGGAGAATTAGACCAATCGGAAGAGTTGAAGGTCGTGAGTGTCTGCGCCGATGCGCGTTGAGTAGTCGCCGGATCTCCCGGCGCACTTGGCACGGTCTTCGGCGAAACCATCCGCCCGCTCTCAGGAACGTTTTGCGTTCTGAACGTCCATATGATGTTGCCTACGAAGACCGCCTCTCCGAACAGACACAGGAAAAGCAAGACTCGTTCGGACAGTCCTACGGGAGCAGGCTCTTCCGCTGAAGCTGCTGCCACCACTGCTGCTATTCCATACAGAGTGATCGCAACACAGCCGAACGCTTGCAGGTATCCGAGGCGACGGTCGAGCTCGCGTTTCAATAACATTTCAACGATCTTGTACTCGACAAAGAGCAGCGCGAAGGCGAGAAGCGGAGAAACCAGATAGCTGGCCATTTCTCGCGCCCACAACGCCTGCGTCTTAGCGGCAACGATCACCGACACGCCCGCGCCAGCTAGGCTCGCGAAAGCGCTCTCGCGAAGCATGGTCCCCGGAGCCGGCCAGTTTGCGAAATCGAAATTAAGCTGATTCTTCATTCGCCTCGCATCGTAACCGTAAACATAGCCAAAACAGAGGCAAGCATTGGCCTAGTCAATAGCCATTTGGCTCACATCTCGTAGGTCATTCCCTCGATAGGTAAAATGGCATGATTCGCGCTAAGCTTAGAGCGTCCCTTACGCGTTCACGCAGATTCAGGAAAACCATGTTTGTGTCGCTTCGTCTCTATGGCATCATTGGCGGCGTTGTTGCCGCGGCCGGGATTACTGCCTTGCATTTCGCCACCCGGCGTAAAAAGACCGCAGAAGAACACGAGCGCGAGCGTCGTGAGCTACTGGATCGCATCGGGCGCATTATCGATGGCACGGTGCTCGACGTTGCGGAGCTGAATCCGAATGAACCGCATGCGTCCCAGCTCCTTATCTACAGCTACGATGTCGCTGGCGTGCAGTACGAGGCTTCGCAGGATGTGACTCATTTGCGGCATCATGTCGATCTCCACAACTGCAGAATTGGAGTTCCCACTTCGGTAAAGTATGACCCTCAAAATCCCGGCAATTCGATGGTGGTTTCTGAGCGCTGGAGTGGCCTGCACGCAGGCACGCCGATTGTGCTGGGCATTGATCGCATGTATACAGGTGAGCGCCGGGAACCGCCGCCCCCTTCTCCCGCGCGTCCGAGCGTGGTTCAACGCAAGCAGAGTTAGGCGACAGGCAACAAGCAATTGAAATCTTGAAGTCTTAGCTACCGGCCTCGACTATGCCGGCGCTTAAGCCTTCATCTATCCAGTCGAACGATCGCGTCACCGCTTTTTTCCAGCACCGGTAAATTGCCTCGCGGCTGTCCGCGTCCATATTTGGTTTCCAGGTGTAATCAACCGCCCATTGCGCCGACAGCTCCTCAGTGTTCTTGAAAAAGCCAACGGCCAGGCCCGCTACATAGGACGCGCCAAGCGCGGTAGTCTCCCTGATGACCGGTCGAATAACCGGTCGGTTCAGGATGTCTGCCTGAAATTGCATCAGAAGATCGTTTCCCACCATGCCACCGTCGGTACGCAACACATCCAGGCCGATTTTCGAATCCACCTGCATGGCTTCGACCACCTCGCGCGTCTGGAATGCCGTTGCCTCAAGCACCGCACGTGCCAGGTGCCCTTTGTTCGCGTAACGCGTGAGTCCGGCGATTACTCCGCGCGCTCCTGCCTTCCAATAAGGTGCATAAAGGCCGGAAAACGCTGGAACAAAGTACACGCCGCCATTGTCATTTGCCGTCCGGGCAAGCGCTTCGATATCCGAACTGTTCTGAATCAGGCCAAGGTTGTCTCGAAGCCACTGCACTAGAGCGCCTGTGATGGCAATGCTTCCTTCAAGCGCGTATTGCGCTGGCTGCTTGCCAAACTTGTAAGCAACCGTTGTGAGTAACCCGCACTTCGATTGCACCGGATTCTCGCCGGTATTCATCAACAGAAAGCAGCCTGTTCCGTAGGTATTCTTTGCCTCGCCGGATCTGAAGCAGGTCTGACCCACCAACGCCGCCTGCTGGTCGCCGAGAATACCTGCGATTGGTACATCTTTAATGCTTTCGTGTTGCGCGTTGCCATAGACTTCACTGCTGGAACAGATTCGCGGAAGGATTGCCTGCGGGATTCCGAAGGCAGACAAAATCTCCTTATCCCAGAAAAGTGTCTCCAGGTTCATCAATTGCGTGCGGCTGGCGTTGGTGACATCGGTTACGTGGACCCCGCCCTGGCAAGCGCCCGTAAGCTTCCACACCAGGTAGGTATCGATATTTCCGAACAGCACATCGCCTTCCTCGGCTAGTCGTCGAGCGCCGGGAACGTGATCGAGAATCCAGCGGATTTTTAGACCACTGAAGTAGGTTGCCAGGGGCAGTCCGGTTCGCTCTCGAAAGCGGTCTTGGCCGCCATCGCGCGAGAATTCCGCTACGAGGTCTTCGACGCGGGTGTCTTGCCAAACCAGTGCATTGTGCAGCGGCCGGCCAGTCTTGCGATTCCACAAAACCGTGGTTTCGCGCTGGTTAGTGATACCAATTGCGGCGAGATCGCGCGGGGACAGCGCCCGCTGTTGCATAGCTCTGCCAATCACATCCTGAGTGCGCCGCCAGATCTCCTCTGGATCGTGCTCTACCCAACCAGGTCGAGGGTAGATCTGTTCGTGTTCTTCCTGAGCGACGGAAACGATCCGCCCTGATCTATCGAAAACGATAAAACGAGTGCTGGTAGTGCCCTGGTCAATCGCTGCGACGTAACTTTTGGACATGATTCCTCCGCTGATTGCGCTTCCCAGACGGATGCACTCAGCGTGGTTGTGAAAACAAACAGTAGGACAGTATAGGGTGAACTTAGCGGTGAAGAGCGATGGGAACCATCTCAAGCTCGGGACGACTCTCCCCAACTTCTTCGCGCCCGACCTGGGCCTCTTCCCAAAGGGAATGGTCTCGGAGGAGACGTGAGACCAGCGCCGTATGCATGGCGTGTCCCGCGCGATTAGCGACCACTTTGCCGAGAATGCGGTGTCCAAGCAGCGCGAGGTCGCCAATCAGGTCGAGTATCTTGTGCCGCACGAACTCGTCGGGGAAGCGCAGTGGACCATTCTTCACGCCGGTCTCGGTGAGCACAATCGCGTTCTCTTCCGATGCCCCGCGAATCAACCCCATATCGCGCAAGGCGCGCTCATCGCGAAGAAATCCGAAGGTGCGCGCGGGCGCAATATGGCGTTCATATGCGTCTGACGTGAGATCGAGATCGAACGTCTGAAGGCCGATTGGCCGGGGAAAGTCGATGGTGTAGGAAATTGAATATCGATCGGCCGGATAGATTCCAAGAAACTTGTCGCCCTCACTTAACTCAACCGGTTTCTCGATGCGCCAATACACACGCTGGCGGCGCTGGCGTTTAATTCCAACGCTCTGAATCGCATCAAGAAAAGGTTTCGCGCTCCCATCCAGAATCGGTAATTCCAGTTGATCGAGTTCCACAACCGCATTGTCGATGCCCGCCCCCATGAGCGCTGAAAGGAGGTGCTCTGTGGTGGAGATGAGTACTCCTCGCTTCATCAAGCTGGTGGCATAACTCACCCTGGCCACATTGCGTCCGACCGCCTCGATGGTGAAGCCATCGAGATCGACGCGGCGAAAGCAAACTCCCGTGCTCGCGACCGCTGGAAGAATCCGCATCTTTACCGCAGCGCCACTATGGAGGCCTACGCCGGTAAAACTGATAGGCTCGCGGATTGTCTGTTCTTGGACCAAATCGCCGGACTGTAAGCCGCTGTTAGGTAACAGCATACCGTCGGACAATGAGAATCAGACTGTGTCAAAAACGAGACAGGTACTGGCGAAATTAACGCGCCAGACCAGAGCGCGTCACGTTGGGACGGCAGGCTATTTCTTTCTTGCCAGAGAGTTTGGCGGGACGAAAAGACTGTCCTGCAATCCCTGGTTGTACGTCACTTTCGTGAGGAATCGTTGGGAAATCATCTCATCGTTCTTCATGCGCGTGACCACCAGTGGCGTCTGGATTCCCTGGATCAAACGATATTCGGAATAGACATCGGCGTATGTGTCCTTGTCTTTGTATTTCGGATTGCGGACGGTGAAGCTCTTGCGCACGGGCAGGTGATTGAACTCGTCGATGCCGAATGTTTCCTGCTGGTCATTGGCGTTCGCGACGGTTACGTTTTCCACCTGATGATTATCGACGAAGCCGCTGTTGTCGTAGAAGAAGGCCGTGCCAGGCGCATTGAGCCAGTTGCGCAGCACGTTTTCCATCGAGTATGTATCGCGCAGCACGTACTCACGATTGGCTTCGTCATCTTCCGGCTTGGTTCCGTGAAATGTGGTTTCGGTACCGCGTCCTCCGTTGTGGATAACGATCCAATCGCGCTGCTTGGTGAGTTCGACGCGTTCCTTGTCCGGGAATTTATAGAAGCGCCAGAACGGCGCAGTGCCACCGGTGGGAGTGCCATGGTAAAAGCCATTGGTGCGACCTTCCTGCTCCACATCGGTGAAGTGCAGATAGGCGTCGCCACCCAAGGCCTGAATCATTTGCGCAAGAAGTTGACGGGCTCTTGCTGCGCCCGGATCGGCGGCGTCTGTCTGACCTACAGCACTGGTGACGGGCGTTGTCGAAGAAGATGGAGCCGATGTTTGCGCCGCAAGCGCAGCCGTTAGGCACAAGCAGAACAGAAATCTCATAGCTCTAATCATGCTACGACAAGCGGCCCGTCCCGCCCAGCTATCCCACGAGCACCGCGCCGCCATTGACGTTCAGAATCTCTCCCGTAATGAAGCCGGCATGCTCGGTACATAAAAACAGGACTGGAGCGGCGATCTCCTCCGGCTTGCCGACGCGCCCTAAAGGTATGGTTGAAAACACGCGATCTCGCGTCTTGGGATCTTCAAGGGCTGGTGCGGCCATGTCGGTAGCAACCCATCCCGGAGCAACGCAATTCACGTATATGTGGTCGCGAGCGAGCTCGGTGCTCAGTCCTTTGACCATGCTGATCACCGCTCCCTTGCTCGCCGCGTAGTCACAATGAAAGGCCTCGCCTCGTTGTCCGGCTGTGGAACTGATTATCACGATTCTTCCGGCAGCTTGAGAATCGCCGCTTGCACCTTGGCGCTTCATTTGCGCGACACCGTGTTTGATCAGACCGAAGACGCTGTCCAGGTTAATGGCGATGGTTTGTTGCCACTGTTGCTCGGTCATCTGGTCGATAGGAGTGTCGTTGGGTGGCCATATTCCGTGATTCGCAACCAGGCAATCGAGCCGCCCGAATTTCGACACCGTTGCCTTCACCAGCTTCTCGGCGTCTTGTGCAGAAGAGAGCTCAGCTTGTACCGGTGCGCAGATCTCCGGCCCGCACTCGGCCAATACGGCCTCAGCGGCTGCACGCGCCTTCTGATAGTTGAAGACTACCTTCGCGCCGGCAGCGCAAAACATCTTTACCGTCGCTGCTCCGATGCCGCGGGAACCGCCGGTAATGAGTGCAACCTTTCCGGCAACAGAAAGGGCGATACCATTTTGGGAAAGGCTCATGGTTTAGAGGAGAGCTACGACTTCGATTTCAACCAGCGAATCCTTAGGCAGCCGGGAAACTTCAACCGTCGATCGTGCTGGCGAAATTTTGCCGTCGCCGGAGAAGTACCGCGCATAGGTTTCATTCATCTTAGCGAAGTCGTTCATATCTTTGAGGAAGACTGTGGTCTTTAAGACTTTATCCAGGCTCGTTCCAGCAGCGGCCAGGACCGCGGTAATGTTCTTAACAACTCGTTCTGTCTGTTCGACGATTCCGCCGCCAACGATGTTTCCCGTCGCAGGATCGAGGGCGATCTGTCCGGAGGCAAAGAGCAAGCCTGCAGCTTTCACTGCTTGGGAGTAGGGACCGATGGCCTGCGGAGCGCCTTGCGTGCGTACCTGTTCTTTCATGGGAATCAGATTACAACAGGCGGTCGGCATTCGGCAGTCAGCATTCGGCCAGTTGACATCTCGAAACTCTTTCTCCTTCTGCTAAGCGTCCCAAAATGCCCTGCTTTGGCTGAAAGCCGAGTGCCGATCGCCAAATGCCCACTTCATTCCACCAACATGCAATCCCCATACGAAAAGAACCGATACTTTTCCTTCACCGCATGGTCATAGGCTCGTAGCACGCGTTCGCGCTCTGCAAAAGCGGAAACCAGCATGAGAAGCGACGAACGCGGCAAATGAAAATTCGTGAGCATCGCGCTCACCACCTGAAATTCAAATCCCGGATAAATGAAGATGCTGGTTTCACCTCCACCGGAAAGAATCCTTCCCGGTCCTTGGCTGGCTGCATGCTCTAGCGCGCGAACTACAGTAGTTCCGACCGCCACCACACGTCGAGATTCCATCAGAGCGCGATTGAGAGTCTCCGCGGTGGAGGAACCGATTTCATAACTCTCGACGTGCAATTTGTTGGCTTCGACGGTTTCCTCGCGCAGCGGCTGGAACGTTCCCAGGCCAACATGCAGGGTCACTTCGGCGATCTCGACTCCGCGGGAGCGAATCTCATCGAGAATGGCTGTTGTGAAATGCAAACCTGCGGTCGGAGCTGCGGCAGATCCTGAAATGCGCGCGAAGACCGTCTGATAGCGCTCACGGTCCGAGGCGCGGTCCTCACGGCTAATATATGGCGGCAGCGGAACATGCCCGAGCCGCTCCAGGCGATCGAAGAAATCTGGCGCCGGAGCGAATCGCAGACGGCGCTCGCCATAATCACCGCGCGCAACGATCTCGGCTTCGAGCAGCGGAGACCCTGGTTCGGTTCCGAAGCTTAGCACTTCGCCTATACCCAGCTTCCGTCCGGGACGCACCAACGCTTCCCATTCGTTCTTGCCGAGATGTCGCGTAAGCAAGACTTCGACAGCGCCCGTGAGAAACTCGCGCGCCGCCGGATTGCGCCGACTCAACCGTTGGGCGCGCCTGCCGGAACGATGTCCGAACAGTCGTGCCGGGAAAACGCGGCTGTTGTTGAGAATGAGAACGTCGCCGGAACGTAGATGCTGGGGGAAACGACGAAACTCTTCGTCGGCAAACACCCCCGTTCCCCGATTTACGACCAACATGCGCGATGCCGAGCGATCGTCAAGCGGCTGTTGCGCGATGAGTTCTTCGGGCAGGGCAAAATCAAAATCGGAAACTAGCACGCAGTCAGATTCTACTTGGCAGGTTCACCACGGAAGGCACGGAGAACACGGAGGAAGTCGAGGTTGCGATTTCAATTCATTCACACACTTCCGGCGATTCCAATGTGTTCGAATTCTCCGTGCCCTTCCCTGACGCGCCCCGGCAGATCGCCGCCTCATGAGAATTTCTCTGTTCATTCCCTGTTCTTCGAAGAACAGGGAATGAACAGGGAAAGGAGCAGGGAATTTTTTCCCTGATCCCGCAAGTCATGCACTCATCCGCATTTTTATTGGCTCCGGCCTCACCGACCAGGGAAAGAACAGGGAATTATCAGGGAAAATCATGTTCGTGCGCCGGCATTCCGCACGGCCTCTTTCGTCAACGACACGCAGAGCCAGCCAAGAATCAGCTTGATTTGTTCTGAACTCCGTCGTAGCACACGAAGTGTGCTTGGAGGAACCAGAATGCCACTACGGGACACACCAATTCCTAAACCGTCTCAATCAAATCCAGAGGGACTCCTCATCCGCAAACGGCGCGGATTCAGAATGCCAACGCTTAGAGGTCACTCATACCTCAACGCTACCATCGGGTCTACCTTCGTCGCCCGCCGCGCCGGGACATAAGTCGCCAACAGCGCAACAGCTACCAGCAGCACGGTAGTAGCGGTAAAGGTCAGCGGGTCGCGAGAGCTGACCTGATACAGGAAGCCAGACAGAATTCGTGTCACCGCGAATGCGGCGATCAAACCAATGACAGCCCCCGTGCCAATCATTCGCATCGCACCGCCAAGAACGATGCCTAGAATGTCGGAGGGTACTGCACCGAGAGCAACACGAATCCCGAACTCCCGCGTGCGCAACGACACTGTGTAGGAAATCACTCCATAGAGTCCGACCATTGCCAACACAAGGGCCATCGCCGCAAGAATGCTCAGGAGAAACGTATTAAATCTTCGTTCCGCAAGCGACTCCTCCAAATACCAACTCAATGGCTGCACCTGAACCAGCGGAAGTTGTGCATCGAACTTCCACACCTGCTGCTTCATTGCCGCAGCCAACTGCATAGGCGGAACACCTGCGCTACGAATTGCGATAGTCGCCCAGCGTCGCCATTCTTCCTGCTTTTGAAAAATAGGAGTGTATATCGTGGGATCACCAGGCTGGTCGAGTCCGCTTGCTTTCACGTCGGCGACTACGCCGACGACGACCATCCACTTCACTTCGCTAGCGCGTGCATAGCGTATGCGGGTGCCGAGTGGATCTTGCCCTGGCCAATATTGTCTCGCCATACTCTCGTTAACGATGGCCACCAGTGGACTTCCGGAACGATCCACCAGTTTGAAATCACGTCCTTTGAGCAGGGGAATGTGCAGGGTTTCAAAGTAGCCAGGACTTATCAGATTGGTTTCCGCGTCAGGTTCGCTGCCAACAGGAATTGGCGGTCTTCCCTCGACGAGGAAATCGTGCCCCAGATGTTGGCCGCTCAGCGGCAACTCGGTAACTAGGCTTGCGGATTGCGCGCCGGGAATGTGCTGCACCCCGTCGAGAATGTCTTGCAGAACGCGATCCTGTGGCGCCGTGCTGTGGTAACGGTTCTCTGGCAACCATACCTGAGCGGTCAATACATCTGCGCTATCGAATCCGGGACTCACGTTTTGTAACTGGATGAGGCTGCGAATCAGCAGTCCCGAACCGCAGAGCAGCATTACGCATAGAGCAACCTCGCTCACGATCAATGCATGACGGAAGAGCGACGAACCTCGCTGCCTGGCTTCAGCGATGCGCTGTTGGATGCTCGCCCGCCGGGCCAATCCAACCGCTTGGAGCGCTGGGAACAAGCCGAACACCAGTCCCGTGAGGAAGGACACTAGCGTAGCGAAGCCGAGAACATTCAGGTCAAGATTGACGGTTGCAAGCGAAGGCAATTGAGCGGGCTTAGCTGCAAGCAGAGCTTGTAGCAATCCGAAACCGAACGCGGTTCCCACGATGCCCGCAAGCAGTCCGAGGAAAACGCTCTCAGTCAGCATTTGGCGAATCAGACGCCCGGGTGTGGCTCCGAGTGCGAGCCTGGTCTGCACTTCAGCCTGACGGGCTGAGGCGCGGGCTAGGAGGAGGTTAGCGAAGTTTGCGCTGGCGATCAGGAGCACGAATGCCACCGCCCCAAGCAAGACCAGCAACGTGCGGAGCACGTTGCGGACAACGCGATCCTGAAGCACGACCACGCTGAAATGGCGGTCACGATTCTCTCCCGGGTACATCTCGCCAAGGTGCTTCCCAATGGCATTGACTTCCGCCTGCGACTGCTGCCGCGATGCATTCGGCGCCAGCCGTCCAATCGCGTACTGGAAATGAACTCCACGCTCATTCGCGGCTTCGGGATATCCAACGCGCATAGGCACAAAGATCTCGGCCTGCCCGCGTGGAAGCAGAAAGTCGGCCGGCATTACGCCCACCACGGTGTAGCTTTTTCCCGTGAGATTGAGGCTGCGTCCAATGACGTTGGCATCGCCTCCAAGTCTCTGCATCCAAAAGCGATGGCTTAGGACCACGATCGGAGCGCCGCCCAGCAGATCGTCCTGCTCAGCAAAGGTTCGCCCGATCTGCGCGTTCACTCCCAAAGCGGGAAAGAGATCTAGCGAGACGAGGGCTGCCTTAACCTGTTCGGGTTCGGCTTTGCCGATAAGGTCGAAACTCCAGTCTGCAAATCCGCCGAGCTGAGAAATCGTGTGACTCTGCCGGGAAAAATCCTCCAAGTCTGGCCGCGACTGGCCGCCGTCAAGAGAAATAAGCCGATCGGCCGCCGGATAAGGCAGTGAACGCAGCAGCACACCATTCACGACGCTGAAGATAGCGGTATTCGCGCCGATGCCCAATGCAAGCGTGAGCACGGCAACCACTGCGAAGCCGGGATTCTTGACTAGAAGCCGAAGGCTGTAGCGAAAGTCCTGAAAAAGAAAGTCCATGGTTCTCTCCATTTTTCTTTGTCATTCCGAACGAAGTGAGGAATCCCTACGGGCCAAGTGAGTCGAAGGGGATTCCTCGCTATGCTCGGAATGACAGCAACCGAAAGCCTCATTCGTATCTGAGCGCGACTATGGGATCGACCTTCGTCGCCCGGCGTGCCGGGATGTAGCTTGCCAGCAGCGCAACTGCTGCCAACAGAAAAGCGACACTGAAAAACGTGATTGGATCGGACGCCCGCACTCCATAGAGCAGTGTCTTCATCATCGGGGTAAGCGCCAAAGCGCCGACCAGTCCAACCATTCCGCCGACGACGGCCAGCAACATGCTCTCGCCGACGACGAGTCGCATTACTTCACCTTGTTGCGCGCCTAGCGCCATGCGCACGGCCATTTCATGCGTTCTGCGCGACACCGAGTGGCTCATCACGCCGTAAATTCCCACCGCTGCGAGAATCAGGGCTACACCCGCGAAGGCCGCCAGAAGATAAAGATAAAAACGCGGCTGGGCATTGGCGTCGGCGACGACTTCCTCCATAGTCTCGATTTCGGATACCGTCACATTGCGATCGAGCGAATGGATCGTGCTCTGAATGGCTGCGGTTTGCGCGGCGGCATTGCCTGAGGCGCGAACGACAAATGTCATATATGCAAAATGCGGAGATGAATTGCTGAGATAAGTCGTCTCCTGCAAATACGGAATGTACATTTCTTCCTCGGGAGCCGCAGTCCATTCGCTGCGTACCACATTGGGAATTACACCAGTCACGGTCAGCCAGGACTTCCCTCCGTCGGTAGAAAGCCTTTTGCCGACGGGATCTTCGCCGGCCCAATAGCGTTTGGCGAGAAACTCATTCACGATTACTGCTCCGGGCGCGCTCTGATTGTCGTGTTCGTTGAAATCGCGCCCGCGAAGCATCGGGATATTCATCGTCCTGAAGTAGCCTGGCAGCGCCACGCGATAAACGGCGTTTGCTTCCTCGCCTTTCTTCGGTATAGGTCGTCCTTCGATCCAGAAATTGAAGCCCCAGGTATCGCCACCGAGCGGCAGGTGGTTGATAGCGCCAGCAGAGACTACGCCGGGAAGGGATCGAACTTGACTGAGCGCGCGCTGAAAGAAGTCAGCGCGAGTTCCGCCGGCCTCTTTGGCGCCGGCGGTCGATACCACCATGGTCAAAAGATGATGCGGATTGAATCCTGGATCGATCGCCTGCAGCGCCGCGAAAGTGCGAATCATTAATCCCGCTCCGGTGAGCAGTACGAGGGCCAGCGCGAACTCTGAGGCAACGAGCAGGTTGCGCATGCGACCGCTGCGCCGGCTGTCGCCGGCTCCGCGTCCACCTTCTTTCAGCGATTCCACGAGATTCAACGCGGAACTCTGCAGTGCCGGTGCTAAGCCGAAGGCCAAACCGGTAATGAGCGAAACAGCGAGTGCGAATAGCAGGACATTGCCATCCGGTCTGATGACGCCGAATTTTGTGATCTCAGCGGGCGCTGACGCGAGCACGACGTGCATGGCCCATGTCGCCGCCAGCAATCCCAGGCATCCACCCGCAAGCGCCAGCAGAGCACTCTCTGCAAGGAACTGACGCAGAAGGTGAGCGCGGCTTGCGCCGAGGGCTGTGCGCACGGCGATCTCGCGTTGCCGTGTAGAGGCCCGCGCAAGCAGCATGTGCGCAACATTGGCGCAGGCGATCAGCAAGACAAATCCAACGGCTCCGAGCAGCACCAGCAGCGCTGGACGAATGTCGCCAACAACTTTCTCTTTAAGAGGAGTAACGACTACGTTCTTGTTCGAGCCGGGAAACTGGGCTTCGAGACGCGCGCTGATCGTGGCCATTTCGGCTCGTGCCTGCTCCAGCGTAACTCCCGTCTTCAGGCGAGCAAAGATTCGCAGGCTATAGCCGTCACGCTGGGCTGGATCAAGCTGTAGCGGAGACCAGAGCTCGGCTTTCGTCGCCCAGAATGGAGCAAAGCGAAATCCGCGCGGCATGACGCCGACGATGGTGTAAGGCTCGCCATTCAATTGCATGGTCTGGCCGAGCACGCCATGGTCGGCGCCGAAGCGTTGTTGCCACAACTGATAACTGAGAATGACCTCGTGATCCTTCCCGGTTTGATCCTCTTCGTCCACAAAAGTGCGGCCAAGTAGCGGCTGCACGCCCAGAGTGGGAAGGATGTCGGAACTGATGTGAAGCCCAGACAATTCTTCAGGTTTATCCACGCCAGTCAGATTCGGGCTCCAGGCCTCGGCAGCTCCCATGTTCTCGAAAACGTGGTTGTCGCGCTTCCAGTCGAAGAAGTTTCCATGACTGGCAGGGTTGCGGCCATCGTGCAGGATCACCACCAGCCGATCCGGGTTGGCATAGGGCAATGGCCGCAGCAGGACAGCGTTCACTACGCTGAAAATTGCCGTGTTCGCTCCGATGCCGAGTGCCAGAGTCAGCAGCGCGATGAGCGTGAAGCTCGGGTTCTTGGCGAGATTACGGAGAGAATAGCGAAGGTCCTGGTAGAGAGTGTTCATAACTAAAAGCCTCGCTGATCGGGTGATCGGGCCATCGGGCGATTTGGTGAAGTACTCTCTTATGACGAAGCAACGATCAAACTGTTTGTTCTAACTTTTTACTTAGTCCGATCACACGATTGATTCACTCATATCGCAGCGCCACCACTGGATCGACGCGGGCGGCTCTCTGAGCTGGAATCAGGCAGGCCGCCAATGCAGTGATTGTGAGCAGTACGGCTGTGCCAAAGAAGCTCGCGGCGTCGAAAACGCCAACGCCGTAGAGCAGGGTGCTGATACTACGGGCCAGGAGCAGCGAGAGCCCACAGCCGACGGCAATTCCAATCCACACCATGGCCATTCCGCCGCCTACAATCAGGCGAAGCACATCCTGGCGTTGTGCTCCTAAAGCCATGCGAATGCCGATTTCCTGACGGCATTGGCTCACAGAATATGACATAACCCCATATGTCCCCATGGCGGCTAGTACCAGCGCGAGAAAACCAAAACCTCCAAGCAGTTCCGCTCCCAGACGCGGCGCACTGAGTGACTGATCGAGGAGATCATCACCGGTAAAAACGCGGCGGATCGGCAAGCTAGCGTCCATTGATTGGACTGTGCTGCGCACATTCGCGAGGGCAGCTCGAGGATCGCCTTTGGTGCGTATCCAGAGATTCATTGCCGGGGCGAACTGCTGTTTGAAAGCAAAATAGATGGCTGGCCGCGGCGGCTCTCCCAGCGTCTGGAACTTGACGGTGTTCACCACGCCGACCACGCTGACATCCCAGGTCTGCAGCATAAAATGCAGATGCCTGCCGAGTGGATCCTGATTTGGCCAGAACTGTTGAGCGGCCGCATCGTTGACAAGCGCGACCATCGGGCTCTGCGCAGTGTCTTGGTCAGTGAAGTCGCGCCCACGAATGAGCGTCATGCCGGCGGTGGAGAAGAAGCCGGGCGGCACGACCACGACGACTGTGGGTTTTCCCTTGCGCGGATCTGTGGTGTCGCTGTCGGTAAACGTGGTGCGCTGTATCGCGGAGAGACCTAGCGGTGGAGCATCTGCAAAACTGGCGCCGGCCACCATAGGCAAAGTGCGCAGGCGTTCGGTAAGGTCCTGGAAGAACTGCTCCGCCTTGGGTTGCGAATATCGTTCGGCGCCAAGATTCACGAACATACTGAGAACATGCTTCACGTCAAAGCCGGGATCGATCTGCTGAGCGTTTTTCAGACTGTGAATGAACAGGCCGGCGCCGATGAGCGCGACGAGCGACAGAGCGACCTGGAACATAACCAGCAGTCCGCGCAGCCCATACCAGCGCGTGCTGCCGGTTGGCGCGTCAGTGCGGTCGCGCAAGGATGCGAGGCGATCGGAGCGTGAAGACTGCAACGCCGGCATCAGGCCAAACAACGCCGTCGCAAGCAATGACAGTCCTAGCGTAAACAGCAGCACGCGGCCATCCACGGATAGATCGGCGCTGGCGGGCAGGGCGTCGGCCGGCAACAGACTGGTGATAAGGCGTTTTGCTCCGAAGGCGCAGCAAACGCCGAGTACACCGGCTGAGAGTGCAATGATCCCGCTTTCAGTCAGTAGTTGGCGAAGCAAACGATTGCGCGAAGCTCCCATCGCCTGGCGGATCGCGATTTCGCGCCGCCGGTGAGTGGCCCGCGCAAGCAGCAAATTTGCAACATTGGCACATGCGATCAGCAGCACCAGCCCTACGATTACTCCCATCAGCGTGCCGGCACGCACGAAATCGCCGTGCTGCTGCGGCGGCAGAACCGTATCCTGAATTGGAACCAGCATGACGCCGCGGCCACCGTTTTCATTGGGGTATTCACGAGCCAGCTCATTGGCCAGGTTGGTCATGGAAGATTCGGCCTGACGCAGGGTGACACCCGGTTTGAGGCGTCCCACAGAAAAGGCAATTCCCGCGCCGCGCCTGTCGTACCAGTCTTTCAATGGAGGCGTCAGCAACTGGTCATGCATCGCCATTGGAATGTACATGTCGGGACTGCCGAATGTACCGATGTCGTGGAATTGCTTAGGCATGATGCCGATGACCGAGTAATCCTGCGCGTTTACGCGAATCGTCTGGCCAATCATCTTGGGATCGGCGCCGAATTGGGAATTCCACAACGCATAGCTGAGTACAACCACAGGATGTGCGCCTGGCGACTGATCCTCATCGGCGCGAAAGCCACGTCCCAACACCGGCTGCACGCCCACTATTGTGAAGAAGTCAGCGTTTACCAATGGGCAAAAGACGTTGACGTCTTTTCCGGAGATCACCAGCCTTCCGCCGGATGGGATTAGGGTTGCGAGGCCGGAGAAGACGTCGTTCTTATCTCGGTAGTCGCGAGCGTTCAGGTAAGAGTTGGCGACGAATTGCAGTTTTCCACCCTGGCGGCTTGCGTAAAGCACGATGAGGCTGTCGGGGTCTTTGACCGGCACTGTCTGCAGGAAAAGCGCCTTGGCGAGAGTGAATATCGTAGTATTTGCGCCCATGCCCAGCGTGAGCGACAAAATGGCGACCGCCGCGAATCCCGGCCGCTTGAGCAGCGTGCGCAGCGCAAACTTTAAGTCCTGTAAGAAGGTCTCCACGTGAACACCTCGATAGAGCTTTTTGCCTCGCGGGGCGAGGATTTTACCATCGGCCGCTTAAGTTGAAGACAGCGAGGGACCAAAACGGCACTATTGGGGACGAGGATATGCCGGCTGGGCCGGCTCCGCACTTTCGCTTTATTACAGCCTGTGATTTCGCGATTTGAATTCACTAAATCGCGAAACCACAACATCGCTAATTGTTTTCACTCATAGCGCAATGCTTGTATCGGGTTCACCCTGGTTGCGCGCCAAGCCGGAATGCAACTCGCCACGGCAGCTACCAAAGCGAGCAGCAATAAAGCGCCGGCAAAAGCAATTGGGTCCCACGCCTTCACGGCGAACAGGAAGCCACGCATCAACTCTCCAGCAAGCAGCGAGGCCATCAAGCCCGCCGCCGCGCCGATGAGGATCAACATGCTCCCCTGTCCAGCCACCAGCCGCAGAACATCGGCGCGCTGGGCGCCCAGGGCCATGCGCACGCCGATCTCCTGCGTGCGTTGCGTCACCGAATGGCTGATCACGCTGTACAAACCAATTACCCCCAACAACAGCGCGGCAAATGCAAATGCCATGGTGAGCCACGCAGCATAGCGATGGAGCATCGCTGATGGAGAATCCTCGATGATTTCGTTCATTGTGCGCACTGCGAAAACCGGCACCTCTGGGTCGAGATCATGAACGATCTTCTGCACGGATGTGACAATTTCCGCGGAGGAGCCGCTCGTGCGGATCACCAGACCGAAATCATTGGGGCTCTGGTTGTAGGGCTCGTAAATCGCAGGCTTGGCCGGGGAATCGAGCGGCCCTTCTTTCACGTTGTCCACCACACCCACGATTTCGCGTGGCTTTTGCGTGGGAGAAAAAGTGAACACGACCTGGTGGGTGAGGGGATCGCGGCCATTCAGGTATAGATCGACATAGCTGCGGTTGACGATCACGCGGAGCGGCGCGGATTGGTCGTCGCCTTCGGTAAACCATCTTCCCTGCAGCAGCCTTGCCTGCAAGGTGGAGAAGTAGGTCGGATCCACCTGGCGAATATTCGATTCATGTCCTTCATTGACAAGCGGATCTCCCACGACGCGGCTGTTCACCGTGTTTCCGCCCTGAATGGGAAGAGTGTCACTGGCGCCGACCGAAGTCACGCCGGGTAATTGGCTGACGCGTTCAATTACCGTGCGATGAAATGCAATTGCCAGCGGATCTTTTGAATACTTGTCTGGCAGAGGCAGCCGCATTGTCAGCAGGTTCTCAGGATTCATTCCGGTATCGACAGTCAGCAATTTGTGCAGCGTTTCTACCAGCAGTCCCGCACCCACAAGTAGAACAAGCGAGATCGCCATTTCCGAGATCACAAATGCGGAGCTCACTCTGCGCCATGAGCGGCTTCCCGTCATTTGCACGCCTTGCTTCAGGGTCTGCTGGAGATCAGGCCGTGAGATTTGCAAAGCGGGCGCCAGCGAAAACAGCAAGCCTGCAACCAGAGAACTGACGGCGACAAACCAAACCACATGAGGACTAATCCCGATTTGCCTCAGAAAGGGCATGTCATTCAGTACTGTTTCGGGAACGAATCGCGGCACCACTTGCAACAGCAGCCGACCAAACAACAATCCCAGCAAGCCTCCGCATCCAGCGAGGATCACGCCCTCAGTCAGCAATTGGCGAATTAAGCGCCAGCGGCTCGCACCCAGCGCGGTGCGCACGGCGATTTCGCGCTGCCGCACCAGCGAGCGGCTCAGCAGCAGGTTGGCCACGTTGGCGCAGGCAATCAGCAGAAGAAGTTCGACGGCGGCAAGCAGAATGCTCAAAATCGGCCGCACATCGCCGACGATCACCTCAGCCAAAGGAACCACGACGGCTTTCAGGTCGTGATTCGATTGCGGATAGTCATGTTCGAGGCGTTGGGCGACGACGTTCAGGTCTGCTGAGGCACTGGCAAGTGATTGGCCTGGTTTCAAACGGGCAACCGGGTTGAGCCAGTGAAGATTGCGCCTTTGCAGCATGTCGGCCTGCGGTCGCAGCGGGCGCCAGAACTCAGCCTGTCCGCGTGGAGCAAAGACGAAATCGCGGGGAAGAACTCCGATCACGGTTGTAGGGGCATCGTCGAGCACGATGGTTTGGCCTACGATGTGCTCCTTGCCGCCAAATCGCTTCTGCCAGCTCGCGTAGGTGAGCAGAACCACGGGAGGAGCGGAGGCCACATCCTCGCCGTCGCGAAAATCGCGTCCCACAATGGGTTGGATTCCAAGAGTTCTGAAGAAATTCGCGGTAGCTGCCGCTCCTCTAACCACTTCCGAGGAAACGGGTCCGCGCAGAATCCCTCCGGCACCGCTGTATCCAGCAAGCGACGCGAACGCGGTGTTCTGCTTCTGCCAATCCTGGAAGTCTGGGAATGAAGCTTCAAAACGGGAAGCAACTTGTGACTGCCGCGATTCAAACAATGCAACTAGCTTTGACGGATCTTGGTAGGGCAAGGGACGCAACAGTGCCGCATCAACCATGGTGAAGATGGCCGTATTGAAGGCGATCCCCAGGGCAAGCGTAAGCAGAGCGACCGCAGTGAAGCCCGGATTTTTTACCAACAAGCGAAGAGCGTAGCGAAGATCCTGGTACAGAGTCTCCATGGGTAAACCTGCCTCTTCTAATTTCGCGATTTTGTGATTTGGCGATTTTCAATTCACAAAATCACGAAATCCCCAATTTCCTCACTCATGTCTTAACGCCACAATCGGATCCACTTGGGCCGCACGCCGGGCCGGCAAATAACACGCAATCAGCGCCACCGCACCCAGGCAGATTGCGGTCAGCAAAATGATCAATGGATCGCTGGGACGCACTTCATGTAGCAAGCTGGAAAGCAGGCGTCCGGCGGCCACCGCCCCGACCAGGCCTATGACGAAGCCGATTCCAGCGAGGCGCATTCCCTGTTTCAGCACCAAGGTCAACACTCGACTGCGGCTGGCGCCCAGCGACATGCGAATGCCGATCTCCCGCGTGCGCTGCGTCACCAGGTAGGACAGAACGCCGTAGATGCCCACAGCCGCAAGCAGCAGCGCCAATCCGGAAAACAGTCCCAGCAGCAGTGCGAGGAACTGTTGGCCGCTGGCGTGTTCGCCGATCACCTCATCTATTGTTCGCTCCGAGTACAGAGGAAGCGTGGAATCGATCTGCGCCAGAAGATGCCGGACCCCGGAGCCCACACTGATCTCTGGCGATGAAGTATGCAAAACGACAAAAAGAAATCGCGATCCGTCGAAGGGCCGGTAGGCCTCGGGCACGGGTGCATGAGTAATGCTCCACTGCTTGACGTCGCCGGTGACACCGACAACTTGCAGCCATGGTCCATCCTTGTCGCCATAAGAAAACATCTGACCGAGGGGATTCTGGCCTGGCCAAAAGTCTCGAACCATAGCTTCATTGACAACTGTCGGGGTAACGATCGCATTGCTTTGCTCCGGCGGCATTTTTGCGTGCGCTTTGTAGAATTGAGCCTCGCGTGCATCCGCAGCAAAGGTTGTGTTTATGTCCTCTTCGGTAAAGGTCCTGCCCTGAAGAATCGGGATTCCCATTACTTTGAAATAGTCCGGCGAGATCGCGTGAGTTTCCACTAGGGCTCCGCTCATCGGTTGAAACGGTTTGCCGCGCAGAGCAACGTAACCATTGCTGCCGCCCTCCAGAGGCATGCGGGTGCTGAGGGCCGCTGACTCCACGCCGGGAAGGCTCTTTACCTTGTCCAGCAAGGATCGAGAAAAATCGAATTGGTTTTGATCTTCGCGGTACTTTGCTTCAGGCAAAAAAATCGCGGCACTCCAGACACCCCCGGGGCGCACGCCAATATTGTTGCTGCGCAGGCGCATGAAATCCTTGAGCAGTAATCCTGCGGAGATGAGCAGTAGGAGCGATAGGCCAACTTCTCCAATCACCAGCATGTCGCTTGCCCCTCGACGCTTGCGCCCCGGACTGACTACGCCTCCGGCGCCGCCTTTCAGCTCTTCATAAAAATCGGGGGTAGAAATTTGCAATGCCGGCACGATGCCAAACACAATGCCGGTGATCAATGCAAGCAGCAGCGTGAACGTCAGGACGGATGGGTTTATTTCGATCACGTTGGCCGAGGGCAGTCCCAAATGTTTGAGAGAGGTAATGAGTTTTACGCCGAGCCACGCAAACATCAGACCCGCAGCCGCTCCGCCACCCGCGAGAAGAATGCTCTCCGTGAGTACCTGCCGGATCAGGCGCCCGCGTCCAGCGCCCAGAGCTCCGCGAATGGCCATTTCTCTTTGCCGGGAAACTGCCCGCGACAGCAGAAGATTGGCGATGTTAGCGCAGGCGATCAGAAGAACAAGGGCGACTGCCCATAACATTATCAGCAGTGAACTGCGGGATTCGCCAACGATGTCTTCATGCAGGCCAACCAGTGACGCTCCGACTTTGTAATTTGAATCTGGATACTGCTGTTCGAGGCGGCTGGCAATCAATGTCGTCTCCGCCTGAGCTTGCTGGAGCGTTATGCCAGGCTTCAGTCTTCCAAAGGCTATGAACTGGTGCGTTCCGCGACGCCCGAGACTTTTGCTGTCCATGTCCTTCGGGATCCAAAGCTGGCTCTGAGCGGGAAAATGAAAAGCAACGGGCATTACGCCAACCACGGAATATTTTTCGCCGTTCAAATCAATATCCCTGCCGATGATCCCGGAATCGCCGCCGAAGTGGCTTTGCCACAGCCCGTAACTCAGAATCACTTCGTGATCGTGTCCGGGCTCGTCTTCTCCGGGCGCCCAAGTTCGGCCGAGCAAGGGACGCGCTCCGAGCAGTGAGAAAAAATTAGCTTCCGTCGGGGTTCCTTGAATATGGTCAGGTTCTCCCTGGCCGCTCAGATTCATGGATTGAGTCCAGGCAGTGAGGGTCATGTCCTGAAAAGTGTGGTTTTGCGTCTTCCAATCCAGGAAATCCGGGCCGGTGAACGGATAATTTCCTGGAGCGGCTTCGGTTTCGTACAGACGCACCAATTGACCTGGTTGCTGATAAGGCAATGGCCGCAGCAGCACCGCATAGATGATGCTGAAAATCGCGGTATTCGCGCCGATTCCTAAAGCGAGAGTGAGGATGGCGACAAACGTAAACCCTGGTGAACGTCGCAAGCCGCGCAGTCCATACTGGATATCCTGGATGAGCGTATCCATGTCTCCTCCCAGCAACCCTCGATTAGACGTAAGCGACTTGAACTAGTTAGAGAGAAACGAATGGTGTGCGCTAACCTTTTGGGGGTTCCCCAGTCTTGTAATCCGGGATGAGGTGGTCCGCTATAGCGGGCTTCGCGCCGGCAAGCCGCCGTCGAATCAACCAGGAGACTACGTCATGAACTTCGCTTCGCGCCTGCCTTCGTCGATTGTGCTAGCTGCAGCTCTGGTTCTGGCTATTAATGTTTTCTCGCAGACTCCGAATGCGCAGTCTCAGGAGGAGCATTTTACCCGCAACTTCACCGTAACCCCCGGCAGCACTCTAGCGGTTGAAAACTACAAAGGCACGATCCATGTCACCGGAACGAGCAGCAATCAGGTGGCAGTGACGGTCAACAAAAGATTTGAGGGCAGCGACAGCGACCGCAAGTGGTGGATGGAAAACACGCACGTGACCATCGATAACGAAGCCAATCGGGTCCGAGTTGCGGTGGATTATCCTTCGAATAACTGCAACTTCTGGTGCGATAACGATGGGCATACCGATTACACGGCGGCGGTAGAACTCACAATCGAAGTTCCGCGGAAAAGCAATTTGGATATTAACGGCTATAAGCCTGAGATCAAGCTGGCATCGATCGATGGAGATATTCGCATCAAGAGCTACAAATCACCGATTGATATTGACTCCACCGCCGGCGCAGTCAACATCTCTACCTACAAAGAATCCGTGCGTCTCCACGACGTGACTATTCGCGGCGACCTGGGGCTGAAGATGGAGAAAGGCGACGCCACGATCGAGGCTAAGAGTCTCGGCAATGATGCCAATATCGAGACCGGAAAAGGCACGGTAGTGTTGCGCATTCCGCGAACTGCCGGCGTCACCGTCGACTACAGCGGCAGCCGTCGCGCCAGCTTTCACAGCGATTTCCCCATTACCTCCGACGCCGGATTTCGCAGTAGCGAACTGCGCGGCTCCTTCAATGGCGGTGGGACTCGATTGCGCCTCCGCACCGAACGCGGATCGTTCACGATTGAAGCTTTGCAGTGAGATCGCGGGCTAGGCAACGCGGACCTCGTGCGTACCGGTAGAGCCTCAGCAGGCGGTGATCCGCCGTGCACAACCGAGCGGAAGGACACACCCATGCCGGCAGATTCCCTGCAGGGAATCTAGCAGCGAATTTCTTCGATGCAAGCCGCGAATTCTGCAGTTTCTGCCCAAAACCAGCGGATTTCTACCCCGCAGCAGGGAACCGTGCAGGGATTCACGGGAATTTGGGTGCTTACCTCTTCTGCCCGCGACACTTAGCGTGCCTTTCCCGATCTGGAAGCGACCAGGAGCAGGGATTTACCAGGCAATTTTGTTCCTGACTGTAGGCTTGGGTCGCGGCAACCGGTTCCCGGCTGCCGGTTGCCGACCACTCACGCGGCGCCTCTACATGCTGTCTAGGTCACAGATGACGGCCGTACTCCTGAATCAGGCAGCCTTCTTATGCGATGAGCTGCTGCTCTTCTTTGCCGGGACTTTCTTCCCCTTGCGGCGAGCTTCTGACAAACCGATAGCAATGGCTTGCTTGCGGTTCGTTACCTTCTTTCCGCTGCGCCCGGATTTCAGCCGGCCACGCTTGAACTCGTGCATTTCGCGCTTTACATCGCTGCCGGCGCTGGGACTGTATTTGCGGCGCGAGCCTGACTTGCGTGACGAAGACGATTTGCTGCGCGAGGTGGAACGATGTTTCGTTGCCATGGATGGAATGTGCCTCCTTGTGAAAAATTCTCCGCATTTTGAGATTCAGAGGGTTAGAGCGAGGGTTGGCGCAATCTACACACTTTTTCGCCGGAGCGGAAAAGTATCCGCATGTGAGCGGCTGCGCATTCTATTCTGCTGAGTGCGCGTGAACGTGCGCGCGCAGCCAAGAATGCTTCGTCCCTTTTTGGGAACGATAGTCTTTTGGAGAATCGGTTTAACTCTATTGCTGAGGAGCTCCCGCCGGCATCAGAATGACGGATACCTTGGCTCCGGTCTTCGTCTGCGCCGGCCGCGTCTGGATTCGGCTGGCGTCGATTCCCTTGCTGCGGGTCAGGTAGCTCTTCGCGTTGTCGGCGCGAGCAGTAGCCAAGCTGTCATCCTCTGACGGATTCACCGAGCCTTCGAGAACCAGGTTGGCGGTGGCGTCGCGTTGCAGGCGAAGAGCGTCATCATCGAGTATCGCCTTGGCGCGGTTGTCCACTCTGGCGCTGTTTGGCTTGAAGATCAGCTCGTTCAGTGTGGTGGGAGTGGGCGGAGTTGTGGCCGCCTCGACATCGACATTTACAGTTGTTTGCGCAGAGAGATTGCGATCATCGACCGCAGTGGCTGTAACCGTGACCGGACCCGCTGCCGTGGCAGTGAGCGTGGCACGGTTGTCGTGGGGAGCGATCTGCCCGGAGCTGGCCTGGTAGCTATAGGTGAGACTGTGTCCCTCCTCGGCCACACCGTTGCAAGTGATGTTATCGGTCTCGCCCACCTGGATGGGCGAACGGCTGACGGAGCAACTGATTGTCGGAGGCTGCGCAGGCGCCACGGCAGCCGGTGTAGGCGCGGCAATGGGAGTTGCATCGACCATTTCGACGCCATCGCCCAGATGGATGTCTTCTGGCGTAAAGGTGGTGAGTGCTGTGGCAGATCCTGGGGTGGTGTTAATCACCATTAACTCGCCGACCGAGCGGCGCGGCAATTCACCCGCCTGCCTGCGGATATCGAATTTAGGAGGATCCTTCTGCGTGTCGTCGTAGGACGGCGCGTAAAACGGCAATGACCCCACTTCATTTCCGATGATCGCGGAATATTCACGGGTCACGCGGAAGTAATCTCCGGGCTTCACTCCCTGGGCATCGCCGATATTGAGGTACACGACGCGGGCCACACCGATGAATGTATCCAGATCGCGGCCCATGACTATGCGCCCGGTGGTCTTGCCGTTGGGCACGGCAAACTGCTCGAAGTCAGTGTGCTTGAATTCCGGCCGAGGGCGTTCCTGAAATGGAACGGCGATGTCGCCCGGCAATGTGGTACTGCAATTCGATTCAATCTGGGCTACGCCAATTTTCTTGCGCACGTACAGTACCTTCGCGCGTCCAAGATCTTGATAGAGCTCTCC
>Ga0307477_10001053_pt1 | contig 24916 bp, 6 predicted proteins | sample atmos_gasesECM2C_FD_203316 | JGI IMG/M metagenome (GOLD analysis project Ga0307477, IMG submission 203316) | Hardwood forest soil microbial communities from Morgan-Monroe State Forest, Indiana, United States - atmos_gasesECM2C_515 | ecosystem: Environmental > Terrestrial > Soil > Temperate...
AAGCCGTTTCTTATCAAGTAACAAATGGTTGCGGGGGTCAGATTTGAACTGACGACCTTCGGGTTATGAGCCCGACGATCAAATCCCAAGTCTTCTGGTCTGCAAAACCTCCATTGGCGGGTTCGACTTCCACTCTGGGCACCAATGAGCGCATTGGCCTCATGAATTGGGGATGAGTTGGTGGGGCGATCTCGTCGGCGGTCTGTCTGCTTTCTGAAACAGTCGTTAATCTCCGCACTAGCGCGGCTAGGGGGTCCAAAGGCACTTCCGAAGAGGGCCATTGACCTGCCCCTGGTCGGAATCCCAAGCAGAAGTTCAAGAATAGCGCTTTGCACTGCTGCCCTTGCTAGCCTGCCGCCAACAAAAATCATAGTGCCGTAACCAAAGTTACCTTGCAATTGCCCATTTGGTTGGTATATTGAGCGGCACTTATTAGCTTCCGACACGCAGGTTTTTAGCAGAACGAAAAATTTCGTACCGCAGGCGATTTTGGTTGATGGAGGCGTCGCTCATGCTCACGATTCCCAGCCACTTCAGTCTTCGTTTCGCACAGCTGTTTGCGAGAGGTGCCTTGGAAACGACGCGGAGAGGGGAGCAATCTATGCAGCGCTTTCTTCAGCAGTGGCTTGCAACCAAACAGAGCTACCAATCGGGGATTCGACAGGCGATTAGGCAAGCAGTTGCGGTGTTACTCGCGGCGGCCATGCCGTCGACGACTCTGCCGATCGACGCGCGACCACTCTCCGCGCCGAGCATATTTAATGTTGGTCATTCCCGTTCCCGAATTTTGTTGTCATCGGACGGTTTGAATCCGTCGTTCGACCAGCATGGAGCTGTTACGCCAGGGGGCGTACGGTCAGTCATGCCTTCCGATCTCCTTACTGCTCGGGGAGAATCCCGTGTTTCGAGCTTGCCCTCAATTGCGAGCAGTGCCAAGCCTTCACAGGGAACAGCGTTGCGCCCATCGCTTCGGGCCGCTCGTCCGGCCTCGCCGTCGACAAGCACGCCGTCGAACGTAAGCACAATTCCTTTCAGCTTCGGGGGCCAACAGATCGCGTCAGGAAACGAGATCTGGTTTACGAGTGTGATGACTGTGTCGGGGATCCACTCTTCCCCTGTCACGGTATTTGTGAGAAGCGCCTCGATTCAGTTCACGGCCGGCGGGAAAACATACAATCTGCCCGTTCCGGACGGGAACCTTGTTTTCTCCTCGTCTGTAACGACAGCGACCACCTCCTATGATCCCATCAACAAACTGTGGACCACCTATGTGCCTGCGGGCTACGGCAACCCTGTTTTTCTTTCCGGACTTACGTTTCCGGTGCCAGCTGGCGGCCTCCCGGGCGGCATCAATCCAGTTTCCTGGACTGGTTCCTTTTGTGCGGACAGTACCTCAGCGGCGCTTGTTTGGAAGTGGGGGGCGGCCGTCTACACCTCATTCAATTCGAATTACAGCGCGTTAGGCGTTAAGTCGGACGCTGCCGCCACCAGCCAGCACAACAACGCCGATCCCGCCGGGGCACCCGAGAATTACAAATCGTTTGTCGTTGCCGGGGCAACTGGGAACGGATCGAGCTTAGTCGGCGGTTACAGTGGCACGTGGGCGGTGACGGCCTGTTCGATGTCCAACCCACCGATAGCCAATGCTGGTCCAGGACAGACAGTTTCGCTGGGCAGCACCGTTCAACTGAACGGCACGGGGTCGACCGATCCGGAGGGGAATCCTCTCACCTATAGCTGGTCATTCGTTTCCAAGCCAGCGGGCAGCAACGCGGCACTGAATGGGGCGACAACGCCGACGCCCACTTTCGTTCTGGACACATTCGGGTCTTACACCGTCCAACTGATTGTCAGTGATTCGAAGTCGAGCAGTGCACCCGCTACGGTGATTATCAATACGAAAAATACCGCACCGGTGGCCAGTGCCGGGCCAGCACAATCCGTGCCCACGCAAACGAAGGTGCAACTCGATGGAAGCAAGTCAAGCGACGTTGATGGCGATCCGCTGACATACCAATGGTCCTTTGTGAGTGTGCCGACCGGTAGTACAGCAACTCTTTCAAATGCCACGATCGTAAATCCGACATTCGTGACGGACAAGGTGGGAAACTACGTCGTTCAATTGATTGTCAATGACGGGCACCAGAATAGTGCGCCTTCGCAAGTGGCAATCACCGATTCCTTTGTGCCGCCGACCTCCAATGCCGGGCCGAACCAGACCGTGGAAGTGGAGAGCACAGTTCAACTGGATGGCAGTCACTCAACGGATTTGCAGGGATACTCGCTTACCTACAACTGGTCGATTTTGAGCACACCGGCTGGTAGCGTGGCAACGCTTTCTGATCCGCATGCTGTTAAGCCCACTTTCAAGGCAGATTTCCTTGGAACCTACGTCATTCAGTTGATTGTGAACGATGGTGTTGCTAACAGCGCGGCGACGACGGTCACAATTTCCACCAATGACGTTGCCCCAGTGGCGATTCCTGGACCAGCGCAGACAGTGAACGTCGGTACTCTTGTGACGCTCGACGGTACGCGTTCCACGGATTCCGACGGCCAGTCGCTGACCTACTCGTGGTCGATGACAACCAAGCCTTCTGGAAGCAATGCTGCGCTGGTTTCCGCGAACTCCGCGAAACCTTCTTTCCAAGCCGACCTTCTTGGGGCTTACGTTGTCCAGTTGATCGTGAACGATGGCTTTCTCAACAGCCAGCCAGCGACCGTTTCGATCTCGACGAATGATGTGGCACCTGTTGCGAACCCTGGAACGAATCAGACGGTGACTGCTGGAGCGACCGTGCAGCTTGACGGGACCGGCTCGACGGATTCGGACACCCGGGCATTGACCTACAGTTGGGCCATTCTGTCGCAGCCGAGCGGGGGCGCAGCAACACTGTCGAGTGTGACGGCTGCGAGGCCGACATTTGTGGCGAATGTGGCTGGCACGTATGTAGCTCAGCTCATTGTGAACGATGGATTCTTAAACAGCCAACCTGCGACAGTGACGATCACCGCGAATCCGGCCAATCAGCCACCGACGGTGAACGCTGGTCCGAACCAAACGATTGTGTTGCCGGTAAACTACGTGACATTGGACGGCAGCGCGTCTTCCACGCAGCCGCCTGGTAGTCCTGTTACTGTGCAGTGGACGCGAGTCAGCGGACCTGGATCTGTAACTTTTGCGAATCCGACGCAGCCCGTGACTCAAGCAACTTTTTCTTCGACGGGCACTTACGTCCTGCAACTGACAGGCACAGTCACGGCCACAGGGCTTTCCTCGAGCGCGCAAGCAACCGTCACGGTCAGTTTGCCTCCGCCTCCGGTGGCCAACGCCGGACCGAGTCAGACGGTGACTATCCACAGTACGGTTCAATTAGACGGCACGGCTTCGGCAGACCCCAATAATCTCCCGTTGAGCTATCAATGGTCGCTTGCATCTGTTCCTGCGGGTAGCACGGCCACGCTGAGCGGAACGGCTGCGGCGAAACCCACCTTTGTAGCAGATCTAGTGGGCGTGTATCAGGTCCAACTCGTCGTGAATAACGGGTTCGAGAACAGTACGCTCTCGACGGTGCAAATCACGGCGGCCGATGTCGCTCCCACAGCCAATGCCGGACCGAATCAAACGGCGAGTATCGGGGCGACGGTGACCCTGAACGGGAGTGGCTCGACCGACGTGGATGGGCACGCGCTTACCTATCAGTGGACGATTACAAGCACTCCGCAAGGTAGTGTTGCGAGTTTGTCAAACGCCAGCAGTGTCACACCAACCTTCGTCGTCGATCGCGTGGGAAACTACAACATTCAGTTGGTCGTCAACGACGGCTTCCTGAACAGCCAGCCTTCGATCGTCACCATCAGCACCACGGACACGGCTCCCGTCGCAAACGCGGGCCCCAATCAGTCGATCGTGGTCGGCACGACCGTCCAGCTCGATGGCAGCGGTTCGACGGACGTGGACAGTCAGCCACTGACGTACCTGTGGTCCTTTGTCAGTGTGCCGCAAGGCAGCAATGCGGTACTTTCAAATTCGACAGCGGTACAGCCTAACTTCTACGCGGACATGATCGGGACGTATGTTGTGCAGTTGATCGTAAATGACGGGTTCCTGAACAGCTCCCCTGCCAAGGTCACCATCACAACCGGAGACACACCTCCGATCGCCAATCCCGGTCCGGTGCAAAACGTTCCAATCGGAGGCGTGGTCACACTCGATGGAACAGGGTCTTCGAGCGCTACCGGAAAGCCATTGACGTACCTGTGGGCGCTCCTGAACAAGCCCGCGAACAGCACGGCATCGCTGTCGCTAGCGACATCTCCTCACCCATCCTTCACTGCGGATTTGGCCGGAGCGTATGTCGTCCAGCTCATCGTCAACGACGGCTTCCTGAGCAGCCCGCCGGCAACGGTGATGATCTCCACGATTTATGCGCCACCGATCGCGAATCCGGGCCCCGCGCAGAGCGTGAATGCCGGAGCAACCGTCACGCTCGATGGCAGCGGTTCTACAGATCCAGAGAACTACCCGCTCACGTACACGTGGGCGATTTTGTCACAGCCGAGCGGCGGCACTGCCGTGCTCTCGAGCGGAACGGCCGTCAAGCCAACATTTGTCCCGAACGTTGCCGGTCTATACGTCATTCAGCTGATCGTGAATGATGGAGTCGCGAACAGCGCTCCTGTGACGGTGCCGATCACTGCCGCGGCAGTCAACCAGCCGCCGGTAGTGAATGCCGGTCCCAATCAAACCATCACCCTGCCTGTGAATTCGGTCACGCTCAACGGAACGGCGACGGATGACGGATTGCCGAACGGCACACTGATCCTTCAGTGGACAAAAGTCAGTGGCCCCGGAACCGTTACTTTCAGCAGCCCGAATACGGCGGTCACCAAAGCTACATTCAGCAGCGCAGGCGCTTATGTTCTCCAATTGAGCGCCAACGATAGCCAATACACCAGCACTTCCACGGCGACCATCACGGTAAATGCTTCCCCGGTCAACCAGCCGCCCGTCGTGAGTGCTGGTCCGAACCAAACGATTCAACTGCCGACGAACACGGTCACTTTGCAGGGAACCGCCACGGACGACGGGCTTCCAAGCGGGGTTCTCATTGTCAGTTGGACGGAAGTGGCTGGACCCGGTGTTGTGAGCTTCGGCAGCCCTGCGACTGCGACAACGACAGCGACCTTTCCCGGAGCAGGCGTGTATCTCCTGCGTCTCACGGCGAACGACACGCAACTCTCTTCGAGCAGCGATGTTGTCATCAACGTCCAGAGCGCGAACGGCGCGAATCAGCCGCCCGTCGTGAGTGCCGGCCCTGACCTGACGATTGTTCTTCCGACGAACAGCGTGGTGTTGAAAGGAGAAGCGAGCGACGACGGCTTGCCTTCCGGCCAGCTGAATACGACCTGGACACAACTCACCGGTCCGGTCAGTGCCTCGATTGCGTCTCCGAACAGCCTTTCAACGCAAGCCACGTTCGTCGCGGCGGGAACCTACACGTTTCAACTGACGGCTTCCGATACTCAATTGAGCTCGTCGGCCTCGATGACAGTCGTCGTCTATCCAGCGACAGGGAAGAACCAGCCGCCGTATGTGAATGCCGGTCCCGATCAGACCGTGATCCTGCCGAATGGTTTGCTTCTCAATGGAGTTGCAGTCGACGACGGACTTCCGAACGGGACGCTCGTGGTGGGTTGGCAGGTCTTGAGCGGTCCAGGCACAGTGACCTTGGCGAATCCGCAATCGGCGAGCACCACCGCAACCTTCAGCGCCGCGGGTGAGTATGTCCTGCAACTCGCCGCCTCGGATTCTCAGCTGTCGTCGAGTTCGATTCTGCACGTACACGTGTTGACCCTGAGCGGCAGCCGGACCAACCGAGGCACGGATTTCTGGCTCGCTTTCCCAACGAACTACAACTATCCGATGCCGATTCCGAACCTATACATTTCTTCCGATGTGGCTACGTCGGGGACCGTGAGCATTCCCGGGCTGAATTTTTCGCAGAGCTTTACGCTTTCTGCAAACGGAACAACGACGGTAACCCTGCCCGGCAATACCCAGCTGTTGAACCTAGACCCCTTCAATACCGGCTTGTACGGCAAAGATCTGGTGCAGAACAAGGGAATTCACGTCACCTCGCAGTATCCGGTTTCGATCTCTGCGCTGGACCTCCAGTCCTATTCGACGGATGGTTATTTGGCATTGCCACTGCCAATGCTCGGAACCGATTACATCACGCTTGGTTACAAGAACGTCTTTGTGAGTGGCATTCCCACGCAATATGGTTCCGACTTCGCGATCGTGGCTCCCTATGACGGTACGACCGTGACCATTACGCCGTCGACGGATACCCAAGGCCGGAAAGCAGGCCTGCCTTATTCCGTAATTCTCAACCAGGGCCGTACCTATGAGCTGGTGAACGATTCGACTCTTGGCGCCGACCTGAGCGGAACCGTCATTCATGCCGACAAGCCGGTGGGCGTCTTCTCGGGGCACTGGTGCGCAAACATTGGCACAGCCGCAGCGTGCAACGAACTACTCGAGCAGCTTCCGCCTGTCGATCAGTGGGGAAATAATTTCCTTGCCTTGGGGTTCGCCACACGGACCAGTCCTTATGTAATCCATGTTGTTGCCAGTCAAGACAATACAAATGTTTCCGTCAACGGCCAGCAGGTTTCGACGCTCAACCATGGCGGAATCTATGAAGGATTCCTAAAGCCGCCGGCCTCCATTACGTCCGACAAACCGGTCCTGGTAGCACAGTATGCAGAATCGGCCGAGGTGGACAGTCCCACCAACACCAATGGCGATCCCACCATGGTCCTGTTGCAGCCGATTACCGGCTATCAGAGTTCGTATCATGTGGAAGCGCCTCCAGACACTTTGACAGGATTTGACAGTAATGGCGGCGCGGTCCCGTATACGTTCAAAGAGAACTATGTAAACGTGTCCATTCCACAATCGGCGGCATCGTCCTTGCAAATGGACGGGAATGCCGTGGACGTTTCCAGCTTCGTTCCCTTAAATAACACTGCGTTTACCGCTGGCAGCGTCCCGCTGAGTTCAGGCGCGCATTCGCTAACGGCAAGCATGCCGTTTGGCGCCATCGTTTACGGCTTTGCCGTTTTTGACGCGTACAGCTATCCAGGAGGCATTTCGGTTGATACGGTTCCGGGTGCCAGCGTATCTCTCTTTCCTGCAACCTCCACACAACAAACAGGGACGCGGCATTGCGCCGTCGGCCGAATTGCCGACGCCAACGGCGTCGCCCTCGGCGGCATTCGCCTGGGGTTCGGAGTTACAGGGGCAAATGTCACGCAGGGATCACAACTCACCGATTTTGCCGGCATCGCTCAGTTCTGCTATGTTGGCGCGCAAAACGGTGCCGATACGATCTCCGTCTCCGCTGGAAATGCGAGCGCGAGCGGAACGGTGACGTGGCAGACGGGCATTGGCAACCAGCCACCCTATGCAAACGCCGGTCAGCCGCAGACGATTCTCCTGCCGCAGACGATTACTCTCCCCGGTATTGTTACCGACGACGGCCTGCCGTCCGGAACGCTGACGGCTCAGTGGAGCATGTTGAGCGGCCCGGGCATCGCAACGTTCACTTCCCCGACGTCCGCAGAAACACAAGCAACCTTCAGCGCTGCCGGAACGTATCAACTGCAGCTCAGCGCCAGCGATTCGCAGCTGACCGCGACATCCGAAGTAACCATCACGGTAAACACTCCGGCGCAGAATCAGGCGCCCGTTGTCAACGCCGGCCCGAATCAAACGCTCGATCTCAACACGCAAACGGACGGCATGGTGACCCTGAACGGAAGTGTCACGGATGACGGTCTTCCTGCGGGAACAAAGCCCATGGCCAGCTGGACGATGGTAGGGTGCCAAGGGAGCTGCTTTGGGCCGGGGCTGGTCATTCTTTCTCCCACGAGTGCGGTAACTCAGCTCTATTTCCCGCCGCTACAAGTTTCCTCCGGTGTATGGACGTTCGAGTTGGTTGGCGATGACACGCGACTCACGGCATCTTCGCAGGTGACCGTAACGGTTATTCCTGCGATCCAGCCGCCACTGGTTACAAGCTTTTCCGTGACTCCGAATCCATTGACGCTCCCAAGCAACACGGTGACGGCTACGGCGTCGGTGACGGACGGAAACTTGCCACCCACGATTCAACTCACCGAGCAGTGGACACAGATTTACGGCCCGGCGCCGGTCACGTTCAGCGCTCCAACCCAGGTAACGACGCAAGTCACGTTCCCGCAAGCAGGGATTTACGGAATTCAGCTGGCTGCCAGCAACGGGATCTACACCAGCACTGGTTCCGCGCAAATCACTGTCAATCCCGCTGCCCAAGCTCCGACGGTGAGCGCTAGCGCATCGCCGTCCACCATCACTTTGCCCGCCAACTCGGTTACGCTCAACGGCACCGCCACGCAAAACGGGCAGTCAACGACACTCACCTATGCGTGGGCGCAGAGTGCGGGTCCTGCTCCTGTCACAATCGCTTCGCCCTCGCAACTTTCTACGGCTGCTACGTTCACCGTTGCGGGAAGTTATACGTTCTCTTTCACCGCGACTGCCGGACAGGTGAGCAACACGACGTACGTCTCGGTCTCTGTCAATCCCACCAATAAACCTCCGGTCGTGAATGCCGGGCCAAACCAATCCCTTGCCCTGCCGAACGCGACCGTAACGCTCAGTGGTTCTGCGACGGACGACGGGCTGCCTGTTGGAAGCACACTTACGGTGGCTTGGTCCGAGGTCAGCGGGCCGGGGACGGTGACCTTCAGCGCTCCTGCGAGCGCGGTAACTCAGGCTACCTTCGCGGTGGCCGGCACGTATGATCTGCGGCTCAGCGCAAACGACACGCAGTACACGAGCACTTCGGACGTGATGGTGACGGTCACTGCGGCGCCGCAAAATCAGCCGCCGACTGTTTTTGCAGGCCTCAACCAGACGATCACGCTGCCGCAGACCACGGTGTACTTGAATGGCAGCGCCACTGATGACGGCCTGCCGGCAGGAAGCCACCTCACGATTGTTTGGAGCGAACTGAGCGGGCCTGCTTCGGTGACATTCTCGAACGGCGCCTATCCGCAGACCTATGCGTATTTCACAGTGCCTGGCGTGTATGTTGTGCAGCTAAGCGCGAATGATACACAGTACACTAGCACCTCCACGGCCACCGTGACCGTCAATCCGCCAATCAACCAGCCTCCCCTTGTTTACCCAGGGAACGCCCAGACCGTCACGCAGCCAACCAACAGTGTGACTCTCAACGGGACGGTAACGGATGACGGCCTCCCCATCGGCGGCACTCTGACCGAGCAATGGACACAGCTGAGCGGCCCGGCCGCGTGCACGATCGCAACGCCGAACCAGCCTGTCACGCAAGTCACGTGTTCCGCCGTGGGCACATATTATTTCCAGTTGAGCGCCAACGACGGCCAACTCACAAGCTCCTCTGCGACCAGTCTCACAATCAATGCCGCGGAGAAACCTCCATTGGTGAGCGCGGGACCGAACCAGGTGGTCCAGTTGCCCGCGAATACCGTTACTCTATCGGGCTCGGTGACACCGGCTTTTACAGGCCAGAACTTAACGGTGACCTGGACAGAATTATACGGGCCCGCGGCAGCCGTCATCAGTTCGCCGAATCAACTCACGACCCTCGTGACGTTTACGGGTGTGGGCGAATTTGTCGGGTCGTACCAGTTCCAGCTGACGGCCACGGACGGTGTCCTTACCAGCACAGCGAACGTGGGGGTCACGGTCAATCCGGCCTCCGCGCCGCCGGTGGCCCAAATCCTCACGCCTGCCGACGGCACAGAAATCACCAAGCCCGTGGTGGTCACAGGAAATGTGTCACCCGTGAACTGGTTTGTCGAATACAGCCCCAACACGGCCGATGGCCCTTCTGGTGTTTGGACGCAATTCGCCCGCGTGGGGCAAAGCGCAAATCAGGTCAACGACACGACTCTGGGGACCTTCGATCCCACGCTCCTTCCTAACGGTTCCTACACGATCCGGCTGACCGCGAACAACCAGTTCGGCCAGAGTGCCGTGAGCAGCGTTACCGTCACGGTCGCGCGCAATATGAAGGTTGGTGTCCTGCAACTCGCCTTCAACGACCTGACGATCCCCGTGGCCGGCGTGCCCATGCAGATCATTCGCAGCTATAACAGTCTCGACCGCGGGATCTCCGGCGATTTCGGGCTGGGCTGGAGCCTGTCGCTTTCCAACATTCACTTGCAGAAGAATCGCGTGATCGGAAAGAACTGGAACGAATCGGTGCAGCTCGGCGGCTACTTCCCGCAGTACTGCCTGGACCCCATCGGGGACAAGACCGTCACCATCACGTTCCCCGGTGGCAGGGTGTACAGCTTCGCAGCAAGAAGCGGGCCCGAGTGCCAGTCCGCGGGACCCATCACCGCCCCAAGCCTGACCTTCACGGAACTTCCGGGCGCTGCCGCCACCGCCGGGGCCACGCTTGTTCCCGCCGATGGCGGGTTTGTGAACTTTGCAGGAAGTGTTCCTGGGTCGTCGGACCTTCTCGATTACAGCGGCCAGACCTACAATCCCACCCTCTTTGTGCTGACGACGGCCGATGGAACTGCCTACACCATCGACCAGTTCCTTGGCTTGACAAAACTCGCCGATCGCTACGGCAACACGCTCACAATTACGGCCAGCGGCATTATCAGCTCGACCGGCCAGAGCATTACCTTCAAACGGGATTCCTCCAACCGCATCACCGAAATCGATGATCCGAACGGCAATCGTCTCCTCTACGGATACAATGGGGGCGATCTCTTTACGTTCCGGAACGCAGCCGGGCAGCAAACCCGGTTTGGCGGTTTCAGCGGGCTCTTGTACCAAATCTATCCGCCGGGCCAAAGCACACCCATTCAGTTCAACTACGACGGCAGCGGACGGCTCATTGGAACGACGGATGCGCTCCCCGGTCAGATCCAGTTCCAGCCGGATATTCCGAATCAGCGCCAAACCGTGATCGATCGCAATGGCAACAGCACCGTCTATGAATTCGACGGCGACGGCAACATCACAAAAATTACCGATGCGCTAGGGCATTTCACGACGTCCACGTACGACGCGAGCGACAACAAGCTCAGCGAAACGAATGCCCTCGGCAAAACCAGCGCGTACACGTATGACGGCCTCGGGAACCGAACCAGCGAAACGGATCCACTGGGCCACACCACAACCTACACCTATAACGCGCGCAAGCAGCCTCTGGCGGTTGCCGATCCAAACGGGAACACCACCACAAATGCATACGATTCGAACGGCAACCTGACCAGCACTAAAGATCCGCTCGGCAATACCACGGCCATCACCTACTTTTCGAACGGGCTCCTGCAATCGACCACCGACACTCTAACCCACACGACACGCTTTGCGTACGACACGGTCGGCAATCTCACTTCAAAGACCGACGCACTGAACAACGTCACCACGTACACCTACGACGCCAACGGCAACCGCAAATCCCAAGCCGTCACGCGCACCAAGAGCGATGGCACGCAGGAAACGCTCACGACCCAATATCAGTACGACGGCAATAACCGGCTGACGAAGACCCTCTATGCGGACGGCTCCTTCACGCAAGTGCAATACGACCCGGTGGGGCGCCATGCCGCAACCATCGACGCGCTGAACCGCACAACCAGCTTCACTTACGACGCGGACGGCCACCTGACGCAGACGAACTATCCGGACGGCACAAAGGAATCCGCGACGTACGACGCCAACGGGAACCGCCTGACCACCACGGACCGCGGCAGTCACACGACCACATTCACGTACGACAAACTCAATCGTCTGACCGCCACGACGTTCGCCGACGGCACCTCAGTCTCCACGACCTATGACGCAATCGGCCAGGCAATCGCCAGCAACGATGCCAACGGTAATACCACGCAGTATGGTTACGATGACGCTGGTCGTCGCACGTCGGTCACTGACGCGCTCGGCCATACGACGGCGTTCACTTACGACGCGGCGGGCAACCAGCTTTCCGTGACGGACGCGAACACCCACACCACGCAGTATCAATATGATGGCGTAAATCATCAGATAACAGCCACCTATCCGGACAGCAAGTTTGAGACGACTGCCTATGATGCGCTGGGCCGTGTACTTTCACGCACGGACGCCAAGGGCCTCACCACGCAGTATGGCTACGACAATCTCGGCCGCCTAACGACTGTTACTGTCGCCGTCACGGGCGTCCTCAACCAAGTCACGAGCTACGGGTACGATGAGGTGGGTAATCGCATCACGCAGACCGACGCGAACCAGCACACCACAAGCTATGCCTATGACCAGATGGGCCGCCGCATTCAGCGCAAGCTGCCGATGGGACAGACGGAAAGCTACGCCTACGACGCGAACGGAAATCTGAAAACACGGACAGATTTCAACGGCCGCACAACGACGTATGCCTATGACAACTTGAACCGGCAGCTCACAAAGACCGCCGACGCGTACTTTGCGACCAATCATCTGGGCGCGGCGGGCGTGAGTTTCACCTATAACGCCCTCGGGCAACGCGTCACCATGGCGGACGCGAGCGGCACCACCACTTACGGCTACGACAACCGGAATCGCCTGACCAGCAAAGCAACACCGGAAGGCACGCTGACATACACCTACGATGCGGCCGGAGATGTGAAGACGATTCAATCGTCGAACACCGGTGGAGCAAATCTTGCGTATGCCTACGACACGCTGAACCGGCTGAACAAGGTCACCGACCCGGTTGGCGCGACCGCCTACACCTACGACAACGCCGGGAACCTGCAGAACGTAACGTATCCCAATTCCGTGGCGCACACCTATGGCTACGACAGCCGCAACCGGTTGACGAGTCTAGGTGTGGCCAGCACGGGCGGCCAACTGGCTGGCTACAGCTACCTTCTCGACGCCACTGGGCACCGGTTGTCGGTGAGCGAGTTGTCGGGTCGCACCGTGAATTACGGCTACGACAATCTGTACCGCCTCACGAGTGAGACGATTGCCGCCGACCCGGGCGGAGTCAATGGCGCAGCCGGCTACACGTACGATCTAGCGGGGAATCGCACGCAGAAAGTTTCGACCATTCCCGGCTATCCGGGGGGGGCGTCGAGCTACAACTCGAACGATCAACTCAGCACCGATACGTACGATGCGGACGGGAACACCACGCAGTCCATCGGGCTCGGGTATGCGTACGACTTCGAGAACCACCTGGTGCAGCAGGCGGGGTTGACCATCGTCTACGATGGCGATGGCAATCGCGTGGCGAAAAGCACGGCAAGCGGCACGACCGAGTACCTCGTCGACACGCTCAACCCCACGGGCAATGCGCAGGTCATGGACGAACTGCAAACGGGCGCGGTCACCAGAACTTACACCTGGGGTCTGGAGCTCATCAGCGAGCGCCAGCCGATCAACTCCACGCTGGTCACGAGCTTCTATGTGTTCGATGGCCACGGCTCGGTGCGCGCGCTGACGGATTCGACTGGCGCGGTCACCGACACCTACGACTACGACGCCTTCGGAAACTTGCTCCACTCCACGGGCACCACGCCCAACAACTATCTCTACTCCGGCGAGCAGTTCGACCGCGACCTCGGCTTCTACTACAACCGCGCTCGATACTTGAACACTTCGACTGGACGATTTCTTAGTGCGGATACGTACGAGGGCAATGACCAAGACCCGAGGACCTTACATAGATATCTATACGTAAGCAATGACCCTATTGACTCGGTGGATCCAAGTGGCTTCTTCACGCAAAGCTTCGGCTATGCAGTGGAATGGGCCGTTTGGCCGTACTACAAAGGCGATCATCCCGGCGATATCGTAATCCGCGGCCTTTGGGCACGGGTGGGCCCCAATCCGAGGCTTAAGCCTGATATCTTTAATTACACGGCGCACAAATATCTTGAAATAAAACCGCTTTCCATTAGTGGCATCGTCGATGCAGGAATAAAGATGGAAATAAACGAGATAAACTTTGCTGACTCGGGATACACGCCTGACAATGTGTGGGAGCCGGCGGTGAATCCGATCATTGTAGCTGGCACGCCGACCTACATTCGAAACGTAGGGGGAGTATTGTTTTACACCGACGTGCGGGATAACTTTGAGGACCTGGCGGGACTTGTAACGATCCAGGCAGTGAAGAACATCTTGACTCAGCTTCTTTTGAGGCCGGGCAACGTCAGCGAATTTGGAAACGTGATCGAGTTCGTTCGAAGGGCGGACGGCGGCGAAGCCGCGGCGGAAGCGGACGTAGAGACTACAGAGGGGGCGGCAGTACTGGAAGATGTCGCCTAGGTCAAGGCATGCAACCGGGCAAGGTCTCTGAATCCAAGTTCGTTCTGCGCATTCAGCTAGCAGACATGCGCCAGGGCGAAGAGATCTTAAACCTGCAGCGGTTTCCGAGCTTTCTCAATGACGCGGGTGTCGTCGAACGTCTGAAGGTTCGGGTATGGCGCAACGGGGAATGGGAGAACTGCGATCCAGAATGGGTCCGGCGGGCCGGCAATTCGCTACCGCGCCCGCAATTTAATAGCATGCTTGTCGAATACGATTTGGCGAGATCTCCGTTCGTGGGATCCGCGATCGAAGCTGTCCATGCTTCGAGCCTCTTGACGGTATCTCCTACGTGTAATCTGTGGGCCTCGGTACCGAAACTCCCCTTTCGAAATCCAGAAGGGGAAAGCCTCAGAAGCTACTTCGAATCCGTGGCCCAAGCGCTCCGTTATCGTTCCCTCAATGCATATCCCTCCCTGGTGGATGTCCATCTTCACGTTCAAACGAAGAATCTTTCGGCTGCCGAATGCATCCAATCCAGCCTTCGAACGATTTCTGAGAGTTTCCCGGTCGAGCTGAGTGGAGTTCCACTGATGGGGTCGATTGACTGTTCGAAGGAACCGAGCGTCGGGGATTTGCTGACCGAGCGATTTATGAGCCAGAGTGACTACCTCAGAATCGGGCGATGCTTTCCTTTGTTTCACCCGGTTTTGATTGGGGACTATCAGGAACTCCTGAAGATGAAGGGGGTGGTTGGAGCAGGAGCGGAATTATTCGCGATTGCTAACTGTTCCATGAACTTCGAATTGGGGCTGTTCTATCTCTCTCCGGAACTACTTCAAGCTCCGGACACTGTTTTACGACTCAAGCCCTGGCTGGCCGCTGCGCCGGAGTCCATTCAGGCCGGCGAGTACAACGTCCGAGGATCAAAAATTCTTTCCCTCAAGAGAAGTCGCGAACTAGAAGCTGCCGGAGTTCTTTCTGATCTTCCGGACGGCTTTGTCCGCTATCTGCTTGTAAGCGCGCATCACTGCAAAATGATCGGCGTGAATCCCGAAGATATGGTGACCTACGTGGGCCCCGCCGCTCAAATCATGAAAACGCAGGCAGAGGTGGACTCCGAGCTTGCTCGCACGAGTGTAACGATTCCGCCCAAGGAGCGAGTTTGGCTAGCGTACGAAGCCACTGCTTTTCGAAACGTAGCGGCGGAGCTCAAGGATCTCATCCGGCGCGTCTATTTTGGCGAGCCCACCAGGAACTGAGTTCTTCGGATCCGGGTGTTGGGAGTGCTTCGTCAACTCCTGGCGGAAACCATTCCAGGCCCAGCGCCACAAACCATTTCTGTGAGGAATTCTGAACGCCGACCGTTTGACCCGCGTAACCCCGCCCATTCCCCGCTTTTGCGGGACCAGTATGCGTTCAGTCATCGAAGAAGTGTTCGAAGAAATTGACTCTCGTTATCTCTCGGCTTTCAGATTAATTTCTGCTGTTTCACCTTTCACTTCTACTGCTGTTCCGAAGGGCCGCGACGACTCAGCGAGCCGTTCGAGAATATAGCGCGCTTGCTCGCCCGCAGCAGGCTTTGGCAGACCGCGTGTGTCGAGGAAGACGTTGTCCGCGAGCGGGTCGTGAAGGTCGGGCTGACCCTGACCCAGCTTATTGAGCGCGATCGGTCGGAACGTAATCGATTGCAAATTCTTTCCCTGGAATCGGACATAGGCGACCACGCTTTCCCAGATAATCGGTTCGTCAAGCCTCGTATTGGTCGGCCGCATGTTAAAAATGAAGTTCCCAAGGTCGTAAAAGATGGGCCGGTTGCGATAAATCTCGACGCCTTGTACAAGGGGCGCGCCATGCATTACTACGATATCCGCGCCCGCATCGATCTCTCTGTGCGTCCATTTCTTGATCCAATCAGGTGGCACTAACCGCTCGGCCAGCTCTTCCGCCATCATCGTTCGAAAAGGCTTGTCATAGATGTGATTGTGCTGATATACGATCACCAGATCGGCGCGCTTGCTGGCGTCCGTAATGCTCTGAAGAATTCGTTGCGCATCCTCCGCGCTCGGTATATTTCCTGGTTCGACACGGAGCTCATCCACGCCCGGTCGCGTCGCGGTAGCCGCCCCTCCGGACGCAATTTCACCGGATGCCATCCCCACGAGCGCAACGGTGCCCTTCGGTGTGTGCAGGTAAGCTGGCGCTACAGCTTCGTCCATCGTGTTCCCGGTCCCCGCAGAAACCAGGCTAAGGCGGCTCGCTTCCCGGAGCGTGTTCTGAATACCCACGGCCCTGAGATTCCACGCATGGTTGTTGGATAGAGATAACAGGTTGAAGCCTAAAGCCTTCAGCGCGCCGAGCGCTCCAGGTGGGGCGAGGAAGATGCCCTCTGAGTCCGGCTGCGGGGGCGTCGATTCGTTCGGCTGACCGTGTTCTGCTACCGTCCCTTCGAAGTTCGTAAATATTACATCGCCCTTCAACAATGACGCTATCGTGGGCACGTCGGAGGGCGCTGTAGCACGGATGTCCGACCGAATCATCGACTGTCCGGTCAGGGTGATGTCGAGGGTGGGTGACTGGGGCCATCCGCCTGCCCTGATGGTGACGATAGCAAGGCAGGCTGCTGCAAGCATGAGTCGGCCATATTTCAATTTTAGTAGTGTTACCATCCGCCTTCTCCTCCAAGCTGTGATACTCGAACGAACGAAAACCGCCTCGTTTCAGAAGTCGGCTTCATTCGTTGACGCGGGCATCCGCGGCTGGGTTCCCCAACAGGCCAAACACGGATAGCAGTGCTCAGGAACGAAAGCATCTTCCGACGCCGCATATCGCACCTCATCTCATGCCTCCCGCGGCGGAGGGGCGAGTGCTTGAAAGTAATATTCATGAAAGGCAGCTTCCAAGATCCAAGGCGTTGCGAAGACAACCGAAACCATCATTTATCGTGAGCAACTGCTCCCATGCAGTTCAAATCTCCGTGTCACGCGAGGTCTGCCAAATTCAGTCCTCACTACGTAGCAAGCCTCTAGGCAGAGTCTAGAATCTCGGCGCGAGAATCAGACTAGCGGCTTCCGGTTACCAGATCAACTTCAAGCCAAATTGAATTTGCCGTGACGGCGTCGACGTCTGATCGATCGCGCCCGCTCCACCGACCGGGTTTCCACCCTGGTCAAACAGCGTGTTGTTGTGGAAGGGTGTCGCAAAATTAGGCCGATTCAAGATGTTGAAGAATTCGGCTCGAAATTGAAGGTTGAAGCTTTCGGAGAAACTCTTGATGTAGTTGTTTTTGAGCAGAGAGAAATCCCAGGTCATGAGTCCAGGTCCGACCACCGAGTTGCGGCCCGCATTGCCAAGAAGAGTAAGCGGATTCGGAGCGGCGAAACAGCTGAGCTTGATGTAATTGTTGACATTTCCAGGATTCACGGCCGAACCGCATCCGGGCCCGGTGAGACGGTTCGGAAAGGCGAACGGGTCGTTGCTATTGAGTCCAAGAGGATCTCCGCCGATCAGGGGTGTGATAGGCACCCCGGTCTCGGCCGTGAAGAGTCCTCCCGCCTGCCATCCGCCTAGGACGTGTGAACCGATAGGCCCCCAATTCTTTGGTGTCGGAACATCCCAGATGTAGTTGACCACGAGGGTATGAGCTATGTTGAAGTCCGACGGACCGCGCCTACATTTCTTGCAAAACCAGAACAGGCTTGAGATGGAGTTCGTATATGGGTCACCGATAACACTGGCCGAACCGGTGTCGATAGCCTTGCCCCAGGTGTAAGAGCCCTGTACTTGGAAGCCGTGGCTCATCCTTTTCAACGCTCCCACCTCAAGAGCGTCATACACGGAATCGCCACCCCAATAAAGGCCGCGGATGTCACCATTGTTGGGATTTAGTTTTGTTCCGCTGCCCCGCGGCGACGGCCATAAAAGTCCCAGAGAAGTGACGGTAGGAAGAACGCTATTTATGTCATCCGCACGATCGAGCATGTGGACGCCGTGGTTCCCAACATAACCAATCGTCATGGTCGTGTCTGCGGTCAATTGTTGCTGCACGTTCAGATTCCAGATCATGACGTAATTGCGATGCGGGTTGGATTCAATGGAGGCGGCCATCAGTTTCGACGGGTCAACATTTGAAACGTTTGCTGCTCCGGTCGGGAATGAACCTGCTGGTAGATTGGTTGCGCTGAGGATTTGATGAAACGGAGTTGAGAGGGCTTCCGCAAGGAAGAATTCGTAATTGAGAGGCAGGGCATCAAAGATGCCGAAGGCTCCACGGACTGCTGTCTTGCCAGTGCGGAAAGGGTCCCAGGCGAAACCCACACGAGGTTCAAAGTCGTGCAGGGTTGGGTTGCTGAAATAAGGAGAACCTAAATGAGGCGCTGCGGAGGTGAAGGTTGGCAGATTCGAAAGCCGGTTATGCACCTCCGTCGGCACCGTGACGGCTTCGTACCGTAGACCCAGGTTCAGAGTCAGGTTAGGACGCAACCGCCAATCGTCCTGGATATAACCACCAATGAGACTCTGTCGTATTCCTTGGGGCGAACCCGTGCTTGGCAGCTGTCCTTGAAACGAGAGAGGTTGATTGGTCAGGAAATCTGCGAGCGAGCCGAAGTTGAAACTCCCGGTGGGACGGGACGGAATTATCAGGTTATGTTGCATTCTCTCGAAAGCAAAGCCGAACTTTAGCGAATGGACTCCCTTGGTCAGGAACGCGTCGTCGTACGCCTGGAAGGAGTTCCAAGCGTATACATCGCCCGTAAATCCCCCTACACCGCCACCGACGAAATCCGTTAGTCCCGGCACACTCAACGACGGTGCGGGAAGCCCGGCAAAAGAACCGAGCGATACATCATTTACCAGAGGATTAATTGCCTGTAGGTTTACTTGGATGAGTGCAGCCACCCGGCTGTAGCCAGCGCGCAAGGTATTGACCGCGGACGGGGAGAAGACATGCTTCTCTTCCAAGGCGGTCATCAGTCGGCTGGTCGCGTTGCCAATAACCAACTGATTTAGGGCGTCCGGTGCCTCCGCCGAACCTTTATCGTAGAACCAGGACCCGGAAAAACTGTCCTTCACGGATATTTCCCAGTCCATCCTGGCGGTCTCGAAGTTCTCGGTAGAGACGTTGTTGCCCGCAACGATGTACGCTCCCGTATTCCCCGTCCCGATTAGTCCGGCGTTGGGCATCGGATAGAAACCGAAGAAAGGCTTAACCAAGGGATCCACCGTCACCGTCGTTGTCGTCCCGTCGGGGTTATGCAAGATGCCGTTTCGTGCGTCCGCGGAAGGCACGTGATCAACGCTCGTCGCGCCAAGAACCTGACGGATCCCTTCGTAATCAAAAAAGAAGAAGGCCTTATCCTTCTTAATAGGACCTCCAGCGGACCCACCAAACTGGTTGCGATGAAACGGAACGACGCTGGTATCAAAGAAGTTTTTTGCGTCAAACCCTTCGTCGCGAAGGAACCAGAAGGCCGTCCCATGGATCTGGTTCGACCCAGATCGTGTGACAGCGTTGATCACCCCGCCGGAAGTTCGGCCGTACTCGGCCGAGTAATTGGCTGTCAGAACGGAAAACTCCGCAACAGCATCCACGCCCAAGGCGACGCTGAGGGCGCTGCCCGGTGCTCCGCCGGAGTAGTCAACGATGCTAACTCCGTCCAGGCGGTAGTTATTGAGTTGTGGCCGTGTGCCGGACACGGTTATTTGGTTTCCGAACCCGCGGTTTCCTCGAACGCCACTCGCATTAATGGGCCTCTGCGTCGGGACAACCTGGACGCCGGTTTGGAGAGCTGCCAGTTGTGTCCAATCGCGCCCGTTCAGTGGCAGGTCGACAATGGTTTCCGAACCTACCACTGCGCCAATGCTGGACGAGGCCAGTTGCACCGTCGGCGGGGCGGCAGTGACTTCCACCCTCTGTGTAACTTCTCCCACGCGAAGGGTGAGGTTCAGGACTTGCTGGGCTCCGACGGTCAGAGTGATCCCGGTTCGTACCACGGTTGCAAAACCGGGAGCTGAAACCGTAACCACATAGTCTCCATGGAGCAGATTCGGTGCGGTATAGAAGCCATCGGCATTTGTGCTGATGGCTGTGATAATTCCAGTCGCCACGTTTTTGATGGAGATTTGGGCCTGGGGTATTAGCTGGCCGGACGCATCCGTCACTGTGCCCTCGAGCGTTGCCCCCACCACCTGTCCGGATGTCGGGTAGGCGAAGAAACTATTTAGCGCTAAGAGCGCAAGCACCTGAAGTGCTAGTACGTTTCTCTTTACGGCCGTGCAGTGAGACATGCTCATCCTCCTCATCCACAATTCAGACAGATTCCACACGCTCCGCTTCTACGATGGGCTAGTTCGATTTGTTCAAGGATCATATTCAACGCAGAATCACAAAAAATGCTGGCTCGCGCCGGTTCGCAAACGGCTTACTTAAGCCTCGGCGACACCAACACCCCTGACAGGACCGCACGTAACTCGAAAATTGCTTTTCCCACATAGCCCATCGAGAATCTGCCTTCCCCGAGTGCTCGCTTGTTCCAATGCAGGCAGCTCCCGTTTACACAACCTTGTAAAAAAACTGGCTGCTAATGTCCTTTAACGCCCATGAATTATTTCTTAAAAAAACGTTGTTACGGCCACGACCAAGCTGAATCGACACTTGTCCGTGTTCACTCCATTTCAGATTGACACCCGGCACGTCTGCTTCGGCATACAGCTCAGAGGGTCCACTGGAGGACAAAGCTTTGGCTCTCCTTGTTCGAATTCGAAATGGCAAACGCCTTGAACTGCCCCCGTCCTAGCCCGCTCCCGGCATGGCGCTGCAAGGATCTCGCTACAGAGCTTGACTTCGCGTCGGGTTGAGGGAGGCAAACGGCTGGAAGAAGAGGCCCGTCGCGTGACGGTAGCGTCGCGATCGCTGTCGGTGTCTGATAGGCCAAGAGACTATGCAGCTGTGGCGTATCCTATTCACCTAGCGTCGACGATTCCCCGAGTGTCAGCAAGCTCTCCCGAACGAGTCTTAACGCATCCTTCGACGAATGAAGTATTGGTATTGGAGGCGAGCCCGAAAAGGAACGTGGTGGCCCGGGGCATCTTCAGAACGAAACTAGGTTCCACTCTCTCGAAAGCCCATCTGCTGGAGCAACGCAGCAAATCGTGGATCGGAACGGATAGGATCGAGTAAGGGCTCGGTCTTTGCGTACACCATGTAGCTGGAGCGGTCTTGGTATGCTTTCGCGAGCCAGTCCAGCGCCTGATCGCGGTCGCCGAGCCCAATGCAGATGAGAGCCATGTTGAACGCAGGCACAGCTTGCCGACGCGAGCGCTGTGTCAATTCTTGAAGCAGCTTCCGAGCTCTGGCGGTGTCACCCGACCTCGCAAATGTGTAACCCATCAGCCCTTCCGGGTAGGAATCAGAACCGGAAAGCCGCTGCGCTTCCGCAAACTCGTGTATGGCATCGGAGAAAGCTCCCTCGGCCGCATACGTCATTCCCAGGCGAGCGTGTGCGCGCGCATAGTGCGGGTCCAGGTCGATGACCTTGCGGTAGGCATCAATCGATTGATCGTACTGATGCCTCAAGTAAAAGATTCGGCCGACTACGGTGTTTATTTCGAGTGAAAGGGGATCCAGTACTTGGGCACGCCGCACCTGATCGAGCGCTTCATCGTACCGCCCCATGGCCCCAAGATTGAGGGCGTACCAGCTGTGCGCGAGTACGTAGTTCGGATTCAACGCGATGGCACGCGTAAACTCTTTGGCAGCCTCTGGCCAATTCCATTCATAGTAGAAATAGACCATCCCGAGAGAGGCGTGCGCTTCCGCAAGCGAATCGTCGAGCCGCAATGCCTTGAGCGCCGCCGCTTTAGCTACAGGGTATGCCTGCGAGGCCGGCTCAACCCCGTAGGAGTCCAGCAGGACGTAGGAATCAGCGAGACCTGCATAAGCAGATGCGTACTGCGTATCTTCGGTAGTCGCCCGCTGAAAATACTCGATGCTCCGGCGCAGACCTTCCTCAGTTCTCTTGTTCCAAAAATAACGCCCCTCCATATAAAGTTGGTAGGCCTTGGAGTCCACGTCCCGGCGCGCCAAGCGGGTACTTGTTTCACTCGGGAGGTGAATGGACAGCGATTGCGCGACCCTGTCCGCCACTTTGTCTTCCAAGACGAATATTTGCTGGGAACTCTCCTCAAATGTGCCGGCCCACAGTAACGTGCCATCGGATACTCGAATTAATTGGGCGGTAGCGCGGACGTGATCGGGCAAAGTTTCAAGGTAGCCTGCAAGGATGGCATCTACTTTCTGCTCGCTTCCTACCGACAACGGATCTGCCGACGAGTCCGCGTATTTCAGCACGGCACTGGTCGGTCGCACCATGATTTGTCCGGTGCTCGCCAGCTTTGTAATAATGGCGTCGGCCAATCCCAACCTGAGGTAATCCTGGGTGGCATGGGAATTCCAACTCCGAAAAGGCAACACCGCCAAGGAGTGGATCTTTGCTCCAGGTCCGCCTTGCTTCCGAGCGCGCACTACAGAGAACACCATAATCATGGCAACGACGGTCAAAAAGGCAATGCCAAGGCCGATCCTGATTAAAGATGCGGGCCGACGAGCCACCTCTGGCAGTACGACCGGTGCTTCCTTGACAGTACCGGATAAGGGAGACTCTGAGGCGGCTAGTTCCCGCACGTCTGGTAAAAAGCGATACCCACGTTTGGCAACCGTCTCGATGTATTTGGAGTCGCTGCCGTCGTCGCCCAGAGCCTTTCGAAGCATGTGAATCGTGACCGAAAGGTTGCCTTCCTCGACAAAAGAATCAGGCCAGATCGCCTGCATGATTTCCGATTTCTCCACCAGGTGACCATTCCGCTGAACCAACAGCAAGAGAGTATCAAAGGCCTTCGCCGTCACAGGAACGCGGATGCCTTCACGCAGGAGCTGGCGCTCTGAATGGTCGATCGTGAACGGCCCAAACTCATAGACGCGCTGATGGTGCTCGTCTGGAGCGCCATCAACGATGGTTTTAAGATTATTTTTAGACTCGTTAAAGGACATAAGTCTGATTCTAGTGAGAATACTATCGGCGTGGCCGAAAGTATACCTGCAACGTGCGTTGGGTCAAGAGTAGGGAAGAAGGAATTCAACGCCAGATTTCGTGCCGACTCAGCGAGGCGCAAATGGCAGTCTCGCTGGCCGAGGGGTGATGGGCCGAGCTGTTCATGCCAATGGCCCCGCTTTCTTTTAGTCGCCGGCCCGGCTTTCTGCCTACTCAGGTTTCCACCATGCTTGGTCCCATAGACCGAGCTCTACTTCATCGCCGGATGGGAAGTTCGTTCGTTCCGTATATCGTTCGCGGGCCTGATCCATGCACCGTATCGAACAAGCCTGCGCACGCCGAAACATAGGAGAAAGCCGGCGCCACTCTTGACCATGACAGCGATTCCTCCGCGTCTTATGGAAAAACAGTCGATTTCATCCGATCTTCGTCCGACGGGCGTCCGCTGGCGCGTCATGGCGCTAATCGCAATCGTGAATATGCTCCCGTCCCTCGGAAAGATAAACCTGGGAGTCGCCGCGTCCTACATCCAGGCCGAGTTCCGGCTTAGCGCCACGACCATGGGATGGATTCTAGGAATGTTCGTTTTTAGCTACGCACTCACGCAGCTTCCGGGCGGCCTGGCAGGCGATCGCTTCGGTCCCCGCAGAGTCCTAACCTTGGCCATCCTGTGGTATTCGTTTTTTTTGGCAGCCATGGCTCTTGTCCCACGGCTCCCCCTAAGTCGTTGGGTAGGCGTGGCGTGGTCGTTCGCGATATGTCAGCTTTTAATCGGCGCGGGAGAAGGGTTCACTGCTCCGAACTCCGCCAAAATCGTAGGCTCATGGATGAGCTCGGGAAAGTTGGGATTAGGCATCAGCTTTACCACCTTAGGCATAGGGGCCGGCGGGGCCTTAACGCCAATATTTATTGCTTGGACGATGCAACGTTGGGGATGGCGCACTTCCTTTTGGCTATGCGGTCTCATTGGAGGCCTCGTCGCTCTAGGATGGGGCTGGTATGTAACCGACCGGCCCGAGCAACATCCGCACGTGAATTCCGCGGAACTTGAGCTGCTTCGTCCTCGCGCTGAACCTGCCCACGGCAAACCAGTCAGAAACATGGCCAAGGGACGCCCCCCGTGGCGGAGGATCCTTTCCAGTGCCTCGGTCTGGAGTTTGCTTCTCAGCTATACATGCAGGGCGTACACGCTGTACTTTTTCAATACCTCATTTTTTACCTATCTGGTGCAGGCACGCGGCCAGCCCATCATGCGGGGTGGCCTTTGGGGTGCAACTCCTTATCTTGCCATTCTTCTGCTGTCTCCTGTCGGTGGGTGGTTTTCCGACATTGCCGTGCGTCGATTCGGCAAGCGACACGGAAGGCAAACCGCCGTGTGGCTAGGCATGGCCTGTTCGGCAATGCTGGTGTGGATCGGCTGCAACACCTTGAACAACACGGTCGCCATCCTGTTGGTCGCTTGCGGGGCAGGTTTTAACATGTTCGCCAACATCACGTGGTGGGCGACGTGCATCGATCTCACACCCCACTACGC
>Ga0307477_10001054_pt1 | contig 24892 bp, 22 predicted proteins | sample atmos_gasesECM2C_FD_203316 | JGI IMG/M metagenome (GOLD analysis project Ga0307477, IMG submission 203316) | Hardwood forest soil microbial communities from Morgan-Monroe State Forest, Indiana, United States - atmos_gasesECM2C_515 | ecosystem: Environmental > Terrestrial > Soil > Temperate...
GGCGAAGGCCAGGACGCACGCCGCGCTCGTCGCGGTCAACGGGATTGACCGCGACGACGCCGTCCGGGATGTCTTGAGCGACCACCTGCGTGCTCTCGAGTGCGAGGTGCGCAGCTACCGCGACGTGGCCGAGCTCACCCAGGCCGACGACGGCTCTCAACCCGGTGTGGTGGTGTTCGGGCCGTCGGAACCACCCGAGGACGTCATCGGCCGCGTGACCAAGTTGAGCTCGGCCGGGGCCGGACGCGGGGTGGTCATGGTCGTAGATGAGCTGACTGCGGACGTCCTCAAGCACGCCATGCGGGCCGGCGTCGACGACGTCGTGCCGTCGACCGCTGACGACAAGGAGCTGCTCGACGCCATCGTACGGGCTTCGCGCCGCGTCATGGCCCGCCTTCCGGTCGGAGGCTCGCCCGCGGCGGGGTCGACACCGACCGAGGGCCGTGTGGTGACGGTGTTCTGCACCAAGGGGGGCACGGGCAAGTCCGTGGTTGCCGTCAACCTGGCGGTAGCGCTCGCCAAGCGGACGATCCAGCCCGTCGTGCTCGTCGACGCCGACCTGCAGTTCGGCGACGTCGCGCTCATGCTCCAGCTCCAGCCGACCCACACCATCGTGGACGCGCTGCACGCCGGGGAGCGCCTCGAGGGCGTCATGCTCGAGAACCTCTTGCTGCGACACCCGGCGAGTGGTCTCCTCGTACTGGCCGCGCCCACCGAGCCGAGTTCGGCCGACCAGATCGGGCGCGCCGACCTAGGCCGCATCCTCGAGGTCCTGCGTGAGCGGTGTGCCTACGTCATCGTCGACACCTCTGCCAACTTCGCCGAAGTGACGCTGGCGGCGCTCGAGGCGGCGGACGAGATCCTCGTGATGGCCGGCCTTGACGTCATGAGCCTGAAGAGCGCCCGGGTAGGGCTTCAGACCATGCGGATCCTGGGCATCCCGTTCTCGCGGGTGAAGTTCGTCCTCAACCGGGCCAACACCCGGGTGGGTCTGACCGAAGCCGATGCCGAGCGGGCGTTGCAGCTCAAGGTCGATGTCGCGCTCCCGAGCGACATCGTGGTCGCCGAGTCCGTCAATCGGGGCGTGCCGGTGGTCACGAGCGCGCCGCGGTCAAAGTTCGCCCGCAGCATCGACGAATTGGCCGACACGCTCATGGCCACGGCACCGGCGGCCGGGGCGCGGTCGGCCCGGGTCAAGTAAACGGGCGAACGAGTCGAGCCAAGAACCAGCCGAGCCAGGACCACCGAGCCAAGAAACCAGCCGAGCCGAGTAGAGGAACCCATGTCGCTGTCGGATCACCTTCGCCAAGCGGGCACCTTCGTCACCTCTGAGGAGGCCCGGGCCCGGGTCCTGGAAGAGGTCCACGTCCGGGTGCACCAGCGCCTGATCGAAGAGCTCGGGCCTGAGCTGTCCAGTGGACGGCTCACCGCCAAGGAGCTCCGCCCGCGCGTGAACGCGCACCTTCAGGCGGCGCTGGCCGACGAGGCGACAACACTGTCGCTGGCCGACAAGGCTCGGCTCGGCGAGGACATCGCCAACGACATCCTGGGTTACGGCCCGATCCAGCGGTATCTCGAGGATGCGGACATCTCCGAGGTGATGGTCAACGGCCCCCAACACGTCTACGTCGAGCGGTTCGGCAAGATCGAGCTGACCCAGACCACGTTCATCGACGAGACCCACCTCCGACGCGTGATCGACAAGATCGTGGGCGAGGTGAGCCGCCGCATCGACGAGTCGTCGCCCATGGTCGACGCCCGTCTGCCCGACGGCTCCCGGGTGAACGCCGTCGTCCATCCCCTCGCCATCGGCGGCCCCTACCTGACCGTCCGGAAATTCGCGGCCGACCCGTTGCAGATCGAGGACCTCGTGTCCAACAAGTCGCTCACCCCCGCCCTGGCCCGTTTCCTCGAGGCGTGCGTGGTCGGGCGGCTGAACGTCATCGTCTCCGGTGGGACCGACGCCGGGAAGACCACCATGCTGAACGTGCTGTCGTCGTTCGTCCCCTCGGACGAGCGCATCGTCACCATCGAGGACTCGAAGGAGCTCCAGCTCCGCCAGGACCACCTTGCGTCCCTCGAAGCGCGCCCCCCCAACATCGAAGGCCGCGGTGAGGTCACCATCCGAGACCTGATGCGCAACGCGCTCAGAATGCGCCCCGACCGGATCATCGTGGGAGAGTGCCGAGGGGGCGAGGCCCTCGACATGCTCCAGGCCATGAACACCGGCCATGACGGGTCGCTCACGACCGTGCACTCCAACGGCCCACGAGACACCCTGTCGCGCATCGAGACCATGACCCTCATGGCGGGGTTCGACCTCCCCGTCCGGGTCATCCGGGAGCAGATGTCGTCGGCCATCGACCTGGTCGTCCACCTGACCCGGCTGCGCGACGGCACCCGGCGGGTGACACACGTGTCCGAGGTCCAGCACATGGAAGGCGACGTGATCGTCATGCAGGACCTGTTCCTGTTCGACTTCTCGATGGGCATGGACGAGCACGGCCACTACCGGGGCACGCTCAAGTCGCTCGGCATCCGGCCGCACTTCGCCGACAAGCTCGAGGACGCCGGATTGCGCCTCGACGCCGAGCTCTTTCAAGCCGAGGAATTCGCGCGCGCCGGGATGGCACGCCGGTGAAGCTGCTCATCGCCCTCCTGGTCGGCCCCGCCGCCGCCTTGCTCGTATACGGGGTGGTGGCAGTGGCGTTCCGTCCTCGCGCCCCCCGCCTCGAGCAGACCCTCGCCCCGTACTCGGTCGGCGGGATGGGCGACGCGCGCCCGGCGGGCGCCCCCGGCGGCGGGGAACTCGTCGCGTCGCCGGTCCTTCGGCGGGCCGTGGCGGCCGTGGCCGAGGCGGCGTCACGCCGCGGCGTACTCCAAGTCCTCCAGCGCCTGCTCGACCAGGCCGACCTTCCGGTACGTCCGGCCGAGGCACTCTTCGTCTACCTGGTGGCGGTGGTCACCGGGGGCGCCATCGCGGGGCTGGCCGGCAATGCCTTCTGGGCCCTGGTGGCGCTCGGCGTGGTCGGGGCGGCCCCGTGGGTGGCCCTGGTTGCCGCGGCGCGCCGGCGCACCCAGAGCTTCACCGCCCAGCTGCCGGACATGCTCCAGCTCCTCGGCACCACCTTGCGATCGGGGTTCTCGATCCTCCAGGGACTCGACACCGTGTCCCGCCAGCTCAAGGACCCGATCGGCAAGGAGATGCGCCACGTGGTGGCGGACGCCCGTCTGGGCCGTCCCCTCGTCGACGCCTTGAACGAGGTCGCCGAGCGGGTGCGAAGCGACGACTTCGAGTGGGTGGTGACGGCGATCGGGATCCAGAGAGAGGTGGGCGGCAACCTGGCCGAACTGCTCGACATCGTGGCGGAGACCATGACCTCTCGGGCTCGGCTGCGGAGAGAGGCGCGCACCTTGACGGCCGAGGGCCGCATCGGGGCGATCGTGATCTCGGTGCTCCCCATCGCGATCGGACTGTTCGTCTACGGGGTGAACCCGAGCTACATCAGTCCGCTGTTCCACGACCCCTTTGGCGAGATCCTTTTCTACGGCTCGATCGTTCTCGGGGTCCTGGGAATCGTGTGGTTGCGCAAGCTCGTGGACATCGAGGTCTGACATGATCATCATCGTCGCGGCCATCGCCATCTTCGTCACGGCAACGCTGCTCACCTACGCGACCGCCATGAAGGCGGACGAGCGGATCAGCGTGCGAACTGCCCACGCCCGGATGGCGGACTATCACGCACCGGTGCACAAGCGTGAGGACGATCTCAAGACCCCGCTCAGCGAGCGCGTCTTTCAGCCGATGGGGGCGTTCGCCGTCGGGCTGGTACGCCGGTTCATGCCGACCCACTACGTCGAGAAGCTGCGGCACAAGCTGGTGCTGGCCGGGCAGGGCCACCCCGAGGACGTCGACCGCTTCCTGGTACTTCGTGTCCTGTCCCTGATGGCGGTGCCGGTGCTGTGGTTCGTGGTGTGGAAGATGACGTCGCTGACCGGCATCACGCTGCTCGCCGTCATCGTGTTCGTGGGCGTGGCGGGCTTGGTCGGTCCCGATGCGTGGCTCAATCGTGTCGTGGAGGAGCGTCGCTTTGCCATCAGGAAGAAGCTCCCCGACGTGTTGGACCTGCTCACGATCAGCGTCGAGGCCGGACTCGGTTTCGAGCAGGCCATGGCGCGTACCGTGTCGATGGTGCCCGGACCGCTCTCGGAGGAGTTCTCCCGCATGCTGGGTGAGATGCGGGCCGGCGCCAGCCGGGCCGACGCCCTGGCGGCCATGGACGAGCGGACGGAGCTGCCCGAATTGCGGTCGTTCGTCCTCGCGCTCGTGCAAGCCGACACCTTCGGTGTGTCGGTCGGTTCGATCCTTCGCAACCAGGCCGCCGAGATGCGCGTGCGCCGTCAGCAGCTCGCTCAGGAGCAGGCCCAGAAGGCGCCCGTGAAGATGCTGTTCCCGATGGTCTTCTGCATCATGCCCGCCTTGTTCGTCGTCATCGCGGGGCCGGCGATGCTGGGCATCTTCCACGCCTTCAGGGGCCACTGACCCGGCTACCTGCCGTGCGCGCCCCCCGGACCGCCACGGTGGTCGGTGCCGGCTTCGCGGTGTGGGGACTTGCCGTTGGGCTCCTCCGCCTGCACGACAATTCGTTCCTGACCCACGTCGCCACGGGACGGATCATCCTGGCGCACGGGCTCGTGCCGACGCAGGACCCGTACTCGTTCACAGCCCCGGGGCACGGGTGGGTCGTCGAGTCGTGGCTGGCGTCGCTCCTGTACGGAGCGGTCGAGCGCGTGGGGGGATCGCACGGCCTGCAGTTGTTGCACGCTGCGGTGGGGGCGGGTCTCGGCGGGCTGGCGTGGGTCCTCACCCGACCCGCTCGCCAGCTGCCCGGGCGCATCGTCGCCGCCACCGGCGCGTTGATCGTCGGCACGGGCTACTGGTCGTCGCGCCCGCTCGTTCTGGCGCTCGTCTTGTTCGGGGTGGTCATCGTCATGGCCGAGACCGAGCGGTTCGCGCCGTGGGTGCTCGTCCCGGTGATGTGGCTGTGGGTGAACCTGCACGGCAGCTGGCCGGTCGCCGTGGGCTACTTGGGGTTGCGCTTGATCGGACGGCGGCTCGAGGGCGCACCACCCGGACGCCTGCCCCGGCTCCTCGGTGCGGCCGGGGTCGGAGCCCTGGCGGGGGCGATCAACCCCCTCGGGGTGCGCATCCTCGAGTACCCCCTCGTCGTGCTCACCCACCACCAGGCGTTCCGCGGCATCGCCGAGTGGCAGCCTCCCAACTGGTCCGACCCGGTGCATGTCGTCCTGGCGGCCGAGATCATCCTGGCGTTCGTTCTCCTCGTGGTTCGGCGCGGCACGCTCGAAGACGCCCTCGTGACCGTCGCCTTCGCCGCCGGGGCGGCGGCCGCCTCCCGCAACGTGCCGTTGGCGGCGTTGGCGGTGACCCCCGTGGTGGCACGCAACCTCGCCGGCCTCGGCCGGGTGGAGGGCCGGGAGCCGGGTCGACCGGCTGCGGTTGCGCTGGGAGCCCTCGTCGCGGTGGGGGTCATCGTGGTGGCCGGCGCGCTCGAGCGGCCCGCGTACGACCTTTCCGCCTATCCCGTCAAGGAGGTCAGCTGGATGCAGCGCCATGCGCTGGTCCCGGGCCGCACCGCCACGCCCGACTACGTCGGCAACTACCTCGAATACCGCTACGGAACCGGGGCCAAGGTGTTCGTCGACGACCGGGTGGACATGTTCCCGGCCTCGGTCGAGCGGGGGTACGGGATCTTGCTGCGTGGTTCGGCCGGGTGGCGCGGCGTCCTCGACGGACGGGGGGTCACCGCCGTGCTGTGGCCTCGTGACCTGCCCCTGGCGCGCCTCGTGGCGCACGACCCGCACTGGGCCGTGGTGCAACGGGACCCGCGCTGGGTGGTCGCAGCACGGGTGGGCACCTCCGTCGTCGCTGACCGAGTCGGCTCCTCCGTGGTCGCCGACGAGGTCGGGCCTTCCGTGCCTGCTCGCCTCGGCTGACGCTCATTCCGGCCCAGGGGCGATGACCTCAAACCCCGGATCGGTCGGGACATCACGCCTGTCAGGACCACGTCAGCCAGACGACCGCGCCCTGCTCGAGACCCGCAGGCGCGGCGCAGCTCCCCATCGGGTGGGCGGCCGATCCCGAGGGGATCCGCGGCCGCTTCGCGGTGAGCACCCGGGCTCGACCCCTGGAAACCCCAGGTCAGCCACCTGTGCCGGGCCTGGGCCACGCCCGCCGACATCGGGGTGACAGCCCGACGAGCAGCCTCACACCGGCACCGAAAGGCCAAGAAATCCGGGAAAAGTCGCCGCGGAACCTAATGATCGGCCCCCGAGGCCTCGATACCTGACTGGTACCCGGCGATCCGTCGTCAGGGTCCGCTGCCCGGTCCGGATCGGCCGGGACGGTCGAGTCCACCCTAGGGAGGTGCTGCGGTGCAGGCGGTCGTGCCAGTCTCCGACGACCCGCGCCCGGAGCAGACGCGGACCTGGAGAGCCCGGCTCGGATGGCGCAACCTCCATCCGGCCTCACCGGCGGTCGTCGCGCAGCTCGGTTCGATGCTGACCGTGCTGCGGTGGGGCACGTTGTCGCTGGCGCTCGCCCTGTCCCTGGTCGAGCACGACGGTCAGAGGGCCGCGTTGGCCGGGGGCGTGCTCGTGGCGTACACGCTGTGGCGCACGGTGCGTCCCGTCGGGTACGGCCACGACGCCTGGAAGGTGAGCGCCGCTCTGCTCCTCGAGGTCGCGGTGGGCGTGGCCGTCGTCGAGGCGACCGGCTTCGGCCGATCGCCGTTCGTCGTCTTCCTGGGTGTTGCGGCCGTGCTCGCCGGGTTCACGGGAGGACTGCCCGTCGTGGCCGGTGTGGCCGGGATCGCCGGGCTCGCCGTGGCGCTGCCGACCGTGCTGCTCGTGTCGGACCGCACCGTGGTCGACACGAGCATCCAATTCGCGATCGAGCTCGTCCTCGTCGGCGTGGTGGGCGGCTTCAGCCGGTATCTGGTGGAAGAAGGGCGTCAGGCGCACGAGGGCCTCGCCACGCAGGTCGATCACCTTTCGGAGGTGAATGAGCTCCTGTTCGACTTGCACCGCGCCACCGAGCACGAGGCCACACCCCTTCACCTCGAGGGCGCGGCGCGCTGGGCCCTCGAGCGTCTGGAGGAGACCTTCTCGCCCGACGTCGCCGCGGTGGTGCTCGTCGACCCCACCACCTCGGCGTGGTTCACCGCGGCGGGGAGCGGCGTGCGGGTGACCGAGGCCGGGCGCACCATCGAGCTTCCTCCCGCGTTGGCGCGTGCCGCGTCGGCGTCCGAGCCGATCGTCCTCGACCACCTCGACCAGGGCCTCAGCTACCGCTCACGGTGGGGCCTGTACTGCCCGATGCGGGCCCGCGACCACCTCGTGGGCGTCCTCGCCGTCGAGACCGAGGAGCCCCGCCGCACCGGCGTCGAGGACCGGCGCCACATGGGTGACCTGGCCCGGGCATCGGCCCTGGCCCTCGACAACGCCCGCTGGCTCGAACGCATCCACACCCTCGGAGTGGAGCAGGAGCGCACCCGGTTGGCGCGCGAGCTGCACGACCACATCGGCCAGTCGGTGGTGTACCTCGGGTTCGAGCTCGACCGGCTGGTGCAGCTCAGCAGCGGACGGGCCGTCCAGCGCGACCTGGTGGCGCTGCGCGGCGACGTTCGCAACCTCGTGGAAGAGCTGCGCGACATGCTCGTCGATCTGCGCTGTGACGTCTCGGAGACCCGCGACGTGCAGTCGGTGCTCGAGTCGTTCCTGGACCGGGTGAACCGGCGGCAGCGCGTCATGGTCAACCTGACCACCGACGTCGAGGCGCGCCTTCCACTGCCGGTCGAGCGTGAGTTCTGGCGCGTGGCGCGCGAGGCGGTCATGAACGCCGAGCGTCACTCGCGGGCGTCGGTGGTGTCGGTCCTGTGGGCGTGCAGCCCTGAGGGCGCCGTCCTCGAGGTGTCCGACGACGGCATCGGCCTCCCGGCCGGGAAGGCCGCCGGCGTGTCCGGGTACGGACTGCTCGGGATGCGGGAGCGAGCCGATTCGGTGGGCGCCCAGCTCGAGATCACCTCCGGGCCTGAAAAGGGCACCACGGTGCGGATGCGGATGAAGGCGGCGTGATGCGCGTTCTGATCGCCGACGACCACACCATGGTCCGCGAGGGATTGCGCTGGGCATTCGAGCACGCCGGTTGCACCGTCGTGGGTGAAGCTGCCGACGGTGAGGAAGCGGTCCAGAAGGCCGAGCAGCACCGCCCCGACGTGGTGCTGATGGACCTGTCGCTTCCCGTGCTGTCGGGCGTGGCGGCCACCAAGCGGATCAGGACCCTGCTGCCCGGCACGGCCGTGGTCGTGCTGTCGATGCTGTCCGACGACACCGCGGTGTCCTCGGCGCTCAATGCGGGCGCCCGGGGGTACCTCGTCAAAGACAGCGCCACCGCCGAGATCGTCGACGCCGTGACACGCGTGGCCAAGGGCGAACGGGTGCTCTCCCCTTCGGTCGCCGGCGCGCCGACCCCAGGCGGCGACGCGCCGCGTTGGGCTGGAGGTGGCGACCGCGCCGCCGGCGAGCACGCAACGCGCCCGATGAGACCGCTGCCGGCCCGTCCGCAGATCTCCAAGCGTGAGGAGGAGGTGCTGCGCCTCATGGCGACCGGCGTGTCGATCCCCGAGGCGGCGCGCCGCCTCTACATCAGCGTCAAGACGGTGAAGAACCACCTGTCGTCGATCTACCAGAAGCTCGACGTGCACGACCGTGCGCAAGCCGTGCTGAAGGCGGTGCGCATGGGGATCATCCACCTCGACTGACCGCCCACCGAGGGCGGCGGGCCGTGATGCGCGAACCGAGCGGATCGACCGTGAGAACGGCTGGTTGCAGTCGGCGGCGGGCACAGGTCCCACCCGGCCGAAGTAGGTCCCAGGACCCATGTTTTACCTGCATATGGGCGCAATTGGGCCGCCTGACCTATGGCGCAACCCGGCCCCGTCCCCGATAGTGGGCGCTAAGGGAACGAGAACCGAAGGGGGCAGTTCCATGAACATCGTGATGCTCGTCATGCGGGTGATCGACCCGATCCGCCGCACGTGGGACCGCAGGGACGAAATCGGCGCCAGCCTCGTCGAGTACGCGCTGCTGCTCGCCCTCATCGCCGTGGTCGCACTGGTGGCGCTGCACTTCCTGGGTGGGTCGGTTGCGAACACCCTGAACAACGTGGGCAACTCGATCAATCACCCCTGACCGCGTTCCCACGACAGACCAACTCGAACTCCAGACCGATCAACTCCGACACGCGAAAGGGGGGATACCGTGAACATCGTCTTGCTCGTCATGCGGGTGATCGACCCGATTCGCCGCACGTGGGACCGCAGGGACGAGGTCGGCGCCAGCCTTGTCGAGTACGCGCTGCTTCTCGCCCTGATCGCCGTGGTCGCACTGGTGGCGCTGCACTTCCTGGGTGGCTCCGTTGCGAACACCCTGAACAACGTGGGCAACTCCATCAACAACGCTCCCTGAACGGCCGGACGGCACGGTGGTTCGACCGAACGCCGCGTCGACCCGAACATGTCGTGTCCCGCACAGCGCCGGCGTGCGGTCCACGGACGGCCCTGGGGAGATGGAGACTCGGGGTCCCGCAGACGGCTCAGCTCGTTCCTCGAGCTGAGCCGTTTCGCGCGTCAGGGCCCTTTGACGGACGTCGTCACCGACGTGCGGTGGAAGACCACCGCGGTACGCGACTGCCACACCGTCGACCAGTTCGGGTCGTGGGCGAGAAACGTCGAGAGCGCCTCCCCCCGCGGCCACAGCACGTAGTCCACGCTGTACGAGCGCAAGGTCGGATCAGGCTCGGACGTCAGGTGGTCGAGGGTCAGATACCGCTGCAGCACCCCGTTGCCGGTGTAGAGCTCGGTGCGGCCGTCGACGAAGACGCGCCGCCCCCTCCAGTCGAGGTAGTCGTTCCACAGGTACGTGGACAGGATGCGACCCGGGTGGTGCTCGAGGTACGCGACGGCCCGGACCGGCACGCTCTCGGAGATCTGTCCCGCGCCATACCAGGGGCCGTGCAGGAACGACACCCCGAGCACACCCACGACCGGCCACACGAGCACGGTGGGCCGCACCCCCTCCTGGCGCACCGGCGGGCAGCGCGCCGCCAGCGCGCACCACGCGATGGCGAAGTAGGGCACGAAGCGCACCGCGTCCAGCGACGACACGAGCAACGACGCCGCCAGGGCGAGCTCGAGGGCGGGGAGATCGCCCCGGCTGAACACGAGGTAGGCCACGGTCACGGCGACCGGCACGAGCAGCACGGCGAGCACGGTCGGGTCGTGGAAGTTCGGTGACTGCCACTCCGAGATGAGCTGGCGCACGGTCGAGTTGAACGTGACCCCGAGCGCGCTCGAATACACGCCCGGCCCGAAGGGGTTGGCGAAGGTGGCCAGCGCCGACAGGCCGAAGACCGCGACGACCGGGCCCCGCGCCAGCCGGTCGCCCGCGCTCAGCCGCCCGAGCCTCGCCGGTGCGAGCGTGACCACCACCTCGAGGGCCAGGATGCCGAGGCCGAGCAGGAAGCTGCCGTGCAGGTTGGCCCACGCCGCGAACAGAAGGGGCACTGGCCATAGCCACCCGCGCCGTCGGCGGGCCGCGCTGAGCACGAGGAGCAGCACGGCGACGAAGAGGTAGCTCACCATCTGGGGGCGGACGTCGAAGAGCAGCGTCACGGCCGCGCCCGTCTCGATGCACAGCAGCCCGGTCCACGTCCACCCTGCGCCCACCAGCCGGCTGCGCCACGCCACCGCCGCCACGGTGAGCGTGGCCAGCCCGGCCGACGCGAGCCAGAACGTCACGGGCCCGATGGCGCGTACCGATTCCGCCAGCACCACGTCGTAGCCCCATTCCGGGGTGTGCCACGGGCGGCCTGCCACCGTGTACGAGAAGACGTCGTGGGTCAGTACGGCGTGGTGGTCGAGCATCCATCGGCCCGACGCCAGATGCCAGAAGGTGTCGTCGAACAAGCCGTGCCGCAGCGCGGCGCGCCACGGCAGCAGGCATCCCACCGCGATCCCGACCACACCGATCGGCAACGCCAGCCCGGTCCCTCCGCGGCGTCCCGACGCGCTGCGGCCGTGCCGGGCGCGCCGCGGCTCGCGACCGGGGGCGGGCGCGTCGCGCTCGGTCGGAGGAGCGCTCGTGACGGTCGGGGCGGTCGGGGAAGCGACAGCCAATGATCGCGTCCCACTCGCTGATATCGGGGTATCCCGACCCCGACTGTCCCTCCCGACCGTGCTGCCGGCCCCGATCAGTCCCGGCACACCGTCCCTGCGGCCGGCACCGTCCCGTCGACCAGATAGGCCTGGTCGATCGCCCGGACACACCCGCTGTAGAAGTAAGCGACGTGGTTCTCGCCCTGCCACGTCACGAGGGCGCCGCGCTGGAGCTCCGACGCCAGGTGCTGCGCCCACACGTACGGCGTGGCGGGATCCTTGGTGGCCCCGACCACCACGATGGGCGGGGCGCCCGGCGCGGTGACGGGCGCGACGGTGCGGGTGGGGGGAACCGGCCAGAGCGCACATCCGAGCAGGCCCCAGGCGAGCAGCGGGCCGAACACGGGCGCCTGGGCGGCCGCCTGTGACGCCAGGGACGGGTAGGCGGACGTGTCCCGGGCGGTGGGGTGGTCGAGGCAGTCGATGGCGGTCTCGGCGTCCACGGCGTTGGTCGAGCCGTTGCGCAGATAGCTGTCGGACAGGCCGAGCACCCCGCTGGCGTTTCCGGCGGCGGCCTGCGTGAGCGCACCGGCCAGCGACGGCCAGAACGACCGGGCGTAGAGCGCGTCGAGGAGCGCGTCGTACATCTCGCCCGGACCCGCCGACCGTCCCCCTCCTCCCGGGATCCGATGGGCACGGCTCTGGGCCACTAGCGCCAGGAGCGAAGCCTTGGCATCCCCCCCCGGCCGCCACGCGCACGATGTCGCGCACCACGTCAGGAAGTCGTCGAGGACGCCCTCGAACCCCTTCGATTGGTCGATGATCATCTGGGCCGAGCTCAGCGCGGGGTCGATGGCACCGTCGAGAACCATGGCGCGCACGTGCGTCGGGAAGAGCTGGGCGTACGTCGCACCCAGCAGGGTGCCGTAGGAGTGCCCGACGAAGGTGAGCAGCGGGTCGCCCAAGGCCCGGCGGATCACGTCCAGGTCCTTCGCGGTGTCGACCGTCCCGACGAACGGGAGCACGCGTCCGCTCATGCTCTCGCACTGGCCCGCGTAAGCCTCGTCGTTGGAGACGAGCGCTTGCTGGGTGTCCGGTGTGGTGGGCACGGGGTCGGGGAGCGGGCCGGGTGGTCCCGGGCCGCCCGACTCGCCCGAGTTGCACTCCACCGGCGAGCTGCGCTGCACCCCGCGCGGGTCGAACGACACGACGTCGAAGCGGGCGAGGATCTCGGGCGTGAACACGCGCAGCTCGGTGGGGAGGTCGTTGATGCCCGACCCGCCGGGGCCCCCGGGATTGATGACGAGGGACCCGATGCGTGCCGCCGGGTCGGTCGCCGGGTGGCGGGCCACGGCGATCTGGATGGTGCCGAGCCCGGGGTCGGCGTAGTCGAGCGGCACCGTCACCGATCCGCACTGCAGCCCGCCGCACGCCGACCACGACACCGGCGCCACCGGGGCGGGGACACCCGTCGTGGTGGTCGCGGGCGCCACGGTCGACGTGAAGGGCCCCAGCGTCACTCGCGCTGACGCGGCGTCGCGCCCCGGGGAGTGCGCGCAGGCGCCGAGCACCAGGACGAGCACGAGCGCCAGCGTCGCCACGGCGCATCGCCTCCTGCGGCCGCCGCCCTCGCCCGCCCCGCTCACCGCGCCACTGTGGCACGGTTCGTCCGAGCCGGAGTCGTCGGCTCGCCTCTTAGGATGGCGGCGTGCCGGAGCTCCCCGAGGTCGAAGGGCTCACCCGATTCCTCGACGAACTGGTGGCGGGCCGGGAGGTCGTCCGGTGCGAGCTCGCCGCCATCGCCGCGCTCAAGACCTTCGATCCCCCACTGGAGTCCCTGATCGGCAGGCGCCTCGACTCGTGCTCTCGGCGGGGCAAGTTCGTGTGCATCGACGCCGGCGGTGAATGGCTCGTCGTCCACCTGGCCCGCGGCGGATGGATCAAGTGGCGCGACCCGCTTCCTCCCCAGGTGGCGCGTCCCGGCCGCAGCCCCCTGGCGCTGCGCGTGGGCCTCGAGGGACACGTGGGCTTCGACATCACCGAGATGGGCACCGAGAAGCGCCTCGCCTTGTGGGTCGTGCGAGACCCGAAGGAGATCGAGGCGGTGGCGACGCTCGGGCCCGACCCGCTCGACCCGGCCTTCGACGTGGCCGCGCTGGCGCAGTTGCTACGCACCGCCCCCGGCACCATCAAGACCGCACTGGCGTCACAGTCGCTCGTCGCCGGGATCGGCAACGCCTATTCGGACGAGATCCTGCACACCGCCCGGCTCTCCCCGTTCAAGCCGGCCCGGAACCTCGACACCGGGGAAGTGCAGCGTGTGTACGACGCCATCGTCTCGGTGCTGGGCGAGGCGCTCGGGCGGGCCGTCGGCCAGGCGGCGTCGGAGCTCAAAGGTGACAAGAAGCGCGCCATGCGGGTCCACGGGCGAACGGGCGAGCCGTGCCCCGAGTGCGGGGACACCATCAGAGACGTGTGGTCCGCCACCAAGTCGCTGCAGTACTGCCCGACGTGCCAGACCGGGGGCAAGCCACTGGCCGATCGCCGTCTGTCGAAGCTGTTGCGTTGAGACGGGCCGCGACGGTCCTCAGGACCGACCGAAGGGAGCCGACATGAACGACCGCGAGATCGTCGAAGAGATCAGCCGTCTGGCCGATCAGGAGCACCGCCTCGAGGAGGCGCACGTCGGTGAGGGGCTCTCGTCGGACGAGACGGAGCAACTGCGCGCCATCGAGGTCGCCCTGGACCGGTGCTGGGACCTGCTCCGGCAGCGGCGTGCCCGGCGGGCCGCCGGACAGGATCCCGACGACGCAGAGGAGCGCCCCGAGACGGTGGTCGAGCGTTACTGGCAGTGAAACGAGCCCCCGTCAGCGCACCTCGTCGTCGAGGGGCTCGACGATGGACTGTTCGAACCAGTCGGCCTCGGGAACCTCGCCTCGCTCCGACGGCGAGCGCACCGAACGCTCCTCGGTCACTGGTCGAGCCTGCTCGATGACGTCGGCTTCGGGGCGGTCCCCCACCGAGTCCGGCAGTTCGTCGGACCGCTGCTCCACCGCCAGGTCCTGCTCGATGGCATCCGCCTCGGGAATGGGCTCGTCGCGGTCGCTGCCACTCATCGGCCCCATCATGCCTCGGTAGGCTGCCCCCGTCCCGCGGCGGGTCCGCCGTGTTGGTCGTCGATTGGCGGGGTGCCCGGTGAGCGAGGAGCAATTCAACCTGGGGCGGGTGTTCGAGACCGTGGCGGGCGTTGTGCCCGAGCGGGAGTGCATCGTCTTCGGGGAGCGCCGGCTGTCCTACGCGGACGTGCGCGGCCGGGCCCGGCGCCTCGCCTCGTACCTGCACGCCCGCGGCCTCGGGCTGCACACCGACCGGGCTGGTCTGGCCGGCCACGAGTCGGGCCAGGACCACGTCGGGCTGTACCTCTACAACGGCAACGAGTTTCTCGAAGGCATGATCGGCGCCTACCTGTCGCGTGTCGCGCCGTTCAACGTCAACTTCCGTTACGTGGCGGAGGAGCTGCGCTACCTGCTGTCCGACGCCCGGGCTCGGGGCCTCGTGTACCACGCCACCTTCGCCCCGACCCTGGCCGAGGTGCTGCCCGACCTGCCCGAGCTGGAGGTGCTCCTCCAGGTGGACGACGAGTCGGGGCACCCCCTGCTTCCCGGAGCGGTCGACTACGAGGAAGCCCTGCGGTCCGCGCCGCACGAGCTCCCCCCGGTCGAGCCCTCACCGGACGACCTGTACGTCCTCTACACGGGGGGGACGACCGGCATGCCCAAGGGCGTGCTGTGGCGCCAGCACGACATCTTCCGGGCCGCCATGGGAGGGCGCACCTACGGGACGTGGGAGCTCGTCCAAAGCTACGACCACCTTGCCGGCCGCGTCCTTCCCGGTCCTGAAGTGCGCGTGATGTCCATTCCGCCGCTCATGCACGGAGCGGCCCAGTGGGCGAGCTTCTACTACATGACCATGGGTGGCACCCTCGTGTTCCCCACCGACACCCGCCGCCTCGACCCGGTCGACGCCTGGCGCACGGTCGAACGCGAACGGGTCATCGGCATCTCGGTGGTGGGCGACGCCATGGCCCGTCCCATCGTGGAGGAGCTCGAAAACGGGGACTACGACCCGAAGTCGCTGCTTGCGTTCGGAAGTGGCGGGGCGACCTTGAGCGTGGGCATCAAGGAGCGCTTGGTGGCCCGCCTGCCCAACCTCATCGTCACCGACGTGGCGGGGGCGTCGGAGACGGGCGTGCAGATGGGCGTGAACTCGGCCGCCGGCTCGGTGTCGACGGGCACGTTCGTGCCCGGGCCGGGGACCGTCGTCGTGGCGGCCGATCTGTCACGTGTTCTCGAGCCCGGCGACGACGAGATCGGGTGGCTGGCGCAGCACGGCCCGGTGCCCCTCGGCTACCTGGGCGACGCGGAGAAGACGGCCCGGACCTTCCCGGTGATCGACGGCGTGCACTACTCCGTGCCCGGCGACCGGGCCCGCATCCTGGCCGACGGGCAGATCGAGCTCCTCGGGCGGGACTCGGTCACCATCAATTCGGGGGGCGAGAAGATCTTCGCCGAGGAGGTCGAGCAGGCCATCATCCGCCATGCCGCGGTTGCCGACGTTGTCGTAGCGGGCCGGCCGAGCGATCGTTGGGGTCAGGAGGTCGTGGCCATCGTCCAGGTGAGCGACGGGCACGCCGTCACCGCGGAGGAATTGCTGCAAGAAGCGGGCCGGCACCTGGCCCGCTACAAGCTGCCCAAGGCGGTCGCCTTCGTCCCGCACATCGTGCGCTCCCCCGCGGGGAAGGCCGACTACCGCTGGGCGGCCGAGCGGGCCCTCGAGGCCTGACCGGCCGTCGGGGACGTCAAGAGGGCGCGCGTGGAAGACCGCACCACCGCCGGCTTGTACCTCGAACTGGGCGACCTCGACGCGGGGATGTACGAGTCGGGCCGGGCCCACGACCTCGCCACGATGACGGGGGTCGAGCGGGTGACATGGTGGGCCACCAACGTCCCGGGTCGGACCGAGCTTCCCATGACCGTCCCGGACGGGACGTTGCTCGGCGTGGCCGAGGTCGACGACACCTTCGTCGCGCCCGAGGCCCTCCCGCGCACCACGGCGCGGCTGTTCCACCGCTGCCCGCGCCCCAGCCAAGGCATCCTGACCGGCAGGCCGACGAACGGCCTCCTCGTGGTGTGGATCAGCCCCCAGTCGCCCGAGCTCGCCCGGACGCTTCGGGACTGGGCCGACTTCGTGCACATCCGGCACATCGCGGCCGCCGCCTTGCCCGGGTTCACCCACATCACGCCGTACGAGAACGTCGCAGCCACCGACCCGCGCTACATGCATTTCTACGAGCTCGACTCCCCCGATCCGGAGGGTGCCTACATGGAGATGGCTCGGCACATGGCGAAGTACTTCTGCGGCTCGCGCACGCCCGAATTCCAGGTCTGGGCGGACTTCGCCCAGGCGGGCGGGAGCGTCGTGTACTGCAACACCTTCCGGCTCCTCGGCCAGCTGCGCCCGGCCACGGCCTGATCGACCGACGTTGACCGGCGACGGCGCTTGACCATGGAGTTCGTCCTCGTCGACGCACCGCGTCCCCACGTGGCGGTGGTGACGCTCAACCGGCCCGAGCGTATGAACGCCATGGCGTTCGACGTCATGATCCCGTTCCGCCAGGCCCTCGAGGCGCTGAGCGACGACAACGACGTGCGCGTCGTCGTGCTCACCGGAGCGGGCGAGGCCTTTTGCTCCGGGGCCGATCTCGAGGACTCGGGGCGGGTCCCGAACATCGCCGGGCTCACGCGCTCGTCGATCGCGCTTCGGTCGATGGAGCTGCTCGACGACGTCATCCGGGCGGTGCGCGCTATGCACCAGCCGGTCATCTGCGCCGTGAACGGACCTGCCATCGGGGGTGGGTTCTGTCTCAGTACGGCCACCGACATCAGGATCGCGTCGTCCAACGCGTTCTTCCGCGCCGCGGGCATCAACAACGGGCTCACGTCGAGCGAGCTGGGGCTCAGCTACCTGCTGCCGCGCGCCATCGGCGCGTCGCGGGCCTTCGACATCATGTTGTCGGGGCGCGACGTCGACGCAGGGGAGGCGGAGCGCATCGGTCTGGTGTCGCGGGTGGTGGAGACCGAAGGTCTCCTCGACTCGTGCTACGAGCTGGCGGACCGCATCATCGGTTTCTCGCGCGTGGGCGTCGAGCTGACCAAGCGCATGCTGTGGTCGAGTCTCGACGCCGCCAGCCTCCACGCCCACATGGACCACGAGGGCACGACGCAGCTGTACGTCCGTCTCACCACCGAGAACTTCGAGGAGGCCGTCCTGGCGCGGCGAGAGCGGCGGACGCCGACGTTCCGGGACTGATCCGGCGTCAGGACTGACCCGGCGGCGCGAGCGATCCGGTGCCGCGGGGCCGGGCCCGAGGGCTATCGGGCGAGGAAGTCGAGGAGCAGCTTGTTGACGGCGTCGGGGGCCTCGAGCTGCATCCAGTGGCCCGGCCCCTCGAGTCGCTCGTAGCGCCACGGCCCGCTCACGTACTTGGCCGAGCCGGTCATCTGAGCCTCGGTCAACGCGATGTCCCCGGTACTCCACACCCCCATCGTCGGAGCGGTCACGGCGGGAAGCTCGATGGGGGGACCGAGCAGCGCCCGAGGCGGCACGTTGGCGCGATACCAATTGAGCGCGGGGGTGAGCGATCCGTTCGCCTCGAGCTCGGCGACGACCGCGTCGGCGTCGGGGTGGCTCGCCCACTGGCGGAAGTTGGCCCAGCCGTCGTTGGACAGCCACTGCTCGGCGACGTCCTCGAACTGGAACAACAGCATGTACCACGACTTCTCTCGCTGCTCGAGGCCGGTCGCCGCGAACGACGAGGGGTGTCCCACCGACAGCGCCACCAGGTGGTCGACGCGGTCTGGGAGGAGCGAGCCGAGCGCCCAGGCGAGCGCGGCGCCCCAGTCGTGGCCCACGACGTGTGCCCGGTCGACACCCAGATGGTCGAGCACGGCCACGACGTCGCCCGCCAGGTACGGAATGGCGTAGGCCTCGACCTCCTCGGGCTGGCCCGACCGGCCGTAGCCCCGCAGGTCGGGGACCACGGCGCGGTACCCCGCCTCCACCAAGGCGGGCACCTGGTGTCGCCACAGCCGACCGGAATCGGGGAACCCGTGGAGGAGGACGACGGCGGGGCCCTCCCCGCTCACGTCGAACTCGATCGGTACGCCGTTCACGTCGACGCGCATGGCCCCACCCCTTTCGTGTCCGGGCCCTCAGGCGGCCACGATCGACAGCACCTCGCCCCGGCTCGGTCCGAGCGGTGGGGCGTCGCGCCATCCCGCGCCGACGGTGACCACCTTGTCGAAGACCCCGGGGGCGCTGAGCGCGTCGTCGGGGGTCCCCTTCAGGCCGAAGATCGACAGCAGGGCGCGCAGGCAGTCGCCGTCCTGGCCGGACGCGAAGCCGAGTCCCTGGATCTCGTCCCACTCGGGACCCTCCGGCGCGTAGGTCTCGCCCCGCATGATGGCGTCGATCTCGGCCAGCCGGTGGCGGTCGAAGAACAGCGTGGCGCGGTACCACGGCTCCACCGACGCCGCCGTGGCCTGCGCCCACGCCGCCTGGAACGTGCCCGGGTCGTCGAGATCGACGCTGCGGATGGTGTCGCGCAGTGCGAGCGAATGAACGACGGCCATCGACGCACCTCGGCCGAGCGACGGGTTGGTGCAAGCCCACGAGTCGGCCAGGGCCGCCACGCCCGTCGCGACCGGCACGCCGTCCGGCTCGAAGTCACGATGACGGTCCTCGATCTTGGCCATCACGAGGACCCGGTCCTCCAGCGGCTCGCCGTCGCCCCAGTGCGCCGCCAGGGGAAGGGTGCGCAGGACCGCCGTCCATGTGACCGGGTCGCGCAGCGCCAGCATGGCCTTGTCCTTCGCGCTCGCGATCAGCCCGACCCCCCACGTGCCGTTGTCGGCCGGAAGGGTGAGCACCGAGATGCTTCCGTACGCTTGCAATAGCGGACCGATGATGGGCGGGACGCTTCCGTCGGAGGACCGGAAGTGGCGGCCGTAGTAGACGAAACCGCAGTCCTCGAGCTCCTCGGCCGGCCGCCGCGCACCCGCCGCCTCCAACCAGGTGGGAAGCGGAGAGCGGCGACCCGTGGCGTCCACCACCAGGTCGGCGGCGATCTCCTCCCCCGTCTCGGTACGCACGCCGGTGACGTGGGGGACACCCTTCACCGCCGACGCGCCGGTGCGAAGCCCGTCGATCGCGACACCCCGACGTACGGTGACACCGGGTGTCACTTCGGCGACCGCCGCAACGGCGGCCTCGACCACGGGGCGCCGGCCCGTCACGGACTCGAATTCGTCGTCGCCGGGCCGCACCGGGCCCTTGATCTCCTCGGGCACCGACGTCAACGGGTTGAAGCGCAGCGCACCTGCGTCGTCCAGAGCCTTGGGGACCTGGGGCAACTCCCGTTCGAGCTCGGCGCGGAAGCGGGGAAGGAAGAAATGGAGCAGGCGGAACTGGTTGACGCCCCTCCGCTGCCACGACTCCCACGCTTCGTCCGGTGGCGGTGGCGTGGCCCCATCGCGCTCGACCACCGTGACCTCGTGCCCGTCCTGGGCCAGCAGCATGGCGGCGATCAGCCCGCCCATCCCGCTGCCCGTCACGACGATCGCAGCCACAACGCACCTCCCGCGCCTGGCGCGTCCCGCACCTCGGGCCGCCGGCCCCGCCGCGCAAGCTACCAGCGCCGAGCGGCGGCCCTCCGGCCCGTCTGGGATGATCGGACGACGGCGTGATGGCGAGAAAGGGGAGGACGACCCATGCGCGTACCGCTCACCGTCGGCGACTTCCTCGAGCGCGCCACGCTCGTCCGGGGCGACCGTACCGTCGCCGTCGTCGATGAGCCCGGCGTTCCCGGAACGCTCGGAACGATGACCTACGCCGAGATGTCCGACCGGGCGAGGGGCATGGCGCTGGCCCTCGACGCCATGGGCATCGGCCCGGGTCAGCGAGTCGCCATCGTGAGCCCCAATTCGGCCCGCTTCCTCGTGTCGTTCTTCGGGGTGAGCGGGTTCGGCCGGGTGCTCGTGCCCGTCAACTACCGGCTGAACGCGGAGGAGGTCGGCTACATCGTGGAGCACTCGGGCGCGTCGGTCCTGCTGGTCGACCCCGAGCTGGACGACGCTCTCGCCAACGTCACGGCCAAGGTGAGGCTCCGCCTGGACGGGGCCGACGACGCCGAGCTGTTCGCCCCCGCTCCACCCGGGGCCACGCCCGCGGCTTGGGAGGCCGACGAGGACGCCACCTGTTCGATCAACTACACCTCGGGTACGACGGCTCGCCCCAAGGGCGTCCAGATGACCCATCGCAACTGCTGGCTCAACGCGGCGAGCTTCGGGTGGCACACAGGTGTCTCCGACCGCGACACGCTTTTGCACACGCTCCCCATGTTCCACTGCAACGGCTGGGGCATGCCCTACGCGGTGACCGCTATGGGTGGCCGCCACGTCGTACTGCGCAAGGTGGATGGCGAGGAGATCCTGCGGCGCGTCGCGGCCGAGGGGGTCACCCTGATGTGCGGCGCGCCTGCAGTGGTGTCCGCCATCCTCACCGCGGCCGAAGAGCGGCACCACGCGGGAGACGACGTCCCCGGGCAAGGGCGCGTGCGCATCGTCGTGGCGGGCGCTCCCCCGCCGTCGAAGACGATCGAGCGGGTCGAGACCGAGCTCGGCTGGGAGTTCATCCAGATCTACGGGCTCACCGAGACCGCCCCCCTGCTCACCGTCAACCGCGCCCCGGCCGAATGGGACGAGCTCGATCCCGCCTCCAAGGCGTCGTTGCTGTCGCGAGCGGGCGTTCCCGCCGTCGGCGTCCGCATCGCCGTCGACGCCGACGGCGAGGTGCTGGCCCGGTCCAATCACGTCTTCGGGGGCTACTGGGAGCAGCCCGACGAGACCGCCAAGGTCGTCCACGACGGATGGTTCCACACCGGTGACGGCGGCTACCTCGACGGCCCGTACACGGTGATCGCGGACCGGAAGAAAGACGTCATCATCACGGGGGGCGAGAACGTGTCGTCGATCGAGGTCGAGGACTGTCTCTACCAGCACCCCGCCGTGGCCGAAGTCGCGGTGATCGGCGTGCCGGACGAGCGGTGGGGTGAGACGCCGAAGGCGTTGATCGTGCTGCGCGAGGGCCACGACCCAGACGAGGCGGAACTGATCACGTTCTGCCGGGACCGCTTGGCACACTTCAAGGCGCCGACGTCGGTCGAGTTCCGTAGCGAGCTGACCCGGACCGCGACGGGAAAGCTCCAGAAGTACCGGTTGCGCGAGCCCTACTGGGAGGGCCGCCCGCGCCAGGTCAACTGACGGCGACGCCGTTGTCCCTTGTCGGGCGAGGCGGTCGACGACATTAGGGTGCCGTCCCATGGACGCACGGCACTTCCTCGGGCTCGAGGCCACCTCCGACCCGTTGCGCTGGAGGCTGCCCGTGACGACGGCGGTATCGACCCCGGGCCGATTCCTCTTCGGGGGATGCGGTCTGGCCGCGGGCATCGTGGCGCTGGAAGAGGTCGCACAGCGGCCGACCGTGTGGGCCACGGCCCAGTACCTGGCGTACGCACCCACCGGCTCGGTGCTCGACTGGGAGGTCGTGGTGGCGGCGTCGGGTCGCCACACCACCCAGGGACGGGCCATCGGTCGGCTCGACGACCGGGAGGTGCTCACCGTCAACGCGGCTCTCGGGCACAACGAGCTCGACATCTCGGGCCGGTGGGTCGAGGCGCCCGACGTCCCTGCTCCTCTGGACTGCCCCGAACAGGAGACGCCGCTCATGTTCGCCGACTCGGTCTTCGACCGCGTCGAGCACCGCCTGGCCCGCGGCCGTCTGTTGAGCGAGCTCGACGGCCGGCCGGGTGAGGGTCGCACTGCGTCGTGGACCCGGGTACCCGGTCATCTCGAACCGTCGGCCGCGACGCTCGCGGTGATCGGCGACTACGTCTCGGGGGGTGTGTCCCAGCCCGTCGGGGCCCGCATGATGGGCCGGAGCCTCGACAACACCCTGCGCGTGGCCGAGCTCGTGCCCACCGAGTGGGTGCTGTGCGATATCCACATCCATGCACTGGTGGGGGGATTCGGCCACGGCCTCGCCCACCTCTGGGCCGAAGACGGCACGTTGCTCGGTACCGCCAGCCAGTCGATCAGCGTCCGCCCGTGGCCCGGTGACCGTGCCGTCCGCGAGGGCCTGGCCGGGGCCATCCCCCGCTCCGACCGCTCCGGGACCGAGGGCCGCGCGTGAGGTCCCGGCCCATCGGGTCGCTTCGTGTCTCGGTCGTCGGCCTGGGATGCAACAACTTCGGCGGTCGCCTCGACCGGGCAGGGTCCACCGAGGTCGTGCGCGCCGCGCTGGACGCGGGGATCACCTTCTTCGACACGGCCGACATCTACGGAGGAACGCGAAGCGAGGTGTTCCTCGGGGCCGCCCTCGGCGCGCGACGGGACGACGTGGTCGTGGCGACAAAGTTCGGCATGGAGGTCGGCCCGGATCGCCGCGGGGCGCGCCCCGAGTACGTGCGACGTGCCCTCGAGGACAGCCTCCGCCGCCTCGGCACCGGCCACGTCGACCTCTACCAGTTGCACCTACCGGATCCCGAGACTCCTATCGCCGACACCCTCGCCGCCTTGGACGACTGCGTCCGAGCCGGATTGGTGCGCGAGATCGGGTGTTCGAACTTCAGCGCCGCCCAGGTGGCCGAGGCGACCGCGGCCGTGTCGGAGGGTGCGGCCCGGTTCGTGAGCGTGCAGAACGAGTACAGCCTGTTGCACCGGGGCCCCGAACGCGACGTCCTACCGGAATGCGAACGGCTCGGTCTGTCCTTCGTGCCCTACTTCCCTCTCGCCTCAGGTCTGCTCACCGGCAAGTACCACCGGGGCCAGCCCCCGCCCTCGGGCACGCGCCTGGCGGGGATGGCGCCCGAACGCCGCGCTGCGCTCCTGTCCGACCATAACCTCGAGGTGGTCGAACGGCTGAGCGCATATGCCCGCGACCACGCCCACGACACCGCGTCGCTCGCCATCGCCTGGACCCTGGCCCGTCGGCCGGTGGCGTCGGTGATCGCCGGAGCCATGACGCCCGACCAGGTCAGGGTCAACGCGGCGGCCGCGGACATCGAGCTCGCACAGGACGCGGTGGAGGAGATCGACGCGCTCACGGTGTGACGGCCACGTTCGCCCTCACACCCCGGTGCTCGCCTTGATCCGGCCGGAGTGCACCGCCTCGGTCAGGAGCGCGTGATCGCGTTCGGTCTGGTCCGCGTAAGCGAGGGCGAAGCGGGTGATGGCCTCGTCGAGCGTGCCGCTCGTGCCGGCATACCCGGCGACGCGCGCTGCGGTGCCCGACCGGGCGTGGGCGCGGGCCAACGCCCACCCGCAGAGGCGGGCGTACTCGACGAACCCGGCCCCGGTGAGAGCGGAGATGTCGACCGTTCCCTTCATGTCGCGCAGCTGGCGCACGTAGTAGTCGACGCCGTCCGAGTCGACCCACCCGAGGAAGATGTCGCTCGCCGCCTGCATCAGGCGCTGGCCTTCCACGACCCGTCGACCTTGGGACGTGCGGCGAGCAGCGGACGGAGCGGGCGCCGGCGCCAGGGCGGCGGCGAGGACCGAGGGCTCGGCCTCTTTCACCTGGAGGAAGAGCGGATCGCCGAGGTCGCTCACGAGGAGGGCGATGAAACAGCGTGTCCCCACGCTTCCGACGCCGACCACCTTGAGGGCGAAGTCCACGACGTCGAACCGGTCGAGGAGCACTCTGCGTTCGTCCTCGAGCGACGACCGGTAGCGATGCAGCAACTGGCGAAGAACGGAATCGTGGGCGTCCACGCCCACGTGCGACACGACCGGTGGATGGTCGACGATCCTCCGCTGCCCCTGCGCGGTGAGCTCGGTCAGCTTGGGAAGCGAGGACTCCGAGGTGGCGCGGCGGGCCCGGGCGATCGTGCGCTTCGCGGGGGTGGCCGACTTGGTGCCGATCGCTCCCAGGGCCGCGTCGGCGTCGACCTTGGCGTACCACGTGTCGAGGACGCCCAGCGCGGCGTACTCCTCCAAGCGCGTCCGGTACGAGCTGGCCGCCGACCGGCCCGCGTCGGACTGTTCCTGGGGGCTCAGCCCGGCCACCCGTGCCGCGACGACCGCGCTGGTGGCGAGGCGCTTGAGGTCCCACTCCCACGGACCCGTCGTGGTCTCGTCGAAGTCGTTGACGTCGAACAGGAGGTTGCGCTCGGGGGACGCGAACACCCCGAAGTTCGACAGGTGGGCGTCGCCGCACACCTGGACCATCACCCCGGTCACGGGCGTACCCGCCAGGTCGGCGGCCATGAGCGCGGCCGACCCGCGCAGGAAGGCGAACGGGGACTCGAGCATGCGTCCCCACCGGACGGGGACCAGGTCGGGCAGCCGGGTGGCGTTCTGTGCGTCGAGCAGGGCAACCGGGTCGGGGCGGTGGGGCGGAGGCTCCCATGTCCCCTGGGACGTGCGCGGCACCGACCGGCGCAACGCCCGCCCTGCGCGCCGTTCGCTCTCCCGCTCGTCGCCGGAGTCGTCAGCCATACCCGGCCGAAGCTACCCACTGACGCGACGACGGGCCGCGCCGTT
>Ga0307477_10001056_pt1 | contig 24851 bp, 27 predicted proteins | sample atmos_gasesECM2C_FD_203316 | JGI IMG/M metagenome (GOLD analysis project Ga0307477, IMG submission 203316) | Hardwood forest soil microbial communities from Morgan-Monroe State Forest, Indiana, United States - atmos_gasesECM2C_515 | ecosystem: Environmental > Terrestrial > Soil > Temperate...
CATGCGTTCTTCCACGACGGACCGTTCCTTCCATGGCATGGACACCTCCGTGCTGGACTAGTCCAGCACGGAGGTGTAAACCATGTCTCCGGAACGTTTTGTAAAGGGTGAGTCCGAACGCACACAAGTGCTGATTCCCCTGCCTTTGAATCCGTGGTGTCTATCTCCACTTTTTGTGCCCGGCTCGCATACAACAGGCTGTACATACAAATGTATTGACAACCGCGCGCGAGGACTGTATCCTCTCACAGCCGTGGCGAGCCACGCGATTTGAATGGGACGAACAGAAGAACCGGCAAAACCTTCACAAGCACGATGTTCGCTTCGAAACGGCCGTTCTCGTTTTCGACGATCCCTACGCGATTACGCAGCGTGACGTCACTTTCGAGGATGAGGAACGTTGGATAACAGTCGGAGCCATAGAGCCGGGTTCGATTCTATTGGTCGTTCATACCTTTTATGAGGAACACGACGAAGAAGTCATTCGTGTCATCTCGGCTCGCGCTGCCGAATCGCACGAAAGGAGAGCCTATGAGGAAGCTCACAAAGGAGCAGAAGCGAGACATCCGAGCTATCGCCGCAAAAAGAGACGAGGACATTGATTTCTCGGACGCTCCGGCGGTTGTCGATTGGAGCGGAGCCGAAATTGGCAGATTCTATCGGCCAACGAAGAAGCCCGTTACGATGCGTCTTGATTCCGACGTCATCGCATGGCTCAAAGCCGATGGTCGCGGTTACCAGACCAAAGCGAACTGGCTTCTACGACAAGCCATGACTCAACTCACTGAAGGAACCAGAACGGGGAGCGGTAAGAGACGTTCGAGACGGCCCGGCAAGGGCAGATAGGGGATGGTTCGCAATCAAGCTGAGGCCGCGCATTTCTGCTCGACCTTCGACGGATTCGAATTACGTGCTCTTTTCAGAAGTGGCAGGACGCCGCGCCGCGCTTCTGTAGGTATTTCTGATGATATTCCTCGGCACGATAGAACGTGTCCGCGGGCGTGATCTCCGTGGCAATCGGGCGCTTGAATTTTCCACTGGCTTCCTGTGCCGCGCGGGACTTCTTGGCGATGGCTTCCTGCTCCGGGGAGTGAAAGAATATCGCCGTGCGATACTGGCTGCCGAAGTCCGGCCCCTGCCGGTTCACCTGCGTTGGGTCGTGCGCCTTCCAGAACACATCGAGCAGTTTCTCATAACTCACTTTCGCGGGATCAAATGTTACTTGCACTACCTCCGCGTGTCCCGTTTCATCGGTGCATACATCTTTGTATGTCGGGTTCGGCATTTCCCCGCCGCTGTACCCTACCGCGGTATCAATCACTCCCGGTACACCCTGGAACGCCGCCTCCACGCCCCAGAAGCACCCTGCCCCAAATGTTGCAGTCTCTGTCATGGATTTATCCCCTTGCATCGAACGCTCGTCCTCTCGTCGCTTGCCACGCAACGCTCTTAGATGCGCCAACCACCCACTAAGATTCGGATGGCGAGCTAAGACGCTTTGCGCTTTACTGGCGCCGCCATGGCCTTTAACTTGTCCTGGGCTGGGCCTTTGTACGGGCTATTCACCGAAGCTGCCTGTGTGAACGCCTCCTTCGCTTCGACATTCCTCTTCAAATTCAGCAGTGCAAATCCCAAGCGGTACTGATTTCGGGCAAAACTCCCGTCATCGGACTTCAACAAGGGCGCCGCCGCCTTCAAATTCTCTACCGCCTGAGCGTTGTCTTTCTTCTGGATGTTCACTTGTCCCAGCGAACTCAGCGCCAGTCCCTTTTGCAAGGCCTTCTGTTGCTCCCACTGTTCGTTACTTAGCGCCTCCGGTTTCGGCGCGGTCGGAAGAACCGCAATCACCTTTTTCGCGTAGGCGTCGGCCTTATCGAGTTGCTCGCCTTTCTCACTGTAGTAGTCAGAGAGCAGCAGCAACATCCCCAGATTGTTCGGATCCTTGGCCAATAGTCCGCTTGCCACTTCCAGCATTTTCGGCGCGTTCTGCGCCTGCTGATAAGAGGTTGCCGCAACTCCAAGAGCCTGGTTTGCGTACGGTGAATCCGGAAAGATCTGCGCGAACTTCGTCAGCAGTGCCGCACGCTTCCCGGCATCCTTTACCTGATACGCGCCGCTGAAGACGGCTTGTTGCATATAGGCGATGCCGTCCTTGTTGGCTTCCAGCGTTTGCGTTTTCTGTTGCGCCCATTGCGTCGCATCCATCCCTGCAGGCGCGGCCGCTTCTTTGTATCTTTTTAAGATTGCCTGGGCCTTCTCCCCGTATGAAATCAGGCGGTCCGCGTCGCCCTTCTCCGAGGCCGCGCGGATCATGTTCATCGCATTCGTAAAACTGTCCGGGTCCAGCACAAAAAGTTTGTCCCCAAATTCGAACGCCTTGTCGTAGTTCTTCTGCCCGATGTAGTAGTCCACGTACAGACCATCCACCACCAAGGGATAGTCGCCCTCTTTGCCGGCTCCAGCAGCGAACGTATCAATCAGCACCAGCTTCTGCGCCGCATCGGTTGACGCATTAATCTCTGTCAACGCGTGGTCCGCCTCCGACCCTGCCTGGATCGGAACGTACTTGCCGATTTGCTGAGCAAAAGCCGGGGACGTGCAATACGCCAGCAGGAAAAGAGTCCCCATCAACCACCCAGTCCGTCGCATGGGCACCTCCTCATTCTCTAAATGGACTGCATCTTAGTGCCGCATTTCGCCTCAGGCAAACAAAATCTCAAGCGACTTGCGTCCCGCACCGCGATTGACGCACTTCGCATTTCGCGAGACGATTGAAATCTTGGAAAAGGTCCCAGAATGCTCCCGAAAGTCGCAGATTGCGCCGCTTCTGTCGGTGCTGCCAAGCACGGGATTGATTGCTTCGTCGCGGAAGCATGCACTCGCGAACGCGCCCCGTCACGGTTGCTGCTCGTTCCGCGAGCAGTGTCGGAAACTCAGTTCAGCGCGCTGCACGGTGTCGCCGTTAAGACTTCCTCTCACGTCCTCTATCCCGCTGAATCTCCAGCAGTTACTGCTTTCCATTCGCTGAGGCAATGTCACTGCAATCGTCCACAGTGTTGCGTTACCAAATGGGCCGGTCCGCCGTCTAACCTATGTGATAACGCCCATCTGGATTTCTGGTGCTCCTGCCCCGGCCAGCTTCCGATGAACAATGAGTGTTGTAAGAGGGAAACTCTTCCGCGCATGCAGAAGAACAACACTAGTCGTCTGATTGCCGCCGTCTCGGCGGCCCCGCAGCGGCGCGCGAAGAACTGCTCCATGAGAGGCCCCTTCTAGCATTCCATGGACGCTTCGACCCGCCGATTCGATCTCGCTCTTTTACCTGAGCACTTTGCCATTTCCCGGCTCGCCGCCGACGCCCCGATTCCGAACTGGGCGACGCAAGGCTCTTTCTTTTCTGTCACGCGCACCGCCGACGAGCTTTCCGTGGTCTGTGAACTCTCGCACGTTCCCGTCGGCGCACAATCGCAGGCCGGCTGGCGCGTCTTCAAGGTTCGCGGCCCTTTTGTTTTGTCGGAGATCGGTGTTCTCTCCGCGCTTGCCGCGCCTCTGGCCAAGGCCAAAATCAGTTTATTTGCCGTTTCCACCTTTGACACGGATTACCTGCTTGTGGCGGCCGCAACTCTCTCCGCCGCTATCGCCGCGCTGGAACAAGCAGGACATGCAATTCACAGGAGCAAAGCGGAATGATCAGGGAACCACTTCGCAGCACTATTTGTCATCGCAGTCGTCCAGCGTTTCTTAGCGTCGCCGTGTTGCTGGCCTTTTTCGTCGCCGCGCCGCCTCTGCACGCCGACGAGCCGTACGCGCGCAGCCGCGAGTACGACTTGCAGCATTCGAAAATCTCATTGCGCTTCGATCTCGCACAGAAAAAAGTCTTCGGCGAGGTCACGCATTCTGTTTCCATTCTCCGCGATGGCACCACCAAAATTGTTTTCGATTCCGTGGGGCTTACCATCCATAGCGTGACGCTCAACAAATCCACCGCGAAGTTTGAAACGACCGTCGATAAATTGATGATTCCTCTTAGCGCTCCCGCCAAGGCCGGCGACAAATTCGACATCGCCATCCGCTACGAAGGCAAGCCTTCCAAAGGTCTCTACTTCATCTTGCCGGACAAGGATTACCCGGACCGGCCCAGCCAAATCTGGTCGCAGGGAGAGTCCGAAGACACGCGCTACTACTTGCCGACGTACGATTACCCGAACGATCGGCTTACGACCGAGACGATTCTCACTGTCCCGGCGTCGTGGATCACCGTCTCCAACGGCAAGTTCGTCAGCGTCACGGACGCTGCCAAAGGTCTCAAAACTTGGACGTGGAAGGAATCCGTCCCGAGCTCCACCTATTTGATAACGATTGTCGCGGGTGAATTCGAGGAAGTGAAAGACAGCTGGCACGGTATCCCCGTCACTTACTACGCGCCGAAGGGGCGAGGCGACCGCCTTCCGCTCAATTACGGCCGTACGCCGGCGATGATCGATCTCTTCAGCCGGAAGCTTGGCGTGGATTATCCGTGGGAAAAATATGCGCAGTCCATGGTAGATGATTTTGTCGCCGGCGGCATGGAGAATTCCAGCGCTACGACCAACACCAGCACGTCTCTCGTTCATCCCAAGCTTGCTTCTGAATATCCTACCGGCCAAGACGATCTGATCTCACACGAGCTCGGCCATCAATGGTTCGGTGATCTGGTCACCTGCAAGGATTGGGGAGACATCTGGCTCAACGAAGGGTTTGCTACGTTCATGGAAGCGGTGTGGACAGAGGCTCACTTCGGCAAAGATCAGGCCGACTACGAACGCTGGAACGGCGCGCGCAATTGGTTCGAAAACAACAATCTGTGGAGCAAGCCCATTGTGCGCCATGACTTCGACGATTCCAGCGAATTCGACGAGAACGCATATGACAAAGGCGGCTGGGTCCTCAACATGCTGCGCCACCAGCTGGGGGAAGATGCCTTCTATCACGGGTTAAAACACTATCTCGAGGTCAATCGCGGCAAGAATGTTGTCACCGCCGATCTTGCCAAAGCCATGGAAGAGGCCACGCACGTCAACGTGGACCAATTCTTCAGCCAGTGGCTCTATGGAGCTGGCGCGCCGAAATTCGATTTGAGCTATGCGTATGATAGCGAGAAACACCAGGTGGCTTTCACCGTCAAGCAGACGCAAAAAGTGGAAGGACGTGTCGGCATCTTCCGCATTACTACCGAAGTTGAAATCACCAACGCCAGCGGGCCGAAGCTCTATCCCATTACGGTTTGGAAGGCCAATCAGGTTTTTACATTTCCTTCAGACACCGCACCGCTTTTGGTCCTCTTCGATAAAGGCGGTCACGTCCTCAAAACCGCCGAGTTTCACAAAGAGAAGAAGGAGTGGCTCTATCAGCTGAAAACCGCCACGGAGCTCGCCGATCGTGCCGATGCGGTCGTGGCTCTTGGTAAAATCAAGGGTGATGATGAGGTGATCGCGGCGCTCGGCGACACGCTGCGCAACGACAAAACATGGGAAGTCCGCGCCCTCGCTGCCGACACACTCGGCAAGATTGGCGGCCCAGTCGCATCAAAGCAACTTCTCGCCACGCTCGACGACGCCAAAGAGGCTTGGCTTCGCAGCCACATCGTCGCCGCGCTCGGCAATTTCAAGGACGATCCAGCCGTTACCGCGAAGCTCAATTCCGTCGCCAAAGAGGACAGCTCTTATCGCGCTCGCGCCGCCGCACTCCAGGCCATTGGGCGCTTGAAGACTCCAAACGCTTTCACCACGCTCGAAGCCGCCATTGCCGCCGATTCCCCGGACAATTTCCTGCGCAACGCCGCGCTTCGCGCGCTTGGCCCGCTCGGCGATGACAAGGCCGTGCCGCTTCTCCTCCAATGGTCCGCCGTCGGAAAGCCCGTGGAAACGCGCACTGCTGCCATCAATAGCCTGGGACGCCTGCAAAAGGACAATAAAGAGATCACCAAACAGCTTGCCGCCTATCTCTCTGAGCCACGCTTCTCCGTCCGCATTTCTTCCGTATATGCGCTCGGTGCTCGTGGCGATGTCACCGCCATCCCGGCGCTTGAAGCTCTCTTGAAAACGGATGACCTCAGCATCGAAATGGTGCCAATGATCAAAGGGCAGCTCGCGCGTCTGAAAAAACCTTCCGATGGAAAACCGAATCCACATGCCGAGACCGGCGACGACGGCGAAGAGAACGGCGGCGCGGAGGCTGATGGAGGAAAGGCGACTACCGACCAGCACCTGGAAAAATTCGAACGTCTGCTTCAAGAAATGAATGAACGACTCAAGTCCATGGAAGCGCGATTGCCGCCTCCGAAGCAATAGGCGGTAGATACACTTGAGAAGGGGCAGGCTTCCGTCCGCCCTCTCTTTTCCGTGGCCTGTGCGTCCTATGCGTTCTCGGTGTTAAATCTTCCTCTTTGAATTTCTCTTGTTAAGGGTCCGCAATCAATATCCGCAAATCCCGCAGATTGTTCCCCGTCGGTCCGGTAACGATAACGTCCTCGAAGTGCGCGAAAAATGTGAAAGCATCGCTCCGTCGAAACGCATCAGCGGGATCGAGGCCAATCGCCTGCGCCATCTCCAGCGTCTCGCCGTTCGCCACCGCTCCCGCCGCTGGACTGTTTCCATCAACCCCATCCGTCCCCGCGCTGAGCACCGCCATCTTTTTCCCTGCAATCTTCTCCACGCACGCCAACACAAATGCCGAATTTCTTCCACCAATTCCGTGCCCCGTCACAGGCGAACTCACTTCGCCATCCGCGAGTACGGCCACGCGCTGGCCCGCGTGCGTTTTCCGCAATTCGTCGAGCTGCTCCAGCAGAAATTTCGCCGCCTTTTCGACCGGCCAATCGTCCGTTGTGTTGTCGCAGCACGCAATGAATCCCTTCGCTTCCGCTGCGTGATGCGCCGGATGAAACAAGTCATCCATTCCAAGCAGCAATAGGAAGTGGGATTTTCCAAAAACGCGGTCGCCCGCCTTGGGTGTCTCCGGCATTTTCCCGCCGTCCAGCCAGCGCCGCAGCGTCTGCGGAAATCTGTCACGCAGCGAGTACTCGTCGAGGATGCGCCGCACATCCGCAATCGTCGTTGGGTCAGGCAGCGTCGGCCCCGAGGCCAGCGCCGACTCGCTCCCCGAAGGTACATCGCTGACCGCCAATGTAATCTTCGTGGCGCCGTTTGCCGCAGCCGCGAATCGCCCGCCCTTTACAGCGGAAATGTGTTTTCGCACCGTATTCATTTCTTCGATCGGGGCGCCGCAGGTCACCAGCGCGCGGTAGATTTGCTGCCCATCCTCAAGTGTTTGTGCCGCGTCCAGCGGCAATTCCACCAGAGCCGATCCCCCACCCGAAAGCAGGAAGAACACCAGCGTCTTTTCGTCACATTTTTTCAACAGCGAAAGTATTGCTTCCCCAGCCTTCCAGCTTTCTTCATTGGGTATCGGATGCCCTGCACGAAAATATCGCATTCCGGCCACGGGCTTCTTCGGCGGCGTCGGCGCGGACACCACCCCCTCGAACTTCACGAATGGCGACAGCACTTTCGCCAGCCCGTCCACCATCGCATGAGCCGCCTTTCCGATGGCCACCACGCACAGTTTCTCGAAGTTGCGCAGCTCAACGTGCGTTCCATTGAATCGCAACTGCGTTCCCGCCCGCCGCAACTTCCGCTGCATGGTCGCGGGAATATCAATCGCTGCCAGTGTTTCCTGGAAAATCTGACGCGCGACTTGCTTCAGATTCGCCATGGGGGGTCAGTCAAGAAACTCATTACGATGCTTTCAATACTTCCGGGTTCAGGATGTTCGGTGGCCTCTGCCCAGCGAAAAGCGCTACGACGTTGTTGGCCGCGATGCACGCCATCTTCGTCCGCGTTTCGAGCGATGCGGAGGCGATATGAGGCGCCAGCACCACATTCGCGCGTTTCAGCCCCGGGTGGATAAACGGCTCGTTCTCATAAACATCCAGTCCCGCGCCCGCAATTTTACTTTCTTCCAAGGCCGCTACGAGGGCCGCTTCGTCCACCACCGGCCCCCGCGAAGTGTTAATCAAAAACGCCGTCGGCTTCATCCGGTAAAATTTCGGCGCATCGAACAAGCCACGCGTCTCCGGCAGCAACGGAACGTGCACGCTGATAAAGTCAGACTCCGCCAGCAAGCTATTCATGTCGCAAAACGCGGCGTTCAATTCCTTCTCCACGCTCTCCGGCACTCTTTGCGCGTCCGCATAAATTACCTTCATTTGAAATCCGCCGGCCCGCCGCGCCACCGCTCTTCCAATCCGGCCAAACCCCACAATCCCCAGCGTCTTCCCCCAAACATCCGTCCCCACCAGTTGATCCAGGTCCCAGCCTTCCCAATTTCCCGAGCGCGCCAGCGCCTCTCCCTCGCCCAGCCGCCGCGCCACCGCCATCAACAGCGTCCACGCAAAATCCGCCGTCGTCTCGTCTAATACTCCGGGCGTATTCGTCGCCGCTACGCCGCGCTTGGTGCACGCCGCTAGGTCAATATTGTCAAATCCCACCGCCACGTTCGCTGCGATCCGCAGTTTCGGCGCCGCTCGCAAAAACTCATCATTTATTTTTTCCGTGAGCAGGCAAATCAGCCCCTCTTTGCCGTTCACCCTCCGCAACAATTCCTCTCGCGGCGGCCGTTCCGGCTTCGCCCAGTATTCCATTTCACAATTTTCTCCCAGGATTTGCCGCGCCGCTTCGAACAACTCGTGCGTCGCAAACACTTTCGGTTTGGCCATCGTCTCCTCGTTTATAATTTTGGGAAAATTACACTAACACATCCACATCCTCCCGGCATATCTTGGCATTGTGTCCGCCACGCATCTCTCACTATAGTCCCAATGTCGGCTCAGCTTGGGCGCATCCTATGAATGCCGGGCTCATCAACGAACTCGAAAAACTGCTTGGCGCGTCTTCGGTTCTTTACCAGCCGGAGGACACGCTCCTCTATGAATACGACGGCTCCGTCGAAAAAGGTCGTCCCGACGTGGTCGTGTTCCCGGAATCCACGGAAAAAGTTTCACAGATCGTGAAACTCGCCGCCAAGTACAATGTTCCCGTCGTCGGCCGTGGCGCCGGTACCGGCCTTTCCGGCGGCGCGCTCGCCCGCGCCGGCGGCGTGATGATCGTCTTCGCACGCATGAATCGCATCCTCGAACTCGACGCGGAAAATCAGCGCGCCGTCGTTCAACCCGGCGTGGTGAATTACGAACTTACGTGCGCTGCAGAGCCTCACGGCCTCTATTTCGCTCCTGACCCGTCCAGTTGGAAATCCTGCACCATCGGCGGCAACGTTGCCGAAAACGCCGGCGGCCCGCACACGCTCGCCTACGGCGTCACCACCAATCATGTCACCGCGCTAGAACTCGTTCTTCCCGACGGCGAAATCATCCGCGTCGGCAGCAAGCACGGCAACGCTCCCGGTTATGATCTGGCTGGCCTTTTCGTCGGCTCCGAAGGCACGCTCGCCCTCGTCACTGAAATTACCGTCAAGCTTTCGCGCAAGCCTGAAGCCGTCAAGACGCTTCTCGCCATTTTTGACACCGTGGACGACGCCGCCGACACCGTGGTAGACATCACCGCGCGCGCCATCACTCCTTCCGCCTGCGAAATGCTCGACGGCTGGACCCTGCGCACCGTCGAAGACTACATCCACGCCGGCTTCCCGATGGACAGCGCCGCCGTTCTCCTGATCGAGGTCGAAGGGCTCGCCGAAGCGGTCTCCACGCAAGCCGCCGCCATCACGGAGGTTTGCAACGCACATCGCGCTCGTGAAGTCCGCCTCGCGCGCGACAACGCCGAACGCGAACTTCTCTGGAAAGGACGCAAGAACGCCTTCGGCGCGCTCGGCCGGCTTGCGCCCAGCAATTACGTCCTCGATGGCGTCATTCCGCGTTCGAAACTTCCGCAAGCCCTTCGCCGCATCCAGCAAATCGGCGAGCAACTCGGCTTTCAAATCGGCAATATTTTTCACGCCGGCGACGGCAACTTGCATCCCATCATTCTTTATGACCCGCGCGACGCTGCCCAATTCGAACGCGCTCGCGAAGCCGCCGCCCACATCATCCGCTATTGCGTCGAAGTCGGCGGCGCGCTCACCGGCGAGCACGGCGTCGGCATGGAAAAATCCGAGCTCATGCCACTGCTTTTTTCTGACGCCGATTTCGACCTGATGCGGCGCGTCCATGACGCCTTCAATCCCGATTGCGCCTTGAATCCCGGCAAAATCTTCCCCCTCAGCAAAGGCTGTGGCGAAATCCGCGTTCGCAAACAAGCTGGCACCACAGCGACTCAACGATGACGCCAACTCCTGCAGGCTTTTCCGCGAATCTCGCATCCCTCCTCGGACATTCTCGCGTTCTGACCGATCCCGTGCCATGCGCCGCCTATGCCGTCGACGAAACAATTCCCGCCGCCGTGGCAAAACCCGCTTCCGCCGAAGAAGTCGCGGAAATCGTTCGCTTCGCCGGGCTCGAAAAACTCGCGCTCATCCCCTGCGGCAATCGCACCAAGCTCGGCATCGGCATGCCGCCGTCACGCTACGACATCGCTCTCGACATGACCGCGCTCAACAAAATCGCCCACTTCGACCCCGGCGATCTCACGCTCAGCGTTGACGCCGGCTTGCCTCTCGCACAATTGAACGCCGCTCTCCTCGGACACAATCAATTTCTCCCCCTCCTCGTCCCCTGGTATTCGCGCAGCACCGTCGGCGGCACGATCGCCTCGGGAATAGACTCGCCGCTCCGCCAGTTTTACGGCAACCCTCGCGACTTCCTCATCGGCGCCAAATTTGTGGACGGCACCGGCAAACTCTGCAAGAGCGGTGGCCGCGTCGTAAAAAACGTCACCGGCTACGACCTCCACAAACTCCTCATCGGTTCGCTCGGCACGCTCGCCATCATCACCCGCCTGAACTTCCGCACCTTCCCGGCTCCGCTCGCGAGCCGCGGTTTCGTCGCCTCTTTTCCGAACGCAGAAGGTGCGCTGGCCCTGCGTCGTGCTATCGCCGAATCGTCGCTGACTCCGCTCACCTTGGATATCGTGAGTCCTGAACTCGCACGACTCTTCGCCACGCAAACGCCTCAAAGTCACGAAGTTGCAGTCTTCGCCGGAGAAAACCACACCTCGGGCCAGAGTCTGCTCCCACCCGTCGGCGATTGGTTTCGTCCGCGCGAGTGGCAACTTTGCGCCGCCTTCGCGGGCACCCCCGAAGTACTCGCGCGTTATGAGCGCGACCTCATGCGCTTAGCAACCAACTCCAGCGCCACCAGCACAAAGTTCCTAGATGACACCACGCGCCCCTCCCTTTGGGGTCGCCTCCGCGAAACTCTCTCCATGCTTCTCGAAGCATCTCCTGCAGCCGTCATATTCAAGATCAGCATTCTTCCCAGTCATCACGCCGCCCTCTTCGCAAGCCTGCGGCAAATCGCCGATCGCGCCGCCCTTCCCCATGCACTCGCAGCCCGCGCTGGCGGCACCATCTTTTTCGCCCTGCTCCCCACATCTGCAAACGATGACAACCCGAACCTCCTGGCCCAGATCGCAACCCAAATCTCCGATTCACTTTCCGCTTCCGAAGGACCCGCCCAGGAGGATCGGGGCCACGCCACGATTCTCTTCGCTCCGTGCGCCCACAAGCACGCTCTCTGTGTCCCGGAAGTTTCTGCGGGACGCCGCCTCAAGGCCGCCTTTGACCCGCAAGGCGTCTTCGCCCCCGGCCGCTTTTTCTAGCCACCCTTCCCTCACGCGTTTCCTGGATCCTGCTCCGCGTCTCCGAGCGCTTTGAGACCTTAATCGGTCGCGACAGCTCCAACCCTCTCCTAAATCTCGCGCGAGAAGCACTCCGCATGCGTTATTCGGATAAATTATTACTTTCAAATACGTGCTGTATGGTACATACATCGCGAGCCGGGAAGCACACAGTAGGTTCTACCGGGATTCGGAATCGGAGTCTCTCGGGCTTGGAGGAACACTTAGTGCGCTATATCAATCGTTACATCAACACGCTCATTCTGGCTGCCGCCGTTGCCGCCCCAGTCATAATCATGGCCGCTCCCCGGCCTCAAGAAGTGCAGCTTCGCGTTTATGATCGCAACCACCGTGACTACCACAACTGGGATGACCGCGAAGACCACGCTTACAGGGGTTACCTCGTGCAGCGTCACAGGACCTATCGTGAATACGACAGGCAGAACAACAGAGAACAGAATCGTTACTGGAACTGGCGCCACAGTCATCCAGACTAAGACGCCGCTCGGAATCTAGCTAAGTGGGACCAGCGCAATGCAGGGTCGCCCTATCTGGAGTTCCCGTCAAAAGGAAGCCGTCAACGCTCTTGCACTTCGGCAAGGGCGCTGACGGCTTCTTTCATGGCATTCTTCCGCTCTCTCGTAGACCGCTTCTGCATAGTTCTCGCCGAGCATTGGCGTTTGAATCTCTTTTGCTCACTGCCCCGTTGTCGTTGCGGGGCTTGCTGCACCGTCTTCTGCATTTTTCACAAACTTGTCGAACCACATCAGCATCTCCCACACGGTATGTTCGATCGATTCTCTCGCTGAGTATCCATGCGCCTCGTCTGGCAATGTCACGTAGCGCACCGCTCCGCCGTTCCCTTTAATCGCCCGGTACATGCGATCCGATTGGATCGGAAACGTCCCGGAATTGCTGTCCGCTTCCCCATGAATCAAGAGAATCGGCGCTTTGATTTTGTCCGCAAACATGAATGGCGACACCTTCACGTACAACTCCGGCGCCTGCCACAGGGTCCGCCGCTCGCTTTGAAATCCAAACGGCGTCAACGTCCGGTTGTATGCCCCGCTCCGCGCGATCCCTGCACGAAACAGGGTCGAATGCGCCAGCAGATTTGCCGTCATAAACGCGCCATAACTGTGCCCGCCGACGCCCACGCGGTTCGCGTCAATCACTCCCATCTCCACGGCCTTGTCGATGGCCGCCTTCGCGCTCGACGTGATCTGCTCGATGTACGTGTTGTTTACCGTCTCCGGATCGCCTACCACAGGCATCGACGCTCCATCCAGCACCACGTACCCATCCAACAAGAAAAAGAGCGGCGACGGCCCCGTAATCGTCGTGAACCGGTGCGGCGACCCGCTCACCTGGCCCGCCACGCTCGCGTCCGTAAACTCCAGTGGATACGCCCAAATCACGGCCGGCCGCCGGTCGCCCTGCTTGTAGTCCGGCGGCAAATACACGGTCATCGAAAGATCCACGCCGTCCGCCCGTTTGTAGGTGACCAGCTTCTTCTGAATCGCTCGCAGCGACGGCGTCGGATCCGCGTATTTCGTGAACGCCGTGACCTTGTCCAGCGATCCCGGCTCTGCGAAATTGCCGTTGAACTTCGACGAATCCCGAATGAAGTAGTTCGGTGCATCCACCTGCGTCTCCCGCCGGGTCAGAAGTTTCGTCCCGCCACTGGAGAGCATCGCGACAATCTCTTCATAACTTTTGGACTCACCCTGAAAGATGCGCTTCAATTCCATCGTGTTGATGTCCAGCCTGTCCAGGAACGGCCGCTCTCCCTCCGGGGAAGCGCCCGCTCCCATCAAGAAAATAAAATTGCTCTGCTGCATCACCGCGCTGTGTCCATTGAGCAGCGGCCATTGCACGGGCGCTCCCGGATTGTGATAACGATCTTGCGTGCTCATATCCCAAACCAGCGTCTTCTCATTCGGCTTGTCCGCATGAAACGTCCAAGCTTGCTCCGGTGTCGGCGACGGATTGAAAAACCACGCTCGTCCCCGCAACGTGTCCCTGTCAAAATCCCGCAGGATCGCAAAATCGCCGCGTTCTCCAAACGCAAGCCCCGCAAAGCGCTTCTCCGTCCGCGCCAGCTCGACCGGCTCACCCGCGAACGGCTCGTGAATCCACATCACTTTGTCCCGTTCCTTCACCTTTTTCTTCGGGTCCCCGTCGTCCAGCGCTTCCACCCACACCAGCGTCCCCGGCTTGTTCGGATGCCAGCTGATGTCTCGTACTCCTGTCGGAACTCCGCCGATGGGCACGTTCTCCTGCAGCGGCAAGCTCGCCACTTTGTAAACCACGTGCCCCGTCAAGTCCCAGACCTCCATATCTCGAGGGAAATTATCCGCAGGCACAATGTAGGAATAGGGCCGGTGAATCCGCGACACGAGTAGGTGCGTTCCATCCGGCGCGGGGTCGGCCATCCCGAAAATCTCCGGTGCACCAACGGGTGTTACACTCCCGCGCTCGATATCGATCACCGCTAGCTGCGACGTGGCGTAGTGCTCGAAACGTTTTGCGTCGTACTCGTTCTCCAGAAGATCCTCGAACGTAGCCACCGGCGCTGCCTTCCCGAAACTCTGCTGTACCCGCGGCCCAACCGGCACCGTCGGCGCCTTCGGCAGCGCACCCCGCCCTTCGGGAATCGTCTGGCACAGCAGCGTCTTGCTTCCCGGCAACCAGTGGCACGGCGGATTCTCGTCCCGGAATCCCGGTACGCTCAGAGCCGCATTCAATTTCACGCCCGCAATCGCATGCGCCTGCCCCGTCTTCGCATCAGCAACCCACAGCTCGATCTCAGAACTCGTCGCATGTGTAAACGCGATCGTCCGCCCGTCTGGCGACCAGAACGGCTGCGAGACGATCATCCCTTCCGGGATAGCAACCTTGATCTCGCTCCCGTCTTCCACCTTCTTCAGCACCAGCTTGTCAAATCGCGGCGGATTGTGTGGCCCGTTCGTGGCCTCGTCAATGCGCAGCCCCGCCAGCCGCGCGAACGGCTGCGCCACATCCGCAATCGGCGGATACGGTTCCGGCGAGTACAACAACACCACATCGCGCGCTTGGCCAACGCTGGCCCGCGGTGTCACAGGAGCATTCAACACCTCCAGCACCGCCTTCGGCGGCTTCTGATAACCTTCCTGTCCGTTAGCTGCCCCAGCCACCAGCAATATTCCGGCCGTCAGGCTAAACAGCGCCAGCCCCACCCCGCGCATCCGGCGCAGCATACTCTGTAACATTCGACTCGTATCCACAGTTTTGACCTCCTCGCATTTCGCCCCGAGATTCTACATCACGCCGAATCCAGATACGGCGTAAACCCGCCGCCAGCTCGGATCCATCATCCTCGGCGGCTCTCACGTCACGTTAACCGTTCGAACGTTCCGACGTTTTCCTCGCCGATCGACCGCTAACTCCCGTAGAATCTTCCTCCATAGCAATCCCAAACATGCCCGCGTCGCCCATCCTTGGCCCAGCTCCCGTCTATGAGGACTACGCCCGTTGCATCCACTGCGGCCTGTGCCTCAATGTTTGTCCCACCTACCGCCTATGGAATCTCGAGGCCGATTCCCCGCGTGGCCGCATTCATCAGATGATCAACGTCGAGCAGGGCAATGTTGGCGTCAGCGACTCCTTCGTCGACCACATTGATAAATGCCTGGACTGCCGTTCCTGCGAAACCGCCTGCCCTTCCGGCGTCGAATACGGAAAGCTCGTCGAGCACGCACGTGCGCGCATCGAACGTGACTATGAGCGGCCATGGCTCGCTCGAGTCACGCGCAACTTCGTCTTCCGCCATCTGCTTCCCGATCCGCACCGCATCATGGACTTCGCCCGCGTCATCCGCATCTACCAGCGCTCTGGGTTGCAAGCGATCGCGCGCGGCATCGGCGTCCTCAAACTTCTCGGACTCGCCGAACGCGAAGCGCTCCTCCCGCGGATCGACGACCGCTTTTTCTATAGCCGCTTTGGGTGGACCTATCCCGCCGCCGGCCCGCGCCGCGCCCGCGTCGCCTTCTTCGCCGGATGCATCGCCAACGTCACATTCTCGCAGCTCAACGAAGCGACTCTGCGCGTCCTCGCCGCCAACGGCTGCGAAGTGGTCGTCCCCGCGGGACAACGCTGCTGCGGCGCCCTCTCAGCGCATTCTGGTTTCCGGGACACCGCGCGCGACCTCGCCGAAAAAAACCTCGGCGTCTTCCTGCGAGAGAAATTCGACGCCGTCATCACCAATGCCGCCGGGTGTGGCTCCACGCTCAAGGAATATGATCATCTGTTTTCGCCGGACGAAAAAGAGTACGAACACGCGCGCACGTTTTCCGAGAACGTCCGCGACGTCACCGAGTTCCTGGCCACGCTTGGCCTCATCGCAAAATTAAACCCGCTTCCCCTGCGCGTTACCTACCAGGATTCCTGCCATCTCCTCCACGGACAAAAAATCCGCGAAGCTCCGCGCACGCTTTTGCGCGCCATTCCCAGCCTCGATTTTGTGGAATTGCCCTACTCGGAACTCTGCTGCGGCTCCGCCGGCATCTACAACATCACGCAAACGGAAACAGCTCTCGAACTACTCGCCGAGAAAATGCGCCACGCCCAATCCACCCGCGCCCAAACCATCGTTACCGCCAATCCCGGCTGCCTTTTGCAGCTCCGCGCCGGGGCCGCGCTCCACCACACCAACCAGGAAGTCCTCCACGTCGTCGAGCTTCTCGACCGGAGCATGCGCGCATGATACCGCCGTGCGCAGGTCCGTCCGCGCGCTGCATTTCTGCATATCGTTACGTCGTTTCTTCTTTACTTCATTGTTTCTTCCTCTCCAAAAACGGCGACGCCCTTCCCGCAGCGATGGGGGCTGCTGCGAAAAGGGCGAACCGTCTTCAGGAGAGAAGATCGTTGTGCCGCGCGCTCAGTTGTTCGGCGGAGGCGCTGCCTGCTTGAACATGGTATTGCCATGCCCGCCCGGCACGCCTTGCGTCACTGCATAATCGGAGGGCACTGCAAAGAGCGACGCCGCAGGTTCGGAGCGCTGAATACTCGTCAGTGTATAGGTCGTGTCCCCAAATCGCGGATCGCTCCGCTTGCTCATGATCACCATTTGCAGGTCCTTGGAATACCACTGCTCGGATACGACCGTGATGGGTTTCTCGTTTCCGATCTGCCCCACCGGAATCGTGCGCGTGTAACGCGTTCCTTGCGTGGTGACTCCCGCGATGGTCTGAGTGCCGAGATCTTCGGTCTTATAACCTGCGTCTCCAGCCGAGTGCGTTTTCCAGTAACCCGCCTTGTCCTTCATCGCGCCTTTCATCCCGCCGAAAGGCTTCCCCGTCTGCTCGGCGGTTTTTGTGTCGGGATGCAGGATGAAGTGCGCGCTGGCCACGGGATCATTGATGAAGACAAACGTCTTCGGAAGTCCCGAGGTCGCCAGCGGTCCAATTGCGGGAAGCGAAACTTCCTTTCTAAAACGTCCCTGGCTGTCGCGGTAAAGATTCGACTGTATCTTGCGCGTGATATGGTTCCCGTCCGCAAGCGTTTGCGTGGACTCGGAAACGGCGACCGCGCTGAACGGCGCGCCGGTCACCACTTTTCCGCCGTGCATTCCTTCAAAGCCCAGCAATTCAATTCGCTCGCCCATCGGCGGAACCATTCCTTCGCCACCAGGACCGCCGTGCATCATCTCTGCGCCAGGCGGCGGGGGAGGCGGCGCCTGTTTTGACTGGGCCACTCCAGAGCACAAACTGAGTGTCCCGCCCAGGACCAAGCTCATGAGTAATCTGCGATTCATTATTCCTTCTCCTCTTCTCTCCCGAGCCGTTGAAAACTCTTCGTCGCGGCAATCTCAGCGATGGCTGTCTTCATTCTTTCCGCCAGCGCCGCGAGCCAGTTTCCCCGGCCATCCATTTCCGCCAGGACACCGGGTTTTATCTTTTCCCACAGAGCCGTCACTCCCATCGGCGCGTCCCTTTCCAAAACGTACCACTCGCGGCAACGCAGCCTTCATAGCCCCGTCTTTATTGCAGCAATCTCACGGCCTGCGGCAACCCGTCGTTTCCGACCAGCAGATCTACTTGAATCCATTCGCCCGCGCGATCTTCGTTTACGGGCAAACCCAGCGCGCCCAAAGTACTGCGCTGCATGCGCACGCGTACGATCGCGGCGTCGTCGGTCTCCGCCGGCAAAACTCCCGGCAACAGCGTGAAATCATTCATTTCGTTGTCCGCCACCAGCGAATCCTCGCTCGCCGTGGAGTGCGGTGCCAGAGATTGGTGATTCCCAGCGGCTGCGATCGCCATTTGTTGAGAGTTCGCATGTTTGGCTGCCTCCTCTCGCTGGCCGGCTCTCCAATTTCTCCAGCTCACTGCACCCATCAGAACCGCTGCACTCGCCAACGCCCACGCGGCTATCACCGCCGCGCGACGCACTTTCAGTGTGCGATGCCGCGTCCGGAACTCTTGCCGCAAGCGCATCTCGACGCGCGCCGGAGCCTGAGCCAAACCTGTATCTTCGGCCAGGGCGCTCAGCTGAATGCGCGCCACCTGCCAGGAATCCTGCAACGCCGCGCAACGCGAACACGTGCTGGCGTGCTCCCGCGCCGCCGCCCATTCCGCTTCGCGCCCCGAAGCGTCGCGCTCCGCGTCCAATCCAATCGCCTCAAATTCTTCGCACTTCATTGTTCACTTCCCTTACTTTCGGTAACCTCAATGCAGCCAACGCTTCCTCGAAAAGCAAAACGTGCAACGAACTTCATTCCAAAAATTCACCGCGCCGCGCCTGCTCGCCTTGGCACGTCCCGCAACATTTCCAGCTTTGCAAGCAGCAGCGCGCGCCCTCGATGCAGCCTCGAACGGATCGTTCCGATGGGGCATCCAGCCACCTGCGCCGCTTCTTCGTAGCTCATCTCCTCGAGTTCGCACAGCACCACGGCCTCGCGGAACTCCGCCGGCAGCTCCAAAACCGCGGCTCGCACCTGCTCGCGGCGTTCGCGCTGTTCCGCCCACATTCCCGGGGTAAAAACATCCTGCAAAACAATTCCTGTACCGCTTCCGTCTTCGTTTTTTTCTTCCAGCGAAACCTCTCGCGGCAAGCGTTCCAGATGCTTCATCACGCGATTCCGTCCCACTCCATAAAGAAACGCGCCCACCGTCCCGCGCTCGGCGTCATACTTGTTCGGATCTCGCATCAACGTCATGAAAACATCCTGCACAATCTCTTCCGCGGCCCACGCGCTGCCGGTCATGCGCAGCGCAAACCGGTACAGAGCCGCCTGGTGCCGCCGGTAGAGGAGCGCAAATGCATCCTCATCACCCTTGGCCGCCCGCCGCAACAGAACGCCGTCTCTCTCTTGCTCAGCGATCCCCATCTCTCCTGGTAAGACATTCTGCCCGGCCTTATCTAATCCTTCCGGGCGCCCGTTAAAAAAGTTCCCGCCCGCGTTGAACCCATGCGGGAGGACGTGAAAGCCTTGCCTGCACAGTACGTTGGACGCAGCCGAGGGCCGTCGCGTGTCTCTAACCGGTGAAAGCCCACCCTTGCGAAACAGCGCCGCAGCCGGGAGCATCTGCCAAAGGGGAACTTGAGCGCGTTATTTTGACTTGGGTTTGAACATTCCAGCAGCCACTTTGGTGACGAAGCGGCGGGGAACCAGGCGCTCCCCATGCGCGCCAAGGTAGTTTCCCAAGCCGGAAATCACGTAGCTTTTTCCAGCCGCTAGCGCTTTCAGGCCGGTGTGCGCTACTTTTTCTGCAGTCTCCGCCTTTCGAAGGAATTGATCTTGCCCCGCAACCACATGGAACTCGGATTCCGTCGAGCCCGGGCACAGCGCGCAAACACGAATACCATAAGGCTTCATCTCTTCCGCGAGTCCTTCCGCAAACAGAAGATCGAATGCCTTGGTCGCGGCATACGTTGAAATGTACGGCACCGCCTGAAAGGAGGCGGTGGATGCGAGAATCAGCACATCGCCGCGCCGCCGCGCGATCATGGGCGGAAGAAACAGCCGCGTAAGGTGCACGACCGCGCTGCAATTCACCTGCACCATATCCAGCGAGCGTTGCAGGTCGACCGATGGAAATTCGCCGTACTGGCCGAAGCCTGCATTGTTGATCAGGAGGTCGACTTCAATTCCTTTTTCTTTCGTATAAGCAAAGATTTTTTCCGGCGCGTTCGGCTCCGCCAAATCGGCGGCAAAAACTTCGGTCCGGATTTTGTACGATGCCGTCAGTCTTTGCGCCAGCGCCTCCAGGCGATCCTTTCGCCGAGCGGTCAGAACAAGTTTCGTTCCGCCAAAGGCCAATTCCTCCGCGAAGGCCACACCAATTCCTGCGCTCGCTCCCGTGATGAGCGCCCATTTTCCAGGCCAGTTTCCCGTCGTCGCTGGCTTCTTCTTATGTGACAAGTTGGCCCCCAAAAAGGTGATTTCTTCTATATCCCATGCCGGATGACCGCATCTTTCAGCCGCCCGCCTTGCTGTTTAATGCGATCCATCAGCCGGCGCGCCTCAGATGATTATCAGTAAATCGCCTTCCAGACTTTTGTCCGGCAGCAGCGCTCGAACTGCGCGATCCATGGTGGCAAGAGTTCCTTTCTTATGCATCGCAAGTCCCAGCAAGTAGGCATCCGTCACTTGTTGATGGCCCGCCAAGCGCTGAGCGAATGGTTCAAGTGCATGGGGAAGACTGACCTCATCGGGCCAGAATCGGTGCGCGGGATGGCCAAGGTTGGCTTGTAGCAGGGCGAGAGCATCCGCGGGGGTGAGTGCGTTTGGAGAGAAAGCGGGATTCGAGAGTATGCGGATGAAGGTGGTCTGGGTCAGTGGGCATGTTGCCCACCCTTGGCGCGCGTGGCGCGCAAGCCATTCCTGGACTTTCTCATGAGCGCGGTGGGTGGGCCAAGCCATGGCGATAAGGACATTGACGTCCAGCAAAAAACCGGCTTTCACTCCAATTCGTCCTGGAGTCTTTCGACATCCTCGGTGCTTACAGGGGGTGAGCCAGGCGGAAGCTCGACGACGTGAAAGCCGTTGACGAGGCGGGTCTGCAAGGGTGCCTGCAGCCCCCGGCGCACCAGTTCCGATACCGCTTTACCGATGGCGACGTCCCGGGCTTCCGCGTACGCCTTTACTTCCCGAAAGACATCATCGTCCAGCGAAAGTGTGGTTCTCATGCACCTATGATGCTCCAAGCCAGATCTGATGTCAAATCAGAACGTCTTGCATCAATCTAAATCGTTTGGTGCGATGAGCGGCCCGGGGGCATCGCCCCGAAGACTTATTAGGGTGCACGAGTCTTGAGATTTTTGCTTTGGGGCGTTGTGGTCGCCGCCAGCTCAACGCACTTCATGCACAGAGCTTACCCATGGCTCCTGACGTGCGCCTGGAGCCATGGGTGACTGTCACATCGGTCTGTGACATCAAGCTTTTCTTCTCTGCTGTCTGGTTTTGGAGCGTTTTGTCACCGACGTTCCCAAGAGTCCGGGATTCCCTCTTTGCGCACATCTCCAACTCCTTTCTGGTACTCCCTCGCACGATCGACCAGAGGCAGAGCGAGTCTACGAAATTACAAGCCGGACTATATAAGTTTCAATTCAGGAAAGTCTTGCTTGTATCGTTTCGGATCGAGTGTCATGAGACGATCCGCCTGCGCCAAGGCATGCGATCCAATGATGAAATCAGCAAGCAAACGCCTCGGCCCTTGTTGCGCGGTTCTTCGTCGCCGCTTTGCGTACCGTGCAAACCGCCGGCCGGCCTCAAGCCATACGCGTTGTTGAAACTCGAAGTCGACGTCGATGCCTGTATCCACCAGAAAGCTGTTCACAAAGAATTCCGTGGCCTTGGGATAGGCCAGCAACTCCGCGTAGACTGGCGCGCCTACAACTAAACCGCCCTCAGTCTTTGCATTGCCGAGGGTTTTCGCTATATCTGAGGCTAGGGGTTCCTTCGACCAAAGGGCGGAAAGCACGTTGGTATCGATTGCCGTTCTCATTGTTCCTGAGTTTCTTCGTCGCGCAGGGTCTGGATCCAAGCATTTACGTCATGCACCCCGGAAAAGGCGGGCAGCGCACCCACATATTTTGCGAATGGATTTTCAGGTGGGCGGGCGGGGCGGATGGTTGTTCGGTCATTCTCAACGACAAATTCCACGCGATCTCCTTCTTTCAGCCCGAGGCGATTGCGGATCTCACGAGGTACTGTGATCTGTCCCTTACTGCTAATTGTGCTAGAACGCGCCATCTTTACCTCCCCTCTTTACAGTAAGGATATCACAATTTGCATTTCCGATCGCATTGTGTATTTGTGGAAACGAGTCCGGATCTTGCACCGGTGCGAGCTTCAGATAGGACTGAAAGGCGAGGGTCCCATCGAACCGCGTGGACGTTGTCTCGCCCACTAAAGAGGCGTCGAAATAGCGACCTTTGATTCGCGATAGTGCCGCAGAACAGATTGTGCGGGAGTTCCTGAATAGCGGCTACTCCAAGAAAGCCATCCTCAAGGGAATCAAATCCGTGATGGAAAGCGTTCCTAAAGGGGAACGACAGCCCAGCCTGTATCTGGCACAAAACCTACGCGGGCACATGGAGCATTTCAAGGAGCAGGTCAGCAATGCGAAGCAACAGTTCGAAGAGCTGCTGGCCAAAGCATCCGCCGAAGGGGACGAAGAAAAATTTCGCGCAATGCAGAGCACTCTTCGCCGAGCACAATCCGGCCACTGATAGAAGCTCCTATATCAAAACGATGGAACTTCTCCCCTTTACCGTAGGCCTACCCACACCCATTTTGAGGGCGCAGTAACGGGTGAGGGGTATGGTCGGGGGGAGCCGGGCGAACGAGATAACCCCTCGCAACCCGGCTCTGCCCTGGTTCAATGCCTGCAATCCACCATCCTGGAAATGTCCGATGTGAGTCTGTTGACGTGACGTGACCAGCGTTTCACGACCTTGCGAGATTTCTTGTAACCGTCCCCGCGTTTTGGGAGTCAGACAAAGTAGGAATCACACCCTGGTTAGCACCCTCCGTCAGCTAACGGTGGAAGACCGGGCCAGGGGGACCAAGGGGCATGTCAGGCGGCGGGGGGAATGGAATCTGTTGGTATTTCCGTAAGCGAATTATTGAAGGGCGTGGATCGTCCGATCAAGAGACGTTAGGAGTTCCCTTCTCTTTTATCCGCAATTTCAGGGCTTCAAGCTCCTGCTTGGTCATACCTTGCAGAGCCATCGCTGTGGCCAGATATAAAGCGGGAACGTGTTTTATTTTGTTGCCGCCCTCTGCCTTGCGCCGGAGCTTCTGTACTTCCGGGTCAGCGCCCACTTTCAAAAACACTTTATACGCATCGGGGATGGACAGAGTCTTTTCAATCAGGCCATGCTTGACCAGAATGCGATGATACGAAGGTACAGCTAACGCGGATGGATGGGTTGGCGGAGGGCGCTTGTATTGTTTTCGGTGTTTCATTTGCGACTATGCTGACACGTTTTCTCGATGCGGTCATTCCTTTGATGCGGTCCATGTGGAAATGTAGGCGGCCTAGGGATGAGCGAGGCCAGAACAAATGGATAGGCGCCAGTACCAATGTGAAGCTCTGCCATTTTGAAATTTTGCGCAACAATAGTTACAACTTGCTCATTGAGTCGTTTCTGGTAGCAACGATTGCTAATGTTGGCCGGTGGATCAAGCGGAATTCCGTTGACTGGCCCTTTGCCAAATCATCCAACTTACGGAGGCCGTCCTCTTCAGTGTCAGTAGTGGCTTTCCAGACTGAGGCTCCAGCCGACAGAACTTCGAAAATGTCGTAGTCGCGCGCCATTTTTCTTCGCAACGCCCACGCATTTTTCGCGTTCTTCTCATCAAGAACATTCGGGTGTAACAGGAACCTAGCATCTTTGATTACAAAGACCAAGCCTTAACTGCCAGTGCAGCCGGTGCTCACGCTGGCAGGGCCGGGCGTGTTCAAATGGTGATTTCATGCCCGTGCTCCGATCTGCTTCACAAGTTCCTGCACATCGAACGGAAGCTCGTTCTTCACAAGACCGACCGGCACTTTCTTCATTGGAAATGTTGCCGCGATCTGGAAGACCGCATCGTCAAGCTCGCCCTCATGTGACCACGACGTTAGCGGGTTTCCCGGTAGAGTTTCCAATACTCTGAGGATGGATGCGCGATACCAGACGGCCAAGACATTTGCGCCGGGGCCGCACGCGCTCTCAACAAGCACGCTACTGATACTTGCACCTTGACCTGCTAGAGCGCGGGCTTCCAAGTCGCGCATCATTGTCCAAACTTTGCGGAGGTCGTTGGGATTCACGGCGGCAACATCATTGCCTCGTGACCCAAAAAAATCATGGAGCGCCATAGCCCAAGAAAGTCTATCGTTCATGGAGGATTTCCTAGAATTCAACTTTGGACGTGGGAGCGGCGCTCCCCACTGGATTACCTTATTAAGTGAGCGTGTAGCTTCCCATGACCAACTGAGCCGTCAATCGGTAAAAAACTGCAATTACGTTCAGGTGATTCCCTGAGCAGAAGGGCACACAAATTACTTCCCCGATTTCTCCATGGTCGCGCCCTAGCAAACTGCGTCCAAAAAGTCAGTGAAGGAACATACAAAACTAAAAATATCACCTGCCCGGCCCACGTTGAGACCATTGGCCAGTTACGGATAATTCCTGCGTGAGTCCGTCGAGAATGAAGCGCGTGATCTGGAACACGCATCTTCTCGACGATGCGAACGATCCGGCGCACGTCGCGTTGCGATTACACCAGGATTTCAAATGGCATTTCATCGCCGGGCGGAAGATCGATCCAGGTCAGTCGTACGAGATTAGCGGCGTGGCGATCTCGGCGTGGATTCGCGATCTAGCGATCGGGCAGCGGTTGGCAGCGGAGATCGGGCGCGCGGGCGATGAGGGCTTGATACGTTCTTGATACATGGAAATGGGGAAAATCCGGAAAGCGTTGAAAACAAACAAGGTGTGCGTTCGGACTCACCCTTTACAAAACGTTCCGGAGACATGGTTTACACCTCCGTGCTGGACTAGTCCAGCACGGAGGTGTCCATGCCATGGAAGGAACGGTCCGTCGTG
>Ga0307477_10001058_pt1 | contig 24842 bp, 18 predicted proteins | sample atmos_gasesECM2C_FD_203316 | JGI IMG/M metagenome (GOLD analysis project Ga0307477, IMG submission 203316) | Hardwood forest soil microbial communities from Morgan-Monroe State Forest, Indiana, United States - atmos_gasesECM2C_515 | ecosystem: Environmental > Terrestrial > Soil > Temperate...
TTGTTGTCACCTATAAACCTAAAGGACTCTGGTGGCACAAATCGGAAAAGTTCCCGATGGGAACGGAGAAGACAGAGAATGGGACATGGAAATGGAAAAGCATCCCCAGAGACTAACGCATGGAGTCTCGCTGTAAGCGGGAGCCAGAGCGACGCCACCAGGATCGATGCGTTTCAAATCAGATAGCGAACCGACGATTTAATTTTTCAAGACCGCCGGTTTCAACCGCTCACCCAGCATGAGTGGGGTTTGTAGCTGGATAGTTCGGGACAACTTCGGGACATTTAAGAGAGCGGGGATTTCGCTGATTCTCCGTGTAAGCGACAGACAAAAGCTGTTAGTGTTTTGCCCTGCCTTGTTTGCAAGCAGGGGGCCCAGGCGTCCAAATCCCGCATGGTTGTGATGTAGGTCTGGTAAATGCGCTTAACCGCGGATTCCGGTAAGGCGACCACACATCCAAGTGAAATACGGTACGAGGCTACGGTGATTTCCCAGAACGAGACTAGCTTTTCTCGAATCGCGTACTTGTGGGGTTATCGCGTCGGAGAAAGCTCGATGAGCGTGGGACTAAATGCCAATCAGGTATTCGCCTGAGCCTGGTTTCAGGAAGTCACTGGATTCCATTTCGGTTCAGAATCCGTAGTCTCGTCTGCGAGATGGTCAGCACGCTCCCCCACTCAGCCGCGGCGTTCTCGGCGTGATGGTCATTTGGCTCAGAAAAGTCGCTCGATAGATTTCGTGGATGGAGGGAACACATGGCGCAAAGCGCCCCGCCTGAAACCCCCCGAGACGTGGGGGAAGAATACTGTCTGGGAGATTACTCAGTTGTCTCGCCAGTCGCCGCAGAGCTGTTATTCGGCGCACGCCGAACGGTTGGAAGATCGCAAGTTCGCGAGTGTCTGAGCGCCCCCCTGTGGCTAACAAGTCTTCATAAGCCGGGAATTTTTGAAGTCGTTCCTACGCAGAATGTCAGCCGATTCGGCCTCCGCGTGGTCACACAGGAGTTCTGGGAACCAGGCGGGCGCGTAGTTGCTTCATCCCCACCTGGATTTTGGGTGCAAGGCTCAGTTGTCTATTGCAAGAAGCTCCCCAGCGACGATCATGCCGTTGGCATCCAGCTTGATGCGCCTGTCGAACACTGGATCGAGACATTCAGATAGCGGGGCTCTGACGAACCTTAACCTGGTAGGGGTAACGAATGCTCAGCCTTCATATCCCGCAAGGCCGCCGCTCGACTCGGGTAATGTCGAAGAAGCGCTCCAGCCTTGTCACCAATCTCGGTGGAGTTCCGAAAATGTATCCCTGTCTGATTGTCGATAGGTCCCAAGAAGGGTTTCGATTGCGGGGTAGCTTCAAACTGAGGCCCGGACAAGTCGTCGAACTGGTCGTGGATGATCCTGTGGATTCCGTGCGGTGCGAAGTTATTTGGGTTGGCAGAGCAGGCTCCAGACAGGAGGGAGAGGCGGGGCTGCAATGTTTGTGAAAACAGGCTGTGCACGGCATCCGTCGCAGCAAGACCGTTTGCTCGGCAATGGCGTTCAGTTTGAAGGACGGGGTCGCTTACTGCCGAGGCACCAAAGACACATGGGGAACCTAACGTGACCTTGACAACGAACGCACACATCGATAACCGCTTCCTAGCGGGTCAAAGTATTCCTTGCAGGAGGCGCCACCCGCGAATCAAGAAGCCCCAAGGAGTCTGGGTCTACTGGAATTGCAAAGGACCTGCGGATACTTCAAGAGTGCGAGACCTGAGTACGGGAGGCTTGTTCATCGAAACAGAAGACGTGCTGGATGCAGGCGCGACGATCCGGCTCGACTTTCTTGTCCCGGAAGGACAAATCCGGGCCAAAGGTATTGTTCGATACGCAAAACCCGGAAGTGGTCTGGGATTAAAACTCATCGAGTTGGCTACGGTAGACGGCCCGCGTCTGGCAGCATTGATGTCCAGGGTCCACACTGTGGGAAAATGAGCGTTGGGCGGCGCAGCCAGCGAAACGGATAAGGGCGGGGCTAAGTCCGGTTACCGGATTTGCCCCCACCCTGATTCGGGACAACTTCGGGATATTTAAGAGAGCGGAAATTTTGCTGATTTTCCGTGTAAGCGACATCAGACAAAGCTGTTAGTGTTTTGCCCTCTGTTCTTTGCAAGCAGGGGGTCGCCGGTTCGAGCCCGATCACGTCCACCAATTCTTTCTGATTTCAAGAGACTTACTAGATTCGTCCACACTCGAACCTCTCATTTTTTCCCCTCTGCGCACGAACTGTGCAAAATAGCAGCCGATTTGAGCCACTGTGCACAATCATCGGGAGTATGAGTTGCAACCAAATGAGGTTGTATGTGTATATAGCAACCAGAATAGGTTGCTATAGCTTTGGACAATCTTATTAGGTTGACATAACCTCGAATGCTCGTATGATATGAGCATGGCGCCGACCAGGAAAAAAGAGGCACTTCGTAGCGAGCCTTGCCTTGCTCTTATCGGAGACATGGTGGGCTCGCGTGAATTGCTTCCCAGCCGACGCCCAAAGATACAAGAAAGGTTCAGAGAATTTATTCAATATCTCAATAAGAAGTACGCGAAAGACATCTTGGCGAAGTTCGTCATCACCCTCGGCGACGAATTTCAAGGCCTGCTCTTGTCAGCAACACCTCTTCCCGAATTGATGTGGGACATTGACCAGCGATTCTCCGATCGCCACCTGAGAGTGGGTGTCGGATTCGGGGTCTTGACTACACCCATCCAAGAAGAGGCCATAAATGTCGACGGACCCGCGCTCTATAACGCGCGGGCGGCAATAGAGAACGCAAGGCGCAAAAGATCCTTGGGTGGGGTCTTTTTGGGGTTCGGCGAGGCAGATCAAGTGATGAGTGGCATCGCTCACATCCTGTCCTTTCACCGTTCCGAGCTTACCCAACGACAGCTTCGTATCGCTGAACTGATGCGCGAAGGACGCACTCAACTGGAAGCCGCGGAGCACCTGAAGATCAGCCGACAAGCGGTTAGCAAACAGGTAAAGTCAATGGGCTGGAGAGCATATGTCGAAGCAGAACAAGCCTGGCGAGTCTTTATAGAAAAATGGGTAAATCCAGCATTAGAGAAAAGACGTGCCAAGAATCATCATTAGCGATCAGTTTTTGATGTGGTCCGAATTGTTCACACTGTGGTCCATCGTGACTTACGGAATCACGGCCGATCCCCTGCCCGAGGATGCGGACGGAGTCACGTTCAAATGGCAAACTTGGCGCTGGGCTCTGCTTTTGAGGATCGTGGTCGCAGCAGTTTTCTCATATTGGATCTGCCACTCTGTCATTGTCAGCGCTTGGCTGGTTACCTTGATCGCCATTCAACCGTGGTTCCGATTCCGAAGTCCTAAGAAGTGGACGGCCGAACTCGAGATAGTAGCAGTGGTTCTAAGTCTACTTTTTGGCTTTGCCTTCATAAGACATTTCGATCTACGCATGCATGCTCATCTTTCATTGCCCATCTCTCGCGAACAAATATCGGCAATTTCCATCGTGAGCGGTGTCTTGCTATTCGTCATTCGAGGTGGAACATACATCGTCCGCGGATGTCTCCGCAAAACCGAAACCCTTCCGCAACTTTCATTGAGCGGCACGGAAGCAGATGGCGATACCGGAACGAAGAGACTTGATCTAGTGGAGATGAACCGCGGCCGCCTGATTGGAAATTTGGAGCGCTTGGTTCTAACTCTGGTCGTGGTTGCTGGGAGCTATGCGGCGTTGGGCTTTCTCGTCGCAGCAAAGGGCCTAATTCGGTCAGAGGAACTCCAGGAGCGGGAATTTGCGGAATACTTCCTGGTGGGCTCTTTATGCAGCGTCTTGGTTGCCCTGTGTTCTGGCTTAATCATAAGGTACACGCTTCTAGCGTTATGGCCGGAGCTCTTGTCGCTACAGATGGGATCCTAAACTTGCAACACCCCGGTTTTTCCGATGAAACGACGATAGCCCGGTCGAACCAACCTGATATCGGTATGGGCGTGGAGTGAACCCCTCAAGTGAAACAAGTTTTCATCGTGCACACTTTGAGCGAATGGCCAGTGATTTCCCAACGCGCAGTCCCAAAAAGCAGGCGCGCCACTGGGTTACCGACTGTGCAAGAATCCAACGTTTTCATGCCATTGGGAATAGCTTTGAGCGAGAAGCAGATTCCCCGATTTGTTGGAGACGTTAGTGGTTAGAAGTGATGGATAGAGAGGTTGGAGTCGACTCTCGTGCTTTGCAAGCAGGGGGTCGCCGGTTCGAGCCCGGTCACGTCCACCAAATCACCATCGTGGCAGAGCGAATACAGCTGGTAGCAAGCGCCACGTGTTTTGCAGGCCGAATCCTCTGAAATTATGGAACGCTTTTATTCCGGGATGACTTCGATCGCGCTGATCGAAGGGTAGTTCACTGCGGGAGTGAAATAGATCTCGATTTTGCCCTGCGGCGTAGGCTCAATATGCTGGAAGGTTTTGATCAACGGCTCGGAGCCGGCTTCCCGGAAAATATCAAATCCTTTCAAGAGCATGGAACCGTTACACGAAACATCAAACACCCGGCTGCCCACACCTCCAATGCCGCCGTTCTGCACACCAAACCAGTGCTCCATGAAGTGCAGCTTCAACGTGTACTTCCCGCCACTCGCAACGGGCACGACGTAATGGAAGTGCCCAAGCCGGTGCCAGTCGTAAAGACGGCTATCCGCGACTTTGGACAAATCTCCCGCGAAACTGCTGAGACGGCCGCCCATGAAATAGCGGTCAGACATCCAAATATTCCCCTGAGAATCGCGGTAGGGAGAGTGTCCGACGGCGATCCTGACGGGAAGCATGCGATGCGGAGGGCTCTGCAGGATTTCGACGGCGTTGGCAAATGCCTCTGGGCTGGTGAAGTCCAGATGAATGGTTCCGTCGCTCGCGGGCGCGATGTCTGTAAATACTTTCGTGGTTGCAATGTCATCCCCGCCGGCGTCGTCTACCACATCCAGCGTGGACAGCGGTCCCCCATTGATCGAGAACGCGACGTTGCGGCTATTTTCCTGAAGTCCCGACGTTTCCGCGAACAGAAGATGAACCTCGTACGTTCCGCGCGGAACGGGATAATTGCAGTGAAAAATACCGCGCCGCCCAGATAGAAACAGCTGAGGATCTTCCGTGCCCTGGATGGCGTGGCCGGTAACGGAGAACGAACTTCCTCCCGAGCAAAAATGATCGCTATCCCAGGTGGAACCGCCGCGATCCAGGTAGGGAGCGGAGGTATTGCCCACCATAGCGCGCAGAATTTTCCCGGAAGCGAGGTCCGGAGTGATAGCGGCGTGAGTCAATGGGAAGCTTTCGCGCCCAATCCTGCCGTTCCATCTCTTCCAGACGAAAAGCGAGAGTGCGCAAACGGAAATCGCAAAAAGGACAGCCAGCATCACGAGCCCGGCACGAGGCCTACCGGCAAGCCCGGCGCCGCCGGCATCTTGCTGGATCGCGGCGCCGTCTACACTTGAAACGTGCAGCGGTTGGGACGGATGATCTTGCCGATCCTCCAGCCGTCCATTCCCGTGGGATGAAACTCCCCCAAGCGAGTGACCGTTCTGTTTCTCCTCGAGCGTGGATTCGCCCGCGGAGGTTTCCACGTCGCTCATATGAATGAATTTGGGAACGTAGTGGCCGGGAGGCAGGCAGATATGGACGGTATGTTCGGCCCCGGCGCTTCGATAAAAATCTTCGAGCCGCTTGCGCAACGCATGAGCTGTGACGCGGACAATGGTATCCATCTGCGGGTCAAAGGATTCGGGGCGCCCAAGGGCGTGCACGGCAATGCTGTACTCCTTGATTTCGTCGATGGTTCCTTCGAAATACTTTTCACACACATAGGTCAGAAGCCGAACATGGTTGTTGGTCCGCCCGAATACGCCGGACGACAAAAGGTCCTCTACTTCAGCCCGCTCGGCTTCAAGTTTGTTGATCGCCGATTGCAAATGGATACCCCCGAGAGCGGTCCCTTCGATGTCCCACCCCGTCTTGAAGGGAGTATAACCGAATTTTCGGCGCATGACACTGGACCAAAAGACGTGCAGTTTCACTAACTTAAGATTCAGAGCCGGGTCAAGGACCGATGACGACGGTTCCCTTTGGACCATCGAAATAATGGATCAATACTAACAGTGAATTCACAGTTGTATAACTTCCCAGACGCAGGACTTCACTGCTCTACTCTCTCATCGATTCTTTTGATTCACCCCATTTGCGGTGCGGCTTCCTGAACCGCTCTTATGACGGCCGGTCAGAGGAGCAGCCAGCAACAGAACTGTCTTGCCGTCCTAGGAGTACCAAAATGATTCTGGTTCGCTCAAAAAATCACCGTTCGGCCATTTGCTACGGAACGACAAGACGTCTTCGATTGAGGGCCGCCCACGCCCTGATGATCCTGCTTGCTGTGGCGCTGTTGTCCGGGGCGGCTGAGTTCGCGGTTGCTCAGGACATATTCGGCCGTATTGTCGGGACGGTCACGGACTCGTCCGGCGCCTCCGTTGCGGGAGTCAAAGTCACCATCGTGAACGAGGAAACACAGGTAAGCCGTGAGGTTATGGCAGACAAGAACGGTTACTTCGTTGCAGATGAGCTGCCCGCCGGTTCCTATATCGTGTTGGCGGAAAAGTCTGGCTTCAAGAAAACCTCAAAAAAAGGCAATGTTGTAACCGCCGGCGGCCGTGTGACGGTGGACTTGCGGGTGGAAGTCGGCGCGGTAACGGAAACGGTAACGGTGACCGCGACCGGGGAGACGGTGAATACCTCCTCGGGCGAAATCTCGACCACCATCACGGAGCAGCAAGTACAGAATATGGCCTTGAACCAGCGGCACTACGAATCGCTCATTTCTTTGGTTCCCGGCGCGGCCCTCCAGGGTTCCGGCACGAACCCCGCCGCCTTGACAACAAACTATAATACCAGTGTCGCAGTTACCAACGGACAACGAGGGGACGGGCAGAACTTTAGCGTGGACGGCGGGTTTAACCTGGACTCCGGCTCGAACAACAGCACGTTCAATCAGGTGGGTATTGATTTCATTCAGGAAGTGGACGTGCAGACTTCGAACTATGATGCTGAGTTTGGGCGCTCTGCTTCATCCACAATCAACGTAGTGACGAGAAGCGGAGGAGATCAGTATCACGGCGGAGGCTTTGAATTCGTCCAGAACAATACTTTTAATGCGGAGAATAAAGGCACCAAACTGACGAATCCGACTGCCACGGGCTACTCGGCCGTGCCCCCATTTCATTACAACGACTTTGGATGGGACCTTGGCGGTCCCATCCCGTATATCCAGCGGAAAGGCAAGCTGTTTTTCTTTGCCGGACAGGAATGGAAGAAGCTTCGCGGGTTGATCCCGGGTGGCCCGGCTGCCTCGGCTCAAGAGACGTTTCCCACGGCAACGGAAGCGGCAGGCAACTTCACCGACATTTACAATGGGGGTGCGGCGAGCGGACTCACGCTAAAAACGCCGGCTGTAATCCCCGCGAGCTGCAGTGGGGGTGTTCTCTATACAGCGCCGAATGTCATCAACCCCACTTGTATCAGCGGCGACGGCGCAGCCATTGCGGCGCTCTACACGTCGGCGGCCAAATTGTCTGTGCAGGGAGCTTTGCCCACTTCGACCAATACCAACAACATGACGTTCAACCTCGCGACCCCGTTTAACATTCGCGAGGACATCATTCGCGTGGATGAACACCCGAACGAAAAACACAGTATTTATTTCCGGTATCTCCACGACTACGTTGACATCTACGCTCCTTTTTCGACCTTCAACGCCGGGCCGCCCTCGACCGTTCCGGTGGATCCCGACACGCGCCATCGTCCCGGATATAACTATCAAATTGGGTGGGTTTATGTAATCAGGCCGACCTTGCTCAATGAAGTCAAATTCAACGCCGACTGGCATAAGCAGAGGACCCCGCTCCAAGGCACCGCCTGGATGAAGACCCCTTACGGGTTCAAGTTCATCCCGCCACTGGGAAACCCAACCACGTTCCCCGATGGGCTTCCGACGTTAAGCTTCACGGCGGTCACGAATTTTCCGACGGCCGCACCAGCTGGAGTGAATGGTCCAGCGCCGAACTTCCTTGCGTCTCCCACGACGGATATAAATCCGGCGGATAACGTCACGTGGCAGAAGGGCAGTCACTCGCTAAAATTCGGAGCAGAGTTCGCGCGGAACCGCAAGACGCAGAACTCGCGCACGAACTTCGACGGCACGATCAATTTCAGCCCCAACGCGGGCGCGACCACCGGCTCAAACTCCACGGGTGACCCGTTCGCTGACGCGCTGCTTGGGAACTTTAATACTCTCGGACAAAGTTCGGCCGTCACCGTGGGCCAGTTCCGTTTCAACGATTTTGAGTCGTACGCGCAGGACACTTGGAAGGTGACGCGCAAACTGAGCTTGGTCCTCGGCGTGCGGTACATCTATACGACGCCTACCTACGCTCAAGGCAACAACATGACGAACTTCAACCCGTTTACATTCAACCCTGCTCTCGATCCGACATTTACAGGTGGGCCGACATCGAGCAACATTAACCCCACTTCACCGGGTCTTTGCAGCGGTCCTCAACTCAACGTCGTCGGAACCCCGATACTGACGATTGAGTGCAACGGTTTGCAGCGACCTGGACAGGTGCCTGGCGACCAAGCCAGCAGGGTTCCTGTCACTTCTACGAATCCGCAGCTTTTGGCGGCAATACCTGCCACTGCGGATCGGGGTTTCTTCCAAGCGGAGAGCCTGTTTGCGCCCCGCCTCGGCTTCTCCTATGCGCCATTCGGCGAGAAGACCGTGATTCGGGGAGGGTTTGGCATTTTCTACGATAAGCCGGAAGGCAACGTGCTGGGCGGTGGCATTAACTCCCAGGGCTACCAACCATGGGCGCAGTCGGCCTCGATTTCAGGCACCAACGCCTCATTATCGCAGTTCGATTCCGCTCCGGGCGCGGGCACGGTGCAAGCTCCACAAACTCTAAGCCTGAATGGGGTGGATCCGCGCCTGGTGGTGGCGCGCAGCTACCAGTATAGCTTGGGAGTGCAGCACGAACTGCCAGCAGCAATGTTGCTTCAGGTGTCGTACGTCGGCGACCTGGGACGCCACATTCTGCGCACGCCTAGCATCAACAATGCCACCTGGACACAGCAAGGATTCATACCTGTTTCACCGAACCCGAACACGATGGCTTGTCCTGCTGGAATAAACGCTGCTGCATTCCAGTGCTCAGGAGGCTTCGCGCCTTCTGGCTTGTCGAAGGACCAGATTCGCCCCTACCTGGGTTACTCGAGTATTGGCTTGGCCTTGGGCGACGTCAATTCCAACTACAATTCGCTGCAAGTCAGCCTGACGAAGCGCGCAGGGATCGTTACAGCCACGTTCGCCTATACTTATTCCAAGGCGATGGGGGACGGTGGTGGCGCGGGGGATGCATATAACGAAAATCCCGAGCCAGAATGCCCATTTACTTGCCTCGTCAGCACGGCCGCTAATCCAGTTTTGGTTAGCGGCGGAACCAAGGCGGTAGCAGGAGGGACGCAAACCGGAGGAGTGGTGGAAAACTGGAAGCAATTTAACTATGGCAGATTGAGCTTCGACGCTACACACATCGTGGCCTCCAGTTTCACTGTCGAGTCACCCTGGGGCAAGCATTTGACGGGCGTGGGAGGCGTGCTCGTAAAAGGCTGGTCGCTGAGTGGCCTCATGCATTACCAATCCGGAGCCCCGCTCACGGCAACAGCTAATGAAAACCTTGGCTCCGCTACCGTAGGTAATGGCGTGGGAATTGCCCGGCGGGGAAGCACGGTTGCCGGCCAGTCCCTTGGATTCAGTGGCCCATGCTTGAACTCTATGGGAAAGCCGGCGGCAGCGCTTTGCTGGGTCAATCCGAACGCCTTTGCACTGGCGAGCTTTCTCGGCGCGGGGAACGCCCCCATCGGCAATATCATCGGGCCCAACTTTTATCAGTGGGACCTATCGGCGCGGAAGACATTCAATTTGCACAGGGAAGGCATGAAATTACAGTTCCAGGCAGATGCCTTTAACGTCTTCAACCGGGCGAACTGGAACAATCCGAACGTGAGCAATGCGGGCTCGTCTACTTTTGGACAGATTACGGGTTCGCTCCCAGCGCGCGTTCTTCAGCTCGGCGGGAAAATCAACTTCTGAGACCCGTCGCGTCTGCGAGGTTTCCAGCGGGCCGGCGAGCGATGGCTAGCCCGCTGCGTGAGGTTCGGTTCAGCGCGAAATTCAATTTCTAATGCGTGGTCTTTCGGGCTCCGTCTCGAACTCTCAGGTCGATTCCGGAAACGTAGTACGTTGCTGAATGAAACTCTCTCATGACTAATATCCTCCGTTGTTTGACGCTTGTCTTGTGCACCCTGCTCGCTTCGAGCCGAGGTGCGGCACAAATCGCGCCGCTGATCGCGAATATCAACGCGCGACACACAACAAGCTTGGATGGCCAGTGGCAGGCGATTGTGGATCCGTATGATGTTGGGGCGCTGGACTACCGCGCTCAGCCGCTGAAGAATAACAGCGCGTTTTTCAAAAATTACAAGCCGCAGTCCGAATCCGAGCTGGTCGAGTATGACTTCGACACCTCCGGCCAACTCCAGGTGCCCGGTGACTGGAATACGCAGCGCGAGTCGCTGCTTTTTTATGAGGGAAGCGTCTGGTACAAGCGCTCCTTCGATTACGCAAAATCGCCGAAGAGCAGGCTCTTTCTGCATTTTGGAGCGTGTAATTACTTCGCCGCCATTTACTTGAATGGAGAAGAACTGGGCGAGCACGAGGGCGGCTTCACCCCATTTGATTTCGAAATCACGGACCGCGTCAGGGCACAGGGTAATTTCCTCATTCTGCGAATTAACAACACTCGCGGAAAGGATCAGGTGCCCACCGTCAATACCGATTGGTGGAATTACGGGGGAATTACGCGTCCGGTGGAGCTGGTGGAAGTGCCGGAGACGTTTGTTCAAGACTATTTCATTCAGCTCGAGAAAGGGTCAACGCACCAAATCAAAGGCTGGTTGCAGCTCAATGGGCCAAAGCTCCAGCAGAATGTGACCATTCGAATTCCGGAGGCAGGGCTTAGCAAAACATTCCAAACAGATGCCGGGGGACGGGCCGAGTTTTCGGCTGGCGCCGACTTGATGCTTTGGTCTCCTGAGAATCCCAAGCTCTACAACGTTGAGGTTGTCGCAGAAACCGAGCAGGTCACGGACCGCATCGGATTCCGTTCGATCGAGGTCCGCGGCACAGACATTCTCCTCAACGGAAAGCCAATCTTCCTGCGCGGCATCAGCATGCATGAAGAGGCGCCTCTGCGATCCGGGCGGGCGTGGAGCGAGGATGATGCGCGGACGCTCCTGGGTTGGGCAAAAGAATTAGGCTGCAATTTCGTGCGCCTCGCGCACTACCCGCACAATGAAGCGATGTTGCGCATGGCCGATCAGATGGGAGTGCTGGTCTGGGGAGAGGTGCCCGTCTACTGGACCATCCAGTGGGAAAATCCCCAAACCCTGCACAACGCGGAAAATCAATTGGGCGCGATGATCGCGCGAGACCACAATCGCGCCGCTCTGATCATCTATTCCGTGGCCAACGAGACGCCCATCAGCGATGCTCGTAACCGCTTCCTGCGGCAACTCATTCAGGACGCGCATTCCACCGACTCCACGCGCCTCGTGTCAGCGGCTCTTCAGGCGAAATCAGTCGCGGAGGGCAAGCACATCAGCATTCACCTGAACGATCCGATCGGGGCTGATCTCGATGTGCTTGGAAACAATGAATACATCGGCTGGTATGTCCTGCGCCCCGAGGAGGCAGATTCCATCGATTGGGCCTCGGAGTACGGCAAGCCGCTGATCATGAGTGAATTCGGCGGCGATGCCCTCTTCGGCTATCACGGCGATGCGCTCGCGCGGTGGACCGAGGAGTATCAGGAAAACCTCTACGAGCATCAGCTCGCCATGCTGAAGCGCATTTCCTTTCTTCGAGGAATGACGCCATGGGTTCTCAAGGATTTTCGCAGCCCGCGTCGAACGCTCCCTCGTATGGAAGACTATTTCAATCGTAAAGGTCTCGTTTCCGATCACGGGGAGAAGAAAAAAGCCTTCTTTGTCCTGCAAAAGTTTTATCGGGAATTGCAGAGCGCCCCGCCGCCCAAGTAGCTGGGGCCAGCCGCCCACGGGCAGATAAGTTCTTTGTAAACTGACGAGCTACGCCAGCGATCCTTGGAGCACTTCGCGGAGGAGTTCCTGCTTTTGCGAGGGGAGCTTTTTGCCTTGCGCGGTCAGATAAAAAACATCAATGGCCTTGTGGCCTTCTGTGTCAATCAGCGCGACTTCGATGTTGCATCCCAGGCGAGCCAGCGCCGACCCAATCTCATAGAGCAATCCGGGACGATCCTGGGTGACGATTTCCATCAGCGTGCAGTGCGCGGAAGACGCATCGTCGAAGTTGATGCGCGTCTCGACCGTGACCTTCGGCGGCCGCGCGCGGCTCGCGCTCACGCGGCCTTTCAACAACGGCTCCAGCGCGGCTTTACCGTTGACCACGTCGGTAAGGCCCTTGCGGAAGCGCCCGATTTCGCTGGGATTTAATTCCAGCGTGTGATGCAAATCCGCGAAGTGGAACGTGTCCAGCACCACGCCGGCGGCGTTCGCAAAGGCATCCGCCTTGATGATGTTCATTCCCCAACTGGCGAGCACGCCGGAAATCGTCGCGAAGAGCGCAGGACGGTCGGCGGTCAGGAGCGTCAGCGAAAAAGCGTGGTGCGTGGCGAGCAGCTCGGTTTGCACCGGCTCCGGGTCCAATTTCTGATACAGCGCGAAGTGCGCGGCGATCTCCGCCGCCGAATGCACCGCGAGATAGCGCCGTGGGAATCCTTCCAGGAAGCGCTCGATCTGTTCGAGGGTAGCGCCGCTGGCCAGCGCCTTGACGCGCTGGAGAAGCGGAACTTCATCGAGCGCGTGCAAGCGATCGCGATCCAACGTGCGGCTGAAGTGATTCGACGTGGCGACGAAGAGCTGCCACAGCATCTCCGCTTTCCAGGGCGTCAGCGCTTCCGGATTCACGGAATGAATGTCCGCATACGTCAGTAGGCACAATCGCAGCAATCGTTCCTGCGTACCGACGGACTCCGCAAACGCCGAAACGGTCGCGGGATCGAAAATGTCTCTGCGTTGCACGGTGGCGGACATGTCCAAGTGATGTTCGATGAGGAAGTGCACCTCCGCTTCTTCCTCGGGTGAAAGCTTCAGCCGCTTCGCTGCACTATCCAGTGCTGCGAGGCTACCGGTCACGTGATTCTGCACCGGCATGCCCTTGCCGACGTCGTGCAGCAACAAGGCCAGGATGAGCAGGTCGCGACCTTCCACGGTTTTCCATAGCGGCGCGAAATGCTCCCCGCGCGGATCCGGCGGGTCGGAGAGCTCTTGCAGATGCTCGATGGTCCGCAGCGTGTGTTCGTCCACGGTGTAGCGATGATAAAAATCGCGCACCACGAGCGAATCGATCAATCCGAATTCGGGCAGGATTTCCGTCAGCAGCCCCAGGCGCTGCATCGGGCGCAAGACCACGCCGGGGAAATCGGAGCCGAGAATTTCGCGCAGCGTGTCCCAGGACACTTGCGTATTCCGCGCGGGGAGTTCCGGATGCGTCAGGATGTAGGCGATGCTTCGTTCCGCTTCGCGGCTCAGCGGCGTCCCGGTGCGCGCGGCCTCGGTGAACAAAGAATATGCCACGGCGCGGTCCGAGAGCGCCGGCAAATCGACGACCTCCAGCAAACCATCGCGCACCGCGAAGGCCTTCCCCTGGTCGGGCTCGAATTTCGCCGCGCGCGCCGCATTGAACAGCCGCTGCCGCAGCGTCAACGGGTTGGGCGCTTTCTGCTCCAGATAGCGCAGCAATTGCCGGTTCAAGGCGCGCGCATGGCGGAAATACAAGCGCATCCACTCCGCCGCATTTCTCGCGGAACTGTCCCCCACGCCCAATCCGCGCGCCGCCGCCGCGGCCTGCAGTTCATACGTGAGCGTGTTATCGTTTCGGCCGTTGCTGTAGTGAAGAAAACAGCGGATGGCGCTCAGGAAATCCACAGCCGCCGCGGAAAGTTCTTCTTCCGCTGCCGTGATTCTGCGGACATCCTTCATTTCGTCCACAATCTGCCGCAGCCAAACCGTGGCCTGATAATCCCGCATTCCGCCGGGAGACTCTTTCACATTCGGCTCAAGGTGGTAGATCGTGTTGCCGTACCGCAACAGCCGTTCCTTCGTCAGACGGTGAAGCTCTGCCTGCAAAAACGGGCGCGCATGTTTCTCCGACCCCGGCAGGATCTTGGTGTCCAGTTTTTCAAAGAGCGCGGCATCGCCCGCCAGAAATCTACGGTCGAGAAGCGCCAGGTGGAATTCCGCGTTGTCTTCTTCGATGCGCTTGCATTCTTCCAGCGTGCGCCCGGCAGAGCTTACGCGGAAACCCAGGTCCCAGAGCGTGCGTGAAAATTCCGAGATCAGCTGCCGCGAATCCTGTTCCGCCTTCTCACTCCCGAATAAAAACAGAATGTCGAGATCGGAGTAAGGAAATAGCATGCGCCGGCCGTAGCCGCCCAATGCGAGGAGAGCAAGGCCCTGCTGCGTCCCGCACTGCAAACGCAGCACCTCTGCGAAAACTTGCTGGATGTTACTGTCTGCGAGTTCACACAGCGCCTGCAGCGTCTCTCGCGCACTTGTGCCTGCTTCAAACTGTTTCCGGATGCGTTGCCGTTCCGTCTCGGCTAACGGCCCGAGGAGGGAAAGAGGCGTGGGAGAACCTTGCATGTTCTTGGCGGGTGGGATGCCCGGATTGAGACCGGGGCGTGCGGCGGTCGTCACTTGGGCTAGAGCGCGCTTTCGCCGCGCTCCTCATTGCGAATCCGAATGGCTTCCTCTACCCTCGATAGAAATATCTTACCGTCACCTATCTTCCCTGTCTTGGCTGTCTTCAAAATTGTGTCCACCACCCGATTCACCAAGGCGTCGGCCAGCACCATTTCCAATTTTATCTTCGGCAGCAGGTCCACCGTATATTCGCGCCCGCGGTAGACCTCGGTGTGACCTTTCTGCCGGCCGTGCCCGCGCACTTCCGTCACCGTCATCCCCTCGATGCCGATTTCGCGCAGGGCATCTTTCACGGATTCAAACCGCGAGGGCTGAATGATTGCCTCAAGTTTCATCATGGATGTTTCCGCTCTGCCCCCCTGCCTGGCGCTTTCTCGCCAGCTTCCATTAGGACTCCAGGTTATAAGCTTCTTCGCCGTGCTGGGTAATGTCCAGGCCCTCGATCTCCTGCTCTTCCGGCACGCGCAGGCCGGTGATCAAATCCGTAATCTTCAGCAGAATGATCGTGCCAACCAGCGCGAATCCCCAGGCGATCAGCACGCCGACAAGTTGATTGCCGATTTGGCTCCAGTGCCCGTCGAGTCCGCCCACCGGTTTCCCCGCGCCGAAAATGGGATTAATTACTTGTTGGGCGAAAACTCCGGTGAGCAACGCGCCAATCGTTCCGCCCGCGCCGTGCACGCCGAAGGCGTCCAGCGCGTCATCATACCCGAAGACGGCCTTCACTTTCGTCACCATCAGGTAACACACCACGCCCGCGATCAGTCCAATGGCCAGCGCCGGCATCGGCCCGACGAAACCGGAAGCCGGCGTGATGGCGACAAGTCCGGCCACCGCGCCAGAGATGGCACCCAGTGCGCTCGCTCGTCCATTCCTGAGCCACTCCGCCGCGCTCCAGCCCAGTGCCGCCGCAGCCGTGGCAAAGTGTGTGGCCACAAACGCGCTGGTGGCCAGGCTGCTCGCGGCCAGCGCGCTCCCCGCGTTAAATCCAAACCAGCCGACCCACAACAAGCAGGCGCCGATGAAACTCAGCACCAGGCTGTGCGGAGGCATCGGTTGCTTCGGGTACCCGGTGCGTTTGCCAAGATAGAGCGCGCAGACCAGCGCGGAAACGCCCGAAGAAATGTGCACGACCGTGCCGCCCGCAAAGTCGAGGCACGGGAATTTACCGCCCAGCGAGGCATTCAGCAATCCGCCCTTGCCCCAAACCATGTGAGCCAGCGGCGCGTACACCACCAGAAACCACAACGTGAGGAAGAGCACCGTGCCGCTGAACTTCATGCGCTCCGCCGTCGCCCCGGTGATCAGGGCCGGCGTGATGATCGCGAACATGAGCTGGTAAACCATGAATGTCGCTTGCGGAATCGTTCCGGCGTAGTCCGGATTCGGTTCTGCGCCCACGCCCCGCAGAAAGGCGTGTTCGAACCCGCCAATGACGGGACCGTTGCCGCCAAAGCAAAGACTGTAGCCCACCAAAGACCACATCACGGTGATCAGCGCCATCAGCGCGAAGCTCTGCATCATGATGGCCAGGGTGTTCCTTCGCCGCACCAATCCGCCGTAAAAGAGCGCCAGCCCGGGCCCGGTCATCATCAGCACCAATGCAGCACTGACCAGCATCCAGGCGTTATCGCCCGCCGACTGCGCAGCCGTTACGCGCTGGTCGAGCTCTTTCAATTTGTCATTGAGAGCTTTGGAGACTTCCGGGGGGGCGGAGGGGGAACTTGTTGAGGCGGGGGCAGGAGTTTGTTGCGCGGAAAGTGGAATAGCGGCAAGCGCGAGAATCCCGAGTATCAGGACAAGCTTGAAACAACACTTCCGCCCCACAGACTTCATAAGTATGCCTGCTCCAGTGACGCTGGATTCGATTACGGGGGACTTCCCATTTGGATGCAGGGGATTATACGCACCTGCCCCCCGTATCACAGTTTGAAATTTGCATTCCATGGATTTGTTTTTCTGATAGTAAGGAACGACGGGCCGTACATGCCTACAGGAAAAGGATGCTTTGGCGCGCTCCTGTTTCTGTCAATTGTTTCGCAGTCACTGCTGCGTTTCCCGGGGAGCTCCGATTTTTTGAATGTCCTCCACCGAGAACAACAGGAAATGGCTAAAGGTGTGGCGCCGGTGATAGCGCTGCCCCGCCAGGTTGCAGTACCAGTCCGCGCTTTTCGGCAGCCACATCGGTATCTTCGCTTTTTGAAAATCCACCGGGCCATATTCAATCATCTGGTGGTCGCGGACCAGGCGGATATCCGGGACGCTCCCCACCATGTCCGCCTCCATCGCCAGAATCTGAGAATTCTCGGTGTCAATCCACGCGCGCCCCTTCAGGTGCACGGGGAACGACAGGCCGTTCACGCGATACACGCGCATCTCGCTCATTTCGTTGTCCTTCTGCCGAAAATGAACGACCCACGCCTTCCTGCCTCGCCAGTCTCCGCGGCCCTCGCACTTGAATTCATATTCAGGCCGGTAATACGAATGAAAAACCAGCGCGAGCATGGGCAATCCCAAGGTGGCGACGTGCGCCGGAAAGGGCTGGGTGGAGACTGAGCCATTGCGATATTCCTGCACGTCCATCCCTCGCGAACCGAGTTTGCGGATCGACACCAAGTAGTTGAACGTTCGCGTCTCTCGAGAGAGACGCACCCCTATAGGGCTGACGCTCTCGTGTTCCATTTCTTCCGTGGCGGTGAAGCGGTCCACATTCTTGACCAGCTCTTCGACGCGCGCTCCGGCGGATTCCGTCACTTCATTCAGCGCGCAGCTGACCGCCCCATCAGTGCCGAGTCTTTCCTCGTCCACGTCGGGAGGGGCCCAGTTTGTTTCAATCGCGGGCAGAATCGGCGGTATGGCAAGATCGTTCAAGTTCTTGGCCGCCATGCTCCCGGGAGCGCGCCCCGGCGCGCTCGTGTTTGCGGCCACGGCTTCCGTGCTGGGCAAGCTGGCTGTATGTAGCTGCTCGATCAGTTTCTTGGCTGCCGTGGCTTGCGGAACATTGGGCTGTTCCCGGACGAACTGTTCGAGCACGGTTAGCGCGGCGTCTCGATCCCCCAGAACAGCGTCGGCCTCTCCCAGAAGAAAACGGGCGCTTCCCGCCTTATTCTTGCCGACGCGCAGGGCTTCTTCGCATTCTTCGCGAGCCTTTTGATATTCACCCTGCTGGAAGTGAGAGGCTCCCGCCAGCCAGTGCGTCCGCCAGGAATTAGGCCTCAATCCAATGCTTTGGTCCAAATGCGCGGCTGCGTGCTGATAATCGTGCTGCAGGAATTCCACTTCCCCCAAGGCCTGGAGCGCAGGCGCATGTTTGGGCGCGAGCGCCACGGCTTTTTCCAAATATCCGCGGGCCTGCACGTTATCGTGCCGGCGCATCCAAAGCAAACCCATCAGGTAGTTCACGTCGGGGAATCCCGGCGCCAATTGCATTGCGCGCTTCAGGTGCGACTCCGCTTCATCCAGCTTATCGGCCTGGAGCGCCTCCAGCCCTTTTTCGGTTTCCTTCAGAGCCTTGGGAGCAAGAATCGGAGTGCCGGGCGCCTGCGGGGTTCCTGTCGAGCCGGAGTCCGGCACCATCAGCACATCAATGTTCTCCGTCTCTTTGTCCGCGGCGATGATCGCTTGTACCTGGACGGTGCGATATCCCGGCGCGCTGACCTCCACGGTGTAATCGCCGGCATGTAGCCCGGTGAACTGCGCCTGTCCTGCGTCGGTTGTAGGTACGGTGACGTTCGTTAGCTGGCTGGGTGAGCGCACCGTGACCATGGCGCTCCTGCCGATGGGGGACCCGTCGGGTTCGTGCACGCGAACCAGGATTTGCCCGCTGGCCGCGCCAAGCGTTTGCCCCGGAAACTGCCCGAGGGCCACCACTGGGCACCCCAGGAGGCACACGATGGACAGCAGAAAGTTGGTTTTCAGCGGCAACCGCCGGAACCTGCACCCCATAACTACTCCGTCTCTGGGGCCACTCGCGTGCGTCTACTTTCCATCCGAATCGCGTGTCTGTCAATCGCCGTGTTACGCTTGCGTTGAACCCTGGATGCCTCCGCCAGCGTCAGGAGGACACTCTTTGCGATGCGCTTCCTTCGGAGTCTCCACGGAGCAATTCCAAATTGGATATAGAATTTCTGCGAGGCTCTTCTTGCCCAGTGGCGTGGCCATCGTATAATGCAGCGCGGGCCAGAAAGCACGTCGGATCCGTGCTCACGGAGAAAGTGTCCCTGCTTCGAACATGACCGAACGACTGCCCATGGAGATCAACGTCCGCGAGTTCGGCGACGTGTCCATCCTCGATGTCCACGGCCGCCTCACCATTGGCGAGCCGGCAGACCAGCTCCACGACGCGCTGCAATCCGTCGTTCAGAAAGGCGCGAAGAGAGTGGTCGTGGTTTTGAACGGAATCCCGCAGATTGACAGCTCCGGCATCTCCACGCTGGTGCGCATTTCCATCAAGCTCGCCCGCGAAGGCGGCGTACTGCGCCTCGTCTGCGGCCCCGGCCGCGTCCGCGACGCCCTCACTGTCACACGCCTCGTCGAAGCCATCCCCACCTTCGAATCCGAATCCGCCGCGCTGGCCAACTTTGCCTGAGTCTACTTTGGATGCAAGCGACGAGGCTATCCATCGTTCTAACTTGTGAAATTATATTTCTGACCGGAGGTAAGCCATGCCCCTGTCCGCTTCTCGCAGCTCTTGGCTTGCTCTTTGCCTCTCCTTCTTCGCATTTCTTCCTCTGCTTTCTCCAGACATTCTCAACGTTCCGCTAGCATCCGCGCCGCAAACGCCTCCTGTGCTCACGTCTCAGCAGCAGGACCAACTTCATGATCTTGTTGCCCGCGTGCTTCGGCACGCCGATAAAGCTGGCTGCAAGAACAACACTTGCACGATTCTGGTCGCCAATTTCACGGGGCGTTCCGGCTCCACTTCCATCGTCGGCATGCAGCTGGCCGATGAACTGTCGGAGATGCTCGCAGCACAACAAACCGCCATCCATGTGATCGATCGCTCACGCCTGCGTGCCTTCTTTGAACAACAGCGCATTCCTTCGAAGGATCTCCAGCAGGAAAAGGCCTTGCAGTGGCTCGGAAGACACTTGGGGGCGACCACCGTTTTGGAGGGAGCAATTCAAGAGCAAGGTGGCTCCGTGCGGGTTCGTGTCAATCTGCGTTCCTGCGACAAAGATAGGCAGGGGCCATTCGAGGAAGTGCGGATTCCTTATTCCGACATCGAGGCGGGCCTCCACCCGGCCGAGCCTTTCCCCACGAACCCGCCGTCGCTCAGCTCGTCGTCCACTCCAATGATTACCAAGGCGGGCGCCGGGGGCGTGGACGCCCCGCGTTGCGTTTATTGCCCGCAGCCCAGTTACACAGACCCCGCTCGCGCTGCAAAATTCCAGGGCACCATTCTCCTGGATGTGGTGGTTTCTCAAGAAGGACAAATGAAAGAGGCCAGGGTCGTGCGAGGTCTTCCATTTGGTCTGAACGAATCAGCCATGAACATCATGCAATCTTGGAAGTTTAAGCCCGCGATGCGTGCAGGCGAGCCCATTCAAGCGGCCGTCATGATCGAAGTGTCGTTTCACCTGTACTAGCGGCAAATGATCGCGAAGGTATGCTATTTGAAATCAATCTTGCTGGAATCCCATCTGGCTTACCCGCCCTTTTTCAATTCCGCGAGAACCAGCTTCGCCACTTCTTTCAACGTCTCAAACACGCCGAGGCCCTGAATCGCCACGCCCTCCAAAACCGGCTCGCCTTTTTTCTGCAAATGCTTTGTCAGGTCCGCAACGGACATGGCATTCGGCAAGTCACGCTTGTTCAGCATCAGCACGTACGGAATTGTCGCGAAAGTCAGATTATGCTCTTTCAAGTGTTCCATCAGGTTTTCCATGGTCTCGAAATTCGCGTCCAGCCGCTCTTCCTGCGAATCAGCAACAAACACCACGCCATCGGCGCCCTTCAGAATGAGCTTGCGGCTGGCCTCATAGAACACCTGTCCAGGCACGGTATACAAATGAAAGCGCGTCTTGAACCCGCGCACCGTCCCTAAATCCAACGGCAGGAAGTCGAAGAACAGTGTGCGATCCGTTTCCGTCGCCAGGGACACCATCTTGCCCTTCTGATTCTGTCCGGTATGGTCATAGATCCACTGCAGGTTGGCGGTTTTTCCGCCCAGACCTGGACCGTAGTACACCAGCTTGCAGTTTATTTCGCGCGCAGGAAAATTGATGAAAGGCACTTGTCGTCAATCCGGATTCGGCCACAAATTTATAGCACACGCGGTGCAGGCAGGCCAGTCTGTGTCCCCCGACGGTCACCTGCTGTATACCGTACACACAGTTTCCGCGAAATCCCCCGGAACTCCACGCCTTATTTTCGCCGCGTGCCACCGGGAGGTAACGCATCCCCAGCTTTGTCGCCTCGCACGGCACTCGTTGACGCGCGAAACCGCCTCTGTTAGCATTCGCCACATGGCAAAAGCGCATAAGCCCTCAGCAGGTTCCTCCGGTCATTCCAAGGGCACGGCGCGGAGTCAGTCTAAGTCACACAAAAAGAAGGCCTTACCTCCCGCCCCACCCGCGCAACGCGGTGGTGTCGAACTGGTCGATCCCCGCGTCCAGGCGCAGCTCAAGATTTATGACGAGGCCCTCGCGCTCTTCCATCAACAAAAATTCGCAAGAGCCAAGCAAGAGCTCGAGAAGGTTCTCGAAGGCCCCAGCAAAGAGCTCGCCGATCGCGCGCGCATGCACGTGAAGATCGCCGAGCAGCGCATGAAGCCGTCGCAGGAACAGAATCCGCGCACCGCCGAAGAGCACTATCAACGCGGCGTGGCCATGATGAATATCGGCCGCTGGGACGACGCGCGCGAAAGTCTCGACAAAGCCCGCAAAGCGGCCCCCAAGGCGGACCACATCCACTACGCGCTGGCCGCACTCGACTGCCTGACCGGCGAAGCCGATTCCGCGCTGGCCAATCTGAAAGTCGCCATCCAGCTGCACCCCGAGAACCGCTACCACGCCCGCAACGACGAAGATTTTGCCTTCCTCCAGGAAGATCCGCGCTTCACCGAACTTCTCTATCCGGAGAAAGACGGCACGGCCGGCTGAGTTTTTTCCCTGACTCCGGCCGAACCTCGGCTGCTCACCATCCATGTCACCGTCAAGTAACGCGAAGTCTCTCGTCCCGGTATCTCGGCGTATACTTGCAACCGGCGCTCTATGTTTATCGTCCCACGCTCGCCCCCAGCGGATTCACGGCTGCGCGCTCATGCTTTGAACCGCCTGGTTCGTCCGCGTCACTAAATCAACTCGTGAAAAAACGCCCCTCCAAATCGAAACTATTCCCGCGCAGCTTCCGCGTGGTGGCCCTCGGCGGCGGCACCGGACTTTCCACCCTCCTCCGCGGCCTCAAGGAACACGTGATTCGCCGCCGCGATGAACACACCACCGCCGAGCGCCCCATCGCCGATCTCGCTGCCATCGTCACCGTCACCGATGATGGCGGAAGCTCCGGCCGCCTCCGCCGTGAAAATCGCATCCTCCCTCCCGGCGACATCCGCAATTGCATGGTCGCTCTATCGAAAGATGAAGCTCTCCTCGGCCGTCTCTTCCAATATCGCTTTCACGCCGGACGTGGCCTCATCGGCCACAACTTCGGCAATCTTTTCCTCGCCGCGCTCACCCACGTCACCGGTGATTTCACCGAAGCCATTCGCGTCAGCAGCAAAGTCCTGGCCATCCGCGGACGCATTTTCCCATCCACGCTTTCGAACGTGCACCTCGTCGCCGAACTCGAAAATGGCAGCGTCGTTCACGGCGAAACGCGCATCACCGCCAGCCGCACGCCGATCAAAAAACTGAGTCTCTCGCCGCGCCGCGTGCGCCCCGTTCCCATGGTCGTCGAGGCCATCAAGCAAGCGGACCTCATTCTCCTCGGCCCCGGCTCGCTCTACACCAGCATCCTCCCGAATCTGCTCATTCCAGAAATTGCTGGCGCCATCGCCAGATCCAAAGCCCCGCGCGTGTACGTCGCCAATCTCATGACCCAGCCGGGCGAAACCTCCGGCTACGCGCTCGCCGATCATCTCCGCGCGATTCAAAAACATGTCCCGCGCCGCGTCATTGACTGGGTGGTCGCCAATCGCCAGCCCGTCTCGCCCGACGTCGCTCGCCGCTACCGCGCGCAAGGCGCCGAGCCCGTGGCCATTGATCTTCCCGAACTTCAGAAACTGGGCTTTCGCGTCATTCTCGATAATCTCCTCGAAGAACACGGCGTCATTCGCCACAACACGCGCCGCCTCTCGCGCTTGCTCCTTGAAGAATTCCTCCATGGTTAATCGTGCTCCCCGCGGACGCTCTGGTCGCTCCGCCGGAATCCTGTAAACTTGTGCATTGCAATCCAGAGAAGATCCTGCGGAGAGAATGATGGCAACGTTCGGACTGATCGAATACGAAGACGCAAGCCCGGAAGTGCGCGCCGTCTATGACGACATCATGGCCACGCGCAAAACCGATTGGATCAACAATTTCTGGAAAGCCATCGCCCATGATCCCGCGCTGCTGAAGCGCACCTGGGAAAGTATCAAGCAAATCATGGCTCCCGGAGCGCTCGATCCGCTCACCAAAGAAATGATCTACGTCGCCGTGAGCGTCACCAACAGTTGTCACTACTGTATTGCCTCGCACACCGCTTCCGCCTTCGGCAAAGGCATGACGGACGCCATGTTCAAGGAACTCCAGGCCGTCATCGGGATGGCCAATGAAACAAATAAGCTCGTCAACGGCTATCAAGTTGAAATTGACGCGCGCTTCCAGCCTCCTCTTTCGCGATAAACACGAAATTCGACCCTGTTCGTTCGGACAGGTGTTCCACGGTAGTACCCGCGTACTATGGTTGCCCTTCCCCCAGCAAGCAGAACATATATATGTTCGCGTGGAATCCTGTCTCGACAGGACCGCCGCCAAAATCTTGCTTCGCGAGTGAACAACCCATGCCACCCATCGCCAAAGAAAACGATCTTCTGACTGCCACTCCGGACGCGCGTCCCACAACGAACGCCGCCGCTACGGCCGAACCGGTGAATAAACCTCAGCCCGTCGCGCTGGAAGTTCCTGTGACCGTGAACGGAGCGCGCGCCGTCGAAGGCAGCGACAAACGCGAGCCCTTCTCCGAAACCACTACGACCGTACTCATTTTCGGTAATGGCGGAGTGATCCGCTTGTCCTCTTCCGTCGCTCCGGGCCAATTGCTTTTTCTCACCAACGAACGAACCAAAAAAGAAGTCGTCTGCCAGGTCGTCAAATCAAAAAATTACAGAAACGTCAGCGGTTACGTCGAGCTGGAATTTACCGAACCGGTTATCGGTTTCTGGGGCATGCGTTTCCCCGGTGATCGCCTGGGTCCCGCGCAACCAGCGGCGCCCCAAGCAGTCCCCGCCGGCCCCACGGCTGTAGGTGGAACTCCCCTTGCACCAAAGCCGGCGGCTCCGGTGGTTGTGGCAAAAGAACCAGAACCCAAACATTCCCAAGCCAAGGTGGTTGTTTCCGAGCCACAGGATAGTGAAATTCCTGCGCCCTGGAAGGTACATGCCCCGGTTGCAACCCTTCCCGTCGCGCCTGCGCCGCCAATCGTTGCCGCAGTGCCAGTTTCGAGCAAACCCCATACGGTGGTGGAAAGTATTCCTGAAAAGCCGGTTGAGCCATTCCCGGCTTTTGATCTGCCGCGCACTTCCGACGTGAAGGCTTCCATTTTTGCTCCGCCGCCGCAAGCTTCCGCGAGCCCTTCTGCGTTTAGTCCGGTGAGCTTGCCTTCCGTGCAGGAAGCGCAGCCGGCCACGCCTCCATCCCAAGCACCGCACGCGCCGGCCGCGAGCGATCCGGAAACCGAAGCACTCAAACTTCACACCGCGCGCCTTCAGGAAGAACTCTCCAGTTTGCTTT